>Ga0247812_10000063_pt1 | contig 167048 bp, 151 predicted proteins | sample UWRJL149409B1_FD_178011 | JGI IMG/M metagenome (GOLD analysis project Ga0247812, IMG submission 178011) | Plant litter microbial communities from Arlington Agricultural Research Station in Wisconsin, United States - UWRJ-L149-409B-1 | ecosystem: Environmental > Terrestrial > Plant litter >... | reverse complement strand
CGGTACTCTCGAATCTGCCCGCGGGGGTATAGCTCAGTTGGTTAGAGCGCTTCACTGATAATGAAGAGGTCCCAGGTTCAAATCCCGGTACCCCCACTGTGACTCACGAGAGTGAGTTCAACCCTTCGGGGCCTTAGCTCAATTGGTAGAGCGCCTGCTTTGCAAGCAGGAGGTCAGGAGTTCGATTCTCCTAGGCTCCACGTGCTTATTGTCGCTCCTTGAGAGCGGCTTTCGTCGTTAACGGCGGCTCGGCGACGCCGCGAAGGTTTCATCCTCGAGTTCTCGACTTCTCAGCTTCTGGAGTTCCGGATGCACCCGGGCCCCGTGGCATCCGCCCCTCTCCCGCGCACGCGGCGTCCACCGGGCGTCTCCCGCCCGTTAACGAACGAAGGCCCGCCGTAGCGGGCCTCCGAGCGTTGCGTGGTTCTAGTTGGCGCCTACGGCGTCGGCCTCGAGCGAGTCGGGGCCTGCGTCGAGGTCGTCGTCGATCCACAGGTCGTCGTCGGCGCGGAGCGTCTGCCACACGGCGTAGCCCACAGCGGCCGCGGCCACGACGCCGAGTCCGATGAGGATGTACTTGCCCGGACCGCCGCTCTTCGGCTGCTCAACGACGCCGACCTTGCGGCCGATCACCGTGGCGTTCTTCGAGACGTTCTTGCCGAACTTCTCCGCCTTCTTGCCGAGCTTGTCGGCGCCCTTCGAAAGCTGCTTCTGCGCCTCGTCTTTACCGGCCGACACGCGCTTGATCGCGTCGCGAACCTGCGGGCTCTTCGCGGCGTCGAGAACGGCGAGAGCCGATGCGATCGCCGAAGCGACGGCGGGCAGCACGTCGTGCTCGATCTTGTCTTTGGCGTTGTGCGCCACCGTCTGAGTCGCGGTGATGCCGGTGTCGACCACGGGCTTCACATTCGAGTCGTAGGCGCCTTTGACGCGCGGGCTTACTTCTTCGCGAGCGTAGTTGGCGGCCTGGTGGCGCGCTTCACGAACTACGCCGCCGGCGTGCTCGAGCACGTCCTTCTGGCTCTGCAGCAGTTCCTCGGCTTGTTTCTTAAGCCGAGTGAACTCTCGCTGCCGCTTCCGTGACAGTCCCATTGAAAAACCTCCGTCGTCGTTGTGCAGCGAACGATTCAATCTTGTCACGCCACTCTACCCAGCGAAACGGCTATGCCTGTGAGGCGGCTGTGCGCTATCGGGTAACCGACAGGGAGGCTATGCAAGAATTATCCCTATGTCTTCGCATACAGCTGTCGCCACGATCACCACCAACCTCGGCGTTATCAAGGTCAACCTCCTTGGCAACCACGCCCCCAAGACCGTCGACAACTTCGTCGGCCTCGCGACGGGCACCAAGGAATGGACCCACCCCGCCACCGGCAAGGTCTCGACCGACAAGCTGTACGACGGAATCATCTTCCACCGCATCATCAAGCAGTTCATGCTCCAGGGCGGCGACCCGCTCGGCCAGGGCATCGGCGGCCCCGGCTACGAGTTCGACGACGAGATCCACCCCGAGCTGACCTTCAACGAGCCCTACGTCCTCGCCATGGCCAACGCCGGCAAGCGCGCGGGCAAGGGCACCAACGGTTCTCAGTTCTTCATCACCACGGTTCCGACCCAGTGGCTGCAGGGCAAGCACACCATCTTCGGCTTCGTCGCCGACGACGAGTCGAAGCGCGTCGTCGACGCGATCGAGGCCGTGCCGACCAATGGCAGCGACAAGCCCCTCGATGACGTCGTCATCGAGAGCGTCACAGTCGACCAGGTCTAGTCACGCCCGTGTCGGATACCGCCAGGAATCCGGACAACTTCTGTTACCGGCATCCCGACCGGCAGAGTTTCATCATCTGCCAGCGGTGCGGTCGCACCGTCTGTTCGGAATGCCAGACCCAGGCCGCCGTCGGGGTGCACTGCCCCGAGTGCGTACGCGAGGCGCGTGAGAGCGCGCCTCGCACCCGCCGCGGCACCACGACCCGCATCAAACGGTCTATGCGCTCGTCGAGCGGGGTGCCGGTCGTCACCTACAGCCTGATCGGGCTGAACCTGCTCTTCTACGTCGCCCAGTGGGTGTCGGGCGGCGCGGTCTATCAGGCGCTCGCCTACTACCCGCCGCTCACGCCGGTCGAGCCGTGGCGCATGGTCACGTCGGCCTTCCTGCATTCGCCGACGTCGATCCTGCACATCCTGTTCAACATGTACTCGTTGTTCATCTTCGGGCCCATCATCGAACACGCGGTCGGTCGCGCGCGTTTCGCCGCCCTGTACCTGCTCGCCGCGCTCGGCGGCTCGGTCGCGGTGCTGTTCCTCGCGCCCGCCGCCGTCGTGGTGGGCGCCTCCGGCGCGATCTTCGGGTTGCTCGGGGCCTTCTTCGTCATCCAGCGTCGACTGGGCGGCAACAACATGCAGCTGCTCATCGTCATCGGCCTGAACCTCGTCATCGGGTTCATCGTGCCGAACGTCGCCTGGCAGGCCCACCTCGGCGGACTGATCGTCGGAGCCGGTATCGCGGCGATCTACATGGCCACGCGGCACCGCAGCAAGAAGGCGGTCCAGATCGCGGCGGTCAGCGGTGTGGCCGCGGCCCTCGTCGCTCTCACGATCGTCGGCGTAACCGTCTAGGTAAGTTATCCACAGGCTTGTGCACACTGGGGATAATTACAGCGGTGTAGTTAGCCCTTAATCCGCGCGGATATCGCCGGTTTCAGCGCCAGCGTGTCGTCATGAGGAAGCCGACGAACATGATGCCGAAGCCGACGAGGATGTTGCCGGAGCCGAGCTGCGGGATCGGCAGCTGCGTGCCTCCGCTGACGTAGAAGACGATGATCCAGACGAGGCCGACGAGCATAAAGCCGAACATGATCGGCTTGAACCAGACGGGGTTCGGAGCCTGCTCGCCGGGACGCGTCTCGGCGGTACGGTCGGGTTTGGTGCGTTCGCTACGGGCCATGCCGAAAATCTTATCGTGAATCGCCTGTCGCCCGGTGTGAGGCGGTTTCAGCCTCCCGGATTCGTCACGACAGCGCACCGTACAATCAACACATGTCCGAGATCGACCCTGTGCCCGTCGAGCCGGCCCCGCGCCGACCGCGGCGCCAGCGTCCGAGCGTCGTCGGCGTGCTCGGCGAGCTGTTTCTCACCGCCGGTGTTCTCGTGCTGCTCTTCCTCGGCTGGCAGGTCTGGCTCAACGACATCATCGTCGGCGCCGAGCAGACCACGGCCGCGAACGACCTGGCCGAGCAGTGGGAGGCCGCCGGGCAGCCGGGCGAGACCCCGACGGCGTCTGCCTCCCCGACCCCGACGGCCACGGCCGAGCCCGCGGTGCCCGGAGAACCGGTCGTCGCCGCGAGACCGGCGGAGGGCGCCTCGTTCGCCAACCTCATCGTTCCGCGCTTGGGCGCCGACTACCGCCGGCCGATCGCCGAGGGCGTCGGGCTGAACGTGCTCAACAACCGCAAGACGGGCGTCGGCCACTACCCGCAGACGCAGATGCCCGGCGAGGTGGGCAATTTCGCCGTCGCCGCCCACCGCACGACCTACGGCGCCGGATTCCACGACATCGACAAGCTGGTCGTGGGCGACAGCATCTACGTCGAGTCGGCCGACGGCTGGTACAAGTACGTGTACCGCGGCACCGAGTACGTGCGGCCCACGGGAGTCGGGGTGCTCGAACCCGTGCCCCAGGCGGTAGGCGTGTCATCCACCGACCGGGTCATCACCCTCACCAGCTGCCACCCCTATTTCTCGGCCGCCGAGCGCATCATCGCCTACGGCGTCTTCGACACCTGGTACCCGCGCGCCGACGGCCCCCCGGCCGAAATCGCCACTCTCGTTCAGGCAGGAGCCAACTGATGTACGCGGCGCTCTGGCGTATTCTCCCCGGCCCGCTCTGGGTGCGCATCCTCTCGGCCGTCGCTCTCGTTGCGGTCGTGCTCACGGTTCTCGTACTGTGGGTGTTTCCGTTCGTCAATGAACTCTTTGTACCCCCGGAAGTGACGGTAGGCGAATGACCCGCGTTCTCGTAGTCGACAATTACGACAGTTTCGTCTACACCCTCAACGGGTACCTGCTGCAGCTGGGCGCAGAGACCACCGTGGTGCGCAACGACGCATTCGGTGCGGATGACGCGGCCAGCGTCATCGCGGAGTACGACGCCGTGCTGCTCTCGCCCGGCCCCGGCACGCCCGCTGCGGCCGGCGTCTCGATCCCCGTCGTGAAGGCGGCCATCGACAGCGGACAGCCGCTGTTCGGCGTCTGCCTCGGGCACCAGGCGATCGCGGAGGCCATGGGCGCCACCGTGACCCACGCCGACGAACTCATGCACGGCAAGACCTCGCTCATCGAGCACGACGACAGCGGCTTCTACGACGGCGTTCCGCAGCCGTTCCGGGCGACGCGCTACCACTCGCTCGCGATCGTCGACGGGACGACGCCGAGTGACCTCGTCGTCACCTCGCGCACCGAGGGCGGCGTGATCATGGGCGTGCGGCACGCCGCGCTGCCGATCTTCGGCGTGCAGTTCCACCCGGAGTCGGTTCTCACCGAGGGCGGCTACCGCATGGTGGGCAATTGGCTGGCCGTCGCCGGTCTGCCCCAGGCCGCGGAGACCGCGAAGGGGCTCACGCCGCTCGTCACGCTCGCGTAGCGCGGGTCGACGTCGGCGAGGCAGGCCGAGGCCGGCCCCGCTCGCGCGGGTGCGCCCGGTCTCGTCGCGTCGGACTCATGGCTGGCGCGGCCGGCTCGGCCCTGGTGCGCCCGGCTCAGGGCTTGTTGCAGAAGTTGATCTGCACGCCGGTGCGCTGCGGCACATCGCCGACGACCGACTGCGACGAGACCTTGCCGCCGCTGCAGCTCAGGTCGGCGACCGTCTTCACCTCGAGCTGGAGGGCCAGCAGGGTGTTGTTCGCCGTCGCGACATCCTGATTCTTCACATCGGGAACCGTGACGTGCCCGTTCGAGATCACCATCGTGACCGGGGTCTCGGCGGTCGTCGCCTCGCCGGCGGCCGGCGAGACGGAGATGACCACGCCCGCCTTGACGCTGGGCGAGTAGTCCTGGCTGGTGGCACCGACGGTGAGGCCGGCGGCGGTGATCGCGGCGGCGGCCGCTGCCTGGTCGATGCCGGTCACCTGCGGCACCTTGACGGCCTGGGCGCCGCTGGAGACGTAGACGGTGATGTCTTCGCCGGGGGCGACATTGATGCCGGCCTCGGGATCGGTGCGGATGACGACGTTCGCCGGCACCTCGGTGCTGGTCTCGTCGATGCGTTCGGCTACAAGCCGGTCGCCGCTGAGTTGTGTCTGGGCCTCGTCGTAGGTGAGGCCGTTGACCGCAGGAACGGGGATCGACACGTTCTGGGTGTACGAGGTGGGCTGGGACACAGTCTGCACCCACATGAACACCGCGATGATGATGACGATGAGAACGGCCACGCCGCCCCAGATCCACGCGACGGGCGGGCGGTTCTGGGTGCGCGGGATGCGGTCGTTCTGGTCGACGTTGAGCTGGCGGAACGTGGCGTCGGAGCCGGCGCGGGAGTTCGGGTTGACGCCGAACAGTGCCGCGTTGAACTCGCTGGCCGGGGCCGGCTTGCGTCCGGGGATCGAGCCGGCGGCGGCGGTCTCCGCGTCGATGCGGAACTCCCCGGCAGTCTGGAAGCGGTCGAAGCGGTCCTTGGCCATCGAGCGCAGCACGACGGCGTCGAGGGCCGGCGACACGCGGGGGTTGAGCGCGCTCGGCGGGAGAGCCTGCTGGTTCACGTGCTGGTAGGCCACCGCGACCGGGTTGTCGCCCACGAAGGGCGCGCGGGCGGTCAGCATCTCGAACAGCACGATGCCGGTCGAGTAGAGGTCGGTGCGTGCGTCGACGGCCTCGCCCCGCGCCTGCTCGGGCGAGAAGTACTGGGCGGTGCCCACGATCGTGCTGGTCTCGGCGATGCTGGCCGAGGAGTCGGAGACGGCGCGCGCGATGCCGAAGTCCATCACCTTCACCTGGCCGCTCGCGGTGACCATGATGTTGCCGGGCTTCACGTCGCGGTGCACGACACCGGCTCGGTGCGAGTACTCGAGGGCGGTGAGCACCTGCGCGATGATGCGCACGGCTTCGCCCTGCTCGATCGGACCGTCGGAGATCATGTCTTTCAACAGCCGGCCGTCGACGAACTCCATGATGATGAACGGCAGCTGCACTTCTGCGCCGGTCTCGTCGATGATCGTCTCTTCGCCCGCGTCGAAGATGCGCACGATGGTCGGGTGCGCCATCTTGGCGGCTTCCTGCGCTTCGCGGCGGAACCGGCTGCGGAACGCGGGATCGGTGGCGAGAGCCGGCTTGAGGAGCTTGATCGCGACGCGACGCCCGAGACGGGAGTCGGTTCCGACGTGCACGTCGGCCATGCCGCCGCGGCCGATGAGGTCGCCGACCTGGTACCTGCCCGCGAGCAGGCGCACACTCTGGGCTACGCCTTCAGTCACTAGCTAATCTCCCGGTCGGCTCTGCGAATTTTCCTTGCCAGTGTACTCGGTGGTGCCTCTGCAACTCCTGCTAGGGGCCGACCACGGTGAACGTGGTGTTCGCCGAGGCGGGCGACTGCAGGTCGCTGCACTGCGCGATGTAGCTGACCGTGACCGTGCCGCTCTCGGGCAACGTGATGTTGAGCGAGGTGGCGCTGGCACCGAGCGGGTTCGCCGTCTGCGCGACGCCGTTGCCGACCGTGAAGGTGTAGCCGGTGAGCGGGTGGCCCGACGGGCAACCCGGGAAGGTCGACCAGGTCACCGCGGCCGTGTTGCCCGGCAGGAGGCTGGCCGCGGGGGGAGCGGCGACCGGCGACGGCTGCGTGGGCGCGGCGACGGCGCCGTAGAACGTGACGGTGATCGTCGCGTTCGGTGCGACCGGTCCGCTCGGCTCGACCTTGTACGACAGGCCGACCTTCGTGCTGTCGGGGGCCGGATCGCCGTTGACCGTCGACATGCGCAGGCCGAGTGCTTCGATGCGCGTGCGGGCGGTGCCCTCGGTGAGTCCGATGAATTCGTCGGCGTTCACGTTGATGGTCTCCGCGGTGGGCGTCGGAGTGGGCGTGGGCGTCGGCGTGTTGCTCGGCGTCGGCGTGCTGCTCGGGGTCGAGCTCGTCGCCGAGTTCGACGGCTTCGGGTCGTCGTCGCCCGAGGGCATCACGAGGAACACGATGACGACGACGAGGATGACGGCGAGCACCGAGACGATGGCGATGAGCGGCCACATCCACGGGTTGCGCTTCTCCTCCTGCGCCGGAACCTGCGAGGTGGCCGCGTCGGCCTCCTGCTCGCTCGCGGTGAGAAGGCGGGTGGTCGCGTTGTTCTGGCCGTAGTTCGCGCCGGCGGTCGCGGCGAGCGAGCCCGCGCCGAGGATGCCGGGCACGGCGACGGCCGCAGCCGAGACGTCGCCGCGGCGCAGCGCCTGCGCCGCGCGGGCGAGGTGGGCCGCAGACGCGGGGCGGTCGGCCGGGTTCTTCGCGATGCAGGCGTAGACCAGGTTGCGCACGGGCTCGGAGATGGTGACGGGGAGCTCGGGCGGGGTCTCGTTGATCTGCGCCATCGCGATGGCGACCTGCGACTCGCCCGTGAACGGACGACGGCCGGCGAGCGACTCGTACGCGACGATGCCGAGCGAGTAGATGTCGGTGGTGGGCGAGGCGGAGCGGCCGCTCGCCTGCTCGGGCGAGAGGTACTGCACGGTGCCCATGACCTGGCCGGTCGCGGTGAGCGGAACCTGGTCGGCGATGCGGGCGATGCCGAAGTCGGTGATTTTCACGCGGCCGTCGGGTGTGATCAGCAGGTTGCCCGGCTTGATGTCGCGGTGCACGAGACCTGCGGCGTGCGCGGCGGAGAGGGCGTTCGCCGTCTGCGCCACGATGTCGAGGACGCGGTCGGTGGAGAGCACACGTTCGCGCTCGAGGATCGCGCTGAGCGCTTCGCCGGGGACGAGCTCCATAACGAGGTAGGCGCTGCCCTCCTCCTCGCCGTAGTCGAACACGTTGGCGATGCCCTCGTGGTTGACGAGCGCGGCGTGGCGGGCCTCGGCGCGGAAGCGCTCGAGGAACCCGGGATCGCCGAGGTACTCGTCTTTCAAGATCTTGATCGCCACGGTGCGCCCGATCACGAGGTCTGTTGCCTGCCAGACCTCGCCCATCCCGCCGATCGCAACGCGACTCGACAGTTGGTACCTGCCACCGAAAGTGAGGCCACTGGTGGGTCTCATTTGTTTAGCACCGCCTCTAGTACTTTCTTCGCGATTGGAGCCGCGACCGAGTTGCCGAATCCGGACTGGCCGAGGCCACCGCCGTTCTCGACCACAACGGCGACGACCACCTGTGGATCTTCTGCTGGAGCAAAACCGGTGAACCAGAGGGTGAAGGGGGCGTCGTCGCCGTTCTCCGCCGTGCCCGTCTTACCCGCCACATTGACTCCGCTAATTCTCGCATTACCGCCACCGCCGTTGGATACCGCAGCGACCATCATCTGGGTCAATGTTTCCGCCGTCTCGCTCGTGATCGGTGTGTTGTAGACAGAGGGCTGCAGCTCTTCGCGCACGGTGAGGTCGGGGGCCAGGATGCTCTCTATCAACGTCGGCTGCATGAGCATGCCGTCGTTCGCGATCGCCGCCGACACCATGGCGATCTGCATCGGGGTGACCCGCACACTCGCCTGGCCGAACGACGACAGCATGAGCTGCGCATCGCTGTCGGTCTGCGGGTAGACGCTGGGGGTGGCGCTCATCGGGATCTCGAGGATCGACTCGAATCCGAACTCTTTCGCCTTGGCCGCGATGGTGTCGTATCCCAGCGCGAGACCGAGCTCGGCGAACGGGATGTTGCACGACAGCCGCAGCGCGGTCGCGATGGTGACCGTGGGGGTGCCGGTGCACTGGCCGCCCTCGGAGTTGGTGATGACCGAGCTCGACTCGGGCAGGGTGAGCGACGGCGGGTTCGGGAACTCCGACTCGGCCGTGTACTGCCCGCTGTCGATGGCGGCCGCAGCGACGACGAGCTTGAAGACCGATCCCGGCGTGTAGAGGTCGCCCGCGATCGCGCGGTTGGCGAGGGGGTCGGCCGGGTCGTTGATGAGCGTGTCGTAGGCCGCGAGCACCTGCTTGGTGTCGTGCACGGCGAGCAGGTTGGGGTCGAACGAGGCCTTCGAGACCATCGCCTTGATGGCGCCGGTCTTCGGGTCGAGCGCGACGACCGCGCCCGCGTTGTTGCCCAGCGCGTCGTAGGCGACCTGCTGCAGCGTCGGGTCGATCGTGAGTTCGACGGCGTCGCCCTTGGGGTCTTGCCCGGTGAAGATCGAGTTGATCTGGTCGAAGAACTGCGAGTTCGACGTGCCGCTGAGGTAGTCGTTGAGCGCCCGCTCGATGCCGGTCGTTCCCTGGTTGAGGGTGAAGTAGCCGGTGACGGGGGCGTACAGCGGGCCGTTCGCGTACTGGCGCAGGAACGAGAAGTCGTCGTCGACCGGGGTCGATTCGGCGATGGGCACGCCGTCGACGAGGATCGGTCCGCGCTGGGCCGAGAAGCTGTCGAGTGTGGTGCGGGTGTTGCGGCTGTCGGCGCGCAGGCTGTCGGCCTCGACGACCTGGATGACGCTGCTCGAGCCGAACAGCGCCACGAACATGAGCAGCACGACGATGCTGACCCGCTTGAGTTCTTTGTTCACTGTTCGATCACCGCCCTCGGTTGGTTGCGCACTGTGTCGGAGAGCCGCAGCAGCAGCGCGGCGATGATCCAGTTGGCGACGAGCGAGGAGCCTCCCGCGGCGAGGAACGGCGTCGTGAGTCCGGTCAGCGGGATCACCCGCGTGACACCGCCCACCACGATGAATACCTGAAGCGCGATGAGGAAGGCGAGACCGACCCCGAGAAGGCGACCGAAATCATCCTGACCAGCGAAGCCGATGCGGAACCCGCGCGAGACGAACAGCAGATAGAGGGCGAGGATCGCGAACAGACCGATCAGCCCGAGTTCTTCGCCGAGGCTCGCGATGATGTAGTCGCTCTCGGCGAGCGGCACGATGTCGGGGCGGCCCTGGCCGAGCCCGGTGCCGATGAGCCCGCCGCTGGCGAGACCGAACAGGCCCTGCACGAGTTGGAAGCTGCCACCGGTGCGGTCGAAGATCTCGGGGTTGAACGCGTCGAGCCAGGCGGCGAACCGGCCGTTGACGTAGCTGAGCGTCTGGCTGGCGACGAGCGCACCCGCGAGGAACATGGTGAGGCCGAGGATGATCCAGCTCGCGCGACCCGTCGCGACGTAGATCATCACGAGGAACAGCCCGAAGTAGAGCAGGGCCGTTCCGAGGTCGCGCTGGAAGACGAGCACACCCATCGAGGCGATGAAGACGACGATGATCGGGCCGAGGTCGCGGGCGCGCGGGAAGGTCATTCCCAAGAACTTGGTGCCCACCATCGAGAGCGAGTCGCGCGCGGTGACGAGGTAGCCGGCGAAGAAGATGGCCAAGGCGATCTTGCCGAGTTCTCCCGGCTGGAAGTTGAGCGGGCCGATCTCGATCCAGATGCGTGCGCCGAAGCGTTCGGAACCGATGAACGGCGCGAGCGGAAGCAGCAGCAGGGCGATACCCGTGAACATCGAGACGAAGCGGTAGCGCAGCAGCACGCGGTGGTTGCGCACCACGACGATCACGACGATGGCGAGCAGGATGGCCATCGCCGTCCAGACCATCTGGCGCACGCCGGCGGCCTCCCAGCCGGTGAAGCCCTCCGCGATATCGAGGCGGTAGATCATGGCGATGCCGAGACCGTTGAGCACCGTGATCACCGGAAGGATGAACGGGTCCGCGTCGGGCGCGACGACCCGCATGGTGAAGTGCATCGCGAACACGAGCACCGTGAGCCCGAGGCCGAAGGTGAACAGCGTCGAGTCGATCTCGCCGAGTGCCCCGAGCTGCACGAGGTAGACGGCGGCCGCGTTGATGGCGCTCGCGATGAGCAGCAGCAGCAGTTCGAGGTTGCGCATCCGCGCGGGGACCCGCAGTTTGAGGCGGATGTTCGTGGTGAAGTTGGCGCGATCGGCCGACCCGGCCGCGCGTGCGGTCGAGACGGCTTCGGTCGGGAGACTATTCGGTGCTGACATTCGACAATTGGTCCACGATGCGCTCGGCATCGCTCAGGTCGTCGGCGTTGATGGTGTCTTCGAGGCTCGTCTGCGAATACGTGGGGAGGGACTCGACCGGGATCGAGGTGCTGCGGTACAGGGTCGACAGGCTGATCGGGCCGATGCCCTCTTGCACACCCCGGAAGATGGCGACGTTGCCCTGGTCGACACCGACGTAGTAGCGGGTCTGCGTGTACTGGTACGCGGCGAACACACCGCCGAGCACCGCGATGACGACGAGGATGAGACCGACGAGCCAGGTGATGCGGCGGCGCTTCGCCCTGCGGCGGTCTTCGAGGATGAGTTCGTCGAGATACCCGTCGGACTCGGGCTCGAAGTGCGAGTCGTCGCCCTTCGTGACCTTGAGCGGATGCAGCAGCAGGGCGGGGAGGCGCAACGGCTTCTTCGAATTGTCGCCGTCGAAGACGAGCGGGCTCGCGGCCGATCCGACCGTCACCGGCGGCACGTGCGCCGAGGTCTCTGTCGCGTCGATGTCGACGAGCACCACGGTGACGTTGTCGGGTGCGCCCTGGTCGAGGGCGTCCTTCACCAGGCGTTCGGCCGTGGCCTGGGTGTCGGTGATCGTCGACAGCGCGTGCATGATCTTGTCGTGCGAGACGTAGCTCGAGAGTCCGTCGGAGCAGAGCAGCCAGCGGTCGCCCGGCTGGGTGGTCATGATCGAGGTGTCGATCTCGGGGGTCGCGTCGACGTCGCCGAGCACGCGCATCAGGACCGAACGCCGCGGGTGCACGGCGGCTTCTTCCTCGGTGATGCGTCCGCTGTCGACGAGCCGCTGCACGAAGGTGTGGTCGGCGGTGACCTGGGTCATCTCGCCGTCGCGCAGCAGGTAGATGCGCGAGTCGCCGATGTGGGCGATGACGACCTGGCCGTTGACGAGGATGAGCCCGCTCACGGTCGTGCCCATGCCGGTCAGTTCCGAGTGGTCGAAGACCGTCTCGGCCAGCTGCGCGTTCGCCGCGGTGAGCGCGGTGTGCAGGGCGAACTCGGCGTCGGTGCCCGAGGCGAACTGCCGGTCGGTCTCGACGATGCGCTTGACCGCGATCGCGGAGGCGACGTCGCCGCCCGCGTGCCCGCCCATGCCGTCGGCGACAACGAACAGGTACTCGCCGGCATAGCCGCTGTCCTGATTGTTGGCGCGGATCTTCCCGACATGGGAGACCGCGGCACTCTTGCCGGGGGCCACTCGATTACCGCCGTAGTTCGAAACTGGTCGTGCCAATGGTCACTGGCGTGTTCAGGGGAACCTGAGTCGGCACGATCACCCGCGTGCCATCGAGGAACGTGCCATTGGTCGAGTCTAGGTCTTGGATAACCCAGCCCTCGTTCCAGTTGAGCAGTCGCGCGTGGTGGGTCGAGGTGTAGTCGTCGCGGATCACGAGTCCGGAATCGCTCGAACGGCCGATCGTGAGCTGTTCGGAGGGCAGGGCGATCTCGAGCCCCTCCTTGGCGCCGGCGGTGATGACGAGGCGGGTGGCGCCCGACGAGCTGACGCCGGGGGAGGCCGGGAGGCGGTTCTGCGCGGGGGCCGCCATCGGTGCGGGTGCCGGTGCTGCGGCCGCGGCGTCCACCGTCGCCGGCAGCTTGCGCACCTTCTGGCCGAACAGGTCGGTGCGCAGCGCGTAGACGACCGCGAAGACGAAGGCCCACATGACGCCCAGGAAGGCGACCTTGAGCACGAGGAGTGTCAGAGCACTCGGATCGGTCATCGGTTGCCACCCTTGTCGCGCGAGGAAGAGAAGTCGTCTGCGGCCTGGGCGATCACGCGGAACACGATGTGCGTGCGGCCGATGTCGATGGCCGAGTCGGGGTCGAGCCGCGCCCTCGAGACGCGGTCGCCGTTGAGCAGGGAGCCGTTGGTCGAACCGAGGTCGTTGACCTCGGCCCGCTTGCCGTCCCACAGCACCTCGACGTGCTTGCGGGAAATACTGGAGTCGTCGACGGTGATGTCCGCATCCGACCCTCGTCCGATGACGGTGCGGGACTGGGTGATCGGATGACGCTTGCCACCGATATCGAGAACCGGGGTCCAGGCGACGGTGCCTTTGACGTTGACGGACTCGATCTCGATGATGCCCTCGCCGAGACCGGGCACGCGCTCGAGCCTGATCGACAGCGGGCCGGAGAAGGAGTAGCGCTGGGCGGTGGCGTGGCGCTGGACCAGGCCGGTGAGCTCGTCGATGAGCGCGGGGCCGATGGCGGCCATGCGGTCGTGGTCCATGGGGGAGAGGCGCACGACGAAGCGGTTGGGAACCAGAATGCGGTCGCGGGAGACCACCGCGGCCTTCGTGTCGAGTTCGCGTCGGAGCGCGCTCGTGATCTCAACGGGCTGCACGCCGCTCTTAAAGGTCTTCGCGAAGGCGCCGTTAACCGCCCGCTCTAGCCCTCGTTCGAAGCTGTCAAGAAGCCCCAAGGATTTCCTCATCTCACACCTAGTGAATATGACGATGTTAGCCGGTGGGTATGGACGTTCGGGTTTACCCCGGGGTTTTCGCCCCTGAGGATGACACGGCAGGGGTCCTCAGGGATGATGCGTGTGCGGCGGAGGCCCCACGCTGTGATAATCTCGCTGGGTTGGCGCGAGTGGCGGAATTGGTAGACGCGCACGGTTCAGGTCCGTGTGTTGGAAACGACGTGGGGGTTCAAGTCCCCCCTCGCGCACCAGAACAACACGGCGAAGGCCCCCGGGAAACCGGGGGCCTTCGCTCGTTAAGCGCGGCCTACCGGGGTGCGGTCGCGAGCTGTTCGCGGTACAGCGCGGTGAGGCGCTCGGCGTGGATATCCGGTGCGAATCCGTCGAACGCGGCCAGGGCCCGGCGGGACAGCCGGACGAGTCGATGCGGATCCTCGGCGAGATGCACGAGGGCGCCGGCGATGTCGTGCACGGAGTCGGAGGGGGCCAGAATTCCGGCGAGGTCGACGCCCTCGGTGAGAGCCGGGTCGACGTAGAGAACGCCGCGGGCGGCGTAGAGCGCCTCCACGATGGTCATCGGCTGGTTGTCGAACCCGCTCGAGGTGAGAGCGACGATGTGTGAACGCCGCAGCGCCTCGGCCACGCCGTCGAAGTCGACGCGGCCGGTGAAGATGATCTCAGGGTTATCGGCCGCGAGCAGTCGCGCGGCGGCGAGCAGCGGACCGTCGCCCACGACTTCCACCTCGAGCGATCCGCCCGGGAGCCGCCGCATCGCGTCGCGACTGGCAGCGACGAACTCGAGGAGCCGCTTCTCGCGCACACACCGGCCGATCCACACCACGCGCAGCGGTCCGTCGACGCTGACGAGGGCTTCTCCGCGACGGCGGTCGGCGGTGATGACGGTGTTGGGAATCGTCTCCACCCGGCCCAGGCCGGCGCGGAGCAGGTGGGCGCGCTGGTGTGCCGACGGGGAGACCACGATCGAAGCGCGGCGCGACGTTGCGAGGGTGATCGCGCACATCGCGCCGTCTGCCGCCGGACGGCCGGCGAGCGGTCGCGGCGCGGGGTGCCCGGTGATCCAGTGCTGGAACGACCGGATGAACGCTGCGGCGATGTGCTGGACCGGTCGCGGCAGGTGCGTGCGCCAGAAGAAGGTGTGCACGGTGTGCACCACCGCGAGGTCGAGCTGGGCTGCGACGTCGACCGCCGCCGCGACCAGACCGAACTCCGAGTGCACGTGCACCACGTCGATGCCGTGCGCGCGGAACACGCCGATCAGCCGCGCCCGCAGCCGCCCGCTGTTGCGCACGAGCGGGAGTCCGAGGCCGGGGATGACGACCCGCGGATGCACCGGTTCGTGGATCGGTCCGTCGCCGGTGTGGTGGACAGTCGGGGTGACCACGACGACCGTGTGACCGGCGTCCGTCAGCGCTCGCGCCTCGGCGAGAAACGCGGTCTGTGCGCCCCCGAGGTAGCCGAGCGAGTAATCGCAGATCAGAGCAATGTTCATGCCTCCAGTCCACCCGCTGCGGCGAAGGGCCGCGTCGTCTCGCCGGACGAGATGCGTCATCCGCGCGGACGAGGTCAGCCGTTCGGGAACGGCACCGCGGGCACTCCCGCATGCAGGTCGACCATGACCGCCTTCCAGATGCGGCCGGCGATCGCCGAACCCGTGGTCTTGAAGAAGGTGCGTCCGTAGGCGTTCACGCGGGTGAGCGGGAAGGCGAAGCCGCCGCGCGGGTCGCCCACCCAGACCGCGGTGGCGAACTGCGGCGTCATGCCGACCGTCCAGTTGGCCGAGCTGTCGTCGGTCGTGCCGGTCTTGCCCGCCGTCTCGCGTCCCGGCAGGGCGCCGACGCCGGCGAGGGTGCCGCCGCCGTTGAACGTGCCCTGCAGCGCGTCGTCCATCTGCGCGGCGATCGCCGGGCTGATCTCCTGGTGGCAGTCGGGCGCCGACGTCGGCAGCGGTTCGCCCGTCGTGGTGCGCACGGCGGCGATCACCGCGATCGGGTTGCACTTGATGCCGCCCGCCGCGAAGGTCGCGTAGACGTTCGCCATCTCGACGGGGGTGACCGACGATGTGCCGAGCGCGAACGAGCCGGTGCGCGGGGCCACCGCGTTCGGGTCGCCCTCGTTCGTGTTGATCGTGGTGATGCCGAGCCGCTTGGCCATGTCGACGACCGAGAGCACGGTCGTCTGCTCGATGAGCTTGACGAAATAGATATTCACCGACTGCCGGATGGCACTGCGAGCGTCGATCGCACCGAGCTGGGCATTGCCGAAGTTCGTATAGCCCTTCGGCGGGTTGTCGAGCACCCGGGAGAAGTAGGGGCCGTTGGCGACGAGCGTCGTCGACATCGGGATGCCCTGCTCGAGGGCTGTAACCAGCGTGAGGGGTTTCATGACCGAGCCCGGTTGCTGCGCGCTGGTCGCATAGACGACCTGGGTCTGGTCCCAGTTGCGGTTCTCCGCCACCGCGGCGATGTGGCCGGTGCCGGGCACGACGACGCCGATGCCCGCGGCCACCCGGTTGTCGTTGCCGAGGGCGTCGGTCGCCGCGCGCGTCGCCGCGTCGGAGACCCCGCGGTCGAGCGCCGTCGTCACCGTGATACCGCCGAGGCTCAGCTTCTGCTGCCGCTCTTCCGGGGTGGCGCCGAACGCCGCGTTGGAGAGCAGCTCCTGTTGCACGAGCGCGCAGTAGTAGGGGTAGGCCGAGGTGGCGCAGCCCGAGGGGGTGTCGCCGCGGGCGAGCTCGAGCGGGGTCGCCTTCGCGGCGGCAGCGTCGTCGGCGGTGATGTAGCCCTCGACCACCATGCGGTCGATGACCGCGTCGCGGCGCGGCTGGGCGGCCTCCGGCCGGGCGTAGGGATCGAACTGCACGGGCGACTGCAACAGCCCGACCAGCATGGCGGCCTGCGGGATCGTGAGGGACGCGGCATCCGTACTGAAATAGACCCGGGATGCCGCCTCGACACCGTAGGCCAGATTGCCGAAGTAGACCGCGTTCGCGTAGGTGGTGAGGATGTCGTTCTTCGGCATCGTCTTCTCGAGCGCGACCGCGTACTTCACCTCGCGGATCTTCGCCTCGTAGGTGTCGCCCTTCGCCACCGTGCGCTCGTCGTCGTTGCGCGCGTTGCTGATGAGGATGTTCTGCACGAGCTGCTGGGTGATCGTCGACGCGCCCTCGGTGCGGTCGTCGTTGGTGAGGTTCGCCATAAACGCGCGGGCGATGCCGGCGAAGTCGACGCCGGAGTGCTCCCAGAAGCGCGAGTCTTCGGTGGCGACCAGGGCGTTGACGAAGTTCGGCGAGATCTGCTCGAAGGTGATCGGGATGCGGTTCTCGCTGTAGAAGCGGGCGAACTCGGCGCCGCCCTTGTCGAGAAGCACCACGTGTTGGGGCAGCGCGGCCGCGATCGGGAGGTCGGAGGGAAACTCCTCCCAGTAGGCGGTCACCCGGTTGGTCGTCGTGGTCGCGGCGAGCACCGCGGGTGTGGCGAGGGCGGCGAATCCGGCGCCGATGAGGGCGAGGATCACGATCATCGCGAGCGCGGAGAGCAACACCGTGTGCACGGCGGGCCGGCGGTAATCGGTCGCGCCGACGGCGATCTCGTCGAGCGAGACGAACTCGTACCGGCTGTGCATGTAGTGGGAGCCTCTCGACTTCGAACCTGCAGGTTTCACGACGCTACGGCACCCGCGCGCGTAACCCAAGGGCTGAAACCGATTCGAGACATGATCGGAAGCGTTTACACCCGCCCGGTATCCTGCCGACGTGACCCCTCCGACCCCGCTCGCGCGACGCCTGCGCACGCCCGACGCCGTGGTGATCGGGCTCGGTTCGATGATCGGCGCGGGCGTGTTCGCGGCGTTCACCCCGGCGGCGCAGGCGGCCGGCGCATCGCTGCTCGTCGGGCTCGCGGTCGCCGCGATCGTGGCGTTCTGCAACGCGACCTCGACTGCCCAGCTGGCGGCCGCCTACCCGCGGTCGGGCGGCGCGTACCTCTACGGGCGCGAGCGCCTCGGCCCGCTCTGGGGCTTTCTCGCCGGCTGGAGCTTCGTCGTCGGCAAGACCGCGAGCTGCGCGGCGATGGCGCTGACCTTCGCGGCCTACGCGGCACCGGCCGGGTGGGAGAAGCCGGTCGGGGTCGTCGCGGTCGTGGCGCTCGCCGCCGTGAACTATCGCGGCATAACCCGCACGGCCCGGCTGACCCGGGTGATCGTCGTGATCGTGCTCGTCGGGCTCGCGGTCGGCGTGGCCGCGGCGGCCAGCGGCGGGCTGACGGCGTTCGACGCGGTCGGGCCGCTCGTCGCCGGCGGCTGGCACGGCACGCTGCAGTCGGCCGGGCTGCTGTTCTTCGCCTTCGCGGGGTACGCGCGGGTGGCGACGATGGGCGAGGAGGTCGTCGATCCCGCCCGCACCATCCCCCGCGCGATCACCGTCGCCCTCGCGGCCACGGTGCTGGTCTACGCGGTCGTGGCCGTCGTGCTGCTCGGCACCCTCGGCGCCGACGGCATCGCCGCGACGCCGACCCCGCTCGCCGACGCGGCGGTGGCGGGCGGCTGGTCGTGGGCGGCGCCCGTGGTGCGGGTCGTCGCGGCGGTCGCGGCGCTCGGCGCGCTGCTCGGGCTGATCGCGGGCATCGGGCGCACGGGCCTGGCGATGGCGCGGGAGGGCGATCTTCCGCGCTGGCTGGCGGCGGTGCATCCGCGATTCCAGACTCCGCACCGGGCAGAGGTCGCCGTCGCCGCGGTGATCGTCGCGCTGGTGCTCACCGTCGACCTGCGCGGCGCGATCGGCTTCTCGTCGTTCGGGGTGCTGCTCTACTACGTGGTCGCGAACGTCGCCGCCCTCACGCAGGCGGGGGCGCAGCGTCGGTATCCGCGGGTCGTGCAGGTGGCCGGAGTCGTCGGATGTCTCGTGCTCGTCGCCACCCTTCCGGCACTGTCGATCGGGGTGGGGGTCGGGGTGTTGGTCGTCGGGGTGGTCTACCGCGCGATCGCCCGGCGGCGGGGCGTCTAGAGGTACGCGGCGCGGTCGAACTCGGCCAACCGGTCGCGGAACGCGTAGGCGAAATCGGGCCAGAGCAGGGTGAGACGACCGCTGCGTCCGTCGACGTACCAGCTCTCGCATCCGCCCCCCAGCCACACCGTCGACGCGGCGCGCGCGTCGAGCTCGGCCACGTAGGCGTCTTGGGCGTCGAGCGAGACCTCGAGCACCTCGGTCTCGTCGTGCAGCGCGCCCAGCAGGTAGTCGATCTGCGCCTCGATCATCACGATCGCCGAGTTGTGGCCGAGGCTCGCGTTCGGGCCGTCGATCACGAACAGGTTGGGGAAGCCGTGCACGGTGGTCGAGTTAAAGGCGGCCATGCCGTCGCGCCAGGCGTCGTCGAGGGTGACGCCGTCGCGTCCGATGACGCGGCGCGCGAACGGCGGACGGGTCGATTCGAACCCCGTCGCGAAGACGAGCACGTCGAGGTCGTAGCCGGTGCCGCTCGCGCCCGTGGCGGTCGTCTCGTCGATGCTCGCGAGGGCGCTCGGTTCGAGCGTCACGGTGTCGCGGGTCAGCGCCGGGTAGAAGTCGTTCGAGAGCAGCACACGTTTGCAGCCGATCTCGTAGTCGGGGGCGAGGTCATGTCGCAGTCGGGGGTCGGCGATCTGGCTCTCGAGTAGGCCGCGGGCGCGGGCGCGCAGCTCGGCGAGGTGCTCGGGAGCGCCGACGCGGGCGGCGAAGCCCGACTCCATCGCCCAGAACTGGTCGGCGCGTTCGGCCTCGCGGGCGGCCGGGTCGTTTCGGAAACTCAGGATGTCGGCCGCCGGGTAGGCGAAGTCGTCGCGAGGGACGACGTAGGGAGCCGTGCGCTGGAACAGCACGACGGAGCCGGCGACGGCGGCGACCTCGGGCAGCAGCTGCACCGCGGAGGCGCCCGTGCCGACGATGCCGACGCGGAGGCCGCGCAGGTCGAGGTCGTGGTTCCAGCGCGCGGAGTGGAAGACCTCGCCGGGGAACGAGTCGAGGCCCGCTATCTCGGGCATGCGCGGTTCGGAGAGCCGGCCCGCCGCCATCACGAGCGTGCGGCAGCGGTAGTCGCCGGCCGAGGTGCGCACGTGCCAGCGTTCGTCGTCGGCGATCCAGCGCATCTCGAGCACGTCGGTGCCGGTACGGATGTGGCTCGCGATCTCGCGCGCGCACTCGAGCAGGTAGTCCTGAATTTCCGAACCCGGGGCGAAGAAGCGCGACCAGTCGTGTTTCGGGGCGAAGGAGAAGGAGTAGAGGTGCGAGGGGATGTCGCAGGCGACGCCCGGGTAGTCGTTGTCGCGCCAGGTTCCGCCGACCGTGGCCGCGCGCTCGAGCACGACGAACGAGCGCTCGCCGAGGCGCGCGAGCCGGATGCCCGCGCCGATGCCCGCGAAACCGGCGCCGACGATGAGGATGTCGACGTCGGTGGGTGTGGGTGCGGCGGTGTCGGGTGCTGGGGTGTCGGGCGCGGCGGTGTCGGGTGCTGGGGTCGCGGGTGCGGCGGTCATACTCTCGCCGGCTCCCGGGTCGTGCCGACCGGGTAGCGCTCGGGGTGGCGCAGGTAGCCGTCGATCACCGCGAGCAGCTCGGCCGGGTGCGCGGTGGCGAGGCGGGCGTGGGCGACGCCGGCGATCGCCGCGGGGCCGATGACGAGGGTCGGGCGTGCGGGCAGATAAGGCGCGAGGAGGGAGTCGGAGTTGTCGGAGGACTGTGTGATCAGGATGACGCGGGCGATCGTGTCGGCGACGGGGACTGCTGCGTCGGTGGTGATCAGCACGGTCGGCGTTTCGGCGAGGTCGTAGTGGCGCGCGAGCATCGCAGTGAGGAAGGCGCGGTGGGGGACGGTGTCGGTGAGGGTGATCATGGGCGCGATGCTTCGGCGAGTGGTGCGGCGAGTGGCGCTTCGACGGGTTCGGCGACCGGGGTCGGCTCCGCGACCCTGGCGGGTTCGGCGACCGGGGCCGGCTCCGCGACCCGGGCCGGTTCGGCGACCGCGGCCGGCTCGGCGACCCCGGCGCTTTTCCCACCGCGCGCGCCGATCTTCAGCTGCAGCCGCGACGCCGGGGGAGCGTCGGCGCGGCGGGCGAAGGCGAGCTGCTCGGGCGTCGGGTCGCCGTAGTCGGTGGTGCGCTGGCGGGCCGTGCGGCCGATCTCGGCGGCGACCCGCTCGACGTCGGCGATCGTGAGCGAGCGGTGCGCCTCGGCCCCGCCCTCGGGTGCGATCACGCCGTCGAGCAGCAGTCCGCCGAGGTCGTCGGCGCCGCCGAGCAGCACGGCCTGGCTGGTCTCGAGGCCGAGCTTGGTCCACGCGGCCTGGATGTGGTCGATGCTTCCGTGCAGCATCAGCCGCGCGACCGCGTGCAGCGCGCGGCTCTCCCGCACGCCCGGTCCGGGGCGGGCGCCGGCGATCGGGGGCGAGTCGACGGGCACGAACGGCATCGCGATGAACTCGGTGAACCCGCCGGTCTGCCGCTGCAGCGCGACGAGCGCGCGCAGGTGGGCGACCTGCTCGGCCGGTGTCTCCACGTGCCCGTAGACCATGGTCGCGGTCGAACGCAGGCCGACGGAGTGCGCGGCGGCGACGGTGGCGGTCCACTCGGCGACGCTCGAGTCGGAGCCGCCGCTCAGCAGCGCGCGGATGCGGTCGTCGAGGATGCGCGCACCCGTTCCGGGCACGGTGTCGACGCCCGCGTCGCGCAACCGCTCGTAGAACTCGGGCACCGTGATGCCGAGCCGCGCGGCGCCGTCGGCGGCCTCGGTCGGCCGGAACGCGTGCAGGTGCAGTGCGGGCTGGCGCTGCTTCACCGCCTTCACGATGTCGAGATACGCCGAGCCGGGCAGCCGCGCGGGCAGCGCGCCCTGCACGCAGATCTCGGTGGCGCCGAGCGCGGCCGCCTCGTCGGCGAGGTCGCCGATCAGGCCGGGGTCGGTGACGAGCGACGAATCGATGTTGCGGTTGATGACGAAACACACCCGGTCGCCGACGGTGGCGACGCGCAGCTCGTCGGCCAGGGTCGCGAGGGCCTCGAGCTCTGCGCCGTCGGCACCGAGCAGCTCGATGTAGTCCGCGTCGGTGAGGCCGGCCGGGTCGACGGCGGCCCGGCGCAGAGCGGGGGTCGTGACCCGGGTGGCCGGCGCCGCGCGCCAGCGTCGTCCGGTGACGGGAGCCGCGTCATCCGCCAGCCCCGACGGCGCCGCTAGGGCATCGAGATGCGGACGGATGCGCGCGTCGACCCAGCCCGCCTCCGTGACGAACCGCGGATGCGCCGTCAGCCGCTCCGTCAACTCGAATCCCGCGGCGCGGGTGAGCCGGGCCAGGTCGTCGAGCTCGGGCCAGGGGCGCTCGGGGTTCACGTGGTCGGCGGTGAGCGGGCTCACTCCTCCCCAGTCGTCGATTCCGGCGCGGATCAACAGGCCGAGCTCGTTCGCGTCGGTGAGGTTGGGCGGCGCCTGGATCGTGGCATCCGGCCCCATCACGACGCGGGCCACTGCCACGGCCGCGACATACTCCTGGGTTTCCAGGTCGTCGGCGTCCTGCATCGCGGTTTTCGGCTTCGCGCGGAAGTTCTGAACGATCGTCTCCTGGATGTGCCCGTACCGCTCGTGCGAGGCGCGGATCGCGAAGAGCGCCTCGGCGCGCTCGGCATCGTTCTCGCCGATGCCGAGCAGCACGCCCGTCGTGAACGGCACTTTCGCGCGGCCGGCGTCGTCGAGCACGCGCAGGCGCAGGGCCGGGTCTTTGTCGGGCGATCCGTAGTGCACGCCGCCCTTCTCGCTCCACAGCCGGGTAGCGGTCGTTTCGAGCATCATGCCCATCGAAGGCGCGACCGGCCGCAGCGCCTGCAGCTCGCCGAACGACATCACGCCGGGGTTGAGGTGCGGCAGCAGCCCGGTCTCCTCGAGCACGAGCTTCGCCATCGCGCGGATGTAGTCGAGCGTCGACGCGTAGCCGTGCGCGTCGAGCCAATCGCGGGCGCTCGGCCAGCGGTTCTCGGGCCGGTCGCCGAGGGTGAACAGCGCCTCCTTGCAACCCAGCGCGGCGCCCGCGCGGGCCACCTCGAGAATGTCGTCGGGCGACATGTAGCTCGGCTTGCCCATGCGCGCGAGGGCGCCCGGGTTCTCGACGAAGGTGCAGTAGTGACAGCGGTCCTGGCAGAGGAAGGTGATCGGGATGAACACCTTCTTCGAGTAGGTGATGATTCCCTCGCGGCCGGAGTCGGCGAGGCCTTGGTCGCGAAGGGCGGATGCCACGGAGAGCAACCGTTCGAGGTCGGCGCCGCGCGCGGAGAAGAGCAGCTCGGCGTCGGCCGGGTCGACCGAGCGGGCGGACTCGAGGCGGGTCAGCGCGTCGTGCAGAGCAGTGGGCATGGGGAGCCTTCGTGACGAGCAACAGGGACGACACTCGACGGAGTGCCCTCGAGCCCAAATCAAGGCCCGCACGAACTGATTGCTGCCAGTGTACGACCGATCCGGCGGTCGCGCCGGGTGGGGTGGTGCGGGCCGGGGCTAGGCCGGGAAGTACAGCGCGGCCCGCAGAAGGGGCGGCAGCGACTCGAGCGCCTCGGGGTTCTCGGTCAGCACCGCCGTGATCGCGGCGACCGCGTGCGCGTCGGCGTCGCCGCGCGGGTCGTACTGCGCCTCGATCAGCGGCGGGGAGTCGGCGAGGCGCATCCACGCCTGCAGCGGGCGGTTCTTCGGCACCGGCATCGCGAGCAGCGGCGAGAAACTGCCGGATCGCGCGTCGGGGTGCCAGAGGTCGTCGCGGGGGATGAACGGTTCGACCCAGGCGAGCGCGCGGCCCGCGGGCAGCACCTCCCAGTCGCGACCGGCCAGCCAGTCGGCGGTGGCCTGGTTCACGGCCGCGACGACGCGGGCGAAACCGAGCATGCGCAGCGTCTTCAGCGCGCGCCCGACGAGGGCGGCGCCGGCGCCGTTGCCGCGGTGCTCGGCGACGACGAACAGGTGGGTGAGCTCGGCGACCTGGCCCTCGGGGCGCGGGCTGGTCTCGACCTCGTTCGGCCGCGCGCGCACAAAACCGACGAACGAGCCGTCGGCGGCGCGGGCCACAACGGTCGGGGCCTTCTGCTGCTGCCAGCTCGTCACGTCGGCGAGCAGGGTTCCGCGGTCGAGGTCGGATGCCGCGGCGACGTCGTCGACGTCGGTCTCGGCGAGGGGGCGGATGCGCAGCTCCAGGGTCATCCGTCTATTCTCCCGCGCAATGTGTGGGCGGGCGGCGCCGTGCCTCGTTCGGGAAGCGAGTACGGGTCGGCGGCGAGAAGTCCGCGTCGTGGCGTACGGGCCGGCGGTGAGAGGTCCGCGCCTGGGTGCGAGATCTCCGCGGCTAGGGTGGGGCGCATGGATGACGGCTGGTCGGCTCTCGCGGGTCAGTGGAGCGAACTGTGGGCCGGTTCGGCCGCGCCGGCGCACGAGGCGCTGATCGCGGCATCCGGCATTCGTCGCGGTTCGCGTGTTCTCGACGTGGGCTGCGGCAGCGGCGAATTTCTGCGCACGCTCTCCGACCGAGGCGCGGTCGCGGCCGGCATCGATCCCGCCGCGGGAATGGTCGCGTTGGCGCGCACGCTGGCGCCGCTCGCCGACGTGCGGGTGGGGGAGGCCGAGCGGCTGCCCTGGCCCGAGGCGGTCTTCGACGTGGTCACTGCCGTCAACGCCCTCCAGTTCGCGGATGACACGATCGACGCGCTCGCCGAGTTCACCCGGGTGTTGGCGCCGGGCGGGTTCGTGGCCGTCGCGAACTGGGCCGAGGGCGCGCGCAACGACCTCGACGTGATCGAGCGCGCGGTCGCCGAGGCCGACGGTGAAGACGTGGCGCCCGACGGCGACCTGCGGGTGGCCGGCGGGCTCGAAGCGGTGTTCGTCGAAAGTGGCCTGACCGTGGTGACGGCCGGCACCGTCGCCGTGCCGTGGCAGGTGCCCGACGACGAGACCCTCGTGCGCGGAGTGCTGCTCGGCGAGGACCCCTCCGTGCTGCGCGAGCTCGCCCCGGTCGTGCTCGCCGCGGCCACGCCGTTCCGGGTGGCCGGCGGCGGATACCTGCTGCAGAACACCTACCGTTTCGCGGTCGCGGCGACCCTCGTCTAATGCCCCGCGTGGCGGCGCACCAACCCCCAGTTCGAGACTATTAACATGTGTATAAACACCTGTGGATGAATCTTTCCTACATGTTAATAAACCTGTGGATAACTACAGCTGTGTAATTCGAACTTAACGACTCACCTGCATATTTGCGTTCGAACGTGTGTGTGAATTAATGGAGCGGACCGTGCCCCACGCCTACGAACTGCACGTGGATGTCACAGCGCCGTGTCTCTGCTGCCTGGCTCCCCGCGCGTTCCGTTTCGCGTCGCCGAGCGATCAGGTCGTCTGCGCGCAGTGTGTGAACCACCTCGGCAGCGACAAGGCGGAGCGCCGCGACCGCGAACACGTGCAGATGTGGGCCGATCTGTACGCTGACCAGCAGGTTAAGTTTCAAGTAGAGGTCGAGGCCTTGGGCGCGCAGCTGGCTGCGGAGGCGGCCGCGACCGCCGCGCTGCAGGCGCAGTCCGACGGTCTGACTGCCGTGGTGGCCGGAGAATTCGCGGCCGGCGGGGTGCGCGACCTGCTCGAAAACGATGTCGTTCGGCGTTCCGAGCGGGCGACCGAGCTCGCGAACCGACGAAACGACCGCGCGATGGCCGTGCTCTGGCGGCTCGAACGTCTGCACCACGAGAATGACAAGAATGTCGGTGCATGCGCCTGTGGAAAACCCGTGCTGAAGTGCCAGGAGTTCGCCGCGATCGAGCCGGAGCGGCAGGCTCTGCGCGAGTGGGAGAAGAAGAACGTCGCGTTGGCCGCCGAGGGCAAGCGTCACGGGCTGCCGGCGGAGCATCCGGCGGCGCACTAGTCGGCCGAACAGCGCAGCAGCCAGCCCGTCAGCCAGACCAACCCGCCATTCCGCCGACCTGGGTGATAGGCCTCTTCGGTTTCGCCCCGGCGATGGGTGTCATCCGTCGCGTCGGCGGCAAAAGACCCTCGCTGTCGGCTGGACACCGGCGCTAGATTGGGCGCACTCGAACCGACGGGCGAGCGCCCACGAAGGAGCACCATGGCCAAGGTCGAAATCGCCACAGTCCCGTACACGGTCAGTGCCGACTATTACGCCGAGGTCGGCGCAGACTTCGACACCGAAGCCGTGGACGACGCGGTGCTCGCACAGCTCAACCTGATCGCGCCCGACGGTGTGGTGATCCATCGCAACGGCAAAGCCTTCGCCGACGAGGAGATCGCGGAGTCCGCTCGGTCGATCGACTGGGAAGCGTTGCTCGCGACGATCGACCTCGACCAGATTCTGGCCGACAACGCCAAGTAGCTGCCCGACTGCGGCATTCGGGGGAGGCCCGCGAGCGGGGCGGTCGCTTGTCTACGCCGTGGGTGATCATGCGCCCGCTGCGGTGAGTTCGCGTTTGAGGTCGTGCATGGCTGCGCTTTTCGACGGCATGGGCCGTGGTGTGCGTGTGGGGTCGATGTCGGGTGGTGGCAGGAGGTAGTAGTCGGTGCCGACGAGATAGATCTCCCAGCCGTTGTTGTGGATGAGGAGGTGGTGGAATCTGCAGAGCAGGATGCCGTTGGCGAGGTCGGTTCTTCCGCCTTCGGCCCAGGGGATGATGTGGTGGGCTTCGGTCATGGCGGGTTCTTTGTCGCAGTCGCCGAACATGCAGGCCCCGTCGCGGACGGCGAGGGCGATGCGTTGTTTCGGGGTGAAGGTGCGTTGCTCGCGGCCGACGTCGAGAGGACGCCCGAAGGCGTCGAGGGTGATCTCGGTGGTGGTCCCGTCGCAGGAGAGCCGTTGCACGGTGGCCGCGCTGATCGGGGTCGTGATGCCCTCGATGCGACCGATTCCCGTGCCGCTGTAGGTGCCGCTGTAGGTGGCGCCCTCGTCGCGGCGGTCGCCGTCGCTGTGGCCGGTGCTGTCGGCGTCGCTGTTGCCGCCGGTGCCGCTGCCAGTGCCGCTGCCAGTGCCAGTGCCGGACAGGGTCGCTTTCGAGACGAGCACGCGGATGGAGGCGCCGCCGGTGCCGAGGAGGTGGGAGCTGTCGGCGTCGGATCCGGCCTGCAGCAGGCCGAGGAACGTGTCGGAGGCCAGTTGGCCGATCGTGCGTGGGTCGTTCAATATGCGTTCGGCGGTGTCTTTGTTCGGCCCGTCGACGAACCTGACCCCGCGTTTCGGTGAGGTGGCCCGGTTGTAGAGCTCTTTCGCGACCGCGTAGTTCTCCGGATCGAGATCCCAGACGAACCGGCCCATGCCGTTGCTCAGCTCGAAGTGTCTGAGGGAGCGTTTGTCGAACCGTTCCCGTTCCCGGTCGGCGACACCGGCCGCGTCGAGGTCGTCACGCAGTTCCCGGGCACGGGCCCGCAACCGGTCGACATCGACAGTCGTGGCGAGCGCGCACAACTCGGCCGCCGCCGACGCCAACGCGTCGGACGACACGTTGTCGCTCGGCTGTCCGAGCCCGGCCCGGATCGCGTCCGCCGCCCCGACCGACACCGCCCCTGCTGCGACAGCCGCGGCGACCGGCGCCAGCCACGGCTCCGCAGCCTCGAACATGAGCCCGGTGTCGGGGTCGGTCGACCCGTCCACGGCCGCTTCCCGCACCAGCGTCCCCACCCGCACCGCGGTGACCGCTTCCCGCCCGGATGCCCCCGTGGTGACCTTCACCAGTTCTTCGGCATTGCGAAAGCCCGAGCGTTGGGCGAGCCCGGAATGTCCCATCTCTCTGGTCGACCGCGCCGCGATCTCCCCGGCGATCAACGCCAGGTGCGCTTCGGCCAACTGCTTCTCCCGGGCGGCGAGCTTCGAGAGGGAGACGAGAGTCGCGTCATCCGCCGTCTGGAAATCGGTGACATCGTTCGAAACCGCGCTCAGCGAGGCGACGGCAGAAGCCATCTGCTGCGTGAGATCGGTCGAGGAGGCCATACATCAAGCCAACCACTTTCGAACATACATTCGAGAGAATGGCCGCAAAATGTGGAAAGAAAAACGCCCCCCTGTGGAAAACCCGGACAAGACCTACTCGTCGAACCCCAGCAGCGCCGCCCCGCGCTCGGTGAGCGCATCGAGCAGCTCGTCTGACGCGGGCTGGGTGTTCAAGAACTCGGCGAAGAAGATCGGTCCGACGATCTGCAGGTAGGTGTCCTGGTCGATCGGTCCCACGGTCTCGCGAAAGTGCTGCGTGCGCGTCACGGCCATCTCGACGAGCGAGCTCGCGGCGTCGGGATCGTGGTTCGACTGGTTCATCAGCGAGGTGAGCGCGACCCGGGTGACCGGGTCCGCGACGCCCGCGCGCACGGTCTCGAGGAAGTGCCGCAGGCGCTGTCGCGGCGGAAACTCCGACAGGTCGTCGAGCTCCTCGGCGACACGCAACGTGACCGCGTCGCTGATCACGCGGTCGATCGAGCCCCAGTGCGTATAGAGGGTGCGTCGCGAGACCCGGGCGTGGGCGGCCAGGGTGGTGAAGGTGAAGGGCTCGCTGGTGCGGGCGGCAAGCATCTGGCGCGCGGTCTCCAGCACGTGGAGGCGGGTCCTTTTGATGCGAGGGTCGGTCACGACGACGATAGTAGCGCTATTTCACAATTCGATGAGGTTTCATCATTCGGTGCTCCCGGGCCGACTCGTATGCTGGTGCCGTGCGCACCGCGATCGTGGGCGGCGTCCTGCTGATCGTCGGTACGGTCGCGGTCGCCGTCGGCCTGCTCCCCCTCGACGAACTCGGCGTGCTCGTCGACCGCGTCTGGCCGATCCTGCTCTTCGTCGTCGCCATCACGGTCGTGACCGAGCTCGCCGCCGCAGCGGGCCTCTTCGACTGGATATCGGCGCGTCTCGCCCGCTGGGGCCGCGGCCGCGGCTGGGTGTTGTGGGTCTTGGTCGTGCTTCTCGCCACGGCCAGCACCGTCTTCCTCTCCCTCGACACGACCGCGGTGCTGCTGACCCCCGTGGTCGTGCTCCTCGCCCGGCAGGTCGGGTTGAGCCCGCTGCCTTTCGCGTTCACGACCGTGTGGCTCGCGAACACCGCCTCGCTGCTTCTGCCGGTGTCGAACCTCACCAACCTGCTCGCCGAACACGAGCTGGGGCGCCCCGGCCCCGCCGCCTTCGCCGCACTGACCGCCCTGCCCGCGGTGGTCGGCGTGGTCGTACCCGCGGTCATTCTGTTCGTCGTGTTCCGCAGACAGTTGCTGGTGCGGTTCGAGGCGGATGACCCGGGGCCGGCCGACGACCGCGTGCTGTTGATCGCGAGCGGGGTCGTGCTCGCGGTGCTGGTGCCGGCGCTCGTCTCCGGAGTCGAGGTCTGGATCCCGTCGGTCGCGGCCGCGATCGTGCTCGGCGTGTTCTTCGCCGTGCGCCGCCCGACGATCCTCCGGTTCGGGCTGGTTCCCTGGCAGCTCGTGGTGTTCGCGGCCGGCCTGTTCCTCGTGATGGAGGCGGCGCACGCGGCCGGTCTCACCGCGGCGCTCGCCACGGTGGCGGGCGAGGGCGACGACCCGCTCGCGCTGCTGCGCGTCGCGGGGGTGGGCGCGACGTCGGCGAACCTGGTGAACAACCTGCCGGCCTATCTCGCGCTCGAGCCGCTCGCCGACTCGCCGCAGCGCCTCGTCGCGCTGCTCGTGGGCGTCAACCTCGGGCCCCTCGTCACACCGTGGGCCTCGCTCGCGACCCTGCTCTGGCACCAGAGGCTCGTGCAGCTCGGGGTCGAGATCTCGTGGGCGCGCTACGCGGTGCTCGGAGCGGTCGCGGCGCCGATCACGGTCGCGCTCGCGACACTCGCGCTCGCCCTGCCGTTCTGACCGCCATGTTAAGGGCGCGCGGCCCTCGAGGCGAGGGTGAATGCCCACCTCGGTGGCTAATAGCCACCGTGCTAGCTTCTGAGAATGACCCGCATCGCAGCGGTTGCCCCCGTGCTTCCGGCCTTCGTCTACACCCAGGGTGAGATCACCGCCGAACTGGCGCCGCTGATCACACCGGTGCCCGCGCGCCAGGCCGTGCTCGAGAGAATGCACGCCGCGAGCGGCATCGGAACGCGCCACACCGCCCTCCCTCTCGAGCGCTACCGCGAGCTCGGAACCTTCCGCGAGACCAACGACCTCTTCATCGAGGTCGCGACCGATCTGGCCGAGCGCGCCCTCACCTCCGCTCTGGACGAGGCCGGGCTCGTGGCATCCGACATCGACTTCGTCTTGTTCACCTCGGTGACCGGCATCGCGGCCCCGTCGGTCGACGCCCTGTTGGTGGCGCGCATGGGCATGCGCCCCGACGTGAAGCGGCTGCCGTCGTACGGGCTCGGCTGCCTGGGCGGCGCGGCGGGCATCGCGCGCGTGCACGACTATCTCGAGGGCCACCCCACCGGCGTCGGTGTGCTGTTGAGCGTCGAACTCTGCTCGCTCACGCTGCAGCGCGACGACGCGACCATGGCGAATTTCGTGGCCACCGGGCTGTTCGGCGACGGAGCGGCGGCGGTCGTGATGCTCGGCGACGACCACCCGCGCGCCCGCGGACCGCGCGTGACCGCGACACGCAGCGCGATCTACCCCGACACCCGCGAGGTGATCGGCTTCAACGTGGGCGGCAGCGGATTCGAGATCGTGCTGACCCCCGGGGTCGCCGAGGTCATCGAACGGCATTTTCCCGCGGATGTCGCGGCCTTCCTCTCCACGCAGCAGCTGGGTGTCGCCGACATCGCCTGGTGGGTGGCGCACCCGGGCGGCCCGAAGGTGCTCGAGGCCTTCCAGGCCGCGCTCGACGTGCCGCGCTCCGAATTCGCCCGCAGCTGGGCCTGCCTCGACCGGGTCGGAAATCTCTCGTCGGCGGCCGTGCTGCACGTGCTCGCCGACACTCTCGCGCTCGGCTCGTTCGCCGACCGTGCCCCCGGGTTGCTGTTCGCGCTCGGTCCCGGCGTGAGCGCCGAATTCGTCCTTCTGGAGTGGAACGCATGATCGCCTACCTCGTACTCATCCTGTTCACCGGCGCCGAGCGCATCGTCGAACTGGTCGTCTCGAAGCGCAACGCGGCGGCGGCCTTCGCCCGCGGGGGCAAGGAGTACGGCCAGTCGCACTTCCCGTGGATGGTCGCGCTGCACACCGGATTCCTGCTGGCCTGCATCGCCGAGGTGTTTCTGCTCGACCGTCCGTTCATCCCGTGGCTCGGCTGGCCGATGCTGGTGATCGCCCTCGCCTGCCAGGCCGGTCGGTACTGGTGCATCGCGTCGCTGGGCGTGCAGTGGAACACCCGCGTGATCGTGGTGCCGGGGGCCGGAGCGGTGAAGGCCAAGGGCCCGTACCGGTTCGACTGGCTGCCGCACCCGAACTACCTCATCGTGGCGATCGAGGGCGTGGCGCTGCCGCTCGTGCACTCGGCGTGGATCACCGCGATCGCCTTCACGGTGCTCAACGCGATCCTGCTGTTGCGCTTCCGCATCCCGACCGAGAACAGGGCTCTGCGAGAGCTGACGGCGTGAGTTTCGACGTCGACGCGATCGTGGCCGGGGGCGGCCCGGTCGGACTTGCGACGGCCATCGAGGCGCGGCTCGGCGGCCTGAGCGTCGTCGTGGTCGAGCCGCGCTCGGGCGACATCGACAAGGCGTGCGGCGAGGGCCTGATGCCCGGCGCGCTGCCGCGGCTCGCCCGGCTCGGGGTCGACCCGCAGGGGATGCCGCTGCGCGGCGTGAGCTATCGCAGCGCCGACCGGCACGCCGACCACCGGTTCGTGTCGGCGGCCGGCCGCGGGGTGCGCCGCACCGAACTGCACGGCGCGCTGCGCGACCGGGCCGTCGAGCTCGGCGTGCGCTTCGCCGACGGCAAGGTCGCCGGCATCGCCCAGGACGCGACGTCGGTGACGGCCGCGGGGATGCGTGCGCGATGGCTGTTCGGATGCGACGGGCTGCACTCGACCGTGCGACGCGAGATCGGCGCGCAACTGCCCAGCCCGCGCAGGGGGCGCCGGTTCGGGGTGCGGCAGCACTTCGCGGTGGCGCCCTGGAGCGACCTCATCGAGGTGCACTGGAGCGGCGCGGTCGAGGCCTACGTGACCCCGGTCGCGCCCGACACCGTGGGCATCGCGCTGCTCGGCCGTCGCGGCATCGACTTCGCGACGGCGCTCGCCGGCATCCCCGAACTCGCGTTCCTGCTCGACGCCGAGCCCGCGAGCTCGTTGCGCGGCGCCGGCCCGCTGCTGCAGCGCACCTCGCGCCGCCATCGCGGACGCGTGCTGCTCGTCGGCGACGCGTCGGGCTACGTCGACGCGATCACGGGCGAGGGGCTGCGGCTCGGATTCGCCCAGGCCGAGGCGGCGGTGACGGCCGCGCTGCACGGCCGGCCCGGGTCGTACGAGGCGGAGTGGACGCGCATCACGCGCGACTTCCGCGTGCTCACCTCGGGGCTGGTCACGGCGGCGCGGTCGCCACTGCGCCCCGCGATCGTGCCGCTCGCCGCGGCCCTCCCGCGCGTGTACGGCGCAGTGGTCGAGCGCCTCGCCCGCTGAGCAGGCCCCACCCGCCACATGAGCCGTTTCCGGCCGGATGACCCGTCCGCGGACGCGTCATCCGGCCGGAACCGGCTCATTTGCGGCGCGTGGGGGCAGACTTGAGACATGACCCGCGACCCAGAGCACGCCCTCTCCTTCGGCCAGAATGTCGGCGACTACGAGCGTGGTCGGCCCGGCTACCCCGACGAAGCGGTGGACTGGTTGCTCGGCCACCTCGACGCGCGGGATGTCGTCGACGTCGGCGCGGGTACGGGCAAGTTCACGGCCTCGCTCGTCGCCCGGTCGCTAGCCGTAACCGCGGTGGAGCCCGACGACGCGATGCGCGCGCGCCTCGTGGCGACCCTTCCGGCGGTGACCGCAGTAGCTGGAACCGCGGAGTCGATGCCGTTGCCCGACGCGAGCGCCGACCTCGTCACTCTCGCGCAGGCCTGGCACTGGGTGGATGTCGCGTCGGCCAGCAGCGAGATCGCCCGCGTGCTGCGGCCGGGCGGTGCGCTCGCCCTCGTCTGGAACATCCGCGACCCCGAGGTGCCGTGGGTCCAACGGCTCGGCGAGGTGATGGGGTCGTCGGAGGCCGAGCGGTACAACAGCATCGAGCCCGAGGTGGGTGCGCCGTTCGCGATCGACGACTTCGCGGAGTTCCGATGGCTGAACCCGCTGTCGCGCGACGAACTGCTCGCCATGGTCACCTCGCGCAGCTACGTCATCGCCATGGATGCGGCGAGCCGCGCCACGCTGCTGTCGGAGCTCGCGATACTTCTCGACACGCACCCCGATCTCGCCGGCCGTACGACCTATGCGATGCCGTATCGCACGAGGGTGACGGTCGCCCACGCCCGACCCGCCACATGAGCCGTTTCCGGCCGGATGACCCGTCCGCGGACGCGTCATCCGGCCGGAACCGGCTCATTTACGCGACGTTCCGCCTCAGCGGGTCGCGGCGGCGATCAGTCGCGAGAGCGCGTCGCGCATGTCTTCGAGATCGGTCACGGGCATCCCGAGTTTCTGCACGATCGTGCCGGGCACGGCCTCGGCCTGCGAGCGCAGTGCCCGCCCATCCGCCGTCAGTTCGATGTCGAGCGCGCGGTCGTCGGCGACGCTGCGCGCACGGGTGACGAGCCCGGCCGCCTCGAGGCGCTTGAGCAACGGGGAGAGGGTCGCGGGTTCGAGCAGCAGGGTGTCGCCGAGGTCGCGCACGGTTCGCGGGCTGCGCTCCCAGAGCGCGAGCATCACGAGGTACTGCGGATGCGTGAGGCCGATCGCCTCGAGCACCGGGCGGTAGAGGTTGATGACGCTGCGGTTCGCCGTCGCCAGCGCGAAGCAGACCTGACGGTCGAGTGCGAGAGGGTCCACTGTGCTCATCCAGTGAGTATACTCATTGTTAGTGCACTAACCATTAGTGCGAAAAGGAAAACGATGAAGGCCAAGCTGCCCTGGTGGGACCGTCTGAACGGCGCGCTCTTCCCGTATATCGGACCCCCTCCGCTCGGCCCGTACAACGAGGCGCCGTTGCCGCCGACCGCCGAGAAGGCGTGCCCGATCTGCGGCCGCCCGATGAGCGAGCACACGTTCGACCGCAGCACCGATCACACCGCGACGCGCATGTACTGCCCGCCGTCGGAGGAGAAGGACTAGCCCAGCAGCAACCGCTGCAGTTCTTGCGGCGTCTCGACGACGGCCACGGCACCCGCCTGCTCGGCGAGCGAGCCGTAGCCCCAGTCGACGAAGATCGTCGGCACGTCGTTCGCGGCGGCACCGTGCACGTCGTGCTCGCGGTCGCCGACGAGCACGGGGCGCGAGATGTCGGCGCCCAACGCCTCGAGACGGATCAACGCCTCGGCGACGACGTCCTTCTTTGCGCTGCGCACCTCGTCGTCGGAGGCGCCGGTGATCACGTCGAAGTAGCGGGCCAGGTTGAAGTGCTCGAGGATGAGCGTCGCCGGAGTCTCGGGCTTCGACGTCGCGAGCGACATACGCAGCGGGCTCTCGTGCACGGCCTTCAGCACGAGACCGACCCCGGCGTACTGCGTCGCGTCGTAGGCGCCGACGTTGAGGTACTTCTCGCGGTAGATCTCGAGCGCCACGGCCGACTCGTCGGCGTCGAATCCGGCGAGGTCACGGAACGAGTCGAGCAGCGGCGGGCCCACGTACTGCAGCAGTTCGCTCGGCGTCGGGATCGGCTTGCCCAGTCGCTCGAACATGTAGGCGAGGGTCGAGGTGATTCCGGGGGCGGAATCGACGATCGTTCCGTCGAGGTCGAACAGGATGCAGCTGTATGGGGTGGTCATATTGCGCCCAGTTTAGGCGGGCGACATGTCAGCCCTGTTTCGCGTCGTAGCGGTGGCGGCTCGCGATGAACTCGTCTTTGTGGCGGTAGGCCCACTGGGCGAGCGCCGAGATCGGAGCCCGGAGGGTCTCGCCGAGCGGGGAGAGCGCGTATTCGACGCGGGGCGGAATTTCCGGATAACTCGTGCGCGTCACCAGACCGTCGCGCTCCAACCGCTGCAGGGTCACCGTGAGCATGCGCTGCGAGATCCCGGGAATATCGGCGGCGAGCGAACCGTAGCGTCGCGGGCCGTGCTCGAGCAGGCTGATCACGAGCATGCTCCACTTGTCGCCGACGCGGTCGAGTACGTCGCGCACGTGGCCGGCCGTGGCGACGTCTCCGCGGCAGATCTGCTCGATGTCGGGCGCGGGACTCGTCATTTCTTACCTCCGGGTGCGTGACACGCATGGAAGTGCGTGGCGGGCGTGGACTATAAATACTTCTCGTGCGTTACGCACGCAAAGTAACTATAACGGAGTAATCATGGAAATCGCCCTCTGGATCGTCGCCTCGCTCGTCGCCCTCCTCTACCTCGCCGCCGGAATCTCGAAGGTGTTCTCCACAGAGAAGTACAGCGCGGCCGCGGCCTGGACCACGAAGGTGAGCCCGACCGTCGTGCGCGTCGTGGGAGTGCTCGAACTGCTCGGCGCGATCGGCCTCGTTCTGCCCCAGGCCACCGGCATCGGCGCCCCGCTGCTCACGATCCTCGCCGCCGGCGGTCTCGTTCTCGTGCAGCTGGTCGCGATCGTCATCCACATCGGCGAGAAGGAGACCAAGTCGCTGCCGATGAACATCGTGCTCGTGCTGCTGCCGCTGTTCGTCTTCCTCGGCCGGCTGCTCTGGGTCTGACCGACGGTCCGGCTCAGAACAGGCGCGAGTGGCTGTCGTCCATGCCGCGCATCGCGTCGTAGTCGAGCAGCACGCAGCGGATGCCGCGGTCCTGCGCGAGCATCCGCGCCTGCGGCTTGATCTCCTGCGCGGCGAACACGCCGGCGACGGGAGCGAGGTGCGGGTCGCGGTTCATCAGTTCGAGGTAGCGCGTCAGCTGTTCGACGCCGTCGATGTCGCCGCGTCGCTTGATCTCGACGGCGACGCTTCCGCCCGTGGCATCCTTCGCCAGGATGTCCACCGGACCGATCGCGGTCATGTGCTCGCGGCGCACCAGGTGGTAACCGTCGCCGAGCAGTTCGATCTGTTCGGCGAGCAGCTTCTGCAGGTCGCTCTCGACGCCGTCCTTCTGCAGGCCGGGGTCGAGCCCTAAGTCGTGGCTCGAGTCGAGCAGGATCTCGTGGATCGAGATCACCAGCTGGTCGGCGGTCTTCGCCTGCAGCACACGCCAGATCTCGGTGACGCCCGCGTCGAGCTGGGCCTGCTCGGGCTCGACCTGCGACAGGGTGCAGGGCGGGCTCATCCAGTTGAGCGGCTTGTAGCTCAGCGAGTCGGAGTGCACGAGCACACTCCCGTCGGCCTTCACGAGCAGCAGTCGGGTGGCCACGGGCAGATGAGCACTGAGCCTTCCGGCGTAGTCGACGGAACACTTGGCTATAACGAGGCGCACCCGGCAAGCCTATGGGGTGCCGCGGGGGTGATCGCCACCGGGCCACGCGCGCGACTCAGGCAGAATCGCGGGGCCGACCCGTGGCATCCGCGAATCTCTGCGCTTTTCGAATCGCGCGCCGCGTTTCTGCCTGATTTACGAACGGCGGATGCCGCGGCTCACGCCTCGACGTCGGCCGGCTTCTTCGGCTCGCGGGCCGCACTGCTCGCGATTCCCGCGGCGATCACGAGCACGAGCACCACGAGCAGCGCGTTGAGGATGCCGAAGTGCTCGCCGAGCACGCCGATGACGGGCGGGCCGACCAGGAACGCGCAGTAGCCGATCGTCGCGACGGCGCTCACGCGCGCGGCGGCGGTCTTCGGGTCGTCCGCGGCGGCCGACATGCCGACCGGGAACCCGAGCGACGAGCCGAGACCCCAGAGCACGATGCCCACGACGGCGATCTCGGCGCTCGGGCCGAAGATCACGATGAGCAGGCCGACCATGGCGAGCACGGCCGAGCCGCGCAGCACCGGCACGCGCCCGAACCTGTCGAGCAGGAACACGCCGGAGAGCCGGCCCACGGTCATCGCGGTGACGAAAACGCCGAACATCAGGGCGCCGACGGTGCCGCTGACGTCGTGGCCGTCGACCATGGCGAGCGTCAGCCAGTCGTTGGCCGAGCCCTCGGCGAACGCCATGCCGAGCACGATCACGCCGATGAGCAGGGTGCGCGGGTCGCGCCAGATGCTCAGACGGCCGCGCCAGCTCTTCGAGTGGTCGTCGTCGGCGACCGGCTCGTCGCCGTCGACGACGAAGTTCTCGTCTTGCAGGAAGCGGATGGAGAGCTGGCCGAGCACGACGATCACGAGCGCGACGAACCCGATGTGCAGCGCGATCGGCACGTCGAGCACCTCGGCCAGGGCGCCGAGAGCGGCGCCAGCGATCGTTCCGAAGCTGAAGAACGCGTGGTAGATCGGCATGATGGCGCGGCCGAGGGCGCGCTCGTTGGCGGCGCCGGAGACGTTCATGGCGACGTCGGACATGCTGAACGAGGCGCCGAAGACGGCGAGGCCGATGAAGATCACGACGAAGTTCGGGCTGACGGTCGCGGCGACCCCCGCGATCGCGAGGCCGATCGGGGCGATCGTGAAGCCCCAGCGCAGCGTCGTGCGCGCACCGATGCGCGCGATGATGTGGCTCGAGCCGAGCAGGCCGAGGATCGACCCGAACGACAGCCCGAAGATGAGCACACCCATGTCGAGCGTCGAGGCGCCGAGCTCGTCGCGCACGGCCGGAAGCCGGGAGACCCAGCTCGCGAGGGCCAGGCCGCAGAGTGAGAACACCACGAACATCGCATTGCGCCAGGCGACGATCTGGCGGCGGTCGAGGCCGCCGACGGTGAGGGGGGCGGGCGCCGACGCTGGCGTTGAAGACATGGGATTCCTTGCGAATACTCGGTCGAATCGATTCGATATCGAATCGATTCGACTAAGCTACCAAGCTATGGGAGCCGAGGCAACTGCAGACCGGGCGGATGCGCCAGCCGCACCGCAGCGCCCGAACCTCGCGGCGGTCGCCGCCCTCGCCGGCGTCTCCGCGTCCACCGCGTCGCTCGCGTTCAGCGGGGCGGGCCCGGTCTCCGAGAAGACCCGCGCGAGAGTGCTCGCCGCCGCGGCCGAGCTCGACTACGCGGGGCCCGACCCCCGGGCGCAGTCGCTGCGGCGCGGGCGGTCCGGCATCGTCGGCGTGGTCATCGAAGACCGGCTGAGCGACGCCTTCCGCGACCCGATGAACATCGCCATGCTCGACGGCATCGCCGACGTCACCGGAACGGCGGGCCTCGCGCTGCTGCTGCTCACCGACACCGGGGGAGCGGCCGACATCGCGGTCGCCCCGATGGACGCCGTCGTGCTCGTCGGCTGCAGCACCCGGCTCGACCAGTCCGTCGTCACGTTGCGCCAACGCGGCATCCCGATCGTCGCCATCGAGGCCGAGCACATGCCGGGCGTCGTGCCGATCGACCTCGACAACCGCGAGGCGACCAGGCTGGGCGCCGAGCACCTGCGCGACCTCGGGCACGAACGGGTGGCCCTCGTCACCCTGCCGCTCGACGTGACCTACGGCCGCGGTCCGCTCACGCCCGAACGCGAGCGGGCGAGCAGCGCGTTCACCGCGAGCCAGCGCATCGTCGGCGCCCGCGACGTCTACCCCGAGGTCGGCGGGGTCGTCGCGGCGGGCAGCTTCGTCGAGGAGGGCGAGATCGCCGGTCGCGCCCTCCTCGCCGCGCCCGACCGCCCGACCGCGGTCATCGCGCAGAGCGACCTGCTGGCGGTCGGCGTGATCCGCGCCGCCCACGAGCTCGGACTCCGTGTGCCGCAAGACGTCAGCGTGCTCGGCTTCGACGGAGCCCGGGTCGACCACGACCTCACCACGCTCGCGCAGCCCGCGGTCGAGAAGGGTCGCGCCGCCGGCCGGGCGATCCTCGCGGGACTCGCGGGCGAGCCCGACCTGGCGGCCACGTTCACGAGCGTGCTGCACGTCGGCGCGACGACGGGCCCCGCACCGCGCGCCTGACCGTTCGCGGCACATCGCGCTGCCGTTTTTCGCCGGCGCGGTCGAAATTCCACCCGCGACGGCGAAAAAATTCCGCGCGACCCGGCCAGGCGCGACGCGGCCCGGCGGCGCCCCGGCTCAGGCGCCCGTCACGATCCAGCGGTCGCCGCGGGCGCGCAGGCCGAGCGTGACCGCCCGCGCGCCGATGTATCCGAATCCGAACGCCGCCCACAGCCAGGCGATGCCCGCCGTTCCCGAGAGCCCGGAGACCGCCCAGAGCAGCGGCAGGTACACCGCGAGGTTCACCAGTCCGGTGAGCGCGAGGTACTTCGCGTCGCCCGCGCCGATGAGCACGCCGTCGAGCACGAACACGTAGCCGGCCAGCGGGATACCGAACGCCATCACGAGCAACAGCACCGTGAGGGCGCCCGAGATCGTGTCATCCGTCGTGAAAACGAAGGGCAGTACCGGGCTGAGCGCGGCGATCAGAATGCCGAGCAGGGCGCCGCCGCCGACCCCGAACTGCAACAGCCGGGTGGTGATCGCGCGCACTCGAGGCAGATCGGATGCGCCCAGCCCGTGACCGATCATCGCCTGTCCCGCGATGGCGAGCGCATCGAGAATGAACGCCAGCGTCGAGAAGACCGTGAGCGCGATCTGTACCGTCGCGAGCTCCGGCGTGCCGAAGTCGGTCGCCACGACCACCGTCGCGAGCATCGCCACGCGCAGCGACGCCGTGCGCAGCAGCAGCCAGCCCCCGCTGCGCAGGGCGCTGCCGAGCCCCGAGACGTGCGGCGTGAGCGAGGCGCCGGTCGCCCGCGCCGAACGCACGATGATGACGAGGTAGGCGGCGGCCATTCCCCAGCTCGCGACAACCGTGCCGATCGCCGAGCCCGCGATGCCCCAACCGAAGCCGTAGATGAACACGGCGTTGAGCACGGCGTTCGCGGCGAAGCCGACGCCCGCGACGACGAGCGGCGTCGTGGTGTTCTGCAGGCCGCGCAGCAGGCCGCTCGCGGCGAGGGTGAGCAGCAGCGCGGGGATGCCCCAGAGCGAGATCGACAGGTAGGTGGTCGCGGCGGCCGCGACCTCGGGGGCCGCGCCGAACAGGCCGACGACCCAGCCCGACAGGGGAACGCCGACCGCCACGAGCAGCGCGCCCACGGCGAGGGCGAGCCAGACGCCGTCGATGCCGGCCCGCACCGCGCCGGTCAGGTCGCCGGAGCCGAGGCGCCGGGCGACCATCGGCGTGGTCGCGTAGGCGAGGAAGACGAGCAGTCCGACCACCGTCTGGATCACGACGCTCGCGATGCCGAGGCCGGCGAGGGGCACGCCGCCCAGGTGGCCGACGAGCGCGGTGTCGGTGAGCAGGAAGAGCGGTTCGGCCACGAGGGCGCCGAGCGCGGGGAGCGCGAGCCGTCGGATGTCGCGGTCGAGGGCTCTGGTCACTTGACAAGTGTGCCCTCCTTCGCAGGCTCAGTCGGCGCTGGGACGGCGGCGCCTGCGGCGCGGCGCCTGCGTGATCGCTGGCGCGATCCCTCCAAGCTCCACCGCGCGGCAATACAGTGGAACCCATGAGCGTCGACAACACCCTCCCGTCAGGAATCCTCACCGAAGAACTCGATACGGCGGTGCGTCCGCAAGACGACCTGTTCCGCCACGTGAACGGCAAGTGGATCGCGCGCACCGAGATCCCGAGCGACAAGGCGCGCTACGGCTCGTTCTACGTGCTCGCCGAAGAGGCCGAGAAGGCCGTGCGCGACATCATCGTCGAGGCGCAGTCGGCCGAGCCGGGCACCGAGCAGCGCAAGTTCGGCGACCTCTACGCGAGCTTCCTCGACGAGGCCCGCATCCAGGCCCTCGGGGCGACCCCGCTCGAGCCCATGCTCGCCGAGGTCGACGCCGTCGGCTCGATCCCCGACCTGCTCGCCACCCTCGGACGCCTCGAGCGCCGCGGGTCGAGCGGTTTCACCCAGGTGTTCGTCGACAACGACCCGGGCAACCCCGAGCGCTACCTCGTCTTCCTCGAGCAGGGCGGTATCGGGCTGCCCGACGAGTCGTACTTCCGCGAAGAGAAGTTCGCCGAGATCCGCACGGCCTACGTGGCATTCATCGAACGGATGCTGCGGCTCGCCGGTCGCGAGAACCCGGCCGAGGCGGCCGCCCGTATCTTCCGCCTGGAGACCGAGATCGCCGGCCATCACTGGGACAACGTGAAGAACCGCGACAGCGAGGCCACCTACAACCCCATGCCATGGGTCGAGGCCCGCGCCCTCGCCTCGGTCGAGGCGGTCGCCGACGGCGCCGACCTCGACATCTGGAAGTCCGCGCTCGACGTGCCCGCGGCATCCTTCGACGAAGTCGTCGTTCGCCAGCCGAGCTTCGTCTCGGGTCTCGCCGACCTTCTCACCTCCGACCGCATCGTCAGCTGGACCGACTGGCTGGCCTGGCAGGTCATCCGCTCGAACGCCGCCTACCTCAGCGACGACTTCGTCGAGGCGAACTTCGACTTCTACGGCAAGACGCTCACCGGAACCCCCGAGCTGCGCGCACGCTGGAAGCGCGGCGTCTCGCTCGTCGAGGGCGCGCTCGGCGAGGCCGTCGGCCGCATCTACGTCGAGCGGCACTTCCCCGAGGAGGCCAAGGCGAGCATGGACGTTCTCGTCGACAACCTCGTCGAGGCCTACCGCCAGAGCATCACCGGCCTCACCTGGATGGGTGAGGAGACCCGCAAGCGCGCCATCGAGAAGCTCGAGAAGTTCACCCCGAAGATCGGCTACCCGGTGAAGTGGCGCGACTACTCGAGCCTCGAGATCGACGCGTCCGACCTGCTCGGCAACGTGCGCGCGACGAACGAGTACGAGTTCCAGCGCGAGCTCGGCAAGATCGGCAAGCCGCTCGACCGCGACGAGTGGTTCATGACGCCGCAGACCATCAACGCGTACTACAACCCCGGCTTCAACGAGATCGTTTTTCCCGCGGCGATCCTGCAGTACCCGTTCTTCGACGAGAAGCGCGACGCCGCGGCCAACTACGGCGCGATCGGCGCGGTCATCGGCCACGAGATCGGTCACGGCTTCGACGACCAGGGATCGAAGTACGACGGCGACGGAAAACTCACCGACTGGTGGACCGAGGCCGACAAGGCCGCGTTCGAGAAGCTCACCGCCTCGCTCATCGCGCAGTACGACGCTCTCGCCCCGGCGCAGACCCCCGAGCACCACGTCAACGGTGCCCTCACGATCGGCGAGAACATCGGCGACCTGGGCGGGCTGAGCATCGCGTGGAAGGCGTACCTGCTGTCGCTGAAAGGCGAGCAGCCGCCGGTCGTCGACGGTCTCACCGGCGCGGAGCGTTTCTTCCTGTCGTGGGCTCAGGCGTGGCAGATCAAGGCGCGCGACGCGGAGGTCATCAGGCTCATCTCGATCGATCCTCATTCCCCGAACGAGTTCCGCTGCAATCAGATCGTGCGTAACATTGACGACTTCTACAGCACTTTCGGAGTCACGCCCACTGATGCGCTCTGGCTTGACCCGACCGAAAGAGTCACCATCTGGTGACCTCTCACCTGAGCGCACTGCAGGGGCGAATCGGTGGCTCAAGTAATACGCAGCAGAGAGCGGTCTGACCGGCTGCGCACGGCCTCGGCCGGGCGGCACGTGAGCGAGCAGCGCACAGCGCGGTTCGCGGGTTCGTTCCGTGCGCTCGGGCGGCTCGCCTACGACGGCGCCCAGGTGTCGGCCAACGTGGTCGACCTCGGCACCGGGGAGACCCTGCTCGCGATCGACGACCGCATCGTGCTGCCCACGGCGAGCATCGGCAAGGTGTTGCTGCTCATCGAGGTGTCGGCGCGGCTGTCGGCGCGCGACGACTCGGGCTACGGCATCGTCGACAAACCGCCCGCCGGGCTGGTGGGCAGCGCGGGCGTCTGGCAGCACCTGCAGGCGCCGTCGCTGCCGATCGCCGACCTCGCGACCCTCGTCGGATCGTCGAGCGACAACGTGGCGACGAACCTGCTGATCAACCGGGTCGGGCTCGAGGCGGTGCGCGCCCGCACCGAGTCGCTGGGGCTCAGCCGCACGGCCCTGCTCGACTTCGCCCGCGACGCGCGCGGACCCGACGACGCACCGCAGCTCTCGGTCGGTTCGACCGAAGAACTGGCCAGGCTTTTCGGCATGCTCGCCCGCGAAGAAGTGGTCGACGGCCCCACCAGCCAGCGCGTCATGGGCTGGCTGTCGCTCAACAGCGACCTCTCGCTCGTGGCGAGCGCCTTCGGCCTCGACCCGCTCGCGCACCGCAGCTCAGACCACTCGACCCTGCTCATCAACAAGACCGGGTCGGATGCCGGGGTGCGGTCGGAGGCCGGAGCCTTGCGTGGTCGACGCACCGCCGTGGCATACGCGGTCTCGGTGCACTTCGCCGACGACTCGCTCGCCCGCCGGTTGAGCGTCGTCGAGGGCATGCGCGCCGTCGGCGAAGAACTTCTGGAGTACGTGCACTGACTCGGTGTTAGCGTGGCTTCGACAGGTACACGGTCTCAATGGGGAGAAACATGCCACACACGTCAGCGTCCGCGCGCGAGAAAAACCTTCCACCGGTAGCGGTCGATCCGGCCATACTGGCCGCCGAAGACCGGCGCTGGCCGCCGCTGAAGATCGCGCTCTGGGTCGCGATCGCCCTGCTCGGCGGGTTCAGCTGGGTGATGCTCGCCGTGGTGCGTGGCGAGACCGTCAACGCCATCTGGTTCGTGTTCGCCGCGGTGTGCACCTACTTCATCGGCTACCGCTTCTACTCGAAGTACATCGAGAAGCACCTCGTCAAACCCGACGACAGCCGGGCGACCCCGGCCGAGTACAAGGCCGACGGCAAAGACTTCGCGGCCACCGACCGCCGGGTGCTCTACGGGCACCACTTCGCCGCCATCGCCGGCGCCGGTCCGCTCGTCGGACCCGTGCTCGCCGCGCAGATGGGCTACCTGCCCGGAACCATCTGGATCATCGTGGGCGTCGTGCTCGCCGGCGCCGTGCAGGACTACCTCGTGATGTTCTTCTCGATGCGCCGCGGCGGCCGGTCGCTCGGCCAGATGGCGCGCGACGAGCTCGGCCGCGTCGGCGGAACGGCCGCGATCATCGCCACGCTCACCATCATGGTGATCATCGTCGCGATCCTCGCCCTCGTCGTGGTGAACGCGCTCGCCGAGAGCCCGTGGGGTGTCTTCTCGGTGGCCATGACCATCCCGATCGCGCTGTTCATGGGGTGCTACCTGCGCTTCTTCCGCCCGGGCAAGGTCACCGAGGTCTCGATCATCGGATTCGTGCTGCTGCTCGCCGCGATCGTCGGCGGCGGCGCGGTCGCCGAGACCGACTGGGGGGTGGCGCTGTTCACCATCGAGAAGGTTCCGCTGGCGATCGGCATCATCGTCTACGGCTTCATCGCGGCGATCCTGCCCGTGTGGTTGCTGCTCGCCCCGCGCGACTACCTCTCCACCTTTATGAAGATCGGCACGATCGCCATGCTCGCCGTCGCGATCATCATCGTGCGGCCCGAGATCTTCGCTCCGGCGGTGAGCGAGTTCGCGACCACCGGAACCGGTCCGGTCGTCAGCGGCACCATCTTCCCGTTCTTGTTCGTGACCATCGCCTGCGGCGCTCTGTCCGGTTTTCACGCACTCATCGCATCCGGAACCACTCCCAAGCTCGTCGAGAAAGAGCGGCAGACCCGGTTCATCGGCTACGGCGGCATGCTGATGGAATCGTTCGTGGCGATCATGGCCCTCGTCGCCGCCCTGTCGATCGACCGCGGCATCTACTTCGCGATGAACGCCTCGGCGGCCGCGACCGGCGGAACCATCGAGGGCGCGGTCGCGTTCGTCAACGGGCTCGGCCTGTCGGGTGTGAACCTCACGCCCGAGATGCTGCAGCAGACGGCGAACGACGTGGGGGAGGAGTCGATCGTCTCGCGCACCGGCGGCGCCCCGACCCTCGCGGTCGGACTCGCGCACATCATGCAGCAGCTCATCGGGGGCAGCGGCATGATGGCGTTCTGGTACCACTTCGCGATCATGTTCGAGGCGCTGTTCATCCTCACCGCCGTCGATGCGGGCACCAGGGTCGCGCGGTTCATGCTGCAGGACTCGATCGGCAACTTCATCCCGAAGTTCAAGAACACGTCGTGGCGCATCGGGGCCTGGATCGCGACCGCGATCATGGTGGCGGCGTGGGGAGCGATCCTGGTGATGGGCGTGACCGATCCTCTCGGCGGCATCAACACGCTGTTCCCGCTGTTCGGCATCGCGAACCAGCTGCTGGCGGCGATCGCGCTCGCCGTGTGCATGGCGATCATCGCCAAGCGCGGCTACTTCCGGTTCCTCTGGATCGTGGCGCTGCCGCTGGGATTCGCGGCCGTCGTGACGATCTCGGCGTCGTTCCTGAAGATCTTCTCGCCCGTGCCGGCGATCGGCTACTTCGCCCAGAACGCGGCGTTCCGGCAGGCGCTCGCCGACGGCGAGACGAGCTTCGGCACTGCGCCGACCGTCGAGGCGATGGAGGCCGTGGTGCGCAACACGATGGTGCAGGGCGTGCTGTCGATCCTGTTCGTGACGCTCGCGATCATCGTGATCGTCACCGCGATCATGGCCACGATCAGGGCGGCCCGCCGCGGGTCGAGCGAGAGCAGCGAAGACGCCGCCGTGCCATCGAAGGTGTTCGCTCCGGCGAGCCTCATCGCGAGCCCCGCCGAGAAGGAGATCCAGAAGCAGTGGGACGCCCTGCCGGCCCGCCCGAAGCGCGGCGGCCACTGATGGGTGTCGGAGAGATCGTGCGCGGAGTGCGCTGGTACGTGCGCGGGGTGATGGGCGAAGACGCCTACGAGAAGTACCTGGCGCACGTCGAGAGCGAGCACGGTGGCGGAGACGGCGGGCACGGCGCCGCGCGGCCGGTTATGACCGAGCGGGAGTTCTGGCGCGACCGCACCGACCGGCAAGACGCGAACCCGTCGGGGCGGTGCTGCTAGCCGCAGGTGCCGGTGCCGGTGCCGGTTGCCGCCGCCGGTTGAGTAGGCCGCCCGCGGCCGTATCGAAACCAGCGCCGCCGAAAGAACCGGCATCGACAGCGCGCGGTTGGCCGAGCTCGGATGGCGCCGAGTGGCCAGTTGGGCACGTTTCGCGGGCGCTGTGACGTGCCGAAGTGGCCGGTCGGGTCTCGATACGGTCGCTGCGCGACCTGCTCGACCGGCAGCACCTGCTCGACCGGCAGCACCTGCTCGACCGGCAGCACCTGCTCGACCGGCAGCCCGCCGAACGAGCGCACGGATGGCGCCGAGTGGCCAGTTGGGCGCGTTTCAGGGGCGCGCAAACGACCCGAAGTGGCCATTCGGGTCTCGATACGGTCGCTGCGCGACCTGCGCGACCTGCTCGACCGGCAGCCCGCCGAAAGCGCGCTCGGATGGCGCCGAGTGGCCAGTTGGGTGCGTTTCAGGGGCGCGCAAACGACCCGAAGTGGCCATTCGGGTCTCGATACGGTCGCTGCGCGACCTACTCGACCGGCAGTGCCTGCTCGACCGGGAGCCCGGCCCCGCATGCTCGACCGGTGCGACCGGCAGCCCGCCACCGGTCGACAGGACGAGCGCGGGCAGGACGGCCCGACCGTCCTGTCGAACGGGTGCGGCGGCTGGATCGTCCTGTTGGGCGGGCGGCCGGCCGGGCAGGCGGGCGGGCGGGCGGCCGGAGCGGACGAACGGCCGCCAGCGCTAGACGGCGAGCTCGTCGTCGGCGTCGGTCGCCGCGACGAGCGGGTGCACGACGGCGGCGGGCGCGATTCCGTAGAGGGCGTCGAGCGCGGCGACGAACTCGTCGGCGCGTCCCTCGCGGGCGAGGGTGCGGGCGCGCACCGACGGGCCGTGCAGCAGCACTCCCGCGAGGTGGCGCAGCGCCGCCACGGTGTCGGTGGAGTCGCCGGCGCGACGCTCGGCCCGCTCGATCTCGGTGTCGAGCAGGTCGAACACGTGCGACCGGAACGCGACGATCGCCGGCTCCACGGTCGCAGCAGAGAGGAAGGATGCCGCGGCGTCGCCGATGAGCGCGCGGGCGTCGGTGGCGGCGGTGAGCGCCTCGACCGGGGCGTGACGGCTGATCAGGTCGAGGTCGAGAAGTTCGACGCCCGCTAGCGTGGCGACGGCGGGGTCGACGTTGCGGGGCAACCCGAGGTCGATGACGAGACGGCGGTTGTCGTTGGGAACGTCGGCCGGCGTGATCGCGAGCGTCGACGTGCAGGTGAGCACGACATCCGAATCGGCGATCGCGGCAGCGAGCGAGGTCTCGAATTCGATGCCGTACTTGCCCGCGAACTTGGCGGCCCGCCCACTGGGCGAGAAGACACGCACGTCGGTCGCGCCGCGGTCGCGCAGCGCGCCGAGGGTGGTCGCGGCGTACTGGCCGGTTCCGACGAGCAGAACGCGCGTCTTCGACCAGTCGGTGACGCGGCTCGAGGCGAGCTCGAGGGCGAGGCGCACGAGCGAGCGGCCGGCTCCGCCGAGCGCGGTGTGGTTCTTCACCTCGCGCGAGGTGCGGGTGGCGGTCTGGAAGAGCGTGTCTAGGGTGGATGTCGCGGTGCCCGACACCCGGGCGGCCTCGAGTGCACGACCGACTTGGCCCGAGATCTCGTCTTCGCCGACGACGACCGATTCGAGCCCCGCGGTGACCGAGAACAGGTGGCCGGCCACGGCGTCGCCGGTGATGACCGTGACGGAGTTGCGCAGGTCGTCGGGCAGCACGCCGCTCGCGCTGCTCATGGCGTCGATCGTCGACTGCACGGCCACGGCGGTCGACCCGGTGAGCGGTTCGTCGATGTCGAGGTAGGCCTCGAAGCGGTTGCAGGTCGCGAGCACGACGGCCCCGGATACGAACGCGCTGCCGGCGACGAGGCTGGAGGCTGCTGCCGGTGCGCCAATGGACAGCTTCTCGAGAAGGTCGAAGCTGGCATTTTGATGGTTCGCGGTCAGGCAGAGAAGCACAATCTAATGTTAACTCCGTGACCCTGCCTGCGAACCACCCTCTGAACGACGGTCGGACGACCGATGCACCCCTGATCCGCGCCTACCGCGGCGAACGACAGGCGACGCCGCCCGTGTGGTTCATGCGCCAGGCGGGCCGTTCGCTGCCGGAATACCGGGAACTCCGGGTCGGCAACGCCATGCTCGACGCCTGCCTCACCCCCGAACTGTCAAGCGAGATCACCCTGCAGCCGGTTCGCCGCCACGGCGTCGACGCCGCGATTTTCTTCAGCGACATCGTGATTCCCATCAAACTCGCAGGTGTCGAGGTCGAAATCGTGCCCGGTCGCGGTCCGGTTCTCGCCGATCCGATCAGAAGCGTGTCGGATGTCGCGAAGCTGCGACCCCTCGATCCCGCCGCCCTCGCCCCGATCATCGAGGGTGTCGCACGCACCGTCGAGCAGCTCGGTTCGACCCCGCTCATCGGTTTCGCCGGAGCCCCGTTCACTCTCGCGTCGTACCTCGTCGAGGGTGGTCCGTCGAAAGACCAGCTGCGCGCGCGCACCATGATGTACACCGAACCGCACGCCTGGGCGACGTTGCTCAACTGGTGCGCCGACGTGAGCGGCGCCTTCCTCCAGGCGCAGGTGCTCGCCGGCGCCTCGGCCGCCCAGCTCTTCGACTCGTGGGTCGGTTCGCTCAGCGAGCAGCAGTACGTGCGCCGTGTCGCCCCGCACTCGAAGCGCGCGCTGTCGCACCTGCGCGGCCTCGAGATCCCCAAGGTGCACTTCGGCGTCGGCAGCAACGAGGTGCTCGTCGCGATGCGCGACATCGGTGCCGACGTGATGGGCGTCGACTGGCGCATCCCGCTCGACGAGGCCAACCGCCGACTCGGCGGCTCGGTGCCCCTGCAGGGCAACCTCGACCCCGCTCTGCTCGCGGCGCCCGCGAAGGTGCTCGCCGCCCACGTCGACGACGTCATCGACCGCGGCCGCGAGGCTCCCGCCCACGTGCTCAACCTCGGCCACGGCGTGCCGCCCACCACCGACCCCGACGTGCTGACGCGCATCGTCGAGCAGGTGCACGCGGGATGAGCGACGTCGTCGTCGTCGGCGGGGGTATCGCGGGGCTGGTGATAGCCCGGCAGCTGCTGGTCAAGGGCAGGAGCGTGACCCTGCTCGAGGCGAGCGGCCGACTGGGCGGCAGCGTCTCGCGCCACGTCGTCGGCGGCATCTCGCTCGACGCCGGCGCGGAGAGCTTCGCCACCCGCGGCGGCACCGTCGAAGCGCTCGTGCGCACCCTCGGTCTCGGCGACGAGATCGTCGCGCCGAACCCCGAGGGTGCATGGCTGCAGCCCGCGGCCGGCCCCGCCGTGCCGCTTCCGGCCACGAGCCTGCTCGGTATCCCCGGCGTGCCCGTGGCGGCCGACGTCATCGCTGTGCTCGGCCGCGGACCGGCGTTCCGCGCCTACCTGCGCGACACCTTCCGGCCCGCATCCGTCGGCGCCGACTCGACGACGCTCGGCGAGCTGGTGCGCCGCCGTATGGGCGACGACGTGCTCGAGAAGCTCGTCGCCCCGATCGTGAACGGCGTCCATTCCGCCGCACCCGACGACCTCGCGCTCGACCGGGTCGCGCCCCGGCTGCGCGAAGCGCTCGCCAAGTACGGCTCGCTCGCCCTCGCGGTGCGCACCCTCCGCTCCCAGGCGCCCGCCGGAACCGCGGTCGCGGGAATCCGCGGCGGCATCACCCGCATCGTCGACGAACTGGTCGCCGACCTCGAACGCTTCGGCGCCGACATCCGGCTGAACACCCCCGTGCGCTCGGTCACCGTCGGCAGCGCCACCACAGACGACGACGTGCTCGGCGGACACATCGTGGTGGCGACCTCCGGCGTGCTCGCACCCGTCGCCACGCCCGACCGTGTCGTGACGCTCGCCACCCTCGTGGTCGACCAGCCGCTTCTCGACAGCGCCCCGCGCGGAACCGGGCTTCTCGTCGCCGACGGAGCCCCCGGCATCCGGGCGAAAGCCCTCACCCACGCGACGGCCAAATGGCCGTGGCTCGCCGAGCGCGCCGACGGCAAACACGTTCTGCGCCTGTCGTACGGTCACGACCACGCCGATCTCGCCGAGGTCGCGCGCACCGACGCGTCGGCTCTGCTCGGTGTACCGCTCGCCGCCGCCGACGTCGTCGACTTCGCACGGGTGCAGTGGGCGCGCACCACCGCGGTCGAGCACGCGCCCGACGGAGTAACGCTCGTCGGCGAGGGTATCGCCGGAACCGGTCTCGCAAATATCATTGGGCACTCGCAGACACAAGCTGAATCGCTTCTCAGCGGCGAATTGAAGTAGCCGGGATACGCTGGAACAACATTCACGAACGAAAACGGAGAGAACCATGAAAGGCAAGATCCTTTTGGTCGTCGGCTTTGGAGTCGGCTACGTACTTGGTGCTCGAGCGGGGCGTGAACGTTACGAAGACATCAAGCGCGCCGCGGGCAACTTCTGGAACAACCCGCGTGTGCAGCGTCAGCTCGACGACGCCGAGGGCTTCATCAAAGACAAGACCCCCGACGCCGTCGGCGCACTCGCGACCGGTGTCAAGAAGGTCGTGAACACGGTCTCCGGCCGCAAGCCCGCGCCCAAGACCGTCGCGCGCAAGTCACCGGCGAAGTCGGGCTCGGCCACGTCGAAGTCCAGCTCGAGCAAGTAGGCCGCTATGAGCGAGAGAGAACTCCCCAAGCGGTCGCTGTTCAAACTCATCGGCGACCTCCCCGGCTACCTCGTCGCCCTGCTGCGCAGCGAGCTGGAGCGCTTGAAGCAAGAGCTCGTCGACAAGGCGAAGCACCTCGGTGTCGGCGTCGGTCTCATCGCCGCCGGTGCGTTCTTCGCGTTCTTTGCGTTCGGTGTGCTGCTCGCGGCCGCCGTTCTCGGTATCGCGACCGCGCTGCCCGCCTGGCTCGCCGCCCTCATCGTGGCCGGCGCGCTGCTCCTCATCACCGCGATCCTCGTTCTGATCGGCGTCAACCAGCTCAAGCGCGGCGTGCCGCCGGTGCCGGAAGAGACGATCGCCAGTGTTAAAGAAGACGTGAATGCCATCAAGGGCATCGGAAAGCGGGACTGACATGAGCGACGACATCGACGCGAAGATCGCGGCACAGCGCGCGAACCTCGAGAGCACCCTCGACGCGATCGAGAACAAGCTCAACGTTCCGATGCAGGTGAGCCGTTACGCCGATAAGGCGAAGGTCGCCTACAACGAGAACCCCACCCCGTGGATCGTCGGCGCGACCGCCGTCGGAATCGCGGTCGTGGGCATTGTTGCATGGGCGCTGTTCAGCGGCGACGAGTAACTCTCGATTCGCAACTCCCCCCTGACAGGGGGAGGATAGAGACATGAGCCATAGCTCGCCCACTGAGCCCACCCTTCCGCCCGCAGAAACCCTCGGTTACACCCTGTGGTCTGTGCTTAAGCGCGACCCCGCGACGCCCGCAGGCGCCGGGGGTCTCGAGGCCGCCGTCGCCGCCGTCGAAGCCGCCGGAGTCACCGTCCGCGGTTTCTACGACGTGTCGTCGTTGCGCGCCGACGCCGACATCATGATCTGGATCCACGGCGAGAGCCCGGAGACCCTGCAATGGGCGTTGCGCGAGCTGCGCCGGTCGGAGTCGCTGAAATCGCTTCTCCCGGTGTGGAACGCCATGGGCGTGCACCGCGACGCCGAATTCACGAACAACCACCTCCCCGCGTTCATGCGCGGCAAGGAGCCGGCCGACTGGCTCACGGTCTACCCGTTCGTGCGCAGCTACGACTGGTACCTCCTCCCCGAAGACGAGCGCAAGAAGATGCTCGGCGACCACGGTCGCAAGGGCAGCCAGTACCCGCAGGTGCTCGCCAACACCGTCGCGAGCTTCGCGCTCGGCGACTACGAGTGGATCCTCGCCCTCGAGGCCCCAGAACTCGTCGACCTGGTCGACCTGATGCGCCACCTGCGCAACACCGAGGCACGTCGCCACGTGCGCGAAGAGGTGCCGTTCTACACCGGGCGCCGCATCGAGATTTCAGAGATTGCCGAGGTTCTGGCGTGACGATCAGCAATGGTGAGTATGTCGTTCTGAACGCGGCATCCGAAGAGGCGGCATCCGGTGCCGAGCACGTGACGACCCCGGTCGCCTACGACGCCATCCTCCTCGCGAGCTTCGGCGGGCCGGAGGGACAGGACGACGTCATCCCGTTCCTGCGCAACGTGACCCGCGGACGCGGCATCCCCGAAGAGCGCCTCGAAGAGGTCGCCCACCACTACCGCGCCTTCGGCGGCATCAGCCCGATCAACGACCAGAACCGCGAGCTCAAGGCCGCCCTCGAGGCCGAGCTCGAGCGCCGCGGCATCGACCTTCCGGTGCTCTGGGGCAACCGCAACTGGACCCCGTACGTGCGCGACGCGCTGACCGAGGCGAACGAGCGCGGCTTCACCAAGCTCATCGCCATCGGCACCAGCGCCTACAGCTCGTTCTCGAGCTGCCGCCAGTACCGCGAGGATTACGCGATCGCCCTCGACGAGACCGGCCTCGGCGACACGCTCTCGATCGACAAGGTGCGCCAGTTCTTCGACCACCCCGGTTTTGTGCAGCCCTTCATCGACGGTGTCAGACAGGGTCTTGCGGATGTCGCGGCCAAGGGTTTCACCCCCGATGAGACCCACGTCCTGTTCTCGACCCACAGCATCCCGTCGAGCGACGCGGAACGCAGCGGCCCCAAGTCGCGCGGCTTCGGACCCGACGGAGCGTACGCCGCACAGCACCTCGCGGTCGCCGAAGTCGTGATGCACGAGGCGAGGACGGTCCGCGAGCCTGTCGACGGGGCAGCCGCTTCGACAGGCTCAGCGACCGAGATCGGATGGAGCCTCGTCTACCAGTCGCGCTCCGGCCCGCCGAGCATGCCGTGGCTCGAACCCGACATCAACGACTCGATCGCCGAGCTCGCCGGCAAGGGCATCAAGGCCGTCGTCATCGTGCCGCTCGGATTCGTCAGCGACCACATGGAAGTCAAGTGGGACCTCGACACCGAGGCCATGGAGACGAGCGCCGAGCACGACGTGTTCGCGGTGCGTGTGCCGACTCCCGGCGTGCACGCGGCCTACGTGACCGGCCTCATCGACCTCGTGCTCGAGCGTCGCGACGGCGTGCCCGTCGCCGACCGGCCCGCGATGACCGATCTCGGACCCTGGTACGACGTCTGCCGCCCCGGCTGCTGCGAGAACGTGCGGGCCGGATTCAAGCCCGCCCTCGCCGGAGTACTGCCGTGACGCCTTCCCACCCGGAGATCGGTTCGGCGCAGACGGGAACCGGCGCCGTCGTGCGCATCGGCACCCGCGGCAGCGCGCTCGCCGTCGCCCAGACCACGACGATCGCGAACGCCCTCGCCGCCAAGACCGGCGTCGTGATCGAGATCGTCACCGTGCGCACCGAGGGAGACACCTCGACCGAGTCGCTCGCGAGCCTCGGCGGAACCGGCGTCTTCGCCGGCGCCCTGCGCGAGGCGCTCGTCGCCGGCCGTGTCGACGTCGTCGTGCACTCGCTGAAAGACCTGCCCACCGCCGCGTACCCCGGCCTCTCGATCGGCGCGGTGCCGAAGCGCGTCGACGCCCGCGACGCGCTCTGCGCCCGCGACGGCCTCACCATGGACGACCTGCCCGCCGGCGCCCGCGTCGGCACGGGTTCGCCCCGCCGGGCCGCCCAGCTGCACGCCCGCCGCCCCGACATCGAGGTCGTCGACATCCGCGGCAACGTCGACACCCGCCTCGCCCACGTGGCCGAGGGGCGTCTCGACGCCGTCGTGCTCGCCGCTGCCGGTCTCGACCGCCTCGGCCGTCTCGGCGCGGTCACCGAGTTCCTCTCCCTCGACGGCTGGCCCACCGCGCCCGGCCAGGGCGCGCTCGCGCTCGAGGTGCGCACCGGCGACGAGAAGCTCGTCTCCGCCCTCAACCACAACCCGACGCGCACGATCGTCGAGGCCGAGCGCCACGTGCTCGCGCTGCTCGAGGCCGGGTGTGCCGCCCCGATCGGAGCCCACGGCCAGATCGACGACGGACTGCTGTTCCTCGACGCACGGGTCTACAGCCCCGACGGCACAGAGAAGCTCACGAGTTCGCACGCGTTGTATGTCTCAGACACGCTGCATCCGTCGCTCGAAGTGGCCGAACGCGTCGCGACCGAGCTGCTCGAGAACGGCGCCGCCCGGTTCGCGCCCGTCGGAGGCACCGAGTGACCGTCAAGCCGAAACCCCTCGCCGGCTGGCGGGTGCTCGTTCCCCGTGGTGGCCGCTGGGGCGACACCGTCGCGGCGACGCTGCGCGGCTACGGAGCCGTGCCCGTCATCGCGCCGCTGATCAACTTCGCCTCGACCGACGACGCGCAGACCCTCGCGAACGCGTTCTACGAGCTGCAGGACGGCCAGTTCGACTGGCTCGTCGTGACGAGCGCCACCACCGTCGACGTGCTCGCGGGCCAGAGCGTCATCGTTCCGCCCACCACCAAGATCGCCGCCGTCGGCGAGACCACGGCCGCCGCGCTCGCTGTGGCCGGCTACCAGGTTTCGTTCATCCCCGAGGGCGACAACTCCGCGCGCGGCCTGCTCAAAGAGCTGCCGATGGCCGACATCACCGGTCGGGTGCTCATCCCGCAGAGCGACATCGCCGAGCCGACGCTGGTCTCCGGTCTGGCCGAGCTCGGGCTCGACGTGCAGTTCGTCTCGGCCTACCGCACGGTCGGTGTGCCGATCGCCGAGCACGTCGCCGCCGACGTCGCCTCGGGCCGCATCGGCGCCGTGCTCGTCACCTCGGGCAGCGTCGCGCGCCAGGTCGCCGAACAGCTCGCCCCGCTGCCCGACGCCACGATCGTCGCCTGCATCGGCCCGCGCACCGCGTTCGACGCGCGCGCGGCCAACCTCAACGTGCACGTCATCGCCGAGTCGCGCTCGGCCGACGCCTTGGTCGACGCCCTCGTCGAATTCGTCACGGCAGGGGCGCCGGAGAACACGGAAGAAGAACGATGAGCCAGCGCAGCATCCGCCCCCGCCGACTGCGCAGCTCGCCCGCCATGCGGCGACTCGTCGCCGAGACGCGCCTGCACCCCGCCGACCTCGTGCTGCCGATGTTCGTGCGCGAGGGCGCGACGGGCCCCGAGCCGATCGGCTCGATGCCCGGCGTGGTGCAGCACTCGCTCGACAGCCTCAAGGGGGCGATCGCCCAGGCCGCGGAGGCCGGCATCGGCGGCGTCATGCTGTTCGGCGTGCCGCTCGAGAAAGACGCGATCGGCTCGGGGGCGACCGACCCCGACGGCATCCTCAACCTCGCGACCCGGGTCGCGGTCGAGGAGGCCGGCGGCGCGCTCGTCGTGCAGACCGACCTGTGCCTCGACGAGTTCACCGACCACGGGCACTGCGGTGTGCTTCGCGCTTCGACGAGCTCGGCGACCGGGTACGAGGTCGACAACGAGGCCACCCTCGAGCGTTACCGCGAGATGGCGCTCGTGCAGGCCGAGTCGGGCTCGCACCTGCTCGGGCTCAGCGGCATGATGGACGGCCAGACCGCCGTCGTGCGCGAGGCCCTCGAGGGCGCCGGCTTCGTCGACACCGCGATCCTCGCCTACGCTGCCAAGTACGCCTCGGCCTACTACGGGCCGTTCCGCGAGGCGGTCAACTCGTCGCTCGTCGGCGACCGCCGCAGCTACCAGATGGACGCCGCGAACCGCCGCGAGGGGTCGCTCGAGGTCGAACTCGACATCATCGAGGGCGCCGACGTCGTGATGGTCAAGCCCGCGGGCAGCTACCTCGACGTGCTCGCCGACGTGGCCGCGACCTCGACCGTTCCGGTCTGGGCCTACCAGGTGTCGGGCGAGTACGCGATGATCGAGGCCGCCGCCGCCAACGGCTGGATCGACCGCGAACGCGCCATCGACGAATCCGTCCTCGCGATCAAGCGCGCCGGCGCCGACGTCGTGCTCACCTACTGGGCTCTCGAGCTCGCCGAAAGACTGCGCCGCTCATGACCACCAACCAGCAAGCCTTCGACCGCGCCCGCGCCGCCATCCCCGGCGGGGTCAACTCCCCGGTGCGTGCCTTCGGTTCCGTCGGCGGAACGCCCCGCTTCTTCGTCGAGGCCGCGGGCGCCTACATCACCGACGTCGAGGGCCGCTCCTACGTCGACCTCGTCAACTCGTGGGGTCCCGCGATCCTCGGGCACGCGCATCCGTCGGTCATCAAAGCGGTTCGGGATGCCGCGGGCCGCGGTCTCTCGTTCGGCGCGAGCACCCCGGGCGAGACCGAGCTGGCCGAGCTGATCCTCTCGCGGGTTCCCGCCGTGCAGAAGGTGCGCCTCGTCTCGACGGGCACCGAGGCGACGATGACCGCGATCCGGCTCGCCCGCGGATTCACCGGACGCGACCTGCTGGTGAAGTTCGCAGGCCACTACCACGGACACTCCGACGGCCTGCTGGCCGAGGCCGGCTCGGGCCTCGCGACGATGGCGATGCCCGGATCGGCCGGCGTCACCGCCGCCACCGCGGCGCAGACCCTCGTCATCCCCTACAACGACCGCGAGGCCGTCACCGCCGTGTTCGCCGAATTCGGCGACCGCATCGCGGCCGTGATCACCGAGGCCGCCGCCGCCAACATGGGCGTCGTAACCCCCCTGCCCGGTTTCAACGCGCTCCTCACCGAGACCGCGCACGCGCACGGCGCCCTGCTCATCGTCGACGAGGTGCTCACCGGCTTCCGCGTGGGTGCGGGCGGCTGGCTCGGACTCGAGGCGCGCACGCCCGAGACGCCCGGATACGCGCCCGACCTCGTCACGTTCGGCAAGGTCGTCGGCGGCGGTATGCCGCTCGCCGCCCTCGGCGGACGCGCCGACATCATGGACTACCTCGCGCCCCTCGGCCCGGTCTATCAGGCCGGCACGCTGAGCGGGAACCCCGTCGCCGTCGCGGCCGGTGTCGCGACCCTGCGCGCGGCCGACGACGCGGTCTACGCGGCGCTCGACGCCGCCGCCGAGACGGTCTCCGACGCGACATCCGCCGCTCTCACGGCCGAGGGCGTCGCGCACTCCGTGCAGCGGGCGGGCAACCTGTTCTCGTTCGCGTTCCGCCCCACGAGCCCCGAGAACTACGCCGAGGTCAAGGCGCAGGACGCGTTCCGCTACCCGGCGTTCTTCCACGCCATGCTCGACGCGGGCGTCTCGCTGCCGCCGAGCGTGTTCGAGGCGTGGTTCGTCTCTGCCGCCCTCGACGACGAGGCGACCGACCGCATCCTGACGGCGCTGCCGGCGGCGGCGCGCGCGGCCGCGCGGGCGAACGCCGAGTAACCCGGCCTAGATCAGCGCGAGCAGCAGGAACAGCACGGCCACCAGCGGCAGCACGCCCTGCGTGGCCGCGGCGCGCGCGAGCTTGGGGTTCTTCGTCACGAGCACCGTCGCCGCGGCGACCATGCTCAGCGTCGACCACAGCACGAGCGTGAAGCCGGCCTCGACCACGCCCGTCGCGAGCAGAACGGCGCCGACCGCGACACCCACGGCGAGGAACAGGTTGTAGAACCCCTGGTTGTAGGCCATCGGCTGCGTGGTGTCGGCGTCGGCCTGCGACGCGACGCCGAAGCGCTTCCAGATCGCGGGCTTCGTCCAGCCGATCGACTCGAAGTAGAAGATCACGACGTGCAGGAGGGCAGCGAGCGTCGCGAAGACCGATCCGATGATGAGTAGTGCTGGGTTCATCCGCCCAGCTTAAGCGCTGTTGCGCGCGGTTCAGGCCCCGGCGCGCACGTCGACGACCGTGCGCCCGCGCACGTCGCCCGCCATGATCGCGTGCGCGACGTCGATGGCCCCGTCGAGGCCGACGGTGGTCGTGAGCGCGTCGAGCAGGTCGAGGTCGAGATCGGCCGCGAGCCGTCGCCACGCCTCCCGGCGCAGGGGGAGCGGGCAGTAGACCGAGTTGATGCCGGCGAGCGTCACCCCGCGCAGGATGAACGGCATCACCGTCGCGGGAAGGTCGGGCCCCTGGGCGAGCCCGCACGCCGCGACCGTGGCACCGTAGTTCGCCTGCGCGAGCACGTTGGCCAGGGTGTGGCTGCCGACCGAGTCGACCGCGGCCGCCCAGCGCTGGCTCTGCAGCGGTCGGCCTTGTTCGCCGAGCTCGGCCCGGTCGATGACGGTGGTGGCGCCGAGCGAACGCAGGTAGTCGTGCTCCGAGGCGCGGCCGGTCGAGGCGGTGACGCTGTAACCGAGGCGCGAGAGCAGGGCCGTCGCGATGGAACCGACGCCTCCGGATGCACCGGTGACCAGCACCTCCCCGCCGTCGGCGGGCGAGAGGGTCTTCTCGATCGCGAGCACCGCCAGCATGGCCGTGAACCCGGCGGTGCCGATCGCGGCGGCCCGCCGCGCGGTGAGGCCCTCGGGCAGGGGCACGACCCACTCGCTCTTCACCCGCGCCCGCTCGGAGAGCCCGCCCGGGTGGTTCTCGCCGATGCCGAACCCGGTGACGACGACGCGGTCGCCCACGCTCGCCGTGCCCGTCGAAGCGCGCACCGTGCCGACCAGGTCGATGCCCGCGATGAGGCTCTCGGCCTTGATCACGCCCGGCCTACCGGTGAGGGCGAGTCCGTCTTTGAAATTGATGCTCGAGTACTCGACGTCGATCTCGACATCGCCGTCACCGAGAGCGGAGTCGTCGACCCCGGTCTCGAGCGTCGCGGTGGCCGGGGCATCCGAGGGCTTCTTGACGACGATGGCGCGGAACATACGGCCAGCCTATGCGGGCGGTCGCCGGTCGAGTAAGGCCGTCTACGGCCTGTATCGAAACCTGGCGACGTCTCGATACGGTCGCTGCGCAACCTGCTCGACCGGCACTACGTGCTAGCCGAAGAGGATGCGCGCCTCGTCGTAACGCTGCTGCGGAACCGTCTTGAGCTTGCCGAGGGCGTCGGCGAAGGGCACCGTGATGATGTCGGTGCCGCGCAGTCCGACCATGTGGCCCCAGCGACCGGCGATCGCGGCGTCGAGCGCCGCCATGCCGAGGCGGGTGGCGAGCACGCGGTCGTAGGCGCTCGGGGTGCCGCCACGTTGGATGTGGCCGAGGGTCGTCGCGCGGGTCTCGATGCCGGTGCGGTCCTCGATGATGGGGGCGAGCAGCTCGCCGATGCCGCCGAGCCGCGGGCGACCGAAAGCGTCGAGGCCGCGTTCGGAGTGGGCGTCGTCCATGGTGTCGAGCGAGAAGCCCTCGGCGACGACGACGAGGGGAGCGCGGCCGCGGTCGTGCGCCGACGTCACCCACTCGATGATCTGGTCGACGCTAGTCTTCTGCTCGGGGATGAGGATGGCGTGGGCGCCGGCCGCCATGCCCGAGTGCAGGGCGATCCAGCCGACGTGACGGCCCATGACCTCGGCGATCATGCAGCGGCCGTGCGAGTCGCCGGTGGTGCGCAGGCGGTCCATGGCGTCGGTCGCGATCTGCACGGCGGTGTCGAAGCCGAAGGTGTAGTCGGTGGCATCCAGGTCGTTGTCGACGGTCTTCGGAACGCCGACGATGTTGATCCCGGCGTCGGTGAGCCGCTTCGCCGCGGCGAGCGTGCCCTCGCCGCCGATCGCGATGATCGCGTCGATGCCGTTGTCGCGCATGACCTCGTTGATGCGGTCGACGCCACCGATGCCGTCGAAGGGGTTGGTGCGGCTGGTGCCGAGGATCGTGCCACCCTGCTTGTGGATGCCCTTGATCTCGTTGCGGCCGAGCGGCATGGTGTTCGCCTCGACGACGCCCTTCCAGCCGCCGATGAAACCGACGAACTCTTCGCACTTGCCCGTCGCGATGCCGGTGTACACGATTCCGCGGATGACCGCGTTGAGTCCGGGTGCGTCGCCGCCGCTGGTCAGGATGCCGATTTTCATGCCTCCATCATGGCGTATCGGAGTCGCATACCAGATCGGACGGGCGGGCGACAGGCAGAGCTACCCATGGCGAACCTGAGAAACCCCCTATAAAGTAAACCGATTCACGTTCTGCACTCTCACGCTTCACCCAAGAAAACAGGAGTTTCCATGTCTGAAGTAAACAACCCCGCCGGCCCGCCCTCCGCACCGGCCGCACCCTCGGCCCCCGTCGCCGGCACCACCGACCCGAACAAGACCCTCGGCATCGTCGCACTCGTGCTCGCGATCGTCGCCTCGATCGTCGGAGCCATCATCGGCATCGTCGCGTACACGAAGTCGAAGAAGGCCGGCTACAAGAACGGATTCGCGCTCGCCGCGATCATCGTCGGATTCGTGTTCTTCGTGATCCAGGTCATCAGCATCATCCTTCTCATCGTCGCCGGCCTCGCCGTCGGCGGTGCCGTCGCCGACCTGTGCGAAGGCCAGGCCACCGGCACCTACGAGCTCACCGACGGCACCACCATCGAGTGCCCGTAAGCATCACCGTGAGAACGCCCCGGCTTCGGCCGGGGCGTTTTTTCGTTGTGGGCCCGCGACGCCGTCAGGCGAACAGCGGCGCGTGCTCGGCGCACACCGTCGTCGCGGCGTGCTCGTCGCAGACCACGAGCTGCTCGCGGCAGGAGAGGTCACGGCAGTTCTGCATGTTCTTCGTGTCGGCGCCGCAGCGGTAGCAGTGGCCGATCACGGTGGCGTCGTCGGTGAAATCGATCGACATGCGGTTGTCGAAGACGTAGAGCGACCCCTGCCAGAGGCCGGAGTCGCCGTACGTCTCGCCGTACTTCACGATGCCGCCCTCGAGCTGGTAGACCTCGCCGAAGCCGCGGCTCACCATGAGCGACGACAAGACCTCGCAGCGGATGCCTCCGGTGCAGTAGGTGACGATCGGCTGGTCCTTGAGGTGGTCGTACTTGCCGCTGTCCAACTCGGCCACGAACTCGCGGGTGTTCGCGACGTTCGGAACCACCGCATCCGCGAACCGTCCGATCTCGGCCTCGAAGGCGTTGCGTCCGTCGAAGAAGGTGACCTCTTTGCGTTCGACCAGCTCGTGCAGTTCTTCGGGGGTGAGCCGTGTGCCGCCGCCGACCACGCCGTTCTCGTCGACCCGCAGCTCGCCGGGGGCGCCGAAGCTCACGATCTCGTCGCGCACCCGCACGCTGAGCCGCGGGAAGTCGTCGCCGGTGCCCTCGCTCCACTTGAAGTCGATGTTCTTGAACGCGGGGTACTCGCGCGTCTTGCGCACGTAGCGCTTGACGTCTTTCAGTTCGCCGCCGAGGGTGCCGTTGATGCCGTCGGCCGAGATGAGGATGCGGCCGGTGAGCCCGAGCGACTCGCAGAGGTCGCGCTGCCACAGGCGAACCGCCTCGGGGTCTGCGAGCGGGGTGAACCCGTAGAACAGGATGATTTTGGGGACTGCCACCGTTCGAGGGTAGTCGCACCCGCGCGTTAACACTCGAGAGATACCATCGCCCCGTGTCCACCCGAACCCGCACCGCACCCGCGCTCGACGTGACCGTCGCCCAGGGAACCGCCCGCGGGGTGCGCACGCGCGGGGTCGAGGCGTGGCGCGGACTGCCTTTCGCGGCCCCGCCAGTCGGGGCGCGCCGCTGGCGGGCGCCCGGGCCGCCCGAGCCCTGGCGGGGTGTGCGTGACGCGAGCCGGTTCGGGCCGGTGGCCTGGCAGTCGCGCTCGGGCAACTTCATCGGCGCGGCCAAGGGCCAGGAGATGAGCGAAGACTGCCTGAGCCTCAACGTGCTGCGCCCGGCCGGTGGCGGCGAGAACCTGCCGGTGATGGTGTTCGTGCACGGCGGTGCCTACGCGGTCGGTTCGTCGGCCGAGCACCCGCACAACGGCGAGACGCTCGTGCGCGAGGGCGGCATCGTCTACGTGAGTTTCAACTACCGGCTGAGCGCGCTCGGGTACATCGACTTCTCGCGCTACTCGACGCCGGGCCGGCCGATCGAGTCGAACCTCGGGCTGCGCGACCAGGTCGCCGCGCTCGAGTGGGTGCGCGACAACATCGCCGCGTTCGGCGGCGACCCGGCCAACGTCACCGTGTTCGGGGAGTCGGCGGGCGGCAACGCCGTCACCACCCTGATGGCGACCCCCGCCGCCCGCGGCCTGTTCGCCCGCGCCATCGCGCAGAGCGCCCCGACCAACGCGCTCTACGCGCCCGACGTCACGGGGCGTTGGGCCGACGAGTACCTCGAGTTCCTCACCGCGCGCCTCGAGCCCTCCGGCGTCGAGTCGACGACGCTCGAAGACGCCGCGCTGATGCTCACGATCGCCGAGCCGGCCGATCTCGTCGAGGCCGCGGTGGAGCTGACGCTGCTCACGCCCGACCGCGATCCCGGCACGATCGCGCTCTGCCCGGTGATCGACGGCGACTACCTCCCGGTTCGTCCGCTCGACGCGTTCAAAGACGGAACGGCCATGCGCGTGCCCCTCATCATCGGCACCAACGACCGTGAAGGCGCGCTGTTCACGGGGCGTCTCGACATCCTCGCCACGACGCCCCCTCGCATCCGCTCGATCTTTTCCAAAACGAAGAAAAAGGCGCGCAAGGCGATCAAGGCCGAGTACCCGGGGCTGCCCGACCGGCGACCGGCGGCCGACTTCGCCGGCGACTTCGCGTTCTGGTACCCCACGGTGAAGGTGGCCGAGCGGCACTCGCGCTTCGCGCCGGTCTACTTCTACCGCTTCGACATCGCGCCCCGGTTGGTGCGCGCCCTCGGATTCGACGCGACGCACGGCATCGAGCTGTTCGCGCTCTTCGACCGCATGGATGGCCGATTCGGGCGCGCGATGGGCATTCTGGGTGGCCGTCGCGCCTTCAAAAGAACGGGAGCGCGCATGCGCGCGCACTGGATCGAGTTCGCGCGCACGGGGGCGGTTTCGACAAGCTCAACCAGCATGGGCTGGCCGCGGTACGACGAGACGGCGCGCGAGACGCTCGTCTTCGACGAGACCGACCGGGTCGAATCCGACCCGAGGTCGACCAGGCGCGAGGCCTGGCAGGCCTTCGTGCCGCACGTCTGACCCGTCAGCGGTGCGGCACGAAGAACCGGCGGCTATTCGGCGGGCGTCGTTCCGTCGATGACTTCCTGCACCTGGGCGTCGCTGAGGGCCACCCACGGCGAGCTGTCGGGATCGGTCGAGGCCGCGGCGGGCGGTTCGCCCTCGTTGTACCACTTGGCTTCGAAGGCGTACTGGCCGACGATGACGCGGTCGCCCTCCTTGTAGACGACGGCGCCGTCCCAGCCGGGGTAGGCGTCGGCGGGCACGGTCGGAACCGGGACAGGCGTCTCGCCGGGCAGAACCGGCCCGATGAGCTCCCACGGCGTCTCGAAGGTCTCGAGCACGGGGTTGTCGGGCAGGTCGCCGCGCGTCCACCACTTGGCCGAGTAGACGTTCTGGTGCCAGACGACCTTCGTGCCGAGCAGGTACGTCGAGTCGGGCGACCAGATCTGGTACGGGCTGGTGGCGGGGTCGTCTTCGACCTCGGGCGCGAGCGCCTCGTTGGTCGTCACGACGGCGGCCGAGGCGACGGGGTCGCCGTCGATGCCCTTGCCGAGCAGGTCGGCGAACGAGGCGTCGCCCTGCGGAACGCCGCTGCACGAGTCGGAGACGCGGCGGGTGTCGCCATAGTTCGGGCTGCAGGTCACGTCGCGGTTGAGCGACCACATCGACATACGTCCGAGGTTGTGCTGCTTGACGTAGGTGTTGAACGCCTTCGCGTCGGCGAGGGAGAAGATCTCGTCTTCGACGTCGTTCTGACCGATCATCGGCGTCGCGCCGATCTTGGTCCAGAGGGTGTCGCTGGTGAGGTCGATCTTGGCGCGCGAGTAGAGGATGCCGAGCTGGCGGTGCGTCTGCTCGAGCGCGTCGGTCGAGGCGTCGAGCATGCTCTGCCCCTCGACCCGGCTGTCGCCGTAGTCCATCGTCATCACGTTCACGCCGGCGAGGTCGACCCCGGCGTCGAGGAACGCCGACACGGCGTCGGTGCCCAGCTCGGTGAGTCCGGTCGGGGCGACGGGCAGGGTCAGCCAGACGGCGAGGTTCTCGCCGGCCGCCTTCTGCGACTTCTGCAGGCTCGCGATGGCCTTGGCGCGGCGTTCGCCCGACTCGGTGTCGGCGAGGTTGCCGGCCTCGATGTCGAGGTCGATCGTGGTCAGCGAGTAACGGTCGATGACGCTCTGGTAGGCGTCGACGAGCTTCGTCTCGTCGCTGCACGCGGTCGCGAGTTCGTCGTTCAGGAGTCCGCCGAACGAGACGATCGGTTCTCCGCCCTGCTGCTGCAGGCGGGCGATGCGACGGTCGAGGTCGAGCGAGTTCGCCGCCTCGTCCATCGTGTACGCGTTGCCCCACGACGGGGTGCACTCTTCGCCGTCTTTCGCGACGATGAAGGAGAGCACGACGTTCTGCGCCGCGTCGCTCTTCGGCGTCTCGAACGCGAAGGTGGGGGTGGCGGTCACGTCGACGTACGCGGCGAACCACGGGTCGCTCTCTGGCGTGGTCGCGGAGGAGTACCAGGAGCGGGCTCCGACGACTCCGGCCAGAACGAGTGCCGCCGTGATGGTGATGGCGACGAGCAGGCGGGGAATGGAGAGGCGCCGGGTCTTCGGCGGCTTCGGGGCAGCATTCTCGACGGTGGTCATCGCTTACGCCCCCTTTCTTGAAGTCGGCGCGGTGCGCTGGTCGGTCGTGGTGAGGGTCGTCGAGCCGAGGCCGTCGGTGTCGCCGCGGTAGAGCACCGAGCGCCAGTCGATGGGCGCCTCGACGTTCTCGGCGCTGTCGGTGGCGTTCGGCTTCTGCTTCACGGGGACGAACAGCCAGTTCGTCGCTCCGATCCAGACGTCGACGATCGAGTTCTTGATGCCGATGTACGCGATGATCGCGGTCAGGGCGAGGAACGCGTTGAACGTGGCGAAGGCCGCGTTGCCCCAGTTGCCGACGATCGCGTCACGCCAGAGGGTGATCAGCGAGAAGACGACGATGGCGTAAGGGGCGAGCACGTAGAGGATCGGCGCCGCGGTGCGGTTCTTCACCTTCGGGGTGCGCGAGAACGGGATCTTCTTGACCGTGATGGCCTGCTCGATCGACTTGAAGACACCCGCGAGGTTCACCGGCAGCAGGATCAGGTTGAAGCCGTAGATGCGGGCGATGTCGGTGAAGCGGTAGCCGAAGCGGCGCAGGTCGAAGCCCATGCAGAGGAAGTACGGCACGGCGGCGAGCACCACGACGGGGCTGAGCAGCCTGCTGTCGTAAGGGTACGCGAGCAGGAAGATGAGTCCGAAGCTCGCCCACGCGATCGACGTCATGTAGTTCGTGCGCAGGGCGATCTCGGTGAGGGTCACACGCTCGCCGCGGGCGCGGCGCTCGCGCACCTGGCGGATGAACTTCGGCATGATCAGCAGACCGCCGTTGGCCCAGCGGCGGCGCTGCACGACGAGCGAACCGAAGTCGGGCGGGGTGGCCGAGTAGCTGAGACGTTCCGGGTAGTTGACGATCGACCAGCCGTGGGTGCCGAGGTCGACGCTCGACTCGGTGTCTTCGATGACCGTGCGGTCTTGCACGTAGCGCTTGATGTCGAAGCCGCCGATGTTCTCGATCTCGACGATGTCGACGAGCGCCTCGCGGCGGATGACGGCGTTCGCGCCCACCCAGAAGGCGGCGTTGTAGTACGACATGCCCTGGTGCAGCAGGTGCTGGATGTCGGTGGTCGCTCCGGCGAGACGCTCGATGCGGGTGCCGGCGCCGCGGAACGACGAGTAGGGCGTCTGCGTCACGGCGACGCGGGCGTTCTCGGGCTGCTCGAGGAAGTAGACAAGGCGCAGGCAGTAGTCGCGCAGCAGCACCGAGTCGGCGTCGAGCGTGAGCAGGTAGTCGGAGTCGGGAACGACGAAGTCGCCGGAGGCCGACGGGCGCAGCACCATGCCGTTGGGGGTCTGCTCGGTCTCGTAGCTGTCGCCCATCAGGCCGATGTACGAGTTGAGGTTCATCGCCTTGTTGGCCTCGTGCGAGAGCGACGCGTACTTCTTACGCTCGAAGGTGGTGATCTCGGCGTTGAAGGTCCAGTCGAGGCGGCGGTACAGCTCGGCCATCCGCTCGATCGCGGGGGTCTCGCCCTGGTCGGCCGCGGCCGTGAGGGCCGTTCCGACGAGCGCGAGCTCTTCGCTCAGGCCGCGCAGCACCTGGTCGGCGAAGAATTCGTCGACGTGGTCTTCGATCTTCTCGCCCTCGGCCATTGTCTCGAGCCAGTCGGCCGCCCAGAAGTACTGGTACGCCAGCTGGCGCACCGCCTCGATGGTCGGCTCGGCGTTGTCCATGGTCTCGAGTTCGAACTGCAGGCGCGCGTCGGCGAAGCGCTGGCGCGGCTCGGCGAGGTTGTCCATGATGTCGTCCGCGACGCCGCGGGCGAGGTCGAGCTTCGCCGCCACGGTCTTGTCGGTCGGGTAGGGCGGGTCGTCGATCAGCAGCACGACGCGCATCTCGGGGTATTCCTGCAGCGCGGCCGACCAGAGGGTCGAGCGGATGACGACGAGTTCTTCGCTGTAGGAAGGAACCAGCACCGTGATCGACGAGTGGTTCTGCGCGAAGTGCCGGTCGAGCTCGGCGCGCGGCACACGTACGTGGTCGCGGAAGCGGATGAGGGCTCCCTGGCGCGCGACGAGGTACATCAGCGCCGAGAAGGTGAGGAACGTCACGACGATGACGTACGACACCGCCTCGGTGGTGAAGCGGAAGTTCTGGGTGCCGTTGTCGATGAACTGGCGCAGGATCGTATAGACGACATAGACGGCCCAGAACACGACGGTCGCGACGATCGCGAGCCGGCTCATCGCGATCTGGCGGTCGCTCGGACGGACGTGGATCGTGGGTAGCGGTTCGGTACTGCGTTCGGCCCCCCATTGTCTCTTGCGAGTGGGCGCGGCCGTAGGGTTTGCAGGCATAGGGATTCCTCGGTGAGACCAGCACGGTTCGGGTTCGTGCTTCGGGAGGTCTCGGTTGCGATCATAAACCCGAAAAACGAAACAGTCTGTAAATAGTCCGAACGTCACCCCGTCCCAGTTCGGGGGGTGCGGCTATCGCAGGGAGAAACGGCCACGACCGACGTAGGCTCGGATCGATGGACGCAGTTCCCCTCTTCACAACAACCTACACGCCGCGTGTCCGAGTGGCGCTCCTCGCCACGCTCCGACCGCTGCGTCGCGGCCACCTCGATCCGACGATGAGGGTGGATGACACGGGGGTATGGAGAACGCTGCTGACCCCCCATGGCGCCGCCACTCTCCACCTCTCCGAACGCGCGGGCTCGGTGGACGCCCGTGCGTGGGGCGAGGGCGCGGAGTGGGCGATCGCGGGGGTTCCCGAGCTGCTCGGCGACGGCGACGACTGGAGCGGACTCGACGTGTCGGGCAACGCCTTCCTCTCCGACGCGCTGCGCCGCAACCAGGGGCTGCGGCTGCTGCGCACCCGGCAGGTGTTCGAGATGCTGCTCATCGCGATCCTCGAGCAGAAGGTCACCGGTATCGAGGCGCGTCGGGCGTGGCGCTCGCTGCTCTGGAAGTTCGGCGACGTGCCGCCCGGGCCCGCGCCCGAGGGCATGCGGGTGTTCCCGAGCGCGGAGCGGTGGCGTCGGGTGCCGTCGTGGGAGTGGCATACCGCCGGCGTCGGACCCCAGCGCTCCGCGACCGTGATGCGTGCAGCATCCGTCGCCTCGTCGTTGGAACGCACCCTCGCCGACGGGCGCGGCGGGCCCGTCGTCGCGACCAAGCTGCGTTCGATCCCCGGCATCGGCGTTTGGACGGCGGCCGAGACGACGCAGCGCGCGCACGGCGACCCCGATTCGCCGAGCGTCGGCGACTACCACCTGCCCGCCGTGGTCGGCTGGGCGCTCATCGGCAAGCCCGTCGACGACGACGGCATGCTCGAACTGCTCGAGCCCTACGCGGGGCACCGCCAGCGGGTCATGCGGCTGATCGAGGCGAGCGGATTCCGCAAGCCGACGTTCGGGCCGCGCATGACGATCCAGGACCACCGCCGGCACTGAGCCGGGCGGGCGGGCGGCCTAGCGTGCGAACACCCGGTCGGGGTCGTAGCGCTTGCGCACCGCGGCGAGCCGCTCGGTCGTCTCGGGCGACCAGTTCGGGGTCGCGGCACCGCCGTTGCTCGAGAAGTTGACGTTCGACTCGGGGTTGATCCACGGCCGGACCGCGTCGAAGACCGCGTTCGCGGCATCGGGCACGATGCGCGCGAACAGGCTCGGCTCGGGGGCCGCGACGAGCACCAGCGCGTACCGCGCCGACCTGCCGCCCACGGCCGACCCCTCGGGCACGTCGGTCGCCAGCGCGCCGCCGAGGTGGCGCAGTTCGGCCGCCACGAACGGGGTGCGGGTGTTCGGACCGGCGGCGGCGAAGACCGCCGATGCGAGGTCGGCGTCGGCGTGCGAGAGCAGGGTGCCGTTGCTCCAGGCCGGCGACGGCCCCTCCGGATCGTTGTGGATGAGCCCGATCTCGTCGATCGGCAGCTCGCCGAGCGAGTCGATGAACACCGGCGCGAGAGCGCGCAGCGGGGCGGCGAGCCGCCTGCCCTCGCCGATCTCGCCGGGGTAGGCGAAGCGCACCGCGGCGAAGTTCTTGCCCCGCATCGGCTCGGGCACCGCGTCGATGGGTGGGAAGCGCAGCATCACGATGCTCGTGCTGACCCGGTCGTCTGCGGTGGCGGTGTAGTCGAACCAGCCGCGCAGCACCTTCTCGACGTGCTGGTTCTCGAACAGCAGCGAGCCGGCGTAGAGCGACGGAAGCCCGACGAGCTCGACCCGTGCCTCGGTCACGATGCCGAGACCGGTCTTGCCGCCGCGCAGCGCCCAGAACAGGTCGGCGTTCTCGTCGGCGCTCGCCTCGACGACCTCGCCGGTTCCGGTGACGACGGTGAATCCGCGCACGTAGTCGGAGGAGGCGCCGTGGCTGCGCACGAGCGGGCCGAACCCGCCGCCCAGGAGGTAGCCGACGACGCCGACCGACGGCGACGCGCCGCCCACCGGCGCGAGCCCGAGCGGGGCGCCGGCCGCGATGACCCGGCTCCACCGGGCGCCGGCCCCGATCGTGGCGATGCGGGTGGCGGGGTCGAGTTTGACGGCGGTGAGCCGGCGCGTGGAGACGAGCACACCCTCGGTGATCCGCTCGTGTGCTCCGTGGCCGGTGGACTGCACCCTGACGGGCAGCGCGAGCTCGCGGGCGAACAGCACCGCCTCGACGACGTCGGCGGTCGTCGTGGCGACCACCGCGACATCCGGACTCTGTTCGATCGCGAGGTTGAAGCCCGCGACCTCGGCGGCGAATCCCTGGTCGGCCGCGCCGAGCACGGACCCGGACACGCGTGAGCGTAGCTCGGTGATGTCGATCATGCGCCGACCATAGCCGAAAGGCGCCGGGTCGAGAAAGGGGCGGTCAGGCCCGGGTCTTGCTGAGTTCGTGCTGTCGTTCCGCCTCTTCGAGCGTGCTCGCGAGGTACTCGCCGAGGTAGCGGGTCAGCAGGCGCGAAGTCTCGGCGATGTAGAACTCGTCGCCGTCGGGGCTCGACACGAACGCGCGGGCGACGAGGCTGTCGGCGATCTCGACCATGACCTCGACGTGCTGCAGCAGGTCGGGGCGGGGGAAGACGTCGTAGCGGTCGACGAAGTGGTTGGCCATGTGGCGTGCGACGACGGTGCGGTTGGTCTCGGTGTCGTCGATGAGGTGGCGGTCGATCGCGTCGCCGAGGCGCAGCCAGCGGAATCCGGGCTCGCGGCGGAACATGTCGGCGTAGACCCCGACGAGCCCGCGCATCGCCTCGTCCCACTCGAGGGTGGTGTCGGAGGTGAGCTCGGTGGCGCGGTCGAGCAGCCGGCGCAGGTTGCGGGTGGCGAGGGCGGTGGCGATGGCCTGCAGCCCGTCGAAGTAGCGGTAGATTCCGGGACCGGACATACCGACGCGCTTCGCGATGAGCGACGTCGTGAGGTTGCCGTAGCCGACCTCGTCGATGAGCGCGGCCGTCGTGTCGAGGATCAGCTCGAAGCGCTGTTCGCTGCGGTCTTGGCGAGGAACTCGGCGCACACTTGCACCCGCTATTTCGGTGCTCATTGGTTTTCTCCCTGTGAATCCTTGGGCGCCAGCCTACCGTTGCGTAAGGAAACGGTCGGGCGCCGGGCCGCACTCTAGAGGAAAGCGACCGACCGGTCGAGAATAGCTCGACACGCGACGATGGTCGGCCGGTGCTTGCTCGCGTCGCGCACCGAGGTGAATACTGTGCGCGTCGGATGCCCGTCGAGCCGCACGAGCTCGACGCTGGGTTCGCGGCCCGACCAGACGAGGTCGGGCAGGATCGCCACCGCGTTGCCCGACTCGATGAACCTGATGTGCGCCTGCAGGTCGGCGGTCTCGAACCGCACGTCGGGCTCGAAGCCCGCGCGACGGCAGAGCTGTTCCGCCCAGTGGCGGCTCGCCGTTCCGCGCGGCTCCATCACCCAGGGGAGGGTCGCGGCGTCGTGGAGGGAGCGGATGCCGCGTGCCGACGGCACCCCGAGGCGCAGTTCGTCCTCGCAGAGTTCGACCCGGTCGAGGTCGGGTTGGTGCGGGGCGGCGTGGCCGGGGTACTGCTCGGCGATGACCAGGTCGAACTCGCGCGCCCACACCTCGAACAGGGCGTTCTCGGGTTCGCGCTGGGTCACCTCGACCCGCAGGTCGGGGTACTCGGTCGCGATGAGGGTGAGCGCCTGCGGCACGATGCCGAGCGCCGCCGACTGGAACACGGCGAGCCGCACCGTTCCGCGCACCTCGGTGAGGCTCGAGACCAGCTCGCTCTCCATCAGCTCGACCCGCTCGAGCAGCTGCGTGGTGTGGGCGACGAGCACCTCGGCCTGGGGCGTGAGCTGCACCCTTCGCCCGGATTTCGTGAGCAGCGGCACCCCGGCCTCGACCTCGAGCAGTGCGAGCTGCTGCGACACCGACGACGGGCTGTACGAGAAGGCTTCGGCGACGGCCGTGATGGTTCCGCGGATCTTGAGTTCGCGCAACAGACGCAGACGTTTGAGGTCGAGCACGTGGCATCCGTTCTTTCGGCAGAACTTCATAATATCGTGCATAAACATTCGCTTTTGCTTTAGTTATCGAACAGGCACACTGACCTGACCCAGCAACCGTCCCCGAGGGAGGCTTATTCTCGTGAGCATGTCGATTCAGCGCACAAACACTGACAACCCCGTGCCCGACGCGCTGGTCGAGGAGACCGTCGCCACCGTGCGCCGGTGGCTCACCGAGAGCGCCGACGTCAAAGACGACGCGAGCGCCGCCCGCTTGGCCGGTGTGCTGAAAGACCCGCTCGGACTCGAGTTCACCATCGGCTTCGTCGACAAGGTCGTGCGCCCCGAAGACCTGCGCGTCGCCGCCCGCAGCCTCGAGCAGCTGAGCCACCGCATCCCGAAGTTCCTGCCCGCCTACCTGCGTGCCGCGATCCGTCTCGGCGGCGTCTTCGCGCCCGTGCTGCCCTGGATCGTGGTGCCGATCGCCCGCCGCGTGCTGCGCAACATGGTCGGCCACCTCGTGATCGACGCGACGCCGAAGAGCCTCGACCAGACCCTCTCCCACCTGCGCGAGAACGACGTGCGCCTCAACATCAACCTGCTCGGCGAGGCCGTGCTGGGCGACGACGAGGCCGACCGCCGCCTCGCCGGAACGCTCGAGCTGCTGAAGCGCGACGACGTCGACTACGTGTCGATCAAGGTCTCCTCGGTCTCGGCGCAGCTGTCGATGTGGGCCTTCGACGAGACCGTCGCCCGCGTCGTCGAACGCCTCACCCCGCTCTACGAGCTCGCCGCCGCGTCGCCGACACCGAAGTTCATCAACCTCGACATGGAGGAGTTCCACGACCTCGACCTCACGGTCGCCGTGTTCGAGGCGCTGCTCGAGCAGCCGCAGCTGCACACGCTCGAGGCCGGCATCGTGCTGCAGGCCTACCTGCCCGACGCGCTCTCCGCGCTGCAGGGCCTCACCGCCTGGGCCACCGAGCGCCGCTCGACCGGAGGCGCGGGCATCAAGGTGCGCGTGGTCAAGGGCGCCAACCTCGCGATGGAGTACGTCGACGCGACGATGCACGGCTGGCCGCTCGCCACCTGGTCGACCAAGGTCGAGACCGACACCAACTACAAGCGGGTGCTCGACTGGGCGTTCACGCCCGAGCGCACCGACGCCGTGCGCATCGGCGTCGCCGGCCACAACCTGTTCGACGTCGCCTACGCCTGGCTGCTCGCCAAGCAGCGCAAGGTCGACCACCGCATCGAGTTCGAGATGCTGCTCGGCATGGCGACCGGCCAGGCCGAAGCCGTGAAGAAGGACGTCGGCGGCCTGCTGCTCTACACGCCCGTCGTGCGCCCGAGCGAGTTCGACTCGGCGATCAGCTACCTGATCCGCCGGCTCGAAGAGAACGCGAGCACCGAGAACTTCATGAGCGGGCTGTTCGAGCTCGCCGGCAACGAGAAGATCTTCGCCCGCGAAGAGGGTCGCTTCCTCGCGTCGATCGCCGCGCTCGAGCCCTCGGTTCCCGCGTCGCACCGTGTGCAGGACCGCACGGCGCCCGAGGTCGACGTCGCCGTCGGGCTCGACGAGTTCCAGAACGAGGCCGACACCGACAACTCGATCGCCGCGAACCGCGCGTGGGGCCTGCGCATCCTCGAGCGCAGCGCCGACTCGACGCTCGGCGTCGACACGATCGCCGCCGCCCGCATCGACGACCTCGACCGGCTGCTCACGACGGTCGGCGCGACCGTGCACGCCGCCGACGGCTGGCAGGCGCTGCCGGTAGAGAGCCGCGCCCGCATCCTGCACGACGCGGGCGACGTGCTCGGCGCGTTCCGCGGTCGCCTCATCGAGGTCATGGCGAGCGAGACCGGCAAGACCATCGCCGAGGCCGACGTCGAGGTGAGCGAGGCGATCGACTTCGCCCACTACTACGCGGCGCGTTCGCTCGACCTCCACACGATCGCGGATGCCACGTTCACCCCGTCACGCCTCATCGTGGTCACCCCGCCCTGGAACTTCCCCGTCGCGATCCCGGCCGGCTCCGTGCTCGCGGCGCTCGCCTCGGGCAGCGCCGTCATCATCAAGCCGGCACCGCAGGCCAAGCGCAGCGCCGCCGTCATGGTCGAGGCGCTGTGGGAGGCCGGTGTTCCGCGCGACGTGCTCGTGCTCGTCGACATCGAAGAGGGCGACCTCGGCCGCGAGCTGGTCGCGCACCCCGCCGTCGACCGTGTCATCCTGACCGGCGGCTACGAGACGGCGCAACTGTTCCGCTCCTGGCGCCCCGACCTGCCGCTGCTCGCCGAGACCAGCGGCAAGAACGCCATCATCGTCACCCCGAGCGGCGACCTCGACCTGGCCGCGGCCGACGTCGTGCGCAGCGCGTTCGGCCACGCCGGGCAGAAGTGCTCGGCCGCGTCGCTCGTGATCCTCGTCGGCTCGGTCGCCAAGTCGGAGCGCTTCCGTCGCCAGCTCGTCGACTCGGTGCGCACGCTGCGCGTCGGGGTTCCGCAGAACCCGCTCAGCCAGATGGGCCCGATCATCGAGCCCGCACACGGCAAGCTGCTGCGCGCACTGACCACCCTCGAGCCCGGACAGTCGTGGCTCGTGAAGCCGACCGAGCTGACCGACGACGCCGTCGAAGACGGCCGCCTCTGGTCGCCCGGTGTGCGCGAGGGCGTGGCCGCCGGCAGCGAGTTCCACCTCACCGAGTACTTCGGCCCGGTGCTCGGCATCATGACCGCCGACACGCTCGAAGACGCGATCGAGATGCAGAACGCGAGCGCGTACGGCCTCACCGCCGGCATCCACTCGCTCGACCCGGCCGAGGTCGCGAAGTGGCTCGCCTACGTCGAGGCCGGCAACGCCTACGTCAACCGCGGCATCACCGGAGCCGTCGTGCAGCGCCAGCCGTTCGGCGGCTGGAAGCGTTCCTCCGTCGGAGCGGGCACCAAGGCCGGCGGCCCGAACTACCTGATGACTCTCGGCAGCTGGAGTGCCGTCGCCGCCGAACCCGACGAAGACCTCCGCCTCGACGGCCTCGACGCCGGTGTCGCCGGGTTCATCAAGCAGGCGCAGAGCGGCCTCGAGTTCCTCGAGTTCGACGGTGTGCGTCGCGGCGCCTACAGCGACGAGCAGGCCTGGCAGCAGGAGTTCGGCGTCAGCCGCGACGCTTCGGGCCTCCAGGTCGAGCGCAACGTGTTCCGCTACCTGCCCGTGCCCGTCACGCTCCGCCTCGCCGAGGGGGAGCCGCTCGGCAAGCTGGTGCGCCTGCTCGCCGCCGCGACCCGCGCCAAGGCGCCCGTCTACGTGAGCTCGGCCGTGCCGCTGCCCGCGACGCTCATCGGGCGCATCGCCGGCGGATCGTCGCCGGTCGACGTGCGCGACGTGAAGATCGAATCGGATGCCGCGTGGCTGACCCGCGCCGCGGCCGGCGGCATCACCACCGCCCGCGTGCGCCTCGTCGGTGGCGACGCCTCGGCTCTCGCCGCGGCCGTCGGCGGAACGCCCGACCTCGCGATCTACGCCGGCGAGGTCACCTCGGCCGGACGCGTCGAGCTGCTGCCGTTCCTGCGCGAGCAGGCCGTGAGCGTCACCGCGCACCGCTTCGGCAACCCCGACGCCGGCATGATCGGGCTGAAGGTCTAGCGTTCGCAGCGCAGATGAGCCGCTTCCGGCCGCATGAGCCGTCCGCGGGCGGCTCATGCGGCCGTTTTCGGCTCATGTAGAGACTGCAGGTTGAGTAGGGCCGTCCACGGCCCGTATCGAAACCCGGTCTACGCCTCGAGCGCCGCGGTCACCCAGGCGAGGGCGTCGCGAGGCGACACCCCGAGCTGCTTGACCCGGTCGGCGTAGGCGCGTGCCGCGACCTGCGCCTGCTGCTCGGCGGCGTCGCCCTGCGCGCTCACGAACGAGCCGTTGCGGCCGCGGGTCTCGATGAACCCGTCGCGCTCGAGCTCGCGGTAACACCGCGCCACGGTGTTCGGAGCGAGGCCGAGGTCGTCGGCCAGCCGGCGCACCGTGGGCAGCTTCGCCCCGGCGGCGAGCTCGCCGCTGCGCACCTGCTCGATGAACTGCAGGCGCAGCTGCTCGAACGGCGGCACCGGCGACTTCGGGTCGATCGTGAGCATCAGGCGGCATCCGTCGCGGTGTCTGCGGTGTCGCTCCAGCGCAGGTCGGGCCAGAGGCGGCGGAGGAAGTAGCGTCGCGGCCGCGAGATCGCCGACGCGACGAGGGCGACGACCAGACCGGCGACCACCGCGCCGATGCCCACGTAGGCGGCGGCGCCGGCTCCCGTATCGGCGAGCCCGAATACCCCGATGATCGTTCCGTAGACGGCCAGCGCGATCGGCGCGGTCACGAGATCACGCACCACCGAGGCGCGGATCGCGTCGTCCCACACCAGCTCGGCGGTCGAACCCGCGGGCTGTGATGCTCCGACGATCCGTCGGCTCGCGATCTCGAACAGCACGAGGGTGAGAACGGCGGCCGCCGCGAAGAAGGCGACGGAAAACAGCGGACCGTCGGTCGACGATCCCGCGACCGCGAGGCCGACGGCGACGGCGACCACGATGACGACGGCCACGCGTGCGCCGATGCGCTCTATCGGAGCGATGTAGTCCGCGACGGTCGCGGCACCGGATCGAGCCACGCGGGGTCGGTCGGACGGTACCTCTTTCTTGCCGGTCAGAGCCGCGATCGCCGTACCGATGCCGACGCCGGCGAAAACCGCCCCGACGATGAACAGCGTCGTGAGCCCGGGTTCGGAGTCGCCGAAGGCCCCCGTCGCGAAACCGAGAACCGCGGCGCCGCCGACGGCCAGGGCGCCGATGATCGCGCCGCGTTCGCGCGCCACCAGACGTGAACCGACCGCGCGTTCCAGCCGGGCCGGAAGCTCGATGTGCAGGTACGCCGACTGCTGGTACGCGCGCCACCGCGCGTAGACGGGGACGAAGGTCGCTCCGAGCCCGATGAGAGCCACAATGCCGACGAATGCGCTGATGAACGTGGTCATGGTGGCCACGGGTTCCTCCTCGAATCGTTTGTGCGTCGTTTGTACCATCGTAGCAATACAATTCGGGGTGTCAAGGGTGGCCCTTTCTGCCGACCATCTGCGAGGGTGGACGTATGGTCTCTCTCGCCCCGCGCATCCCCATGAACGACGGCCACTCGATTCCGCAGATCGGGCTCGGCACCTGGCCCCTCGACGACGACGCCGTCGCCGAGGCGATCGTCGAGGCGGTGCAGGTCGGATACCGGCACATCGACACCGCCGCGAAGTACGGCAACGAGCGCGGGGTCGGCGTCGGCGTCGCCTCCACCGGGCTCGCCCGCGACGAGCTGTTCGTCACGACCAAGCTCGACGGCCAGTTCCAGGGCCACGACCGCGCGATCGCCGGCCTCGACGCCTCGCTCGACCGCCTCAACCTCGACTACGTCGACCTGCTGCTGATCCACTGGCCGCTGCCGGAGCGCGACGAGTACGTGTCGACCTTCCGCACCTTCGAGAAGCTGTTGAACGAGGGCAAGACGCGTTCGATCGGCGTCTCGAACTTCAAGCCGGCGCACCTCGAGCGCCTCATCGACGAGACCGGCATCACACCGGCCGTCAACCAGATCGAACTCAACCCGCACGTCGTGCGCGCTGAGCAGATCGCCGCGAACGAGCACTTCGGCATCGTCACCGAATCGTGGAGCCCGCTCGGCCCGGGCACCGGCCTGCTGACCGACGCGCGTGTGCTCGAGATCGCCGGCGAGCACGGCCGCACCCCCGCGCAGGTCATCCTGCGCTGGCATGTGCAGCAGGGGCTCGTCGCGATCCCGAAGAGCAAGACCCCCGAGCGCCTCGCCGAGAACCTCGCGGTCTTCGATTTCGAACTCACCGCCGCAGACCTCGCGTCGATCGCGCAGCTGTCGCAGGGTCCGGATGCCGGAGTCGACTCCGACGTGACAGGTCACTGACCGAAGGTGACCGAGATCGACCACATCCGGGCGTCGCTCGAGCGCGCGGTGCAGCGGCTCGCCGACGCCGGGGTGCCGGACGAGGCGCTGGCGAACTTCGTGCGTCGCAAACGCGTGCTCGGCGTCGAGCGAAAGCCCGTGATGGTGCCGGTCGGCCGGGTCTGGCCGCTCGGGGTGCTCTTGCTCGCGGGCGACGGGACGCTGCACGCCACCGGCAAGATCACGCGCGCGGTGCCGGCGGGGTATCCTGGCTACCAGTCGCCCGGAATCGAGGTGCGCCGCGGCTACCGCGCCGCAGCGCACGACGGCAAGTTCGTCGAGGGCGACACCGTCAACTTCGACACCGTCGAGATCGTGCTCGACCGGATCGACGGCGACTCGAGCCCGATCTTCGTCGACGGCGGGCGGGCGCGCGTGCGCTGGAACAGCACCAACCAGGCCCAGTCGCGCGACCTCGACGCCTACCTGGACGACCGGGTCGGACTGCTGGTCGAGTAGGCGCGTGCGTCGCTCTTACGCCTGCGACCGGCTGATCAGCCGGGAGAGCACGATCGCGCTGCGGGTGTGGTCGACGTTGGGGGCCACGCGCACTCGTTCGAGGGCGAGCTCGAGCGAGGCGATGTCGCGCGAGCGCATGTGCACGATCGCGTCGGCCGAGCCGGTGACCGTTCCGGCGTCGACGACGTCGGGGATGCCCGACAGGATGCGCCGCAACTCGTCGGGTGCCACGGTGCCGCGGCAGAACAGCTCGACGTAGGCCTCGGTGCTCAGGCCGTCGACGGCGGGGTCGACCTGGATCGTGAACCCGCGGATCACGCCGTCGGCCACGAGGCGGTCGACGCGGCGCTTCACCGCCGATGCAGACAGCCCGATGATGTCGCCGATGTCTCCGTAGCCCGCGCGGGCGTTGAGCCGCAGTTGGTCGATGATGCCGTAGTCGAGACTGTCCATCCGACCAGCCTATGGCGAAATAATGTGCGACCCCGGCGATACGCGGCGAAAATGTGCGCAAGACAGCGAAAACGTGTCGATAGGTGCGTGTGAGACTGGAGCCATGACCCTCACCGAGCCATCCTTGAGCGCGCCGGCGCGCGTAGCCAGCAAGCGCACGATCCTCATGTGCCGCCCCGACTTCTTCACCGTCGTCTACCGCATCAACCCGTGGATGGACCCGGCCATCCCCACCGACACGAGCCTCGCCGTTCGCCAGTGGGAGACCCTCTACAACACCTACCTCGACCTCGGATTCGACGTGAAGCTCGTCGACCCGATCGACGGCCTGCCCGACATGGTCTACGCGGCCAACGGCGGATTCGTGCTCGACGGCATCGCCTACGGGGCGAGCTTCACCCACCCCGAGCGCCAGCCCGAGGGCCCCGCCTACATGAAGTGGTTCGGCGACAACGGTTTCGACGTACGCGATCCGCAGAACATCAACGAGGGCGAGGGCGACTTCCTGCTCGTCGGCGACGTCATCCTCGCCGGAACCGGCTTCCGCAGCGCCTCGAACAGCCACCAGGAGATGGCCGAGATCTTCGGGCGCCCGGTGATCACGCTCACGCTGATCAACCCGAGCTTCTACCACCTCGACACCGCGATCGCCGTGCTCGACCCCGCCCCCGGCTTCGAGAATCCGAACATCGCGTACCTGCCCAGCGCGTTCGACGAGGCCAGCCTCAGGATCCTGCGCGAGCGCTACCCCGACGCGATCATCGTGAACGAAGAGGATGCCGCGGTTCTCGGCCTCAACAGTTTCAGCGACGGCCTCAACGTGGTCATCGCCAGTCGCGCGAAGGACTTCGAGCGCCAGCTGAAGGAACGCGGCTACAACCCGATCGGCGTCGACCTCTCCGAACTTCTGCTCGGCGGCGGCGGCGTCAAGTGCTGCACGCTGGAGCTGCGCTGATGCGCGGTGCCGACACGGTCCCCGAGCTCGTCGAAGGGCGCGCTTCGACAGGCTCAGCGACCGACTACCTCGCGCAGGAAGACCAGCACGCCGCGCACAACTACCACCCGCTCGAGGTCGTCGTCACGACCGGCGACGGCGCGTGGGTCACCGACGTGACCGGCCGCCGCTACCTCGACTGCCTCGCGGCGTACTCGGCGGTGAACTTCGGCCACGGGCATCCGGCCCTCGTCAAGGCGGCCAAAGACCAGCTCGACCGCATCACGCTCACCAGCCGCGCGTTCCACAACGACCAGCTCGGCCCGTTCGTCACGGCGCTCGCCGAGCTCGCCGGCAAAGACATGGTGCTGCCGATGAACACGGGCGCCGAGGCCGTCGAGTCGGGCATCAAGATCGCCCGCGCCTGGGGCTACCGGGTGAAGGGCGTCACGCCGAACGAGGCGAAGATCGTCGTGGCCGACGGCAACTTCCACGGGCGCACCACCACGATCATCAGCTTCAGCAACGACGAGCAGGCGCGCGCCGACTTCGGTCCGTTCACTCCCGGCTTCGTGAGCGTGCCCTACGGCGACGCCGCCGCGCTCGAGGCCGCGATCGACGAGAACACGGTCGCCGTGCTGATCGAGCCGATCCAGGGCGAGGCGGGTATCGTCGTGCCGCCCGAGTCGTACCTCCCGGCCGTGCGCGAGATCACCTCGCGAAAGAACGTGCTGTTCATCGCCGACGAGATCCAGTCGGGACTCGGCCGCACCGGAGCGACCTTCCAGTGCGACAACGTCGGCGTCGTGCCCGACCTCTACCTGCTGGGCAAGGCACTCGGCGGCGGCATCCTGCCGGTGTCGGCTGTCGTCGGCAACAAGGACGTGCTGGGCGTGCTGCGTCCGGGCGAGCACGGCTCGACCTTCGGCGGCAACCCGCTCGCGGCCGCCGTCGGCCTCGCGGTCGTCGAGCTGCTCGCGACGGGTGAGATGCAGGAGAGGGCCCGGATGCTCGGGGCCCGACTGCAGGCCGGCCTGCGTTCGCTCATCGGTCGCGGAGTCGTCGAGGTGCGCGGTGCGGGGCTCTGGGCCGGAGTCGACATCGATCCGGCACTCGCGACCGGCCGGGAGGTCTGCGAGGCGCTGATGCAGCGGGGCGTGCTGGTGAAAGACACGCACGGCTCGACCATCAGGTTCGCGCCTCCGATCGTGGCATCCGAAGCCGACCTCGACTTCGCCGTCGACCAGCTCGAGGCCGTTCTGCGCGACCTGGCCGCCTAGCTCTCGCAGATGAGCCGGTTTCGGCCGGATGAGCCATCCGCGGCGGGCTCATCCGGCCGGAACCGGCTCTTTCGGAGTGGGTGAGGGTGCCGGCGCGCCGAACCGCGCCCGCTGCGCCAACCAGACGAAGACCGCGATCGCCACACCGACGAGGACGGTCCAGGGGTCGAAGGTCTCGCCGAGCAGCAGGGCCGCCCAGGCGAGCGTGAGCAGCGGCTGGACCTGCTGCAGCTGCCCGACGCGCGCGATGCCGCCCCGCGCGAGCCCGCCGTACCAGGCGAAGAATCCGAGAAACTGCGAGATCAGCGTCACGTAGACCATTCCGACGACGACCCCGGCGGTCCAGTCGAAGCGCTGGGTCGTGAGCGCGAGAACGGCGAGCGGCGCAGACAGCGGCAGCACCAGCACGATCGACCACGACACCGTGCGGGCGCCGCCCATCAGCTTCGCCTGCCGGCCGCCCATCGCGTAGCCGAAGCCCGCGCTCACCGCGGCCGCGAGCATCCAGAAGTCGCCGATGCCGACGCTGAGCGCGCCGGTCTCGGCCCACTGGTGCGCGACCAGGTAGCCGACGAGCACGAGCACGCCACCTCCCGTGGCCAGCCAGAATCCGCGCGGCAGGCGCTCGCCGCCGACGAGCGCCGCGAACACCGCGGTGAGCGCGGGCAGCAGCCCGATTATCACGGCGCTGTGGCCCGATCCGCTCGTCACCAAGGCGAGCGACGAGAACAGCGGGAAGCCGACCACCACCCCGAGCGACGACAACGCGAGGTCGCGCAGGTCTGACCAGCGCGGGATCGGCGCGCGCACGGCGAGCAGGTAGCCCACGGCCAGCACCCCGGCCGCCGCCGCGCGCAGGATGGTGATCGAGAACGGATCGATACCGGCGACGGCGAGCTTGTTGGCCGGCAGCGAGAAGCTGAAGGCCAGCACACCGAGAAATCCCAGCCCGGCGCCGGGAATCCAGAGGCCGGAAACGCGGGACGGCGTTACCCGATTCGCGGCAATAACGTTATCTTGGGCTGTCATGGATGACGATAACAGCTCCCAAGCACTATCGCGAGCGCTTCGAACTCTCGTCGCATCCGCGGCTCCCGGAGACCGCCTGCCGAGCGTGCGGTCGCTGCAACAGCGGCACGGCGTCTCGCCGCTCACGGTGCAGTCGGTCGTTCGCGAGCTGAGCGCCGAGGGCCTCGTGGTGGCCCGGCCCGGTTCGGGCACGTTCGTCGCCCGGGTCGCGCGGCCGACCGAACTCGCCGACACCTCGTGGCAGCAGGCCGCGCTCGGCGGACACAGCCCCGTCGATGTCTCGAGCACCCTCTCGCTGTTCACCAAGCCCGCCGCCGGGGTCATCCGTCTCGCCGGAGGGTATCTCGACGACTCGTTGATTCCCTCGGCCGCCCTGTCGGCGTCGATGGGTCGGGCCGTGCGCCGCCCGGGCAGCTGGGGGCGGGTGCCGGCCGAGGGTCGCGAGAGCCTGCGCCAGTGGTTCGCGCGCGAGATAGGCGGCGTCGACGCGTCGAACGTCATGATCACCTCGGGCGGCCAGGCCGCGCTGTCGATCGCGATCCGGTCGCTCACCCGGCCAGGGGAATCGATAGTGCTCGAGAGCCCGACGTACACGGGAGCGATCTCGATCGCACGCAGCTACGGGCTGGATGTCGCGCCGGTACCCATGGACGACCGCGGCATGCGCACCGACCTCTTGCCGGCGATCCTCGAGCGCAGCAACGCCCGGGTGATCCTCACCCAACCGCTGTTCGCGAACCCCACCGGCATCACGATGGCGCCCGAGCGCCGCGCCGAGCTGATGCGCATCGCCGAGCGCTACGCGGTGTTCGTCATCGAAGACGACTACGCCCGCGACCTCGCGATCGAGCGCGCCAATCCGGCGCCGCTCGCGAGCGACGACCCGCACGGACACGTCGTGCACATCCGCTCGCTCACCAAGAGCGCCGCCGCCGGGCTGCGGGTCGCCGCGCTCGTCGCGAAGGGCGCGGCCTACTCGCGGCTGCGCGGCGCGAAAGCGCTCGAGGACTTCTACGTCGCGGGCCCGCTGCAGGACGCGGCGGCCGATTTCGTCAACTCGCCGGCCTGGGCGACGCACAAGCGCCGGGTGGGCACCGAGCTCGGCGTGCGACGCGACGCCCTCGTCTCGAGCCTCGCCGCGAAGCTGCCGGAGCTCGAGATCGCCGTTCGCCCGCGCGGGGGCATGCACCTCTGGGCGCGGCTGCCCGCCGATGTCGACGACATCGAGCTCGCGGCGCTCGCGCTCGCCGAGGGTGTCGCGGTGACCGCCGGCCGCGCGTGGTTTCCGGCCGAGCCGGACGGCCCGCACCTGCGGTTGACGTTCGGCGAGACATCCGCCGATCTGATCCCCGAGGGAGTCGACCGGTTGGCGCGCGCGATGGGACGGCTGCGCGCCTGAGCCGGCCCCGGCGCGCGATCGGCTCGGCGCGCGCTGATTGCGCTCGCGCCCCTGTGGGTGTAGCCCTGAGGCCATGAGCGCAACAGACGACGACGTCGCCCGCGACACCGGGTTCTTCGGCCAGCCCCGGGCCCTCGCCACCCTGTTCGGGGTCGAGACCTGGGAGCGGTTCTCGTTCTACGGCATGCAGGGCATCCTGCTGATCTACCTCTACTACTCGGCGGCCGAGGGCGGTCTCGGCGTCGACCAGACCGTGGCCGCGGGCATCGTCGGCGCGTACGGCGGGGGCGTGTACCTCGCGACGGTGCTCGGCGCGTGGGTCGCCGACCGGCTGGTGAGCAGCGAACGTGTGCTGTTCGCGAGCGCGGTGGTCGTGATGGTGGGGCACATCGCGCTCGCACTGCTGCCCGGGTTCGCGGGCGTCGCCGTCGGTCTCATCTGCATCGCGCTCGGCAGCGGCGGGTTGAAGGCGACGGCGACCTCGATCGTCGGCACCCTCTACTCGGCCGACGACACGCGCCGCGACGCCGGCTTCTCGCTCTACTACCTCGGCATCAACCTCGGCGCGTTCTTCGGGCCGCTGCTCACCGGGCTGCTGCAGACCACGCTCGGCTTCCACTTCGGATTCGGCCTCGCCGCGGTCGGAATGGCTGCCGGGCTCGTGCAGTATTCGATCGGTCGCAAGCGGCTTCCGGATGTCGCGAGGGAGATCCCCAACCCGTTGCCGCGGTCGCGCTTCCCGCTCGTGGTCGCCGCGGCCGTCGGGTTCGTGCTGCTCGTGGTGGTTCTCGTGCTCACCGGCGTGGTGACCGCCTCGAATCTCGGGCTCATCGTGATCGTGGTGACGGCGCTCGCCGCGGTCGTGTACTTCGTGGTGATCCTGTCGGCGGTCACGGGCGACGAACGCAGCCGCGTCGTCGCGTTCATCCCGCTCTTCCTCACGAGCGTGGCGTTCTGGTCGATCTACCAGCAGCAGTTCACCGTGATCACGATCTACAGCGACGAGCGACTCGACCGCAACCTGTTCGGCTGGGACTTCCCGGTGTCGTGGGTGCAGTCGATCAACCCGATCTTCATCATCGTGCTGTCGGGGGTGTTCGCGGCGCTCTGGACCAGGCTCGGCACCCGGCAGCCGTCGACACCGCTCAAGTTCGGACTCGGCACCGTGGGTGTCGGGCTGGGGTTCCTGCTCTTCCTGCCGTTCGTGGCGACCGGGGCCAACGGTACGCCGCTGCTCGCACTCGTGCTCATCCTGCTGGTGTTCACGGTTTCGGAACTGCTGCTCTCCCCGATCGGACTCTCGGTGTCGACCAAGCTGGCACCGGCGCGCTTCCGCACCCAGATGGTGGCGTTGTTCTTCCTGTCGATAGCCATCGGCACCGCGGCATCCGGCCAGCTCGCCGGGTTCTACGATCCCGCAGACGAGGCGCCCTATTTCGGGGTGATCGGCGGCATCGCCATCGCGATCGGTGCCGTGCTCGTGGTGTTCGCGCGGCCGGTGCTGCGGCTGATGCGCGGGGTGCGTTAGGCCGGGTCCGAGGCGTCGGCGTCGGCGGGCCGGTCGTGCAGCACCGGCAGGCGGCTCAGGTGGGCGTCGAGGGCGTCGAGGGCCCAGGCGTCGCCGGCGCCCGGTGCCTGCCGGACCAGGTGCAGGGCGAGGCCGTCGATGAGGGCGTGGGTTCCGTCGAGCTCGCGGTGGTGCACGTCGAGGAGCTGGATCGCGCGGGCACAGGCCTCGCGCACGGCGAGGTGGGTGCGCTGGTGCGCGCGCCATAGGTCGCGGTCGGTGGCGGCCATCGCGCCGAGGGCGAGCGAGACCTCCATCTCGACGCGTCGTTCGTCGTCGAGGGGGAGCAGTTCGAGCAGGATGGCGCGGGCGGTCGGCCCGTCGCCGCTCTCGCCGTGGCTCTCCACGCGCTTCGACATCCGTTCGACGAGCAGCGCGACGGCGGAGTCGCGCACGCTCGCCTGCGTGGGGAAGGTGTAGCGCAGCGACGACGGGGGGAGGCCCGCCTCTGCCGCCACGTTGCGCACCGACAGCGCGGTGAGGCCGTCGCGCACCATGACCCGCCAGGCGGCCTCCGACACGAGGCGGTCGCGTTCTGCGACATCGACGATCTTCGGCATAGGAATATTTTCGCACAGTCGTACGAAATGTGCTAGAACTGTTTATGGCACAACTGTGCGAAAACGGACGGAGAGTTCACGTGGCTTGGCTTGTATTGATCGCGTCGGGGGTGCTGGAGTCTGTCTGGGCCTCGGCACTCGGCGCATCCGACAACTTCAGAAAACCCAGACCGACCGCGTTGTTCGCGGTCTCCCTGGTGCTCAGCATGGCCGGGCTCGCCTGGGCGATGAACGAGATCCCGGTCGGCACCGCCTACGCGGTCTGGGTCGGCATCGGCGCGGTACTGACCGTGATCGTCGCGGTCGTCAGAAAAAAGGAAACCCTGTCGCTCGGTCGGGCGGCGCTTCTCGTCGCACTCATCGGGTGCGTCATCGGACTGAAAGCAGTGAGCTAATGCCGTGGATCATCCTGTTCGCCAGCGCCGTGCTCGAGGCGGTCTGGGCGACCGCACTCGGGGCGAGCGAGGGGTTCACACGCCCGCTGCCGACCGTCGTGTTCGGCGTCGCGCTCGTGCTCAGCATGGTGTCGTTGGCCTACGTGGCGAAGCACATCCCGATCAGCACCGCCTACGCGGTCTGGGCCGGAACGGGTGCCGCGCTCACCGTCGCCTACGCGATGCTCACGGGCGAGGAAGCGGTGACGGTGCTGCGCGTGCTGTTCCTCATCGGCATCGTGGGCAGCGTCGTCGGGCTGAAGCTGCTGAAGAGCAAGCCGGTGGTCGTCGGGAACAGGGCGGATGCTGCGGACGCGGCGGGCTCTCCGGCCGCGCGTTAGGCAGTCGTTGCCGCTGCGGTTCTGAGTCGCCGCCGAGAACCACGCTGTGCCGAAAACCGCAGAGGGCCCTCGACCGCGCTAGCGTCGAGCCATGACGAACCCGCTGTCTCCCGAGCCGCACGACGACGCCGACCCGCTCGCCGGCTACCGCGACCTGTTCGTACGCGACGACACGGTGACCGCCTACCTCGACGGCAATTCCCTCGGGCGGCCGCTGCAGGCATCCGTCGACCGCGTCGGCGAGTTCATGACGACCCAGTGGGGCGGCCGGCTGATCCGCGGCTGGGACGAGGGCTGGCTCGACCTCGCCCAGCAGATCGGCGACGACCTCGCCCGTGTCGCGCTCGGCGCCGCACCCGGCCAGACCACGATCGGCGACTCGACCACCGTTCTGCTCTACAAGCTCGTGCGCGCCGCCGTCGACGCCCGGCCCGGACGCACCGAGATCGTCATCGACCGCGACAACTTCCCGACCGACCGCTACGTGCTCGAGGGAATCGCTGCCGAACGCGGCCTGACCCTGCGCTGGATCGACGCGGGCGACCCGACGGCGGAGGCGCTCGCCGCGGTGCTCTCGCCGGCGACCGCGGTCGTGGTGCTCAGCGCGGTCTCGTACCGTTCGGGGTATCTCGCCGACGTCGCGGGCCTCACCGCGCTCGCGCACGAGGCCGGGGCGCTCATCCTCTGGGACCTCTGCCACTCCGCGGGGGTCGTTGCCGCCGAGCTCGACGCGTGGGGTGTCGACCTCGCCGTCGGCTGCACCTACAAGTACCTGAACGGCGGACCCGGATCTCCCGCCTTCGCCTACGTCGCGTCGCGCAACCAGCGGATGCGCCAGCCGATCCAGGGCTGGCTGGGCAGTGCGACCCCGTTCGAGATGGGGCAAGGGTACGAGCCGGCCGAGGGTATCCGCGGATTCACCAGCGGGACACCCCCGATCATCGGGATGCTCGCGATGCGCGACATGGTCGCGCTCGTCGAGAGCGCGGGCATCGACGCGGTGCGCGCCAAGTCGGTCGCGCTCACCGAATACGCGGTGGCGCTCGTCGACGAGCTGCTTCCGACCGCGACTCTCGCGAGCCCGCGCGACCCCGGACGTCGCGGCAGCCACATCACCGTCGACCACGACGGCTTCGAAGCGATCATGCCCGAGCTCTGGCGTCGCGGCATCGTCCCCGACTTCCGTCGGCCGAACGGCATCCGTCTCGGCCTCTCGCCGCTGTCGACCAGCTTCGCCGAGGTCGCCACCGGCGTCGCGGCGATCGCCGAACTTGTGGGGGAGTAGCGCCGATGCCCCGCCTGATCACCCGCATGTCGGCCCGCGACACCGCCGAGGCGCACCGCGCGTCGAGCCCGCTCGAGCTGCTCTTCGACCTCGTGTTCGTGGTGGCGATCGCGCAGGTCGCGGCGCAGCTCGCGCACGCGATCGCCGACGGCCACGCGCTCGAGACCGTCGGTCCGTACCTGATGGTGTTCTTCGCCATCTGGTGGGCGTGGATGAACTTCACCTGGTTCGCGTCGGCGTACGACACCGACGATGTTCCGTACCGCGCGCTCGTGCTCGTGCAGATGGCGGGGGTGCTCATTCTCGCGGCCGGGGTGCCCGCGGCGTTTTCGGGCGTCGACGGCGGCTACACCGCGGTCACGGTCGGCTACCTCGTGATGCGCGTCGGACTGGTGGCACTCTGGCTGCGTGCCGGTATCCAGCATCCGGAGGGCCGCGCCACCGCCTTCCGCTACGCGGCCGCGATCTCCGTCGTGCAGGTGCTCTGGGTGGCCCGGCTCGCTCTTCCCGACGGCGGACCGTGGTGGGTGTTCGTGCTCATCGCGCTCGCCGACCTGTCGGTGCCGCTCTGGGCAGAACGCACCGGACACACCGCCTGGCATCCGCACCACATCGCCGAGCGCTACGGGCTGTTCACCATCATCGTGCTCGGCGAGAGCGTGCTGGCGTCGACCGTCGGTGTGCAGAACGCGCTCGACGAGGGCGGCCTGAGCGGAGACCTCGTGGTGATCGCCGCCGCCGGCCTCGCGCTGCTGTTCGTGCTCTGGTGGCTGTACTTCTCCGAGCCGGCCGGCGACGGGCTGGCGCGGCGCCGCGACCTGTCGTTCGTCTGGGGCTACGGGCACTACCTGATCTTCGCCTCGCTCGCCGCGGTGGGAGCGGGCCTCGAGGTGGCGGTCGAGTCGGCCGGCCACCACACCGAGACGCCCGACACCGTGGTGGCGCTCGCCGTGGCCGTGCCGGTCGCGGTGTTCCTGGTGATGCTCTGGGCCGTGCACGCCCCGATCGTCGACCGGGTGGTGATCAACCCGGTCGCGATCGGCGTGAGCGCCGTGCTCATCGTCGGCGCGGCGTTCGCGGCGCCCGCGGTCGGTGTCTCCGGGGCGCTCGTGGCGATCGTCGTCGTGCTGGTGGCGCTGCTCGCCAGTGCGTTGACGGTCGAGTCGAAGCGCTGAGTCCGACCGCCCGCCGGCAGTTTTCGCGCCGTACCCCCGCGCCCGTCGGGGTTCAGGCCTCGCGCTCGGGGTCCCGGCGCTAGCCGCGCGGCGCCGCGTGCCGCTCGAGCAGCGGCCCCATGCGGCTCGGGATGATCTCGGCCATCGCGAGCGTCGTGCTCGACCGGGTGACGCCCTCGATCTCGAGGATCCCGGTGGTCAGCTGGTACAGGTGCGCGGCGTCGCGCGCCGCGATGCGCACCTGCAGGTCGCCCTCGCCGGTAATCGCGAGGGCCTCGAGGATCTCGGGAACCCGGGTGAGGGCGCTCACCGTCGCTTCCGCGGTGCTCTGGGTGATCGACAGGCGCAGGAACGCGGTGAGCGGGTAGCCGAGCGAGGCGGGGCTGACGCGCTGGCTCGGCGATCCGAGCTGGCCGCGGTCGGCGAGCTTGCGCAGCCGCGCGTGCACGGTGTTGCGCGCGATGCCGAGGGCGCGCGAGAGCGACAGCGTCGTCGCCTCGGGCTCGGCGTCGAGGGCGAGCACGATGCGCGCGTCGGTCTGGTCGAGCAGGGGTGCGTCGGCGTCGCGATTCGCGGTCGCATCGAATCCGGCGGCCGCGGGGTCGGGAACGGTGGGGTTGGGCATAGTGCATTGTACTCAGCGCTTTCCGCGTCGCAATAGCGCACGGTGCGCAAGGCGAAAAGCCGTGTTGCGCACGTTGCTCAATCGAACAGACTTGGCCTATGACCGATTTCCTCCGCCGCGTGAGCGCGACCGAGCCCGCACGTCGACCCACGGTCGCGATCGTCGGCGTCGGCGCCATCGGCACGGTCGTCGCCGACGCGATCGCGGAGCGCGCCGACGTGCTGCTCTGCCGCCGCGCGACCGAGGCGCCGATGACGATCGAGGTCGCCGGTGAGATCAGGCGGGTGGATGCGCCCGTCGCCGCGGCTCCCGATGCCCTCGGCCCGGTGGACTACGTCGTCGTCACGGTCAAGGCGCAGGACACCCCGAACGTCGGCCCGTGGCTCGACGCGCTCGTCGGCCCGCACACCACCGTCGTCGTGCTGCAGAACGGCATCGGCCACGCCGACCGGGTCGGCCGCTGGGTCGGCTCCGACCGCGTCATCCCTGGCATCGTCTATATCGCCGCCGAGAAGGTCGATCGCGACTTCGTGGTCTGCCGCGACCCCGGGGCACTCGCGCTCGCCGAGGTCGCGGGTGCCGACGACTTCGCCGCCCTGTTCGACGTCGACCGCATCGCGGTGCGCCTCGTCGCCGATTTCGTCACCGAGTCGTGGACGAAGCTCGTGATGAACGCGGCGCTGAACACGGTCACCGCGCTCACCGACCGCACGATGGAGGTCACCGGCGACCCGGCCGTGCGCCCGCTGTTGCGCGCGATGCTCACCGAGGCCGTGCTCGTGGCCGAGGCGGAGGGCGCCCGGTTCGCACCCGGGGCCGCCGAGACCTTCCTGTTGCGCATGGACTCGCTTCCACGCAACAGCGCCACGTCGATGCTGCTCGACCGCCGGGCCGCCCGCCCGCTCGAGCACGACTACCTCACCGGCGCGGTGCTCGCCGCCGCCCGTGCGAACGGCGTCGCCGCCCCGACCGTGACGATGGTGCACGCGCTGATCGACGCGTTGGGCGTCAAGCCGGTCGCCGCGCCCGTGCTCGTCGGGGCAGACATCGCCGCGTAGAAACCCCGCCGGGCGTAGTTTGGACGGGTGACCGTTCTCAGCGAAGACCTGCTCAGCCGCATCCGATCCCGCGCCGCCGGCTACGACCGCGACAACGCCTTCTTCGCGGAGGATCTCGACGACCTGCGTGCCGCCGGCTATCTCGCATCGCGCCCGCTTCTCGACGTCGCCCGCGACCAGCGGCTGCTCGCGGCGCACGCCCCGGCGACGGCGCTCGGCATCAACATGCACCTCGTGGTCGTGGGAATCGCGCGGGTGCTGCGCGAGCGCGGCGACCGCTCGCTCGACTGGATCCTCGACGAGGCCGCCGCGGGCGAGCTCTTCGCCTTCGGCAACAGCGAGGCCGGCAACGACCAGGTGATGTTCGACTCGCGCACCGTGGCGGCGCCGCAGCCCGACGGCTCGTACCTGTTCAGCGGCACCAAGATCTTCACCTCGCTGTCGCCCGCGTGGACGCGCCTCGTGATCTTCGGCAAGGACGATTCGGATGACGCGGGGCCGACGCTCGTGCACGGTGTGCTCACCCGCGAGACGCCGGGTCACCGCACGGTCGGCGAGTGGAACCCGCTGGGCATGAAGGCGACCCAGAGTTTCACGACCGTGCTCGACGGGGCGCGCGTGCCTCCCGAACGCATCACCCGCATCCTGCCCGTCGGCCCGGTCGCCGACCCCTACATCTTCGGACTCTTCGCCGACTTCCTGCTGCTGATCTCGAGCGTGTACGCCGGCATCGCCGACCGTGCCCTCGAACTGGCGGTCGAGAACGTGGCCACGCGCCGGTCGATGAAATCGGGCCTCGCCTACGCGCAAGACCCGGATATCCGTTGGCAGCTCGCGGATGCCGCGATCGCGCTCGACTCGCTCGCGCCGCAGATCGAGGGTCTGGCCCGCGACGTCGACGGGCTCGTCGATCATGGAGCGGCCTGGTTCCGGCTGCTGGTGGGCACGAAGACGCGCTCGGTCGACGTCGCACGCTCGGTGGTCGAGACCGCGATCCGGGTCTCGGGCGGCTCGTCGTACGCGGCCGATACCGAGCTCTCGCGGCTGTACCGCGACGCGCTCGCCGGGCTCTTCCACCCGAGCGACCCCGAGTCGGCGCACGGCACGGTGGCGTCGAACCTGTTGGGCGCGCTGGAGCTTTAAGAATCGCGCAGCGATTCCGCGACGCCAGCGCCGAGGGAGCCTGCGACCGAGGATTTCGAACCTCGCCCGGTCTCGATACGGGCCGTAGACGGCCCTACTCGACCAACCGTTATCCTCGATAGGCGCCATCTCGGGCGCCGCAAACCCCCTACGGAGATAACGTGGCTCTGCCCTGGACGCTGCACGGCGATGGAAAAAACGTCGGAGCGACGGAGATCGTCTACCCCGAAGAGCGCCTCACCTGGCTGCGCACGATCGGCTTCGGCAGCCAGCACGTCGTCGCGATGTTCGGCGCCACCTTCCTCGTGCCGCTCATCACCGGCTTCCCGCCCGCGACGACCCTGCTGTTCTCGGGCATCGGCACGCTGCTCTTCCTGATCATCACCGCGAACCGCCTGCCGAGCTACCTCGGATCGTCGTTCGCGTTCCTCGCCCCCATCAGCGCCGCCACGGCGGCCGGCGGGCCGTCCGTCGCCCTCGGCGGCATCATCGTCGTCGGCGCGCTGCTCGCGGTGATCGGCGTCGTGGTGCACCTCACCGGAACCGGCTGGATCGACATCGTGCTCCCGCCGGTCGTGAGCGGCGCGATCGTGGCGCTGATCGGCTTCAACCTGGCGCCCGCCGCGAAGAACAACTTCGCCGAGTCGCCGGTCGTCGCGATCATCACCCTGCTCGCGATCATCGTGTCGGCGGTGTTCTTCCGCGGGTTCCTCGGGCGACTGTCGATCATCATCGGCGTGATCGTCGGCTACATCGCGGCCGCCGTCGCGAACGAGGTCGACTTCAGCGCCGTCGGCGACGCCGCCTGGGTCGGGCTGCCCGAGTTCACCACGCCGTCGTTCTCGGCCGACAACCTCGGTGTCTACCTGATGTTCCTGCCGGTGGTGCTCGCTCTCGTCGCCGAGAACGTCGGCCACATCAAGGGCGTCGGCCAGCTGACGAACCGCAACCTCGACGGTCTCACCGGCCGCGCGCTGTTCGCCGACGGTCTCGCGACCGTGCTCTCGGGCCTCGGTGGCGGGTCGCCCACCACCACCTACGGCGAGAACATCGGCGTTATGGCGGCCACACGCGTCTTCTCGACCGCGGCCTACTGGGTCGCCGGCATCGTCGCCATCCTGCTCGGCCTCTCGCCCAAGTTCGGCGCGATCATCAACACGGTGCCCGCCGGTGTGCTCGGCGGCGTGACCACCGCGCTCTACGGACTCATCGGCATCATCGGTGTGCGCATCTGGGTGGAGAACAAGGTCGACTTCAGCAAGCCGAAGAACCAGCTCACCGCGGGCGTCGCGCTCATCATGGGCATCGCCGACTTCACCATCAACCTCGGCCAGCTCACCTTCTCGGGCATCGTGCTCGGCACGGTCGCGGCTATCGTCGTGTACCACCTGATGAACGGCATCGCGAAACTGCGCGGCACCGACCAGTAGGCACCGACCGGTAAGCACCGAGCAGCAAACACCGACCAGCAGCAGGCACCGCACCACACGCACCGACCACCAGCCGACGACCGGGATGGACAGATGAGCGCCGATCACGAAGACACCGTCGCCCTGCTGCAGAGCCTCATCCGCAACGCGTGTGTGAACGACGGAACGCCGGAGTCCGGGCAGGAGATCCGGTCGGTGCGCACCCTCGAGCGGTTCTTCGCGGGGGTCGACATCGACTACCGCGTGATCGAGCCGGCACCCGGGCGCGCGAGCCTGATCGCCCGCATCGTGGGGAGTGATCCGCACGCGGCATCCGTCGCCCTCCTCGGCCATCTCGACGTCGTCGGCGTCGAAGACGGCTGGGCGCACGACCCGTTCGGCGGCGAGATCGTCGACGGCGTCGTCTGGGGCCGAGGCGCGGTCGACATGCTCGGGCTGACGGCGGCGATGGCGGTCGTCTTCCGCGCGATCGCGCGCGAGGGTGTGCGGCCGCGGGGCGACCTCGTCTTCGCGGCGGTCGCCGACGAGGAAGCCGGCGGCGGGCTGGGCGTCGGCTGGATCGTCGCGAACGAACCGGCTCTGCTCGACGTCGACTACGTGATCACCGAGAACGGCGGCATCCCGCTGGGTGTTCCGGGCGAGCCCGTACGCGCCGTGACCGTGACGGTCGGCGAGAAGGCGCGGGCGCCGCGCCGCCTGACGGTGCGCGGACGACCCGGGCACGGCTCGGTGCCGTGGGGCGCCGACAGCGCGGCAGCTCCGGCGGCCGAACTGCTCGCGCGCATCTTCGCGACGGCGGGGGAGGCGCAGATCACCGAGCACTGGCGCGGATTCGTGGCGGCGGCCGACCTCGACGCCGACCTCAAACTGCGGCTCGTCGACCCCGCCCGGGTGAACGGAGCGCTGGGCGAACTCGGCCGGCTCACCGGCTATGCGCACGCGATGACGCACCTCACCGTCTCGCCGAACGTGGTGCGCGCCGGCACGAAGGTCAACGTCATCCCTGGGGTGGCGACGATCGACCTCGACGTGCGCATCCTGCCCGGGCAGACCGCGCACGACGTCGACCGGCATCTCGCCGGGCTCGTCGGCGACCTGGCCGACCGGGTGAGCATCGAGGGCGACGAGACCGGTGTGCCCACGGTGTCGGCGGCCGGCACCCCGCTCTACGCGGCGCTCGAACGGGCGGTGCAGAAGCAGTACCCGTCCGCCGGTCTGGTGCCGCTCATCATGCCGGGCGGCACCGACGCGGCACACCTGCGCCCGCTCGGCATCGACGCCTACGGGTTCGGGCTGTTCTCGCCGGAGTGGGACATCGCGACGTTCCGCACGCTGTTCCACGGCAACGACGAGCGCATCGACATCGAGTCGTTGCGGCTCACGACCACGGCGCTCGACGACGCGCTGCGCGAGTTCCTGCTGTAGCGGCGCGGGTCTCGCCGCCCGCTGCCCGCCGCCCGGGCTGTTGCCGGCCGCTCGCCGCCCGGGCCGGTGCCCGCTGCCGGCGCTCATCGGCGGCATATGGCCCTTCCCGCGCCCCTGGAAGAGCAATTTGCCGCCACCGAGCACGTGCCCGCCGGTGATTTGCGAGTTGCGCACCTTCCCGCGACCCGGGAAGGTGCGGAACTCGCAAACCGGCGGCGTGCGGCACGCGCCGGTCGCGCCGTACGCGGCGCCCGCGGCACCCGCACGCCAGCGGCTCGCGCTGCCGCACGCCAGCGGCTCGCGCTGCCGCGGCACTCGCCGCTCGCTGCCCGCGCCGCTGCCCGCCGCTCATCGGCGGCATATGGCTCTTCCCGCGCCCCCGGAAGAGCATTTTGCCGCCACCGAGCACGTGCCCGCCGGTGATTTGCGAGTTGCGCACCTTCCCGCGACCCGGGAAGGTGCGGAACTCGCAAACCGGCGGCGTGCGGCACGCGGCGGTCGCGCCGCCGCAGGCCAGCGGCTCGCGCTGCCGCACCTGCACCCGCGCCGCCGCCGCACCAGCCGCTAGCGCACCCGCGGCACCCGCCGCCAGCGCACCGCCTGCGCTGCCGCCCGCTAGCGCACCCGCGGCACCAGCCGCTCGAGCTGCGTCACGTGCCGCGGTTCGAGCTCGTCGAGGCTCTTCACTCCGAGCAGCCGCATCGTGCGCGCGATCTGATCGGCGAGGATCTCGATGGTGCGGTCGACGCCCTCGCGTCCGCCCGCCATCAACCCGTACAGGTAGGCCCGCCCGATGAGGGTGAACTTGGCGCCGAGCGCGATCGACGCGACGATGTCGGCGCCGCTCATGATGCCGGTGTCGAGGTGAACTTCCGTGTCCTTGCCGACCTCGCGCACGACATCCGGAAGCAGGTGGAAGGGGATCGGCGCGCGGTCGAGCTGACGTCCGCCGTGGTTCGAGAGCGTGATGCCGTCGACGCCCATGTCGGCGAGACGCTTGGCGTCGTCGACGTTCTGCACGCCCTTCACGACGAGCTTGCCCGGCCACTGCTGCTTGATCCAGGCCAGGTCGTCGAACGTGACGGTCGGGTCGAACATCGTGTCGAGCAGCTCGCCGACCGTTCCCGACCAGCGGTCGAGGCTGGCGAAGGCGAGCGGCTCGGTGGTGAGGAAGTTGATCCACCACTCGGGGCGGGGGATCGCGTTGACGACGGTGCCGACCGTGAGCTGCGGCGGGATCGAGAAGCCGTTGCGCTTGTCGCGCAGGCGCGCGCCGGCGACCGGCACGTCGACCGTCACGAGCAGCGTGTCGAACCCGGCCTTCGCCGCGCGCTCGACGAGCGCCATCGACCGGTCGCGGTCTTTCCACATGTAGAGCTGGAACCAGTTGCGTCCGTCGGGGTTCGCGGCCTTCACGTCTTCGATGGCGGTGGTGCCCATCGTCGACAGCGAGAACGGGATGCCCGCTGCGGCGGCGGCGCCCGCTCCGGCGATCTCGCCCTCGGTCTGCATCATGCGGGTGAAGCCGGTGGGGGCGATGCCGAACGGGAGGGCGACGCGGCCGCCGAGCACCTCGCTCGACATGTCGACGGTCGAGACGTCGCGCAGGATCGACGGCGTGAACTCGATGTCTTCGAACGCCTGGCGGGCGCGCTTCAGGCTGATCTCGGCCTCGGCGGCACCCTCGGTGTAGTCGAACGCGGCCTTGGGCGTGCGGCGCTGGGCGATGTCGCGCAGGTCGGCTATCGTCAGCGCGCTCTGCAGCCGCCGCTTCTTCGCGTTGAACTCGGGCGTCTTGAAGTTCATCAGCGGGCGGAGGTCTTTGTACTTCGGGATTCTGCGCTGAACCATCGGTAGTCCTTCTCTAGTGGGGGCTGGTGTCGAAGTGGGCGAGCAGGCGGTCGCGTGCGCCCGCGATGTGCTCGCGGGTGAGCCGGGCCGCGAGGTCGGCGTCGCCGGCGGTGACCGCGTCGAGGATGCCCTGGTGCTGCGCGCCCACCTCGGCCGCGGTGAGCAGGTGGTTCGCTTGCACCTGGCCGATGCACAGCTCGATCTCGCCCATCAGCAGGCCGTGCATACGGGCGAGGCGCGGGCTCGGCTGACCGGCGACGAGGGCGCGGTGGAACGCGATGTCGTGGGTGGCGAATCCGGCGTGGCTGCCGTCGAGGGTGACGCCGGCGAGCAGCGAACGGTGCGCCGTGAGGGCCTCGGCCGGCAGGGCGCCCCCGGTGGCGAGGGCGGTGACGGCGGCGCTCTCGACGATCGCTCGGCTGTCGAACAGGTCGACGATGTCGTCGCGGCTCAGCCGGGGAACGCGGGCGGTCTGGTGCTTCTCGCGGCGCAGCAGGCCCTCGGCGACGAGCCGCTCGATCGCGGTCTTCGCGGTGGGGCGGGCGACGCCGAAACGCAGCGCGACGGCCGATTCGGTCACCGACTCGCCCGGGGCGATGCTCTGGTCGAGCACCGAGATGCGGAGCGCCGAGTAGATGGCGTCGGGAAGGACGGCGGATGTCGCATCCGAAGTCATTTCGCCCGCCTCTCGTCATCCCTGCCGCAGATTGTCTAACAACCTAGCAGATTGTCAGACAATCCGGCCCAGCGGCTGGTTGAGTAGCGCGCGACGGAGGAGCCCGCGAATCGAAACCCTCACGCTGCGAGGTTTCGATACGGTCGCTAGAGCGACCTACTCAACCGGCGGTTATGCCGAGTCACGAGGTTTCGATACGGTCGCTAGAGCGACCTGCTCGACCGGCGGTCAGGCCGAGTCGCGCCAGACGATGTGCGTCTCGAGGAAGGTGCCGGCGCTGTCGACGGCCTCGCCGCGGATCTGCGCGAGCACCGACTCGGCGGCGCGACGACCGAGCTGGCCGGCCGGCTGGTGCACGGTCGAGAGCTGCGGCTGCGCGCGAAGGGCCCACACGCTGTCGTCGAAACCGACGACGCCGACGTCGCCGGGCACGCTGCGCCCGGCCTCGCGCAGCGCGTCGAGCACACCGGCCGCGATCGCGTCCGACGCAGCGAAGATGCCGTCGACCTGCGGTGCGCGGCGCAGCAGTTCGCGGGTGCCCTCGAGCCCGCTCGCGTGCGCGTAGAACGGCTGCTGCACGACGAGCGACGGATCGTACGCGTCGCCGAGCGCGGCGGCGAAGCCCGCGACACGGTCTTGGCCCGAGTCGCGGTCGAGGCCCGCCGCGATCATCCCGATCGTGGTGCGCCCGGTCTGCATCAACCGCGTGGTGATGGCCGTGGCCGCGGCGCGGTTGTCGATGCCGACGTAGGGGATGCCCTCGATGTCGACCGGGTGGCCGACGAACGCGGCCGGAATGCCGATCTGCGAGACGATCTTGGCGATCGGGTCGTGGGCGCGGGCCGACACGATGATGACGCCGTCGACGAAGCCGCCGGTCAGGTACTCGGCGACCCGGGTGCTGTCGCGGTCGGAGTCGATGACGAGCGAGACCAGCTGGTAGTCGGCGTCGGAGAGCACCGAGTTGGTGCCGAGCAGGATGCTGCCGATGTTCGGGTCTTCGAGAAACAGCGAGTGCGGCTCGTGCACGATGAGGCCGATCGCGTGCGACTGGCGGGTGACCAGGTTGCGGGCGGCGGTGTTGCGCACGTAGCCGACCTGCTCGATGGCGTCTTCGACGGCCTTCTTCGCGGCGTCCGAGACGTAGGCCTCGGAGTTGAGCACGCGCGAGACGGTTCCGCGCGAGACCCCGGCCACCTTGGCGACGTCGTTGATGGTCGCTCGCGCGGTGTGGAGGCGGCGGGCGATCATTCTCACACTGTACTGCGCCCCCGGGTTGACAGTTTCGCACGCGTCTGTTTATTCTGGGAGCGTTCACAGACTCTCGACGAGGAGTTGTCGGCGCCCCTTCTGGGAGCGTTCACAGAATCTCTTCCGGGGCGGGACACCGGGTGCCGCACAGGTGCTCTCGCACTGACAATGGAGCCTTTCGCCGTGAGCAAGACACCCGTAGCCGAACTCGTCGATCCGACGCGGGCCCAGTTCACCTACGGCGCCGACTACAACCCCGAACAGTGGTCTCCCGAGGTCTGGCGCGACGACGCCGCCCTCATGCGGCAGGCCGGGGTCAACCTCGTGGCCATCAACATCTTCGGCTGGGCGCAGCTCGAGCCGCTGCCCGGCCAGTACGACTTCGCCGCGCTCGACGAGGTGGTCGAGGTGCTGCACGAGCACGGCATCGGCATCAACCTCGGCACCGGAACCTCGAGCCCGCCGGCCTGGCTCGCCCACGAATTTCCCGAGTCGCTGCCGACCGGCGCCGACGGCACGCAGCGCTACTTCGGCGGACGCCAGGCGTTCTGCCCGAGCTCGCCCGCCTACCGCGAACGCTCGGTGAAGCTCGTCGAGCAGGTGGCTCGCCGCTACGGCAGCCACCCCGCGGTCAAGCTCTGGCACGTGTCGAACGAGATCGGCTGCCACAACGCGCACTGCTACTGCGCCGTTTCGGCCGCGGCCTTCCGCGGCTGGCTGCGCGAGCGCTACGTCACCCTCGACGCCGTGAACGATGCGTGGGGCACCGCGTTCTGGAGCCAGAAGTACGGCGCGTGGGAGCACATCCAGACCCCCAAGCTCACCCTCTCCACCGGGAACCCCGGCCAGGCGCTCGACTTCATGCGCTTCTCGAGCGACGAACTGCTCGGCCAGTACCGGGCCGAAGAGGCCGTGCTGCGCGAGCACAGCGCGGCGCCGATCACCACGAACTTCATGGTCACCGCGCACATCCGCAACCAGGACTACTGGGCATGGGCGCCGCACATGGACCTCGTCGCCAACGACCACTACCTCGACCACCGCCTCGCGAACAGCCGCGACGAGCTCTCCTTCGCCGCCGACGCGACCCGCGGTCTGGCCGGCGGCGAGCCGTGGATGCTGATGGAGTCGGCGACGAGCTCGGTCAACTGGCAGCCGCGCAACATCGCCAAGGCCCCGCGCGAGATGATCCGCAACTCGCTCACCCACGTGGCGCGCGGCGCCGACGGCATCAGCTTCTTCCAGTGGCGTGCGTCGCTGCAGGGCAGCGAGAAGTTCCACTCGGCGATGCTGCCGCACGCCGGCGTCGACACCAAGGTGTGGCGCGAGGCGGTCGAGCTCGGCGCGACCCTCGCGAAGCTCGCCGAGGTCACCGGCAGCCGCGTCGTCACCGACGTCGCGCTCGTCTTCGACTGGCAGGCCTGGTGGGCCACCGATCTCGACTCGCACCCCACCGGCGACGTGACCTACCTCGACCAGGTGCACCGCGTCTACAACGCGCTGATCGCCGAGGGCTTCACCGTCGACATCGTCGCCCCCGGTGCGAGCCTCGCGGGCCACAAGCTCGTGGTCGTGCCGAGCCTGTACCTGGTGAGCGATGCGGATGCCGCGTCCCTCTCCGCATTCGTCGCGGCCGGCGGTCACGCCGTCGTCACGTTCTTCAGCGGAATCGTCGACGAAGACGACCGTGTGCGCACCGGTGGCTACCCCGGGGCGTTCCGCGAACTGCTCGGCGTCTCGACCGAAGAGTTCTTCCCGGTCGCACCGGGCGTCGAACTCGCCCTGAGCGACGGCTCGACCGCCACGACCTGGTCGGAGTGGGTGCACCTGCGCGGCGCCTCCGCCGTCTCCAGCTTCACGACCGGCCCGCTCGTCGGCGTCCCCGCCGTCACACGCAACACGTTCGGCGACGGTGAGGCCTGGTACCTCGCGACCGAACTCGACCCGGCCGGCCTGCGCGGCGTTCTCGCCACGGCGGCTCGCGCGGCGGGCGTCGCCACTCCCGCCGCGTCGCCCGACGGCGTCGAGATCATCCGTCGTTCCGGCGAGAACGGCGACTACCTCTTCGTCATCAACCACACGGATGCCGCGTTCGAGACGCCGGCCGCCGGAACCGAACTCATCACCGACACAGCCGTCGCGGGCACCCTCGCCGTTCCAGCGGGCGAAGTGCGCGTCGTCAGAGAAAGCAGGGAAAACCCGTGACCACAGAGTCCGTAGTCGTGGCGGGCGCGAAGCCGCGCCGCAGCCCGATCAGGCACAAGCGCGCGATCGCGTTCTTCATCGTGCCGTTCGCGGCGTTGTTCGCCGCGTTCTACCTGTTGCCCATCGGCTGGGCCGTGTACCAGTCGCTGCTCGTCGTCGAGCGCGACGGCACCTTCGGCAAGCCGGTCGAGGTGTTCGGCGGCTTCACGCAGTACCTGCTGGTGTTCCAGAACGAGGAGTTCTGGGCGTCGGTCGGGCGCGTGCTGCTGTTCGGCGCCGTGCAGGTTCCGGTGATGCTCGGCATCGCGCTCGTTCTCGCCCTGCTGCTCGACTCGCCGCTGGTGAAGGGCAAGAAGTTCTTCCGCCTCGCCTTCTTCGTGCCGTACGCGGTTCCGGGCGTCATCGCGGCGATCATGTGGGGCTACCTCTACTCGCCGAACCTCTCGCCGTTCGCCGCCTTCACCTCGGAGGTCGACCTGCTCTCGCCGTCGACGGTGCTCTGGTCGATCGCGAACGTGGTGACCTGGGTCTACGTGGGCTACAACATGCTCATCATCTACTCGGCGCTGCTCGCCCTCCCGTCGGAGATCTTCGAGGCCGCCCGCCTCGACGGCGCCAACCAGCTGCAGATCGCCTGGCGCATCAAGATCCCGCTGGTCGCACCGGCCATCACGCTCACCGCGATCTTCTCGATCATCGGAACGCTGCAGCTGCTCGCCGAACCGCAGGTGTTCCGCAGCTTCACCTCGTCGGTGTCGAGCACGTTCACCCCGAACCTCGCGGTCTACGCCACCTCGGCCGTGCCGAACGTGAGCCTGGCCGCCGCGATGAGCGTCGTGCTCGCCCTCGCGACGTTCGCCCTGTCCTTCGGATTCCTCAAGTTCACCCAGCGTAAGGCCGACTAATGACCACGATCACGAAGGCAGCGCCCGACCGCCCGGCGACCGGCAAGAAGGGCACCGGCGCCCCGAAAGAGAAGCTCGCCTCGCGCACCGCGGCGATGATCATCATGGGCGTCTCGACGCTCTACTTCCTCGTGCCGATCTGGTGGCTGTTCATCTCGTCGACCAAGAGCCGCGAGCAGTTCTCGTCGACCGCGGCCCTCTGGTTCGCCGACTTCAACCTGTTCACCAACATCGCCGACCTCGTCGCCTACAACGACGGCGTGTACCTCAAGTGGATGCTCAACAGCATCCTCTACGCGGGCACCGGTGCGCTGCTCGGAACGCTGTTCGCGGCGATGTGCGGCTACGCCCTGGCGAAGTACCGCTTCCCGGGCCGCGAGCTCATCTTCAACGTGGTGCTCGGCGGCGTGCTCGTGCCCGCCACCGCGCTCGCGCTGCCGCTGTTCCTCATCTTCAGCCAGTTCAACGCCACGAACACCTTCTGGTCGGTGTTCCTGCCGAGCATCGTCAGCCCGTTCGGCGTCTACCTCGCACGCATCTTCGCCGCGTCGAGCGTGCCTGACGAGCTGCTCGAGGCCGCCCGCCTCGACGGTGCGAGCGAGATCCGCACCTTCTTCTCGGTGTCGCGGCGGCTGATGACCCCCGCGCTCGTCACGATCTTCCTCTTCCAGTTCGTGGCGATCTGGAACAACTTCTTCCTGCCGCTCATCATGCTGCGCGACCAGACGCTGTTCCCGGTCACCCTCGGCCTCTACACGTGGAACTCGCAGGTCAACCAGATCCCCGAGATCCGCACGTTCGTGATCATCGGCGCGTTCCTGTCGATCATCCCGCTCATCATCGCCTTCCTCAGCCTGCAGCGCTTCTGGCGCGGCGGGTTGGGGGCCGGAAGCGTCAAATAACGCGTCCACCACCCTCCCGCACCATCCCAATTCAGAGAAGAAAAAGGAAAGAGACATGCAACTCAAAAACAGCACGCGCATCGCAGCGCTCGGCATCGTCGCCGCGATCAGCCTCACCGGCTGCGCGGCAGGCAGCGGCTCGGACAGCACCGACGGCGCCGTCGACTGTGCCCCCGCCGACGGCAAGGTCGAACTGTCGTACACCTCGTGGATCCCCGGCATCGAGAGCGTCGTCGACGTCTGGAACGAGAAGAACCCCGACATCCAGGTCACCGTGCAGACCGGCCCGAACGGCAACGGCGGAACGTACAAGAACTTCTTCAACCAGCTCAGCGCCGGCAACGCCCCCGACCTCGGCCAGATCGAGTACGACGCGCTGCCGAACTTCCGCGTGCAGGACGGCCTGACCAACCTCGCGAGCTGCGATATCGTCGCCGACTCGCAGGACCAGTTCATCGACTGGACCTGGAACCAGGTGACGTTCGGTGAGGATGACGCGGTCTACGCGATCCCGCAGGACACCGGCCCCATGGCGATGTACTACCGTGCCGACCTGTTCGAGGCGGCCGGCATCCCCGTTCCCACGACATGGGAGGAGTACGCGGCGGCGGCGACGAAGATCCGCGAGCAGGGCGGCTACATCACCAACTTCCCGCAGAACGACGTGAACTGGTTCGCCGGTCTCGTCTGGCAGAAGGACGGCTCGTGGTTCACGAACGACGGCGACGCGTGGGACGTCACGCTGACCTCGCCCGAGAGCGAAGAGGTCGCCGACTACTGGCAGGAACTGATCGCGGGCGACCTCGTCTCGAAGGTTCCGGCCTGGACCGACGAGTGGAACAACGCCTACAACACCGGTAGCGACTGGACCTGGATCTCGGCCGTCTGGGGCGCCAACTCGATCTCGAGCGGCGCACCCGACACGGCGGGCAAGTGGGCCGTCGCGCCCATGCCGCAGTGGACCGCCGGTGAAGAGAAGGCCGGCAACTGGGGCGGATCGTCGACCGCGGTGCTCACCGGATCCGAGCACCCCTACGAAGCCGCGCAGTTCGCCCTCTGGCTGAACACCGACGACGAAGCGCTCACCATGCTCAACAAGGAAGCCAACCTGTACCCGGCGACCAAGGACGGCCTGAGCCTTCCCGTGCTGAGCGAGGGCGTCGAGTTCTACGCCGACCAGCCGATCTACGACACCTTCGCCGACGCGGCCAACCAGACGAACGCCGACTTCACCTGGGGCCCGACCATGACGCAGACCTACGCCGACGTGGCCGACGGCTTCGGCGAGGTTCTCGGCGGCAAGGGAACGCTGGGCGACGCCCTGGCGACCGGCCAGACGAAGACGATCGCGGCCCTCGAAGCCGCGGCGATCCCCGTCAACAAGTAACCACGAGAAACACGTAACGGTAGAACTGTAAGCATGATCCACCACCTCCGTGCCGCGGGTACCAGCTTCGTGCTGGACGCCCGCGGCACGGGCGTGCCCGTCATCGTGCACTGGGGCGCAGACCTCGGTGCGCTGTCGACGGCCGCCCTCGAATCCCTCGCCGACTCCCAGGTGCCCGCTGTCGGGCCCAGCTCGATCGACTCGCCGCTGCGGCAATCGATCCTGCCGGTCATGGCCGACGGCTGGAGCGGCCGCCCCGGCATCGCCGGGCACTTCGAGGGCTCGTCTTCCCGGCCGCCGGCCTTCAGGACTTCGTCGGTCGAGCTTCTCGAAACCGGCCTCCGCATCACCCTCGACGCGGCATCCCTCACCGTCGTCGTCGACATCGAACTCACCACCGACGGCGTGCTGCGCCAGCGCCTCGCCGTGACCAACACCGGCGACAGCGTCTACGCCCTCGCTTCCCTCGACGCGACCCTGCCGATCCCCGGCCGCGCGCGCGAACTCCTCGACTTCACCGGGCGTTGGCCGCGCGAACGCCAGCCGCAGCGCCGCGACCTCGCCAACGGCACCTGGACGCGCGACGCGCGCCACGGCCGCCCCGGCCACGACAACGCCTTCCTCATGGTGGCCGGCACGCCCGGCTTCGGCTTCCGCTCCGGCGAGGTCTGGGGCAGCCACCTCGCGTGGAGCGGCGACCAGAGACTCTGGGCCGAATCCGCCTCGACCGGGCACGCGTTGCTCGGCGGCGGCGAACTGCTCGACCCGGGCGAGGTGCGCCTCGCGCCCGGCGGCTCCTTGGCGTCACCGTGGCTCGTCAGCGCCTATTCGGATGCCGGACTCGACGGGCTCGCCCGGGGTTTCCACCGGTTCATCCGCTCACGGCGCCCCCTCTCGACCCGCAAGGTGATGCTCAACACCTGGGAGGCGGTCTATTTCGACCAGGGCGCCGAGAGACTGATCGAACTGGCGGATGCCGCGGCGTCGGTCGGTGTGGAACGGTTCGTCCTCGACGACGGCTGGATGACCGGCCGCACCGACGACCGCCGCGCGCTCGGCGACTGGATCGTCGACCCGGTGAAGTGGCCGCAGGGTCTGCACCCGCTCGTCGACCACGTGACCGCGCTCGGCATGGACTTCGGGCTCTGGGTCGAACCCGAGATGGTGAGCCTCGACTCGGCCGTGGCGCGCGAGCACCCGGAGTGGGTGCTCGGCAGATACGACGACGGCGCACTTCCCCTGCCGTGGCGCTGGCAGCAGGTGCTCGACCTCGCCAACCCCGAGGCGTTCGCGCACGTCTACGCCCAGCTCGCCGCCCTGCTGCGCGAGTACCCGATCGGCTACCTCAAGTGGGACCAGAACCGCGACCTGCTCGGCGGCTCGGCCCACCGGCACACGACGGCGACCTACGCGCTGATGGACGCGCTGCGCGCGGACTTCCCCGGCCTCGAGATCGAGTCGTGTTCGTCGGGCGGCGGCCGCGTCGACCTCGGCGTGATCGAACGCACCGACCGGGTCTGGCCGAGCGACACCAACGACTCGCTCGAGCGGCAGGCGATCTACCGCTGGACGGCGGGGCTGGTTCCGCCGGAGTTCCTCGGCGCGCACCTGGGCGCAGCGACCGCGCACACGACCGGACGCACGCACGAGCTGAGCTTCCGGCTCGCGACGGCGCTCTTCGGGCACGCGGGCATCGAGTGGGACGTCACGACCCTCGACCCCGCCGAGCACGAAGCGGTGGCCGAATGGGTCGCCGCCTACAAGCGACACCGCGGGCTGCTGCACTCGGGCGATGTGGTGCGCAGCGACGCGGGCGACAGCGCGCGCTGGGTGCACGGCGTGGTCGCGGCCGACGCGTCATCCGCCCTCTTCGCGGTCGTCGCGATGACCGCGACCCGCGACGCGGTCGTCGGGCCTGCCACGCTGCCGGGCCTCGACCCCGACCGCGAGTACCGCGTCGCGCCGGTGCGCCTCGGTGCCTGGCCCCGCGTCGTGCAAGACGCGATGCCGCCGTGGTGGGAGAGCGGTTCGGTGACGATGAGCGGCCGGATGCTGGCGGGCGTCGGCATCCCGATGCCGTTGCTCGCGCCCGAGCAGGCGCTGGTGCTCGAGGTGAGGCAGGTCGAGTAGCGCGGTGGAGCTATGGCAATCGCGCCAGCGATTGAGCGACCCCAGCGCCGACTGAGCTTGCGAAGGCGGACTAGGCGACCACTCCGCGCTTGACCCCGCCGTAACGTCATGGTCTTGAGTGGGCAGCATGAACCCCGTGCCCCTGCTCTACCTGTCGTCGTACGCCCTGTCGCTGCTCGGAAATTCGATCGCCGCCGTGGCCCTGCCGCTGCTGGTGCTGCAGACCACGGGCAGCCTGCTCTCGACCGGTGTGCTCGCCGCGGCGAACGCTATCCCCGCGTTTCTCGTCGGGCTGTTCGCCGGCGTCGTGATCGATCGGATCAACCGGCGCACCTCGTCGGTCGTGTCCGACCTGATCAGCGCCGCGGCGATCGCCGCCCTGCCGCTCGTCGACCTGTTCACCGGGTTGGACCTCGGCTGGTTCGTGCTGTTCGGCATCATCGGCTCCATCGGCGACGTGCCGGGCATGACGGCGCGGGAGGCGATCCTGCCCGCGATCGTGCGCTACTCGAGCCTGAGCGCGGAACGCCTCGTCGGCATCCGCGAGGTCATCGGCGCGCTGATGATCGTGGTCGGCCCGGCCGCCGCCGGATCGCTCATCGTGCTCTTCGACGGGCCGACCGTGCTCTGGATCACGGCGGCGACCTCGCTCTCGGCGGCGCTGCTCACCCTGCTCATCCCACGCCGGGTCGGCGCCCTCGCGGCGGCCGATCCTGCGGAGCCACGGCGCTCCGGGTGGGCGCAGTTGCGCGAGGGCTGGGGAGTGCTGTTCGGCACCGACCCGTTCCTACGCGCCGTCACCCTGCTGAACCTCGCGATGGTGGCCGTGCTCACCGCCCTGCAGGGCATGCTGCTCCCCGCCCATTTCACGCTGATCGGCGAGAGCGACCTGGTCGGCTTCGTGCTCACCGCGCTCGCCGCGGGCACCCTCGTCGGTGGCGGCCTCTACGCCGTGCTCGCCGGGCGCGGACCCCGCCGCGCCTGGTTCGTCGCCGGGCTGGTCGGCACGGTGGTCGGCATCACGGTCATCGCCGCCTTGCCCGCGGCCTGGCTCGTCTTCGTGGGCGCCTTCGTGCTCGGGTTCGCGACCGGTCTGTTCGGCAGCCTCATCGGGGTGCTGATGATCGAGAGCGTGCCCGACCGCCTGCGCGGCCGCATCATGGGCACCCAGAACTCGCTCATGATGATCGCCGCCCCCGCCGGTATCGTGGCGGTATCGCTGATCGGCAACCAGTTCGACCTGCGCACCGCGGGCATCACGGTGGCCGTGCTCTGGGCGGTCGCCGCGGTCGTCGCCGTCTGGGCGCCGGCATTGCGCCGGATGGAACCGGCGCCGGAAGGGGAGACCGTCGATGAAAAGCCATGAGATCGCGGCACTCGGCGGCGTCACCGTGCGCGCGCTGCGGCATTACCACCAGGTCGGCGTGCTGCCGGAGCCCGAGCGCGGCAGCAACGGCTACCGCGACTACACGGTGCACGACCTCGTCAGGCTGCTGCGGGTGAAGCGGCTCGCGGCGCTCGGCATCGCGCTCGAACGGATGCCCGAGATGCTCGACGGCGAACCCGCGACACAGGAAGACCTGCTCGACTCGCTCGACCGCGACATCGACGCCGAGATCGAGAGGCTGCGCGCCCAACAGTCGCTCATCCGTGTCATCCGCGCCAATCAGGCGGCCCCCGACTTTCCCCCGCAGCTCGCCCGGTTCTTCGCCATGTTCGGCGGCGACAAGCCGACCACGATCGGCCGGGTGGATCGCGAGCAGGCCGTTCTGCTCGCGCACCTCGTGGGAGAAGCGGGCGTGGAACAGGTCGCCGCCCTGTACGACGACCTCGCCCGATCGGTCGGGCCGGCCGACATCCAGGGCTTCGCCCGCGAATTCGACGAACTGCCCGCGACGGCGGGAGACGAGCAGATCGACGGACTCGTCGAGCGCTTCGCCGCCGCCATCGGCCCGGTGCTGGCCAGGTTCGGCGCGGCCGACGACGCGGCCCTGCCGAACGAGGCGCAGGCATTCGCCCTGCTCGGCGACCACCAGCGCGGTGTGCTCAACGCGGCCCAGGAGACGGCGATGGAGCGGCTGGTCGCGCGGCTGTCGTAGCGCTCTGCGCCGGTTCGTCCCGTCGAATCGTCCATCGCCGGTATCGCTATCCTGCATGTTCGGGGGGCCGGAGCGGGCATAGTATGGCGCAATGCTCCATGACCAGCTCACACCGCCGTGCTGATCCCCGACGGGTTCCCTGGGCAGCGGTTGCGGGTGCTGCCCAAGCCGCTCGTGCGGTCTGCGCTGAAGCGGCCGATCACCGAGCGCCTGCTCGTGACCGACGCCGGATACTTTCCGCACGCCGCGGCCCACGGGAGGGCGCGGCGGCAGGGCGCAGAGGAGACCGTCGTCATCCTCTGTACCCGCGGCGTGGGCTGGCTGACGCTCGGCGAGGGAACACACGAACGCACCCACCGCGTCGCCGCGGGCGAAGCCGCCGTCGTGCCCGCCCGCTCGCGGCACGTCTACCGGGCCGACCCCGACGACCCGTGGAGCATCTGGTGGCTGCACGTCACGGGGAGCGACATGCCCGAACTGGTGCGGGCGATCTCGACGCCCGAGACCGGGCCGATCGTCTTCCTCCGCGACGTCTACTCGGCGGTGGCGGCCGTCGAGCGCGCCGTCGTCGCGCTGGAACGCGACGAGACCGCGGCCAGCCTCTACCTCGCATCGGGCGCGGCCTGGGGGCTTCTCGCCCAGCTGGCCGCCGACCGGCTGCAAGGGCCGGCGGGGACGGCCGACCGCATCCAGATCGTGCAGGACTACCTGCGCGACAACCTCGCCTCGCCGGTCTCCGTCGGCGAGCTCGCGCGGCTCGCGTCGCTGAGCACGTCGCACTTCTCGGCCCTGTTCAAAGCGTCGACCGGCATCGGGGTGGTCGAATACGTTCGACGGCTGCGCAGCGCCCGCGCGCGCGAGCTGCTGATGACCACCGACGCGCCCATCGCCGACATCGGACTGTCTGTGGGGTACAGCGACCCGTTCTACTTCTCGCGTCAGTTCCGGCTGGTCAACGGCACGAGCCCGTCCGATTTCCGCCGCGCGTCGGGCCGCCACGAGGTCGAGCTGTGACGCACTCGCTCAGCGGGGGAGGCATCACCGTCGAGACCGACCTGGTCGACGGCGCCCGGCTGACCCGGCTCACCGCGCTCGGGCGGCAGTGGCTCGCCGAGTGCGGGCCGCGCTCGCCCGGCGACTACGTACAGCCGGGCAGCGGCGGCTGGGACGAGATCGCGCCGACCGTGTCGGCGGGACTGCTCGCCGACGGCACCGAGCTCGCCGACCACGGCGACGCCTGGCAGAGCGCGTGGACGCTCGTCTCCGAGAGCGCGACGCACGTCGAGGCGAGCGTGCGACTGACGAGCCTGCCGATCACCCTCGCGCGTCGCATCGACGCGTCCGACGCGGGCATCCGGCTCTCCTACACGGCGACGACCGATTCGGAGCGGCCCGTGCCGCTGTTCTGGTGCGCGCACCCGCTGTTCTCGGCGCACCCGGGCACCCGCATCCGGGTCGCCGGCGACCCGCCTCTCGTCGAGGAGTACCCCGGCCCGCGTGCCGCCCGCGGCTGGCCGGGAGACGTCGGTGACACGGCGATCAAGGCGTTCACGGCGGCGCCGGCGTCGGGCGCCTCGGTCGAGCACGCGAACGGAGACACCCTCGCGCTCGCCTGGGACCCGGCACTGCTGCCCTACCTCGGCCTGTACTGGGACGGCGCCGAGTTCACGTCGACTCCGGTCGTGGCGGTGGAGCCGGCGACGGGGTACGGCGACTCCGCGCCGCGGGCCGTCGCGGAAGGGCGCGTGCGGCTGCTGCACGCCGGGGTTCCGTTCCGGTGGTGGATGACACTCACGGTGGCTCCGACCGCCTAAAGTCCATGCGCTGGCGCCGCCCCATCCGCTGAACGAGGGCTTCTGCCCCGGACGCAGATCAGCAATTTGTCCAGTTCTTCCCCGATTACGTTCATTCCGCACGGCTTTCCCGATGCCTAGATTCGACTGAGAGCCGAGGCGAAACCTGCGTCGTACGCTCACAACCCAAAGGAGTGTTGCTGTGTCTACGACGCCTTTCGCGCGTCCCCGTCGGCGCCTCCGGCTCGGCGGGTGGCAGTTCGTCGCCCCGTTCATGATCCTGTTCCTCGGCGCGATCGTGGCCCCGGTGATCTACGCGGTCTACCTCAGCCTGTTCCGCGACCAGCTGGTCGGCGGCAACGCATTCGTCGGTCTCGCCAACTACGCGACGCTGCTCGGCGACGAGAAGTTCTGGTCGTCGCTCGGCCGCGTCACGCTCTTCCTGGTGATCCAGGTGCCGGTGATGCTGGTGCTCGGCCTCGTGGCGGCACTGGCCCTCGACAGCGTGCGGATGCGCTGGATCCCGTTCTTCCGCATCGCGCTGTTCCTGCCGTACGCGGTTCCCGGCGTCGTCGCAGCGCTCATCTGGGGCTTTATGTACGGCTCGGAGTTCGGCCTGGCCGGCTCGGTGAACTCGCTGCTCGGCAGCGACGTGATCGAACCGCTCAGCCCGCAGTGGATCCTCGTGGCGATCGCCAACATCGCCACCTGGCAGTTCGCGGGCTACAACATGCTGATCTTCTACTCGGCGCTGCGCACGGTTCCGGGCGAACTGTACGAGGCCGCGGCCATCGACGGAGCGACCCCGCTGCGCATCATCCTCTCCATCAAGCTGCCGGCCCTGCGCGGCGCCATCGTCATCGCCGTCGTCTTCTCGATCATCGGCAGCTTCCAGCTGTTCAACGAACCCAACCTGCTGAAGGTGCTGGCGCCGAACGCGATCTCCAGCTTCTTCACCCCCAACCTCTACGCCTACACGCTCTCGTTCGCCGGCCAGCAGTACAACTACTCGGCGACGATCGCGATCGTCATGGGTGTTCTCACCGGCGTGATCGCATACATCGTGCAGTTGCGCGGAACCCGATCGGAACAACGATGACCGTCTCCACAGCGCCCAAGAGGGTACGGATGAACCGCAAGTCCAACCTGCTGACCGCGGTCATGATCGTGTTCGTCATCTACTCGGTGCTGCCCCTCGTCTACCTCCTGGTGAACTCGACCAAGTCGCAAGGCGATCTGCTGTCGACGTTCGGGCTCGGCTTCGGCGGCTCGTTCGAGCTCTTCGACAACATCGGCCAGGTGTTCAGCTACGACGACGGCATATTCCTGCAGTGGTTCGCCAACACCCTGCTCTACGTCGTGGTCGGCGCGGGTGGCGCGACCTTCATCGCCACGATCGCCGGCTACGGCATCGCGAAGTTCGACTTCACCGGAAAAAAGGCCGTGTTCGCGATCGTGCTCGGCTCGATCGCGATCCCCGGGACGGCGCTCGCGGTCCCCACCTTCCTGTTGTTCAGCAGCGTCGGACTCACCAACACGCCATGGGCCGTCATCATCCCGTCGCTCGTGAGCCCGTTCGGCCTGTACCTGATCTGGACCTACGCGGTCGACGCGGTTCCGCAGGAGATCATCGAGGCCGCCCGCATCGACGGTGCGGGCGAGGTGCGCATCTTCTTCTCGATCGCGTCGCGCCTGCTCGCGCCCGGCATCGTCACGGTGCTGCTCTTCGCGATCGTCGCAACCTGGAACAACTACTTCCTGCCGCTCATCATGCTCAGCGACCCCGCCTGGTACCCGCTCACCGTGGGTCTCGCCCAATGGAACGCGCAGTCGACGGGAACCGCCGCCGATCCGATCCAGAACCTCGTGGTCATCGGGTCGCTCATCACCATCCTGCCGATCGTGGTCGCGTTCCTCTTCCTGCAGCGCTTCTGGCAGTCGGGCCTCGCCGCCGGCAGCGTCAAGTAGAGATCTCCAGCCGCACCACACCCGTATCCCCACACAACGAAGTGAACGAAAGGAACACCCAATGAGATCTTCATTGAGAACAGCCCTCGCAGTAACGGTCGTCGCGACCGTGGGCATCGCACTCTCCGGCTGCGCCGGCCCCGGCGGTTCGACCGGCGGCGGCGGAGACGCGACGTCGATCGAAGACGCTCTCGAAGAGGGCGGCACTCTCACCTACTGGGCGTGGGCCCCGTCATCGGAGGCGCAGGTCGCCGCCTTCGAGAAGGCGTATCCGAACGTCGATGTCAAGCTCGTCAACGCCGGTAGCGGCGTCGACGCGTACACCAAGCTGCAGAACACGATCAAGGCGGGCAAGGGCGCGCCCGACGTCGCCCAGCTCGAAGACACCGCCGTGCCGCAGTTCGCCCTGTCGGACTCGCTCGTCGATCTCACCGCGTACGGCCTCGACGAACTCGAAGACCAGTACACCGTCGGCACGTGGAGCGCCGTCGCGAGCGACGGCAAGCTCTTCGGGCTCCCGCAGGACTCCGGCCCCATGTCGCTGTACTACAACAAGCGCGTCTTCGACCAGCACGGCATCGCCGTTCCCGCCACGTGGGACGAGTACGTCGCGGCGGCCAAGACGCTGCACGAGGCCGACCCGTCGACGTACCTCACCTCCGACAACGGCGACGGCCTCTTCGCGTCCAGCCTCATCTGGCAGGCCGGTGGGCGCCCGTTCCAGGTAGACGGCACGAAGGTGACCATCGACCTGCAAGACGAGGGCACGCTCAAGTGGACCTCCGTCTGGAACGAGCTGGTCGAGAACGAGCTGCTCGCCCCGACCGCCGCCTACTCCGACGACTGGTACAAGCAGCTCGGCAGCGGCCAGATCGCATCGCTGATCAGCGCCGCCTGGCTGCCCAGCCTGCTGCAGACCGCCGCGGCCGACGGCGCCGGCGACTGGCGCGCGGCCCCGATGCCGACCTACGACGGAACCCCGGCCTCGGCCAACTACGGCGGAAGCGCCCAGGTCGTCATCAAGCAGAGCGAGCAGCAGGCGCTCGCCGCAGGCTTCGTCGAGTGGCTCAACAACAGCCCGGAGGGAATCCAGCTGCTGATCGATTCGGGCAGCTTCCCGTCGACCACCGCCGACATCGACTCGCCCGCCTCGCTCGACCTCGCCCCCGAATACTTCGGCGGCCAGAAGATCAACGAGGTCGCGCAGGCGTCGGGCGAATCCGTCTCCGAGGGATGGCAGTACCTGCCGTTCCAGGTCTACGCGCAGACGATCTTCCCCGACACCGTCGGCCAGTCGTACGCGAACAACACCGACCTGAACGAGGGCCTCAAGGACTGGCAGGACGCACTCGTGAAGTACGGCAACGAGCAGGGCTTCGAGGTCGTCACCAAGTAACCCGGTCCGCCTTTTCCGGTGGGCGCGGCCCGCGCCCACCGGAAGCATCCGAAACCCCAACGAAAGCCCCCAGAAGTGACCCTCTACTCCGCCCGCATCCCCCGCCCCGTCGACGCGACCCCCGCCGACGTCGACATGGGAGATGCCCCGGGCGGCGCCCGCGCCATCACGCTGACCAACCGGTTCGTCGAACGCGACGGCCGACCATGGATCCCGGTGATGGGCGAGTACCACTACGCCCGCGACGACGAGTCGGTGTGGGAACTCGAGCTGCGCAAGCTCAAGGCCGGCGGCGTCAACGTCGTGGCGACCTACTCCATCTGGATCCTGCACGAGGAAGTGCGCGGCGAACGCGTCTGGACCGGCAACCGCGACCTGCGTCGCTTCGTAGAACTGGCGGCCGAGGTCGGCCTGCTCGTGGTCGCACGTATCGGCCCGTGGGTTCACGGCGAGACCCGCAACGGCGGGTTCCCCGACTGGCTGCAGGCGCTGCCGATAGCGCACCGCACCGACGACCCCGCCTACCTCGCGCTCGTGCGCGGCTGGTACCGCGACATCGCCGCCCAGCTCGACGGCCTGGTGCACGGCCCCGAGACCCCGGACGCCCCGGTCGTCGGCGTGCAGATCGAGAACGAGCTGTACGACCAGCCCGACCACATCGACAGGCTGCGCACGATCGCCGAAGAGGAGGGCCTCTCCGCCTCGCTCTGGATCGCCACCGGGTGGGGAGGCGCGCAACTGCCGCCCGACCGGGTCATGCCGGTCTACGCGGGCTATTCCGACGGCTTCTGGGAGGAGGCCGACATCGAGTGGCCCGCCTTCGGCCGCATGCACTTCACGTTCAGCACCGAGCGCGACGACCTCTCGGTCGGGGCCGACCTGCGCGAGAGCGACGCCGTCGCCTCCGAACGGGACTACCGCTACCCCTACGTCACCTGCGAACTGGGTGGCGGAATGCAGGCCGCCTACCACCGCAGACCCCTCGTCGACAGTGCGGATGTCGCGGCTCTCGCCCTCACGAAGCTGGGCAGCGGTTCGGCGTGGCAGGGGTACTACCTCTACCACGGGGTGACGCAGCAGCGCGGGGCCCTCTCGGGCACCCAAGAGTCGCAGGAGACGGGCTACCCGAACGATCTGCCGCTCGTCGACTACGACTTCTTCGCGCCGATCGGGTCGCACGGTCAACTGCGCGAGCACTACCACCTGCTGCGGCAGCAGCACCTCATGCTCGAGCAGTACGGGCACCGGCTCGCGACCCTGCCGACCACGATCCCGGCCGACGTTCCCGGTGCCCCGCGCTGGGCGGTGCGCGGCGGCGACGACGGCGGCTTCCTGTTCGTGAACAACCGGCAGCCTGCCGCCGAGCCGTTGCCGGCCGTCGCCGACGTGCAGTTCGAGCTCGAGCTCGCCGGCGCGACCGTCGTGGTTCCGAGCGCGCCGTTCGACCTGCCGGCCGACGCCTTCTTCGTCTGGCCGGTGCGCCAGCCGTTCGGCGACATCCCCCGCGTCACCGCCACCGCGCAACCGGTGACCGAACTGCCCGGCGCCCACGGCGGCACCGTCGTGTTCGCCGCGGTCGAGGGCGTCGCCGTCGAACTGCTCGTCGAGGGCGTCGAGCCCCACGACATCCGCGGCGAGGTGACGGTGGCCGAGACATCCGCCGGCCTGCTGGTCCGTCCGCTCGCCGAACCCGGCGTCGACTGCGTCGTGACGATCGGTGGCACGACGGTCGTCGTGCTCGATGCGTTTTCGGCGTCGCGGCTGTGGAGAACGGATGCGGCCGGTGTCGACACGCTCGTCGTCTGGGCCGGCGGACTCGTCGACGACGCCGGCGTGGTGCTGCGCACCGACAGCGCGCGCGCCGACCTGTTCGCCTTCCCCGCGCTCGCCGCGCCGGTCGACGGCATCGAGCACGTCGCCGACGGCGCGCTGTTCTCGCGCTACGCCGTGCGTGGCCCTGCGGCCGCTGGCGAGCAGCGCGTGGCGCTCGAGCGCGCGGCGACTGCAGCCGCGCCCGTGCGCACCGGCGGCACGGCCGGCCGTCTCTCCGCGCCCGTCGACTCCGACTTCGCCACCGCCGCGGTGTTCCGCATCGACGTCGACACCAGCGCGCTCGACCCCGACGACCAGTGGCTGCTCCGCCTCGACTGGACGGGCGACGTGGGCCGGGTCCGGATCGACGGCACGCTCGTCTCCGACCAGTTCTGGTCGGGCCGGGTCTGGGACATCGACCTCGATCCGTACCGCGGTCGTCTCGACGGGGGAGTCGTCGTCGAGGTGCTGCCCTGGCGGCCCGGCTCGGGCGTGTTCGTCGACGCCCGGGTGCGGCCCGCGTCGAGCACCCCGACCGCCGAGATCCGTTCCGCCGCCCTCGTCCCGGTCCGCGCGGTGCGGGCCGTCGTCGCCCGGACCGACGGAGACGCCTCGTGATGATCCCCGACCACTTGCCGCCCCGCTTGGCCATCTGCCTCTGGGACTTCTCCTGGTACACCCGCGCCGGCGCGGGCGAACCGTTCGCCGACCTCGACGTCGCGTTCGCCGAAACGGTCGAGCGCGGCTACAACGCGGTGCGCATCTGCGCGGCCCCGCTGCTCACCTTCGGCGAACTCGGCCTCGACCCGACCATCGTGGTCTCCGGCCTCGGCACCGCCCCCGACGGCGGCATCTACGGCAGGGGAACCCGCTGGTACGACGTACCCGGCGGCTACCAGATCGACGTGCGCGCCCGGCTGCTCGACCTCGTGCGCGCGGCCGAACGTCACGGCGTCGTCGTGATCCTCGCCAGCTGGGAATACCAGCAGTCGCCCGCGTTCGCCGCCGACCCGACCTGGTGGAACGCGATCGCCGCGGTGCCGGTCGACGACCGCTACGACCACCTCGGGCGCGCATTCGACCGGATGCTCGCGGCGTTCTCCGCCGAGGGTCTGCTCGAGTCCGTCGCCTTCACCGAGCTCCACAACGAGGTCGACTTCTCGCGGGTGCCCCCGCTCGTCGACCGGGGTGCCCTCGCCATCGAGAGACTGCGGGCTAAACATCCGGGCCAGCTCGTCTCGGCCAGCTACGGCAAACCGCCCCACCTCGATATGCGGTCGGTCAGCCCCGCGATGCACGTCGCCCAGTTCCACGTCTACACCTACGGGGTGCTCGACGTGCTGCAGCAGCGCATCGACCTGCGCTCGGAGGGCACCGCCGGATTCCCGAACGACGAGCTGCGGTCGCTGCTCGTCGACGGTGCCCCCTCGTTCGCCGACTACGGCCGTCCGGAGGCGTGGCGCATGGACGCGACCGTGATCACCGACCAGATGGTCTACGGGTACGACTTCATCGACACCGCGAAGTGGGACGCCTGGTTGCTCGAGCGCTACCCGCGGTACCGCGAGGAGATGCGCGACGAGATCGCGGCACGGGTGAACGGGGTGGCCCGGTGGGCCGCGCACCAGGGCGTCCCGCAGGTGATCGGCGAGGGCTGGGTCGGCTACACGCCCCTCCGCGGCGACTTCGAGGAGGGGCCGGCGGGGCGAGAGCTCGCCGAGCACGGCATCCGCACCGCGCTCGCCGCGGGGGCGTGGGGCATGGTGCTCTGCTCGAACGCGGCCCCGCACCACCCGATGTGGCGCGACGTGGAGTGGCAACAGACGATGAACGCCGAAATTCTGGACTTCGCAACCGAGGTGGCACAGTGACCGACAAAATAGAACTCCCCGCAGCCCCCGAGGCGGAAGCGGCCGTGCTCGCAGCGGGCGGCGCCGTCGCCTGGCGCGAACCGATCGAGATCGGCACCTACGAGCCGGGCGAGCCCGACCGCTACCCGATGTTCCTCGACCAGCGGGTCTACCAGGGGTCGAGCGGGCGGGTCTACCCGCTGCCGTTCGTCGACAGCGTGTCGAGCACCAAGACGACCCGCACCTGGGACGCGATCCACCTCGAGAACGAGTGGATCCGCGTGGTCGTGCTGCCCGAACTCGGCGGGCGCATCCACGTCGGCTACGACAAAAAAGCCGACTACGACTTCTTCTACCGCAACAATGTGATCAAGCCGGCGCTCGTCGGTCTCGCCGGTCCGTGGCTGAGCGGCGGCGTCGAGTTCAACTGGCCGCAGCACCACCGCCCCGCCACGTTCCTGCCGGTCGAAACGACCATCGAGCACGGCGACGACGGCTCGGTCACCGTGTGGAGCAGCGACCACGACCCGTTCGCCCGCATGAAGGGTATGCACGGCGTGCGCCTGCACCCCGACAGGGCAGTGATCGAACTCGTGGTCCGGCTGCACAACCGCACGAGCGAGACGCAGACCTTCCTCTGGTGGGCCAACGTCGCCGCGCGGGTGCACGACGACTACCAGTCGTTCTTCCCGACCGACGTGCAGTGGGTCGCCGACCACGCCGAGCGCTCGATCACCGCGTTCCCGGTCGCCGACCGCGAGTACTACGGCGTCGACTACCCGGCGCGCGACGGCGCCGACCGGCTCGACTTCTACCGCGACATCCCGGTTCCGACCAGTTACATGGTCACCGAGACGCGAGACGATTTCTTCGGCGGCTACGACCACGCGAAGGGCGCCGGCTTCGTGCACTGGGCCGACCGGCACATCGCGCCGGGCAAGAAGCAGTGGACCTGGGGCAACGCCCGGTTCGGCCACGCCTGGGACGCGCTGCTCACCGACGACGACGGCCCGTACGTCGAGCTGATGGCGGGCGTCTACACCGACAACCAGCCCGACTTCTCGTGGATCCGCCCCGGCGAGACGAAGACCTTCGAGCAGTACTGGTATCCGATCCACGGCATCGGCGTCGTGCACCAGGCGAACCTCGACGCGGCCGTGCACCTGTCGGCTGCCGACGGTGCGGTGCGCGTGGGCGTCGCGACGACGGCGGTGCGCCCCGGTCAGCGCATCACGCTCCGCGGGGGCGGCGACGTTCTCGCCGAATGGACCTCGGATGTCGCGCCCGACGCACCCCTCGTCGCCACCGTGACCACGGCCCTCGCGCTGCACGAGCTCACGCTCGAGGTCGACGGGCTGATCACCTGGACGCCGCGCGCGCACGTGGACCAGCCCGAACCCGACCCCGCGACCGAGCCCGCGCTGCCCGCCGACATCGCGAGCGTCGACGAGCTCTACCTCACCGGGCTGCACCTCGCCCAGTACCGGCACCCGACCTGGTCGCCGCTCGACTACTGGCGCGAGGCGCTGCGCCGCGACCCGGGCGACGCGCGCACGAACCTCGCGCTCGCCGAGCACCACTACCGCCGGGCCGACTACGCGGCCGCGCTCGGGCACGCGCAAGCTGCGCTCGGCCGGGTGACGGTGCGCAACGGAAATCCGGCAGGGGGAGAGACCTCGTACCGGCTGGGGCTCGTGCTCGCGCGCCTCGGTCGCACCGGGGAGGCCTACGACGCTTTCGCGAAGGCGACCTGGAACGGAGAGTGGCGGCAGGCGGCATCCGTCGAGCTCGCCCGCCTCGACCTGCGTGCCGGGCGCCACGCGGCCGCCGAGAAGCACGCCGCCGAGGCATTGCGGCGCGACGCCGACGACGCCCGCGCCCGCTCGCTGCTCGTCGTCGCGCGCCGACGCCTCGGGCGCGACGCCGACGCACTGGTCGCCGAGGCGCTCGCCCTCGACCCGCTCGACCAGCTCGCGCTGCACCTCGCGGGGCGGCCGACGAGCGACGACCCCGCGACCAAACTCGATCTCGCGATGGAACTCGCGGCCGCCGGCCAGTTCGATTCGGCGATCGCGCTCGCCATCGCGGTCGGTGGCTCGACGCGCACCCCGGCGGGCAACGAGGCGCCGATCGCGCTCTACCTCGCGGCCGCCTGGTTCGAGGCCGTGGACAGGACGGCGGATGCCGCGGCGGCACGGTCGACGGCGCGGGCCGTCGATGCGACCCTCGCGTTTCCGAGCCTGCTCGAGCACCACGACGCCCTGGTGTCGGCGCTCGCCGCGGACGACTCGGATTCGCGCGCACACGCGCTGCTCGGCTCGCTGCTCTACCACCACGGCCGGCACGCGGAGGCTCTCGCGCACTGGCTGCGCGCGGTCGAGCTCGACCCGACCGACCCCGTCGCCCTGCGCAACGCCGCGATCGCGAGCTACAACCACGACGACGACCCCGACGCCGCCGTCGCGTTCTACGACCGCGCGCTCGCCGTCGCGCCCGGCGACGCCCGGCTCTGGTACGAGAGCGACCAACTGTGGAAGCGGCTCGACCGGCCGGCGGCGCAGCGTCTCGAGCGCATCCCCGAGGCGGCGCTGCACCGCGACGACCTCGCCGTCGAGTACGCCGAGCTGCTCACCGCGCTCGGCCGGCCGCACGACGCGCTCGCGCTGCTGCTCTCGCGCCCGTTCGCCCCGTGGGAGGGCGGCGAGGGCAGGGCGCTCGCGGCGTGGGATCACGCGAATGAGGCGCTCGGCAACGGTGTCGTCGACCCGCCGGCATCGCTCGGCGAGGCACGGCCGGCGTTCACCGCCCCGGCCCCCGTGCGCACCGACGGCACGACCGACTACTTCGCGACGTCGCTGCCCGACCTGCTGCTGTTCCGGTAGCGCGGTCGGTCCGGCCCGTCGAGACCCACTGTTTCGTAGTGTGACGGGTGCCCGTGACATCCGGAAACCGTCGACCTATCGTCGGTGCATGACCTTCTCACTCGACGACGCATCCGCAGATCGGCCCCCGACGGGAGCCGTCTCGATGATGCGCTCGGGTGCCCTGCGTTCGGGATACGAGACCGGCTACGAGCTCAACCCGATCCAGCGGCTCGCGGCCGTCACGACGGCGAGCCGCTGGCGCGACGTCGTGGTGACCGCGGTCGGCGCCGACGGCTGGATCGACCTCGTCGACCTCGACACGCAGGCCGGCTCGCGTGCCTGGCACTACGAGTCGACCGGCGTGACCGCGGGCGAACCGGTGTCGCTGCACGACCAGTACGGCGTGCTCGCCGTGGGCCGCGAGCTGTTCAGCGTGCGGGTCGGCTAGCTTCCGGCCGGCGGGTTCGACACGCTCGCGAGAGCGACCCGCTCAACCGGCGACGGTCATCGAGGCCTTGAGCGCCTCGCACGCCATCGCCGTGTTCATGCAGACCTCGGCGCACATCTTGCAGTGGTCGCTCATGTCGGCGTGCATCATGCACTCTTCGGCACAGGCGCGGCACATCATCATGGTGGTCTCGAGCATCGCCATCATGCTGGGCATGTCGTAGCCCATCGGCCGCATCATCATGCGCATCATCGTGTTCGTCATGTCGGCGGTGTTCGCGCACATGCTCATCATCTTGCCCATGCCGTCGCCCATCGCGGCATCGGCGCACATCGTCGCGGCCTGTTCGGCGGCGGCGCAGGCCTCGATGCACTGCTGCATGAGCTTCATGTCCATGGACATCTCCATGGGCATCATCGTCATCATCTTCTCGGTCGTCATGTCCATGAGGGATCTCCGTACTGTCGAGCGAACTGGGATTGTTACGAAATATTACGCGCGCGGCCAGGCTTTGGGAATCGCGCCAGCGATTCGCGGGCGCGCGCCGAGGGAGCCTGCGACCGAGGGTCTACGTCAAGAACGGCGCCACCGCCGCGGCGAAACTCTCGCGCGTGCGCTCGGCGACCTCGTCGTACGGTGCGTCCCAGACGTCCTGATTGAAGATCTCGACCTCGACGTCGCCGGTGTAGCCGGCGGCCTCGACGGCCGCGGTGATGCTCGCGAAGTCGATGACGCCGTCGCCCGGATAGTGCCGGCCGAGCAACACGTCGGCGGGCAGCGGGGTCGCCCAGTCGCAGACCTGGTAGCTGGCGATACGACCTGCCGCGCGTTCGATCTGCGCGAGCAGCTGAGGGTCCCACCAGACGTGGAAGGTGTCCACCACAGCACCGACCACGCCCAGTGGAAACTGTTCGGCGATGTCGAGGGCCTGCCCGAGCGTCGAGATGACGGCCCGGTCGCTCGCGTACATCGGATGCAGCGGTTCGATGGTCAGGGTGACGTGGGCTGCCGCCGCGTCATCCGAAAGTTCTGCGATCGCGTCGCGCACCCGCTCGCGCGCGCCGATCAGGTCCCTGCTGCCCGCGGGAAGCCCGCCAGCGACGAGCACGAGCGCCGGTGCGCCGAGCGCGTGGGCCTCGGCGATCGCGCGCTTGTTGTCGTCGATGCTCGCGCGCCGCTCCGGGCCCTCTTCCATGGTGAAGAATCCGCCGCGGCAGAGGCTCGAGACGCGAAGTCCGCTGTCTTCGATGACCCGGATGCTGCGGCCGAGGCCTGCCGCCTGCACGGGTTCGCGCCACAGCCCGATGCTCTCGTACCCGGCGTGCACCGTGGCCGCGACGGCCTCGTCGAGGTCGGCGTACTTGATCGTGGCCTGGTTGAGGCTCAGGCGGGGGTGCGCGGCGGTCACCGGGTGACGCCGTTCAGTTTCAGCAGCGCGTGCCAGCGCTCGGCCGCGAGCTCGGGGTTCTCGAGCGCGCCCGACCTGTTGGCCAGCCGCACGATCTCGCTGAGGTGCGGCAGCGACCGGGCCGAGTGCAGCCCGCCGACCATGCTGAAGGCGGCCTGGTGGCCGTTCAACCACGACATAAACGCGACGCCCGTCTTGTAGTAGAAAGTGGGGGCGGCGAAGATCTGGCGCGAGAGGTCTTCGGTCGGGCCGAGGATGCTCTCGTACTCGCCGCTGTCGCCGGCGTCGAGCGCCTGGATCGCGGCGGACGCGCTCGGGGCGAGGGCGGCGAACGCGCCGAGCAGGGCGTCGGAATGCCTGCCGCCGGTGCCCGCGATCAGCCCGACGTAGTTGAAGTCGTCGCCGGTGAACATGGTCGCGGTCTCGGGCAGCTGCGCGCGCACGGCGATCTCGGCGAACGGGTCGAGCAGGCTCATCTTGATGCCGCTCACGTGCGCGGCGTTCTCGGTGATGATCTCGAGCACGGTGGCGCTCGCGGTCTTCGAGTCGGTCGAGCCGAAGTAGCCGGCGAGCGACGGGTCGAACGCGGCGCCGAGCCAGTGCAGCACGACCGGTGTCGTGGCGGCCCCGAGCACCTCGCGGTACACGCGCTGGTAGTCGTCGGCGGTCCGGGCCGCTCGCGCGAGGTGGCGGCTGGCCATGAGCACGACGCCCGCGCCCTGGTCTTCGGTGAAGTGCAGCTGCTCCTTGTAGGCGTCGATCACCCGGTCGAGCGAGACGACCTCTTCGTCGAGGTGGTCGGTGTTGACGCCGACGACCAACGCTCCGCCCTCCTCGCGCGCGGCCTGCGCGCTGCGGGTGATCAGCTCGCGGGTCGCCGCGGCGTCGAGCCCCATATTGCGCTGGGCGGTGTCCATCGCATCGGCGACGCCGAGTCCCCACGACCAGACGTGACGGCGGAACGCGAGGGTCGCGTCCCAGTCGATGTCGGCGGGCCGGCCCGGCGTGTTGTCGGCGGTCGCGCGCGGCACCACGTGCGCCGCGGCATACGCGATACGGCTGCGCAGGGGAGCGGTCGGCTTCGTGTAGCCGGGGGCCGGCGTGAGGTCGACGGTGCTGGAGACACCCGCCGCATCGATGAGGAGGAGGTCGGTCACGGTGTTCGCCTTAGCTGTTGGGGAGATCGATGCGGCGACCCGTGGCGTTCGACTCGAGACCGGCCTCGGCGAGGAGAACCCCGCGCGCGCCGGCGGTGAAGTCGTACGGATGGGGCGCATCCTCGATCACGTGCAGGAGGAACTGTTCCCACTGCGTTTTGAACCCATTCTCGAACACGTCGTTGGTCGGGACTTCCAGCCAGTCGGTCGTGTAGTCGTGCGTCTCGGCGAGGTCGGGGTTCCAGGTGGGGCGCGGGGTCGCATTGCGCGGCTGGATCTTGGCACCGAACAGGCCGACGACGGCGCTGCCCAGCGTGCCGTCGACCTGGAACTCGACGAGCTCCTTGCGGTCGACGCGCACCACCCAGCTCGAGTTGACCTGGGCGACGATGCCACCCTCGATGTCGAAGACACCGTAGGCCGCGTCATCCGCCGTCGCTGTGTAGGCCTCTCCGTCTTCTCCGACGCGGGTCGGAATGTGGGTCGCGGTGCGCGCGTAGACGCTCTCGACGCGGCCGAAGAGGTTCTCGAACACGTAGTTCCAGTGCGGGAACATGTCGACGATGATGCCGCCGCCGTCTTCGCTGCGGTAGTTCCAGCTGGGGCGCTGGGCCTGCTGCCAGTCGCCCTCGAAGACCCAGTAGCCGAACTCGCCGCGCACACTGAGGATCTGGCCGAAGAAGCCCGAGTCGATGAGCCGCTTGAGCTTCTGCAGGCCGGGCAGGTAGAGCTTGTCGTGCACGACGCCGTTCTTGACGCCGGCCTCCTTCGCGAGGCGGGCGAGCTCGAAGGCCTCGTCGCTCGACTCTGCGGTGGGCTTCTCGGTGTAGATGTGCTTGCCGGCGGCGATGGCCTTCTTGATGCCCGTGACCCTGGCCTGCGTGACGAGCGCGTCGAAGTAGATCGTCCAGCGCGGGTCGGCGAGGGCGGCGTCGAGATCGGTCGTGTAGTGCTCGATGCCGTGCTTGTCGGCGAGCTCCTTGAGCGTGACCTCGTTGCGGCCGATGATCATGATCTCGATCTGCTGGCGCGTGCCGTCTTTCGTGACGACCCCGCCCTGGTCGCGGATCGCGAGCAGCGAGCGCACGAGGTGCTGGCGGTAGCCCATGCGGCCGGTGGCGCCGTTGACGATGATTCCAATTGTCGACTCTGACACTGGTGGGTCTCTTCTCTGGTTTTCGTAGCCCGGTCTCGGCCGGTGCGTGGGAAAGCGTTTACCAAACTATAGCCAGCGAGGTGGGTTTGGGCAAACATCGGATTCCGGATGCGCCGGACCAGGCGTTCGACCTGCGGACGCCCGGGCCGCGCCGACAGGATGGCGGGCGCCGCGGCATCCGTCTGGTCCTGTCGAGCGTGCGAACGGGGCGATCGATCCTGTCGAATGGATGCGCCCGGGGCTCGTGCGATGGCGGCGACGCGCGGGGGCGGGCGACGCGGCTAGACCCGCCCGCCGCTGTCCCGCACTCGCTCAGTGGCGGCATATGGCTCTTCCCGCGCGCCCGGAAGAGCCGTTTGCCGCCGATGACCCGGTGACGGGTGCGCCGGCCCTGCCGCCGCCTGCCGATTTGCGAGTTCCGCACCTTCCGGGCCCGCGGGAAGGTGCCGATCTCGCAAACGGGCCACGACGCCCGCGCTCGCCGACAGGATGACGGGCGCCGCGGCATCCGACTGGTCCTGTCGAGCGTGCGAACGGCGCGATCGGTCCTGTCGAACGCGCGGGCCGGGGCGGCGGGCCCGGAGCGCGCGGCTCAGCGTGCGGGGATGCCCGGCGTGCTCGCGCGCAGCACGACCGAGGTCGCCACCGCGAGGTCGCGCTCGGCGTCGGCCTCGCGCGGGCGCAGGGCCACGGCGATCGCCGACTCGCCCACCTCGAACAGCGGGATGCCGACGGTCGTGAGCGCGGGCGTCACGTCGCGCACCGTCTGGATGTCGTCGAAGCCGGCGATGGCGATGTCGCGTCCGGGCTCGACGCCGCGCGAGCGCAGTCCGCTCATCGCGCCGATCGCCATCACGTCGTTCACCGCGAAGATGAGCTCGATGCCGTCGAGTCCGCGGTCGGCGAGTTCGATCGCGCCGTCGTAGCCGCCGTCGCGGGTGAATCCGCCCGACACGACGTGCTCGGCCGGGATCGTGATGCCGTGCGCCGCGAGCCCGTCGGTGAAGCCGGCCAACCGGTCGGTCGCGGTGAGCAGCGCGGTCTCGCCGGTGATCGCGGCGAAGCGCGTGTAGCCGAGCCCGACGAGCGACTCGGCGAGGGCTCGGGCGCCGCCGTAGTTGTCGATGCGCACGGTGTCGAACGGCAGTTCGTGCTGGCTGACGAAGACGACGCGTCCGCCGTTGGCCTCGAACGACTCGAGTTCGCGCGCGAGTTCGGCCTGATGTTCTTCGTTCGTGCTGCGGCTTCCGGCGAGGATGATCACCCGCGGACGCTGCCCGCGCAGCGCGCGCACCAGCTCGAGCTCGCGCTGCGACGAGCGCGCCGTGACCGACATCGTCACGATGAGCCCGGCGTCTTCCGAGCCCTTGATGACGCCCGCCGCGATCGACGAGAAGTAGGGGTCGGCGATGTCTCCCACGAGCAGGGCGACCGAGGTGGTCGACCCTTTCGCCACGGCCTGCGCCGAGAGGTTGGTGGTGTAGCTGAGCTTGAGCGCCGCCGCGAGAACGCGCTGCCGGTACTCGTCGTTGACGGTGCGGGCGCTGCCGTTGAGCGCGCGCGACGCGGTGGCGAGCGAGACTCCCGCTTCGCGCGCGACGTCGTGCAGGGTGACGGGCGCGGTGCGTCGGGCGGCGGGCATGGGTCTCCTCGAGTGCGATCGCCCACGCGTGCCGCGGGTCGACGGGGGAAAGCCTATTCCGCGTCTCGCCCGCAGTGCCTCTCCCGCGCTCTGCTCTCGACCGAGAAAGCGCTTACCCGCTAGGCTGGACGGCATTGGTCGATTGCGAAGAGGCAGACAATGGCGAGATTCAGGGTGGATGACCGTTCCGACGGCTCCCTCGTCGTGTCGATCGGCGCCGTGCCGGTGCTGACCTACGTCTACCGCTCCGGCGTCGCGCAGCAGGAATCCCCGCGGCCCTACTTCCACCCCCTCACCACCCTCGGCGGGGCGACCGTCACGCAGTCGCGGCCCGCCGACCACGTCTGGCACCAGGGGCTCTCGTGGGCGCTGCCCGTCGTGCACGCCGCGAGCACGGGAGTGCACAGCTTCTGGGGCGGGCCGACCTACGTTCCCGGCGACGGCTACTTGCAGCTGCCCAACAACGGCACGGTGACCCATCGCGGCTTCACCGCCCTCGTCGCCTCAGACGAGGGTGTCGAGATCGAAGAGATGCTGCAGTGGACGACGCAAGCGGGCGCCCTGCTCTTCACCGAGAAACGCCGGTTGACGATCAGAGAAGCGGATGACGCGTGGTCGCTGATCTTCGCGACGGTGATGCGCAACGCCTCGGGCGAGACCCTGTCGCTCGGCTCGCCCGGCACCGAGGGCCGCGCGAACGCGGGGTACGGCGGGCTGTTCTGGCGCGGACCGGCGAACATGGAACACGGCGAGGTGCTGACGGCGGCCGGTCCCGTCGCCGAAGCCGAGGCGATGGGCTCGCGCGGGGCGTGGATGGCGTATTCGGCACCGGCCGCCACCGTCGTGATGACCGACCACCCCGGCAACCCCCGGCATCCGGGTTCTGAATGGTTCGTGCGCACCGACGAGTACGCCGGCCTCTGCCCCGCCCCCTTCTTCTCCGCGGCGCTCGACGTGGCCGTGGGCGAGAAGATCCGCTTCGGCTACACCGTCGTGATCGCCGACGGCGCCGCAGACCCCGGCCGGGCTTCCGCCCTCGCCGACCAGACCCTCGAACCAAAGGACCCGTCGTGACCGAGCCCACACCCCGCCGCGAACGCTACGCGCTCATCGGAACCGGGAGCCGCGCGCAGATGTACCTCGACGCGATCCGCGGCGACCACGCCGACGTGGCCGAGCTCGCGGCCTGGAGCGACACCAACGAGGGCCGGCTCGACTTCTACCAGGGCCAGTTCATGGCGTCGCGCGCGCCCGTGCCCGCCCGCTTCGCGCCCGACGACCTCGAAGCGACCATCGCCGCGCTGGAGGTCGACCGGGTGATCGTCACCTCGCCCGACTTCACCCACGCCGACCTGGTGTCGCGGTCGTTGCTCGCCGGAGCCGACGTGGTGGTCGAGAAGCCGATCACGATCGACGCCGACGGCCTGCGCCAGATCGCCGCGGCGATCGAGACCAGCGGCCACAACGTCGTGACGACGTTCAACTACCGGTACAGCCCGCGTAACTCGGCGTTGCGCGAACTGATCCAGTCGGGGGCGATCGGCTCCGTGACATCCGTGCACTTCGAATGGGTTCTCGACACCGTGCACGGCGCCGACTACTTCCGGCGCTGGCACCGCGACAAGCAGAGTTCCGGCGGACTCCTCATCCACAAGGCGTCGCACCACTTCGACCTCGTCAACTGGTGGATCGACGCCTCGCCCCTGCGCGTGTTCGCGAGCGGCGGGCTGCGGTTCTACGGCGCCGAGAACGCCGCGGCCCGCGGGCTGGGAGCGCGCACGCCGCGCAACACCGAGGCGGGCGACCCGTTCGTGCTCGACATGGCGGCCGACGAGAAGCTCAAGGCGCTCTACCTCGACAACGAGCACCACGACGGGTACCTGCGCGACCGCGACGTGTTCGACGCGGGCATCACGATCGAAGACAACCTCGCGCTGCTCGTCGACTACGACACCGGCGCGACGATGTCGTACTCGTTGAACGCGCACAGCCCGTGGGAGGGCTACCGGGTGATGGTGAACGGAACCCTCGGCCGGGCCGAACTCGAGGTGGTCGAGCGGGGTGCGGTGCTGATCGGCGAGGACGGCGTCGTGGTCGTCGACCCGAGCGCGACGCCGGTCACCGTCGGGGGCGCGAACCTGCGTCCCGAGGGCGAGCACCTGCTGCTGCAGCGGCACTGGGAGGCCGCGGTCGAGGTGCCGATCCCCGACGGCATCGGCAGCCACGGCGGCGGGGACGCGTACCTGCTCGACCACGTGTTCAACCGGGTCACGAGCGATCCGCTCGGCCGGCCGGCCGGGTACGCCGACGGGGTGAAGGCGGTCTCGGTGGGCATCGCCGGCAACCGGTCGCTCGCGACCGAGTCGCCCGTGCTGATCGCCGACCTCGGGGTGTAGCGGGGGCGCGCCGCGGGTGCGCGCGGGCGCGCGTTCGGCCCGGCCCGGCCCGGCCCGGCCCGGCCGGCGCCGGCACGTTCGGCGCGGCGCGCGGCGCGCTCAGTGGCGGCAAATCGCGCTTCCCGGGCGCCCGGAAGAGCCGTTTGCCGCCGATGAGGCGACAGTTTGCGAGTTGCGCACCTTCCCGGGCGGGCGGAAGGTGCGGTTCTCGCAAATCGGGCGGCGCGGGCGGGAGACCGGGCGGCGCGGGTGGGCAGAGACCGCACGCGGTGGGCGCGCGCGCCCCCTACAGCGGCGACCGCTCGACCAGCGGCACGCCGATGCCGGGCGCCCCCGGCGCCGTGAGCGTCGCCCCGGCGAACACGACCGGGCTCGGCCCCGCGAGCAGCCCGAGGGTGTCGAGGTCGGCGTCTTCCACGCGCTCGATGCGGGTCTCCTGCGCGACCGCCATCGCGAGCTGGCCGCTCAGCTCGGGCAGCAGGTGCGGCGCGAGCACGAGGTCGGCCTCGTCGATCAGCGCGGCGATCTCGAGGAACGGCGTGATGCCGCCCACGCGCACGACGTTCGGCTGCAGCACGTCGGCCACCCCGAGCGACGCGAGCTCGCGGAACCGGTGGACCGTGTGCACGTTCTCTCCCAGCGCGACCGGCACCCCGGTCGAACCGCGCAGCTCGAGGTAGCCGAGGGTGTCGTCGCTGCGCAGCGGCTCCTCGATCCAGGCGAGGTCGAAGCGCTCGAGTCGCTCGAGTGCGGCGATGGCGGCCGGCACGTCCCAGCGCTGGTTCGCGTCGATCATCAGCGCGCGGTCGGGGCCGAGCACGTCGCGAACGGCGGCGACGCGGTCGACGTCTTCCGCGACATCCGGCTTGCCGACTTTGATCTTCACCGCGTCGTATCCCGTGTCGACCCAGCGCCGCGCCTGCGCGACCAGCTCGTCGAGCGAGTAGTGCAGGTTCACCCCGCTGCCGTAGACGCCGACGGTGGTGCGGATGCGCCCCGCCTGGTCGGCGAGCCCGAGTGACCGGCGCCTGCCGGCCGCATCCCACAGGGCCAGGTCGACGCCCGCCATCGCGATGGTGGTGACGCCCGCGCCGCCCGCCTCGTGCAGGTGCCGCCAGAGCTCGGGCCAGAGCCTGCGCGCGTCGGCGTCGCGTCCCACGACGAAGGCCGCGATGTCGGTGTCGATGAGCGCGCGCACCGCGGCGGCGCCGATCGTCGGGGTCCACGAGAACCCGGTGCCGGCGACGCCGTCGGAGCACTCGACATCGACGCGCACCAGGTGCATCCACGGCGCGCTCGGCACCCACGGCCGCGGCATCGCGGCGGTGAGCGGCGTGGTCGTGACGCGCGTGATCGTCGTCATGCGCGGGGGCCTTCCGGCCAGGCGAGCAGGGCACGTTGGTCGGGCGCGAGCTCGGTGCGCCAGCTGCGGGTGGGCCCCCAGCCGAGCCGGTCGGTCGCGTGCGCCGAGCTGAAGGCGGGCGCGGTTCCGGTGAGTGCGTCGGCGGCGGGGTAGGGCAGCAGCGCGTCGAGCGGGCTCAGTGCGAGGGCGTCGGCCGCCCCGACGAAGAAGACCTCGCCGTTCGCGTCGGCGCCCGCGCGCTCGACCCAGCCGACCACGAAGTCCGCGGCATCCCGGGCGTCGACGTAGTTGAACAGCGAGACCGCCGCGAGCGACGGGTCGTTCAGCCGCTCGACCACCGTGTGCCCCTGCTGCGTGGGTTCGCCCGCCCATTCGCCGGGGGAGATCACGAAACAGGGTCGGAAAGCGCCGAAGACGGTGGATGTCGCTTGCCGGGCGAACATCGCGACGAGGTTCTCCACCAGCTGTTTCGACAGCGCGTAGGCGTTCCACGGCCGCACCCGGTGCTCTTCGTCGAGCGGGAGGTAGTCGGGCTGCCAGCCGCTCGGGCTGCCGTAGCCGACGACGGTCGGGCTCGACGCGGCGAGCACCCGGCCGACGCCGTGCTCGCGGGCGGCGTCGAGCACGGTGAACGCGAGCCGCGAGTTGGTGTCGAGGATCACGTTCTCCGGCGCGCTGAACGGCACGGCGATCGCGGCGAGGTGCACGATCGCGTCGGGCGCCTCGGCCGCCACGAACGCGGAGAACGCGGTGGGGTGCAGCAGGTCGATGTCGACCTGGCGTCCGCCGAACCCGGGGGCCGTCGCCCGGTCGACGCTCACCGCCTCGTGCCCCGCTGCCTCGAGCGCGGCGAGCGTGGAGCGCCCGAGCCGACCGGCCCCGCCGGTTACCAGAATCTTCATCTGTCCTCATCGTCATCGATCGGAGTGCGTCGCGAAGCGGGCAGGGCTGCCGCCCGGGAAACCGCTTTCTCGGATACACTCTAGGCTCGGAGCGATCCGGATGACAAAGGCGCAGCAGCATTTCACGCAAGGGAGCGGGAAAGTATGGCGGTTCGACCGGGCGGTCGTGCGACGACGATCTACGACGTCGCGCTCGCCGCCGCCGTCTCGCAGGCCACCGTCTCCCGCGTGGTCAACGGCAAGAGCAGCGTCGACCCCGCGATCGCCCTGCGCGTCACCGCCGTGATCGACGCGCTCGGCTACCGGCCGAGCACCACCGCCCGCAATCTCGCCACGGGAAGCACCCAGACGGTCGCCGTCGTCGTGCCCGATCTCGGCAATCCGATGTTCCACGAGGTGCTGCGCGGCGTCACCCACGCCGCGGCCGAGGCGGGCTACCGCGTGCTCGTCGCCGACTCCGAGGAATCGCCCGACGACGAGGCCGAGCTCGCCGTCGAGGCGCGCCGCCGCTGCGACGCCCTCGTGCTCGTCGCCCCGCGCATGCCCGAGAGCGCGCTGCGCGCCCTGCTGCCCCGGCTGGCGCCGGTGGTGCTGGTGAACCGGTCGCTGGCCGGCGTGCCCGACGTCGCGGTCGACTACGCGGCGGCCGCGGCGACCGCCGTCGAACACCTCGCGGGTCTCGGCCACCGCCGCATCGCCTACCTCGCGGGTCCCTCGTCGAGCGAGTCGAACCGGCGCCGCCTGGCCGGCATCGCCCTCGCGCTGGCGTCGCTGCCGGGGGTCGAGGTCGACACCGTCGCGTGCGGCGCGACGGCCGACGACGGCGCACGGGCCGCGACCGCGCTCGGCGACGCGACCGCGGTCGTCGCCTTCAACGACCTGGTCGCGGTGGGGCTGCTCGCGGCGCTGCGCGACGCGGGGGTGCGGGTTCCCGAGCAGCTCTCCGTGATCGGCTTCGACGACATCGAATTCGCCCGCTACGCGACGCCGGCGCTGACGACCATGGCGGTTCCGCGCCGAGAGCTCGGGGCGAGCGCCTGGGCCGCGCTCTCCGCCGAGATCGCCGGGGGAGAGCCGGCAGCGCCGGTGCTGTTCGTTCCCGCGCTCGTGGTGCGCGCGAGCACCGGGCCCGTGTCGCCCCACCGGGCACCGGCGCCGCGCGCGAGCACCGGCCCCGTCGACACCGCCCCGGTGCCCGCGTGACCGCCGTGACCGCCGACCGCGCGGCGAAGCGCCGGCGCCTGCTCGGCGTGCTCGACGCGGAGTCCGCCGACGAACTCGTGCTCACCAGCCACGGCGCCATCGCCTGGTACCTCGGCGGAACCCGCACCCACACGAGCCTCGCCGGCGATCCGCTGCTCGCGGTAGTCGTCGGCCGCACCGGCGACACCGTCGTGCTGTTCTCGAACGAGCGCGCCCGGCTCGAGGCCGAGGAGCTCCCCGCCGACGTGACCGTGGTCGAGGTGCCGTGGCACGATCCGCTGTCCGACGCGTTGCCGTCGGGCCCGCTCGTCGTCCACGAGGCCGACGTCGCCCAGCGGTTGCGCGCCGCGCGTGCCGCGCTGCTTCCTGCCGAGCTCGACGCCTACCGCGCGCTGGGCCGTGAGTGCGCCGAGGCCGTCTCGCTGGTGCTCCGCGAAGCCCGCGCCGACGACAGCGAGCGCGATATCGCGGCGGTGCTCGGCGCCGGACTCATCGCCCGGGGCATCGACCCGCTCGTCTTGTTGGTTGCCGGGCGCGACCGGCTGGGCCACCGGCATCCGCTCCCCACCGGCGGCGTCCTCGGCGACCGCGCGATGGTCGTCGTCTGCGGTCGCCGCCACGGTCTCATCGCCAACCTCACCCGCTGGGTGCGCTTCGGCCCCGCCCGCCCCGACGAGGCCGACGCCGAGAAGCGCATCCGCGCGGTCGAGGCGGCGTTCTTCGCCGGCACCGTCGCGGGCGCGACCCTCGGCGAGGCGTTCGACACCGGCATAGCCGGTTACGCCGCCCACGGCTTCGACCCCGACGAATGGCGGCACCACCACCAGGGCGGGGCGGCCGGCTACAACGGCCGCGACCCGCGAGCGACGCCGGGCGCGACCGATGTCATCCGGCTCGGGCAGGCCTTCGCCTGGAACCCCACCGCCCCCGGCGCGAAGATCGAAGACACCGTGCTACTGACCGCAGACGGCATCGAGGTTCTCACCGCGGATGCCACGTGGCCGACCATCACGGTGGGCGGCATCCGACGACCGATCGAACTAGAGAGAGAAGCACAGTGACCCAGCCCCTCCGCGCCGCCATCATCGGAACCGGCGCCGTCGCCGCCCTGCACGCCGCGAGCCTCGAGCAGATCGACGGCGTCGAGCTCGTCGCCGTCGCCGACGTGATGCCGGGCCGCGCCGCCGAATTCGCGGGCGGGCACGCCGCGGGCGCCCGAGCCTACGAGTCGCTCGAGGCGCTGTTCGATGCAGAGACGGTCGACGTCGTGCACCTCTGCACGCCGCCCGGGGTGCACCGCCCGCAGGCCGTCGCGGCCTTCGCCCACGGCGCGCACGTGATCGCCGAGAAGCCGCCGGCCCTGTCGCTCACGGAACTGCGGTCGATGACGGATGCCGCGGCGGCAGCAGGCCGCGAGTTCGCGGTGGTGTTCCAACAGCGCACCGGGTCGGCCGCCGACCACGTGAAGCGCCTGCTCGACGCCGGCGCGTTCGGACGTGCGCTCTTCGCGACCTGCAACACCCTCTGGTTCCGCGACGCCGAGTACTACTCGGTGCCGTGGCGCGGGCGGTGGGAGACCGAGGGTGGCGGCACGACCCTCAGCCACGGCATCCACCAGATCGACCTGCTCGCCTACCTGCTCGGCGATTGGCGCGAGGCGCAGGCGCAGCTCTGGCGTCAGGCACGCGACGTGCAGACCGAAGACGTGTCGACCGGCACCATTCTGTTCGAGGCCGGCACCGTGGCATCCGTCTCGACCTCTGTCGTCTCGCCGCGGCAGACCAGCTCGATCCGCATCGACACCGAGAAGGCGACCATCGAGGTCGACCACCTCTACGGGCACGACCCGTCGCACTGGCGCATCACGCCGGCGCCGTCGGTCGGCGAAGACGAGGCGGCGGGCTGGGCGTTCGGCTCCGACGTGGTCGCGAGCGGGCACGACGCGCTGCTCGCGAGCGTCTACGCCTCGCTGTTCGCGGGCGACCCGCTGCCCGCCGTCGCGGCCGAACCGGCCCGCGCGCTCGAGATCGTCACGGCGTACTACGCCTCGGCGCGCGAGGGCGGCCCTGTCGAACGGTCGCGCGTGCAGGCCGACGCCGCCCTGCGCGGCACGCTCGAGGCGCCGGTCGTGGACAACCGCGCGGTGTCGCCCACTGTGGAGGGCTAGTGGGTGCGCCGATCTATCGGGACGGGCTGTGGCAGGGCGCATCCGACCCCGCGGTCATCAGACGCGAGGGCACGCCCGAGTGGTGGATGTTCTACACCCAGCGGCGCGCGCTGCTCGAGGCGCCAGGGGTCGAGTGGGTGCACGGCAGCCGCATCGCCGTCGCCGTGTCGACCGACGGCGGGGCGAGCTGGCAGTACCGCGGCGTCGTCGACGGGCTCGACCCGCAGGGTGACACCGCACTGAACACGCACTGGGCCCCCGAGGTGGTGCGTTTCGGCGGCAAATACCACATGTACCTCAGCTGGATCGCGGGCACCCCGGCCGAATGGGCGGGGCACGAGCGGCACATCGTGCACTTCGAAAGCGACGACCTCGAGACGTGGGCCCGCGTCGGCCGCGTCGACGTGGGCAGCGACTTCGTGATCGACGCGGCGGTCGCGCGAACTCCCGACGGGCTGCTGCGTATGTGGTTCAAGGATGAAGCGGCGGACTCCACCACGTGGAGCGCCGTGAGCGACGACGGGTACGACTGGCGGCCCGAGGGCATCGTGATCGACGGCGCCCCGCACGAGGGGCCGAACGTGTTCGCGTTCGGCGGTTCGTGGTGGCTCATCGTCGACGAGTGGCGCGGGCAGGGGGTCTACCGCAGCGACGACGGCGTGGCCTGGCGGCGCCAAGAGGCGCTGATCCTCGCCGACCCGGGAACACACCCCGCCGACCGGCAGGTGGGACGGCACGCCGACGTCGTCGTCGCGCACGGCGAGGCCACGGTGTTCTACTTCACCCACCCCGACTTCGACGGCATCGAGCTGGCCGAGGCCACACCGCTCGCGGCCCGACGCACCGCGATACACGCGGCGCGACTGACAATAGGGGAGGAGGGCGAACTCGTCGCAGACCGCGACTTTCCCGCGAAAGCGCAGGGATTTCTCCCACCCGATTGACGGTTGAATGGATTCAACCTATGCTCTGGATAACGCTTTCCCAGCGTGATCCACGGACTACAGCGACGTTATCCAGGAGGACAACGATGTTCTACAAGCACTCCCGCCGCACCGTAACAGCGGTAGCGGTCACAGCAGCAGCGGTACTCGCCCTCGCCGGGTGCGCCGCATCCGGCCCCGGCGCATCCGAAGGCGGCAGCGAGTTCGACCCCGACGCCGAAGTGACGGTCAACTTCACCTGGTGGGGCAACGACGACCGCGCGCAGAAGTACAACGAAGCGATCGCGCTCTTCGAGAAGGAATACCCGAACGTCACCGTCAACGGAACGTTCACCGACTTCCCGGCCTACTGGGAGAAGCGCACCACCGAGGCGGCCGGAGGCGGCCTGCCCGACGTGATGCAGTTCGACTACTCGCAGATGGACTCGTTCGGCAGCCGCGGACTGCTCTACAACCTCACCCCCGAGTACGGCACCAACATCGACGTCGACGCGATCCCCGAGTCGGCTCTCGCCGTCGGCGACATCGACGGCAAGTCGTACGGTCTCATCTCGAGCACCAACGCGTGGGCGATGTTCCAGGACAAGACGCTGCTCTCGGGCATCGGCGTCGAGCCCTACGAGGGCGGCACGAGCTGGGAGGACTACTACGAGTGGATCGGCGAGGTGACGGCCAAGGGCAACGGCGTCACCGGCGGTGCCGACCCCACGCAGCGCATCCAGAACTTCGAGCTCTCGCTGCGCCAGGCCGGTGGCAACCTCTACACCGACGAGGGCGAACTCGGCTTCGACGAAGACGACCTCACCACGTTCTGGGAGTCGGCCAACGACATCCGCGAGGGCGACATCACCCCGCAGCAGCGCATCGAAGAGCTCTTCCCGGTATCGGGCTTCGGCGCGAACATCGCGGCCAGCGAGCTCACCTGGGACAACTTCGGAGCAGGCTACCTCGCCGACTCGGGCAAGGCCGTCGACGACCTCGTCCTGACGCCGCCGCCCACCGACGACGCCGACGCGAAAGACCTCTACCTCAAGCCGTCGATGCTGCTCGCGATGTCGTCGAAGACCGAGGTCGGAGCCGCCGGAGCCAAGCTCATCGACTTCCTGACCAACGACCCCGACGTCGGAAAGATCTTCGGGGCGTCCCGCGGAATCCCGGCGTCCGAGACCCAGCGTGAGGGTGCAGACCTCGCCGGCCAGGACGCCAACGTCGCGGCCTACGAGGAGTCGATCGCCGACCGCCTCGGAGACGCTCCGCCGCTTCCCCCCGAGGGCGCGGCATCGATCGAGCAGAAGTTCTGGGACCTCGGCAAGAGCCTCGACCTCGGCGTCATCACCGTCGACGAAGCCGTCAAGCAGTTCTTCGACGAAGCCGAGATCACGCTGAACAACTAGCGGTCTAAGAACTACCCTCGTAACCAGCAACGACGCTCGGAGAATCAACGATGACCACAACACAACGGCAGGCGTCTCAGACGGCCGCGCCGCTTGGGTCAGCATCCGCCGGCCCGGGGAGCACCGCTCCCCGGGCCGGGGGCCGCCCCAAGCTCAGTGAGAAAAAGCGTGACGGCATAGCGGGATACCTCTTCCTCACGCCGTGGCTCATCGGATTCTTCGTGCTCACGCTCGGCCCGATGCTCATCTCGCTGTATCTGGCCTTCACGAAGTACAACCTGTTCACCGACCCCGAGTGGATCGGGTTCGACAACTTCACCCGCATGTTCAACGACCCGCAGTTCCAGCAGTCGGTGCAGATCACCCTCACCTACGTGCTGGTGGGAACCCCGATCAAGCTCGCGGCCGCCCTCGGCGTCGCGATGCTGCTCAACTACCGCAGCAAGGGCACCGGCTTCTTCCGCTCGGCCTTCTACGCACCCTCGCTCATCGGCGCGAGCGTCAGCGTCGCGATCGTCTGGCGCGCGATGTTCAACAGCGACGGCCCGGTCGACACCGGCCTCGGCTTCGTCGGCATCGACCTCGGCGGCTGGGTGGGCAACCCCTCCCTGGTCATGCCGATGATGATCCTGCTCGCCGTCTGGCAGTTCGGCGCCCCGATGGTCATCTTCCTCGCGGGACTCAAGCAGATCCCCGGCGAGCTCTACGAGGCGGCCGACGTCGACGGTGCTGGCCCGTGGCGCAAGTTCCGCAGCGTCACCCTGCCGATGCTCTCGCCCGTGATCTTCTTCAACCTCCTGCTCGAGATGATCGGCGCGTTCCAGATCTTCGCCTCGGCGTTCATCATCTCGTCGGGCACCGGCGGCCCCGCCGGCAGCACCAACTTCTACACGATCTACCTCTACCAGCGGGCGTTCGGCGACCTGCAGATGGGCTACGCCTCGGCGATGGCCTGGCTGCTGCTCGTGGTCGTCGGTATCGCCGCATTCGTTCTATTCCGCACCTCGAAGTTCTGGGTGCACTACGGAGGTGACCTCAAGTGACCGCGATCGACACCGAACTCGCGCCCGTGCTGCCGGTGGGTGGCCAGGGTCAGCGAACCCCCAAGTGGAAGAAGCGCTCGACCTGGGTCACCGTCATCTGGGCGGCCGCGCTCATCGTGATCGTCGCGGTGGTGCTCTACCCGTTGCTCTGGATGGTGCTCGCATCGTTCAAGCTCTCGTCCGACATCACCGGCAACGTCTCGCTGCTGCCCGAGAACCCGACGATCCAGAACTACGTCAAGGTGCTGCAGGGCATCGGCGGCATCCCCGTCTACACGTTCTTCGCCAACTCGCTCATCCTCGCGGTCGGCTCCGTCATCGGCGTCGTCATCTCGTCGTCGATGGCCGCCTACGCGTTCGCCCGGGTGCGGTTCGCCGGAAGCAAGATCTTCTTCGGTCTGATGATCGCGACCCTGCTGCTGCCGTTCCACGTGCTGATCATCCCTCAGTACATCATCTTCCAGCGCCTCGGCCTGGTCGACACCTTCGTGCCGCTGCTCGTGGTGAAGTTCCTCGCCACCGAGGCGTTCTTCGTCTTCCTCATGGTGCAGTTCATCCGCAACCTGCCGATGGAATTGGACGAGGCCGCGAGAATCGACGGCGCGAGACATCCGCGGGTCTTCTTCTCGATCACCCTGCCCCTCATCAAGCCGGCCCTCGTGACCAGCTCGATCTTCGCCTTCATCTGGAGTTGGAACGACTTCCTCGGTCCGCTGCTCTATCTCAACTCGACCGAGAAGTACCCGCTGCCGCTCGCGCTGCGGCTGTACAACGACCAGTCGAGCGTCTCCGACTACGGAGCGACGATCGCGATCTCGGTGCTCGCGCTCATCCCGATCGCCCTGTTCTTCTTCATCTTCCAGCGCTTCCTCGTCGAGGGCGTCGCGACGCAGGGGCTGAAGGGATGACCATCGCCTCGTCGCGCAAGGCACGATCACGCGCCGCGTCGGGCTCCGGCCCCACCTCCTCGGAGGCGGGCGCCTGGCCCGGCGCGAAGCAGCGGTTCGCCCTGTTCGGCGAGGTGTTGCTCACCGGCATCATCGTGGTGGTGTTGTCGATCCCGATCGTCACCATCCCGCTCGCGATCGCGGTGGGCAAGCGCCACCTCATGCGGTTCCTGCGGGCCGAGGGTTCGCAGCTGGCGCTGGTCGGCGGCGACGTGCGCGAGGGCTTCGTCGGCGGCGTGGGCATCGGCTGTGCCTGGCTGGCCGTCACCGCCGTGCTGCTCATGGACCTGCTGCTCGTCGCGAGCGGCGCGCTTCCGGGCGGCATCGCGGTGGGCGCGATCGCGGCCGTGCTGCTCGCCGCCGTGACGGTGCTGACCCTCTGGATGTCGGCGTCGTGGACGCCGGCGGTCGGATGGCGCCGTGCCCTGCGGGTCGGCTTCGCGTCGCTGCGCAGCGACCCGACGGGGTCGGTCTACCTCCTCGTGGGTGCGGCCTTCGTGGTGCTGTTCACCTGGATGCTTCCACCGCTGATCATCCCCGCCCTCGGCTGCGTCTGCTTCGCCGTCGCGGCGATCTCGGTGCGGCACGCCGCGCGCCGGTCGTGACCCGGGCCGACTACACCGCCTCCACGATCGCGGGGGTCCCGGTGCGCACCTACGGCGCAGCGGGACAGACCGTCGTGTGGATGCACGGCGGCGGCTTCTCGGCCGGCGACCTCGACATGCCCGAGGCGCACGTCGTGGCGCGCGAGCTGGTGGCACGCGCCGGGGTCACCGTGATCTCGGTCGACTACCGGCTCGCGGCGTTCCCGGCCGGTCTCGACGACGTCGTCGCGGTGGCATCGTTCGTGTCGCGGGACTCGGGTCCGATCGTGCTCGGCGGAACCAGCGCCGGTGGCAACCTGGCGCTGGCCGCAGCACTCCGGCTGCGCGACGCGGGAACCGCGCTCGCCGGGCTCGCGCTCGCCTACCCGTACCTGCACCGGGTCAACCCGGCGGCCCCGTCCGGGCTCGAGGAGCGGATGGCGCGGCTGCCGGAGTCGGCGCGGTTCCTCCCGCAGAAGATGACGGCGATGGCCACGTTCTACCTCGGCGCGCTCGCCGACGACCCGCCGCTCTACGCCTACCCGGGCACGGCCGACTTCGCGGGCCTTCCTCCGGCCCTCGTCATCGGCGCGGAGAACGACGACCTCCTGCCGTCGGCTCTGGATGCGGCCGCCCGCCTGCGCGCGGCAGCCGTGCCCGTGACCGAGCATCTCGAACCGGGAGTGCAGCACGGACACCTCAACACCGAGGGTCTGCCGGGCGCGCTGCGCACGCTCGACGTCATGGCGCGGTTCCTGGACGCACTCGCCGATTGAGCCCGTCGAACCCGCCGCCCCGCGCCGCCCGACAGGATCGGCGGCCGGCCGCGCGCGACTTCGTCCTGTCGAGGGTGCGCGGGGGCGAAAGCGTCCTGTCGACGGTGTGCGCGGACGCGACGCGACCCGGCGCGACGCGACCCGGCGCACTGCGGGCGGGTGCGGGAGGATGGTCACTATGACAGCTACAGACCGACCGGCGCCCGCCGACCGGCTGCGGGCGGCGCTGCGTGACGAGTCGTCGTCGGCCCGGCTGCAGAGCGCGCTCGCCGCGGGCACCTATCCCGACGCCCGGTTCGTGCCCGTGCTGGTCGACCGCAGCGGTGTCGAGCCCGACTTCTTCGTGCGCGACATGCTGACCTGGGCGCTGACGCGGCACGCCACCACCGACACGGTGCCGCGGCTGCTCTACGAGGTCGGTTCCGAGGTCGCTCAGGCGCGCAGCCAGGCGCTGCACACCCTGTCGAAGGTCGGCGACCCGCGCGGATGGGCGGCGATCACGCCCGACCTGCTGCGCGACCCCGACGACGACGTGGCGACGACCGCGTGGCGCACGGCCGCCGGACTCGTTCCCGAGGGGGAGGAGGCCGCACTCGCCGCCGCGCTGTGCACCCAACTGGGGCGCGGCGGGCTCGTGACACAGCGCAGCCTGAGCCGTTCGATCGTCGCGGTCGGCGACGTGGCGATCGCGCCGCTGCAGGCGGCCGCGCAGAACGGGAGCCGCGACATCCGCATCCACGCGCTCGCGACCGAGCGCCTGCTGCACGATCCCGACGAGGGATTCGACGCCGCCTACGCCGAGGCGCAGCGCCTGGTCGGCTAGCCCGCGCCGCTCGACAGGATGCCCGACCCGGCTCGGCCGGATTCGACCTGTCGACGGGGTGGGAGGCTCACATCGTCCTGTCGGCGGGGCGGGTGGCGGGCGTGAGCGTGCCGGCTAGCGCCCCGCCGCCACCGCGTTGAACAGCGGGTCGGCGTTGAGGCCGAGCCGCCCGGGGCTGGCGACGTTCGTCAGCAGCACGAAGCAGACGTCGAGCTCGGGGTAGACCCAGAACTCGGTGCCGGCCCAGCCGCCGTGTCCGAACACGCCGCGCTCGAGCAGGCCGGGGGCCGAGTGCCGCAGGTTCCAGCCGAGCCCCCAGTCTTGGCCGCGCTCGACGAGGTAGGGCGCGAGCTTGGGCAGGCCAGCGGTGAGCGGGCGCAGCATGGCCGCCCGGGTCGTCGGGTGCACGACGCTGCCGTCGTCGCGCAGCAGCGCCGACCCGAGGTTCAACAGGTCGGTCGCGGTGGCGAAGAGCCCGGCGCCCGGGTTGCGCAAGGTCACGAAGCGCTCGTAGTCGAGGTCTTGCTCGGCCGCGTCGAACACGGGGTGCGGGTTCGCGGCATCGCGGTCGAACGTCAGGCCGGGCATGCCCGCGTCTACGGCGAGCGAGCGCAGCGAAACGTCGAGAGAGTCTCCGGTGGCTGCCTCCACCAGGGCGGCGACACCCTCGAATGCGATGGTCGAGTAGCGGGTCATGGTGCCGGGGGCGAAGTCTGACTCGCCCTCGACGAGTGCGCGGCGGGTTCCCCTGCCGTCGTCCATGCGCGGTTCGGAGACGCCCGCGGTGTGGCTGAGCAGGTGCGTGAGGGTGACCGCCGGAGTGTGGAACTCGGGGATCGCCCCGACCAGCGGCGCGTCGAGCGCCAGCAGGCCGTGCTCGACCGCGCGGAGGGCGCTGAGGCCCACCAGCGGCTTCGTGATCGAGAACAACGGGTAGGCGTCGTCGACCGTGGCCGCCCGCGACCCGCTCGAACCGAAGGCCGCGACATCCGAAATGCCCGTCGACGTGGCGATTCCGAGAACGGCCGTCGGCAGAATGCCGTCGCTGACCTGTCGGCTGGCCCAATTCATCGCTGAAGTCATATTGCAACGATACACACCACTCGAGATCTTGCTATCGTGGGCGTCGTTCACATTCTTGTAAATCGTTGCAATGGGGTAGTCGAGTGTCCGGTGCGAGCATCAGAGACGTCGCGGCGCTGGCCCGCGTCTCGATGAGCACCGTCTCGAACGTGCTGAACAACCCGGGCCGGGTCTCGGCCGATTCACGCGAGCGGGTGCAGCGCGCGATCGAGCAGCTCGGCTTCGTGCGCAACAACGCGGCGCGCCAGCTGCGGGTCGGCAGCAGCAAACTGCTCGGGCTCGCGCTCATCAACATCAGCAACCCGTTCTTCACCGACGTCGCGTCGGGCGTCGAGGAGGCCGCGCGCGAGGCCGGCTACTCGGTGCTGCTCGGCAACAGCGCGTCGCGCCCCGATGGCGAGAGCGGATTTCTCGAGCTGTTCGAGAAGCAGCAGGTCGACGGCGTGCTCATCGTGCCGTCGGGCGACGTGCTCGACAAACTCGACGGCCTGCGCCGCCGCGGCATCCCGGCCGTGCTCATCGACCGGGTCGACGAGCGCCGCGCCTTCTCCTCGGTCTCGACCGACGACGTCGCGGGCGGCACCCTCGCCGCGAAACACCTGCTCTCGCTCGGCCGCCGCAACCTCTGGTTCATCGGCGGGCTGCTGAGCGTGAAGCAGATGCGCGACCGGCTCGAGGGCTTCCGCGAGATGATCGGCAACTACCCGGGCGTCTCGCTGCGCGTCGAGACCGGCGCGTTCGTCGACGCGACGAGCGGGCTCGAGTACGGGCGCGCGATCGCGTCGCTGCCCGTCGACCAGCGGCCCGATGCGATCTTCGCCGCCAACGACATGCTCGCGCTCGGTGTCATCCAGGGCCTCACCGCCACCGGCTTCCGCGTACCGCACGACATCGCGGTCATCGGCTACGACGACATCGTGTTCTCCGCCGCCGCCGCGATCCCGCTCACCTCGGTGCGGCAGCCGAGCCGGCAGATGGGCACGGCGGCGGCATCGCTGCTGATCGACGAGATCGCCGACCCTGGCGGGTTTCGCCCGCGCTCCATCGTCTACGAGCCGCAACTCATCGTGCGCGCATCGACAACCACACCGAAGGGAAACTGACCATGCACTACGGCGGAGACTACAACCCCGAGCAATGGCCCGAGGCGGTCTGGCACGACGACGTGCGCCTCATGCGCGAGGCCGGGGTCACCATGGTGAGCCTCGGCATCTTCGCCTGGTCGCGCATCCAGCCCGCCGAGGGCGTCTTCGACTTCGAGTGGCTCGACACCGTGATCGACCTGCTGCACGAGGGCGGCATCGCCGTCGACCTCGCGACGGCCACCGCGTCGCCGCCGCCGTGGGCCACGACCGCGTACCCGCAGATGCTGCCGCAAGACGAGAACGGCGCCACCTACTGGCCCGGTTCGCGCCAGCAGTTCGCGGCGTCGTCGCCCGAGTACCGCCGCCTCGCCTCCGAGCTGGTGACCGCCCTCGCCGAGCGTTACGCGCAGCACCCCGCCGTCGTGATGTGGCACGTCAACAACGAGTACGGCTGCCACGTCAACTACGACTACTCCGACAACGCCGCCGTCGCGTTCCGCGCCTGGCTCGCGGCCAAGTACGGGACGATCGACACCCTCAACCTCGCCTGGGGCACCGACTTCTGGTCGCAGCGCTACACCGCGTTCGACCAGATCGTGCCGCCACGCAAGGCCCCGTACAGCCGCAACCCGGCCGGCGAGCTCGACTTCAAGCGCTTCACCAGCGACACCCTGCTCGAGCTGTACCTGATGGAGAAGCGCATCATCCGGGCCGCGGGCGCCACCCAGCCGATCACGACGAACTTCATGGGCGCCTTCCCGCCCGCCGACTACTGGGCCTGGGCCCCGCACATGGACGTCATCACCGACGACTGCTACCCCGACCCGAACGACCCCGAGTCGTTCCGCGCGGCGGCCTTCGCCCGCGACCTCATGCGCTCGTTCAAGCCCGAGACGCCGTGGATCCTCATGGAGCAGGCCAGCAACGCGCTCAACTGGCGCCCGACCAACGCGCCGAAGGCCCCCGGGCAGATGGCGGCTCTCAGCATGCAGGCCGTGGCCCGCGGCGCCGACGGCATCATGTTCTTCCAGTGGCGCCAGTCGCGTGCCGGCAGCGAGAAGTTCCACTCGGCGATGCTGCCGCAGGCGGGAACCCGCACCCGCACCTGGCACGAGATCGTCGACTTCGGTGCCGAACTCGCCGCCCTGCCCGCGCTGCCCACGGGTTCGCGTGACGCCCGCGTCGCGATCGTGCTCGACTGGCAGAACTGGTGGGCAGTCGAGAACCCCGACCACCCCGTCGTGCTCGACTACCTCGCGCTCGTGCAGCGCTGGTACTCGGCGATCCACCGCCAGCACGTGCAGGTAGACATCGTGCAGCCGACGAGCCCGCTCGACGGGTACGGCGTCGTGATCGCGCCCCAGCTCTATCTGTTGACTTCGGATGCCGCGGCGAACCTCATCGCCTACGCCGAGTCGGGCGGCCACCTGCTGGTCACCGCCTTCAGCGACATCGTCGACGAGAACGACGCGTTCCGCGACGGCGGCTACCTGACCCAGCTCGGCCGCACGCTCGGCATCTGGCTCGAGGACTTCGGCGCCCTGGTCGCGCCCGGGAGCGACGGCCCCGGCCAGCGGTCGGCCCCGTTCGACCTCGTCGGCAGCACGGTCACCGGCACGCTGCTCGCCGAGGAGATCCACGTCGAGACCGCCGCGACACTGGGCAGCTTCGTGGGCGGGAGGCTCGACGGCCGACCCGCGTTCACCGTCAACCCGGTCGGCGCGGGGCGGGCGTACTACCTCGCCACGATCCCCGACGAGGCGGGGTGCGCGGCCGTCGCCGCGGCGATCTTCGCGGCAGCCGACATCCACCCGGTCGCTCTCGGCCTGCCCGACACGGTCGAGGCGATCCGGCGCGGAGACGTGGTCACGCTCATCAACCACGGCACCGAGACGGTGACGCTGCCCGACGGCGCGACCCTCGAGCCGTTCGGCTACGTCATGCTGCAGGACCAGGTGTGACCCGCACGGCGAGGATGCGCGGCGACGCCCGTCGTCGCCTGATCTTCATCGCCTCGCTCGGGGCGCTGCAGGCCATCTGGCCGCTCACGATGGACCTGTACCTGCCGGCCTTCCCACAGCTGCAGGACGAGCTCGGCACCACGCCGGCGCTCGTGCAGTTCACGCTCACGGGGGCGTTCATCGGCATGGCCCTCGGGCAGCTGGTCGCCGGTCCGATCTCCGACGCGGTCGGGCGCACCCGGCCGCTCGCGGCCGCGCTCACGATCTACACACTCGCGAGCATCTCGTGCGCGCTCGCCCCGAACATCGAGTGGCTCATCGCGAGCCGCTTCGCGCAGGGGCTCGGCGCGGCCGGGTGCGCGGTGATCGGCATCGCCCTCGTGCGCGACACGGTGTCGGGGCCCGCGATGCTGCGGTTCATCGCGAACCTGTCGGTGATCAGCGGATTCTTCGTCGTGCTCTCGCCCGCGCTCGGAGCGCAGCTGCTCGGCGTGATCGACTGGCGCGGGCTGTTCTGGGTGCTCGTGGCCTACGGCAGCATGCTCGTCGTGCTGGCGTTCGCCGTCTTCCTGCGCTCGGAGACCAACCCGCCCGAGAAGCGGGCGTTGCGCGGCGGCGCCACCGTGCGCGACGACTACCGGGTGCTGCTCGGATCGCCGGTGTTCCGGGCGAGCGTGATCGGCGGCGGGCTGATGTTCGCCGGCATGATGACCTACATGGCGTCGAGCGCCTTCCTGTTCCAAGACGTGTACGGCCTCACCCCCACCGAGTACGCGATCGCCTTCGGCGGCCACGGCGCGCTGATGATCGTGGGCGCCCAGGTCAGCGCCCGGTTGTCACGCCGGTTCAGCCCGAAGCGCATCGTGCTCATCGGCATGACCTCGCTCGTGTCGTCGGCGGTCGTTCTGCTGCTGAGCGTGCTGCTGGTGCCCGAAGCGGGGTTCGCCGGATTCCTGCTGCCGCTGCTCTGGTTCACCACCTCGTTCGGCATGATCGGCCCGGCGATGCAGGCGTTCGTTCTCGAGCCGCACGCGCTGCGCGCCGGAACCGCGGCCTCGATGCTCGGCGCCTCGAACATGGTCTTCGCCGCGGTGGCCTCGCCGGTCGCCGGCCTGTTCGGCGTCGAGACCCCGGTCGCCACCGTCGTCGTGATGCTCGTGCTCGAGAGCGCGGCGTTCGCGGCCTACGCGTGGGCGTTCCGGTCGCGCCCCTCACGCGTGCCAAATGCAGGAGATTTCACTGGCGAGGGCGCGCGATCCGCGTGAACGTGTGACTCGAGCGAGATTCTCCTGCATTCGGCACGCAGGCGCCGGTGAGCGCCGGCGCCGGTGAGCGCCGGACCACCCCGTCCGCGCCGTCAGCGCGCGGGGGCGAACAGCCGCGGCGGGAACGCCGCCGCCACGAGCGCGCGCAGCGAGTCGCGCGAGCCCTCGACGAGCCCGGCAGCCCGCGCCTGCACGAGCACGTTGCCGATCGCGGTCGCCTCGACCGGTCCGGCCTGCACGGGCAGTCCGCTGCGGTCGGCGACCAGCTGGCAGAGCAGCTCGTTCTGCGATCCGCCGCCCACGATGTGGATCGTCGACACCGTCTTGCCCGACAGCTCGGCGGCCGTGCGCACCGCGTCGACGAACGCGGCCGCGAGGCTCTCCACGATGCTGCGCACGAACTCGGCCTGGCTGGCCGGAACGGTCGCGCCGTTCTCGCGGCACCACTCGGCGATGCGCGCGGGCATGTCGCCCGGCGCGAGGAACCGCGGGTCGTTCGCGTCGAACACCGCGACGGGCGCGGTCACCTCCGCCGCGGCCGCGAGCAGGGCGGGCAGCGAGATCACGGCACCGCCGCGCTCCCACTCGCGCACCGACTCGCTCAGCAGCCAGAGGCCCATCACGTTGTGCAGGTAGCGCACGGTGCCGTCGACGCCGCCCTCGTTGGTGAAGTTGGCGAGGCGGCCGGCCTCCGAGAGCTCCGGCGCCTCGAGTTCGACGCCGACGAGGCCCCAGGTGCCGCACGAGATGTAGGCGAAGTCGGGGGAGAGGGCGGGAACGGCGAGAACGGCGGATGCCGTGTCGTGCGACCCGACGGCCGTCACGTTCACCGCGGGGCCGATCCCGATCTCGCGCGCGACCTCGGGAAGAAACGGGCCGATGGCCGTGCCGGCGTCGACCAGTTCGGGGAACAGCGACCGGGGCAGCCCCAGCCGTTCGAGAAGGGCGTCGTCCCACTGCCCGGTGCGCACGTTCACCAGCCCGGTCGTCGAGGCGTTGGTGCGCTCGGCGACCCGGCGTCCGGTCATCCAGTAGGCGAGCAGGTCGGGAACGAGCAGCAGTCCGTCTGCGACCTCCAGCAGCCCGGCGGCCCGGTCGGCCTCGAGCTGGTAGAGCGAGTTGAACGGCAAGTGCTGCAGTCCGTTCGCGGCGTAGAGCTCGGCGGGCGACACGAGGCCGTGCACGGTTTCTACGGCGGCCTGGTTTCGCCCGTCCCGGTAGTGGTACGGCACCCCGAGCATCCGCCCGTTGCGCAGCAGGGCATAGTCGACCGCCCACGAATCGATTCCGACGCTCGCGACCGCGGGTTCTTCTCGCACCGCGGCGCCGAGACCCGCGATCACGCTGCGGTAGAGCTCGAGGATGTTCCAGTGCAGGCCGTCGACCGTGCGCACGGGCGTGTTCGGGAAGCGGGCGACCGGGCGGATGGTCAACTCGTTCGCCGAGACGTGGCCGAGGATCACCCGCCCGCTCGTCGCGCCCAGGTCGACGGCGGCGACCGCGGTCGTCATCGCAGGAAGGCTGCCGCGACGCCCGCGTCGACCGGGATGTGCAGTCCGGTCGTGTGGCTCAGGTCGCCGGTGCAGAGCACGAAGACCGCGTTCGCCACGTTCTCGGGCAGCACCTCGCGCTTGAGCAGCGTGCGCTGGGCGTAGTACTTGCCGAGGTCTTCCTCGTCGACGCCGTAGACCGCGGCGCGCTTCGCGCCCCAGCCGCCGGCGAAGATGCCCGAGCCGCGCACCACCCCGTCGGGGTTGATGCCGTTGACCTTGACGCCGTACTCGCCGAGCTCGGCGGCCAGCAGCCGCACCTGGTGCGCCTGGTCGGCCTTCGTGGCCGAGTAGGCGATGTTGTTCGGGCCGGCGAAGACCGAGTTCTTGCTCGAGATGTAGATGATGTCGCCGCCGAGCTTCTGGTCGATGAGCACCTTCGCGGCGGCGCGTGAGACGAGGAACGAGCCCTTCGCCATCACGTCGTGCTGCAGGTCCCAGTCGGCGACCGTGGTCTCGAGCAGCGACTTCGACAGCGACAGCCCGGCGTTGTTGACCACGAGGTCGAGCCCGCCGAACGCGAGCAGTGCCGCGTCGACCGAGGCCTGCACGTCGTCTTCGCTCGTGACGTTCGCCTGCACGCCGACCGCGACGTCGGTGCTTCCCAGTTCGAGGGCGGCGGCCTGAGCCTTCTCGAGGTCGAGGTCGGCGATGACGACGCAGGCGCCCTCGGCGACGAGGCGGGTCGCGATGGCCTTGCCGATTCCGGAGGCCGCACCGGTGACGAGGGCGATGCGCCCCGCGAGCGGTTTCGGCTTGGGCAGGCGCTGCAGTTTCGCCTCTTCGAGCGACCAGTACTCGATGCGGAACTTCTCCTCGTCGGAGATCGGCGCGTAGGTCGAGATCGCCTCGGCGCCGCGCATCACGTTGATCGCGTTGATGTAGAACTCTCCGGCGACGCGGGCGGTCTGCTTGTTCGCGCCGTAGCTGAACATGCCGACGCCCGGGATGAGGATGACGGCCGGGTCTGCGCCGCGGATCGACGGACTTCCCTCGACCGCGTACGCGTCGTAGTACGCCTGGTAGTCGGCCCGGTACTGCGCGTGCAGCTCGTCGAGCCGCGCGATGCTCTCCTCCACCGAGGCCGACGCCGGCAGGTCGAGCACGAGCGGCCGCACCTTGGTGCGCAGGAAGTGGTCGGGGCAGCTGGTACCTAACGCCGCGAGCCGCGGGTGCTCGGAGAGCCCGAGGAAGTCGGTGACGACCTCGGCGTCGGTGAACGATCCGACCTGCGGCTTGTCGGTCGAGGCGATCGAGCGCAGGTGGGCGGCGAGGGCCGCCGCCTTGGCGAGACGCTCGGCCGAGGGCAGTGCGCCGTAGCCGGGCAGGTCGTCGCCGAAGGGGTGCGATGTGCCGTTCTCGGCGATAAATGCCTCGGCGGTCTTGATGATCCAGAGCGAGTTGGTCTCGGCCTCGTCCGACGTGTCGCCCCAGGCGGTGATGCCGTGGCCGCCGAGGATCACGCCGACCGCGTCGGGGTTCGCCTCCTTGATCGCGGCGATGTCGAGTCCGAGCTGGAAGCCCGGGCGACGCCAGTCGACCCAGGCGACCTTTCCGCCGAACGCCTTGGCCGTGAGCTCTTCGCCGTCGGCCGCCGTAGCGAACGCGATGCCCGAGTCGGGGTGCAGGTGGTCGACGTGCGCGGCGTCGACGAGCGCGTGCATCGCGGTGTCGATCGAGGGGGCCGCGCCGCCTTTGCCGTGCAGTGTGTAGTCGAACGCGGCGACCATCTCGTCTTCACGCTCGACCCCCGGGTAGACGTTCTTCAGCGCGCGCACGCGGTCGAGCCGCAGCACGGCGAGGCCGGCCTCCTTCAGCGTTCCGAGGTCGCCGCCCGAGCCCTTCACCCAGAGCAGTTCGACCGGCTCGCCCGTGACCGGGTCGGTCTCGCTGCCCTTGGCGCTGGTGTTGCCGCCGGCGTAGTTGGTGACGCGCGGGTCGGAACCGAGGCGGTTCGACCGGGCGATGAGTTCTGCTGCTGTCGTGTTCGTCATGCTCAAGCTCCCCAGCCTGCCTGTGCGCCGCCGACGCGTTCGGCCGCGATCTTCTCCTGGTTTCCGGATGCCGCGTAGGCGGCCATCGGGTCGGCGGGCAGCCCGCGCCCCGACCGCCACTCGGCGAGGTCGCCGCGCACGTCGGTGTAGAAGGCGTCCATCAGGATGCCGTTGGCGCCGAGCACGTCGCCCGCGTCCTGCGCGGTCTTCAGCGCGTCGCCGTCGACGAGCAGCGCGCGCGCCGTCATCTCCTGCACGTTGAGCACCGACCGGATCTGGCCGGGGATCTTGTCTTCGACGTTGTGGCACTGGTCGAGCATGAACGCGACGCCCGAATCGGGCCCGTAGCCGCCGCCGCGGATGACCTCGTAGAGGATGCGGAACAGCTGGAACGGGTCGGCCGCGCCCACGATGAGGTCGTCGTCGGCGTAGAAGCGCGAGTTGAAGTCGAAGCTGCCGAGCTTTCCGAGGCGCAGCAGCTGGGCGACGATGAACTCGATGTTGGTGCCGGGGGCGTGGTGGCCGGTGTCGAGACAGACCAGCGCGCGCTCGCCGAGGGCGGATACCTGCGCGTACGAGGTGCCCCAGTCGGGAACATCCGTGTGATAGAAAGCGGGCTCGAAGAACTTGTATTCGAGCACGAGGCGTTGTTCGTCGCCGACGCGGGCGTAGATCTTCGCGAGCGAGTCGGCGAGGCGGTCCTGCCGGCCGCGGATGTCGCCCTGCCCCGGGTAGTTGGTGCCGTCGGCGAGCCAGATCTTGAGGTCCTGCGAACCCGTCTGGTTCATGATGTCGATGCACTCGAAGTGATGGTCGATGGCCTTCTGGCGCACCTTCGGGTCGACGTGCGTGAGCGAGCCGAACTTGTAGTCGTCGTCTTGGAAGGTGTTGCTGTTGACGGTGCCGAGCTCGAGGCCGAGGCCCGCCGCATAGTCGCGAAGTTCGCTGTAGTCGTCGACCTTGTCCCACGGGATGTGCAGCGCCACCTTGGGCGACAGGCCGGTGAACTCGTTCACCTTCGCGGCATCCGCGATCTTCTCCTGGGGAGTGCGCGGGGTCCCGGGCGTACCGAACACCTTGAACCGCGTGCCCGAGTTGCCGAAGGCCCAGGAGGGGAGCTCGATGACCTGCGTCTCGAGCGCGGCGGAGATATCACTGAATTGCACCATTGGAATTCTTTCCGTGAAGAGGTTGAATCGTTTCAAACAGACTAGCGGATGACGCGGACTTTCGAAAGCCGCGCGAGGAGAAAGCCGGCTACAGCGCCGCGATCTGGTCGTCGAGGTTGAACGTCTCGGTGAGATAGGCGAACGCCTCGTCGGCCGGCCGGTCGATGCCGACGAAGTGCTCGGCCATCGCGGCCTGCCACCGGCCGTTGACCTCGGTCGCGGCCATGCCGTCGAGCGAGGCCTGCAGGTTCTCGGTCTCGAAGTAGCCGATCACCAGGCCATGGTCGTTCGTGAAGATGGAGTAGTTGTTCCACCCCGTGCTCTTCAGGGCGAGCAGCATGTCGGGCCAGAGGGCGGCGTGGGCCTCCCGGTAGGCGTCGAGGTGGTCGGGTTTGACCTGCAGCTGGAAGCACACGCGTTGCATGGGGGGCCTTTCGTGAGGGGGTGTGCCTGCGAGGGACGGCTCATGGTGAACCCTCCCTCGCAGGCTCGGTCGGCGCTGGGGTCGCGCAAACGCTGGCGCGTTTGCCCAAGCTCCACCGCGCTCAATCGGCGAATCGCCTAGAAGTCGAAGTCGCCGATGTTGTCTGCGTTGAAGGTGTACGGGTCGCCGAGCAGCACGACGCCGTCGTCTTCCACGGTGAACTCGCCGAGGTCGCCGGCCTCGAACGTGTCGCCCGCTTCGCCGGTGATGTCGCCCTCGATGAGCGCCTTCGCGGCGTAGGCCGCGAGGAAGCCGAGGTCGGCCGGGTTCCACAGCGCGAACGCGGTGACCGTTCCGTCTTCGACGTAGTCGCGCATCTGGTTCGGGGTGCCGAGACCGGTCAGCGCGACCTTGCCCTTGAACTCCGAGGTCTGCAGGTAGCGCGCGGCGGCCGCGATGCCGACGGTGGTCGGCGAGACGATGCCCTTGAGCTCGGGGTGGGTCTGCAGCAGGGCCGCCGTCTTGTCGAAGCTGGTCTGGTCGTCGTCGTCGCCGTAGACGGTGTCGACCAGCGTGATGTTCGGGTGGTTGGCCTCGAGCTCGGTCTTCATGAGCTCGATCCACTCGTTCTGGTTGGTCGCGTTCGCGGTCGCCGACAGGATGGCGATCTCGCCCTCGTCGCCGATCTGCTCGGCGATCAGGTCGACCTGGATCTTCGCGATGCCCTCGGCGGTGGCCTGGTTGATGAAGATGTCGCGGCACTCGGGGTCGGTGTCGGAGTCGAAGGTGACGACCTTCACGCCGGCGTCGCGGGCCTCGTTGAGGGCGTCGCAGATGGCCTTGGGGTCGTTCGCCGAGACCGCGATGCCGCCGACACCCTGCTGGGTGAGCGTGTTGATGTAGCTGACCTGGGCGTCGGGGCTGGCCTCGGCCGGGCCGACCTCGGCGTAGGTGCCGCCGAACTCCTCGATGGCCTTCTTGCCGCCCTCGTCGGAGGTGTCGAAGTACGCGTTGCCGAGGTTCTTGGGCAGGAAGGTGATGGCGAGGTTGCCCGAGTCTCCGCCCGAGCCGCCTCCGTCGCCGCCGCCGTCGTCAGACGCGGCACAACCGGTGGCTACGAGCGCGACCGTGACCGCGAGTGCGGCGAACGCGCCCGCGCGGCCTTTGTTCTTCTGAAACAACATCTTTGTTCTCCCTTTGAATGTGTGGTGGTGGGGGTCGTGATTGCTAGCTGGGTTTTTTCGATTCGCCCGGCCGGACGCGCTTGGCGCGCACCCAGTTCAGGACGCTTGTAGACACGACGGAGGCCACGAGCAGCACTCCCGTGATGATGTTGATGACGTCGGATGTCACGTTGGCGAGCCGCAGCGCGCTGCCCAGCACGCCGATGAGCAGCACGCCGGCGATCACGCCGTGCAGCGCTCCGCGCCCGCCGAAGATCGAGACGCCGCCGAGCAGCACGGCCGCGATCACCGACAGCTCGAGCCCCGTCGCGTTGTCGCCGCGCGCGCTGCCGAACCGCAGCGTGTAGTAGATGCCGGCGAGGGCCGAGATCGTTCCGGTGAGCACGAACAGGATGAACTTCGTGCGCTCGACGTGCACCCCCGAGAACTTCGCGGCCTCGGCGCTGAGGCCGATCGCGAAGATGCCCCGGCCGAACGGCGTGAAGTGCAGCACGATCGCGAACACGACGAGAAGCAGCACGAACAGGATCATCACGGTCGGCACTCCCGTGCCGCCGATCTTCGACTTCGCGAGGTCGGTCCAGAACTCGGTGAAGTCGGTGACGGCCGTGGTGCCGAGCAGGCCGACCGCGAGACCGCGGTAGAGCGCGAGCGTGCCGATGGTGACCGCGAGCGAGGGCAGCCCCACCACCGTGATGAGGAAGCCGTTGAACGCCCCGGCGAGGGCGCCGACCACGATCGCGACGAGCGCGGCCGCCTCGATCGGCATTCCGCCCTGGTGCAGGGTTCCGAGCACGACGCTCGAGAGCCCGACGACGCTCGCGACCGAGAGGTCGATCTCGCCGGTGATGATCACCAGCGTCATCGGCAGTGCGATGAGCAGGATCGGGGTGACGTCGAGCAGCAGGTAGGTCATGGTGATCGGGCTGCCGAAGTTGCGCACGCTGAGCGTGGCCACGACGATCACGAGGATCAGCGCCGCGTACACCGCGCCCTCGCGGGTGACGAGCACGCGCTGCCAGAGCGGTCGGGCGTAGTCCTTGTAGACGCGCGGGGTGGCCGTGCCGCCCGAGATCAGGTCGGTCATTCGTTGTCCCTCGCTTCCACGAGTTTGCGCGATTGTCGCAGGGCCAGCAGGCGGTCGAGCACGATGGCGCCGATGATCAGCACGCCGACGACGGCGCGCTGCCAGAAGTCCTGCACACCGAGGATGGGCAGCGCGCGGTTGATCGTGAAGAGCAGGTAGGCGCCGATCGCGGCGCCCCAGACGGTGCCGCTGCCGCCGAAGATCGCGACGCCGCCGATGACCGCGGCACCCACGGCCTCGAGTTCGAAGCCGCTTCCGGCCTGCGAGTTCACGGTGCCGTAGCGCGCCGCGTAGAGCACGCCGGCGAGCCCGGCGAGAGCGCCGGAGACCACGAACGCGACGAGCACCCGGCGGGTGACGTTCAGCCCGTAGAGGTTGGCCGCATCCGGATCGGAACCGATCGCATAGAGCTCGCGACCCCCGCGCAAGTTGCGCATGTACCAGCCGGCTGCGATGAGCACGACGACGGCGATGATCGTGAGCACCGGGATGAACAGGATCGACTGGGTGCCGAGCGCCAGGAACGGCTTCGGCATATCGGAGGCGTTGATGCGGTCGCTGCCCGTCCAGAGCACGTTGATGCCGCGGTAGGCGTAGAGCGTGCCGAGCGTGATCACCAGCGCCGGCACTTTCGCGAACGCGACGAGGGCGCCGTTGATCAGGCCGAGCAGCCCGCCGAAGACGAGGCCGGCGAGGAAGACGGCGATGATCGGGATGCCGGGGATGTCGATGAACAGCCGCCCGGTGAGATAGGCGGTGAGCCCGAGCACCGAGCCGACCGAGAGGTCGACGTTGCGGGTGATGATCACGATCGCCTGGCCCACCGCGACGAGCAGCAGGATCGACGGGGTGAGCAGCAGGTCGCGGAAGCCGTCGTTCGAGAACAGGAAGTTCGGGTTCTTCGCGGTCGTGACGACGACGATGATCGCGAGCGCGAGCAGGATGCCCGTCTCGCGCGCCTTGACGAACGAGCCGAGCGCCGCGGTCACGCGCGAGCCGGTGGTCTCTGCCGTGGTGACGCTCACGCGACGACCTCCTCGTGCGTCGCGGCGAACATGACCGATTCGGCGGTCGCGTCGGCCCGGTCGATCTCGGCGGTGATGCGGCCCTCGCGCACGACGAGCACGCGGTCGGCCATGCCGAGCACCTCGGGCAGCTCCGACGAGATCATCAGGATGGCCATGCCCTGCCCGGCCAGGCGGGAGAGCAGGCGGTGCACCTCGGCCTTGGTGCCGACGTCGATGCCGCGCGTCGGTTCGTCGACGATGAGCACCTTCGGGTTGGTCGCGAGCCACTTGGCCAGCACGACCTTCTGCTGGTTTCCGCCGCTGAGCGTTCCGACCTCGGTGTCGAGGGTCGCGGCCTTCACCTCGAGCCGGCTGGCCCACTCGCGCGCCGCGCGGTTCTCGGCGGGGGAGAAGAGCAGGCCGAATCCGGCGAGGCTCCTGCGGATCGCCATCGTGGTGTTGCGGGCGACGGATGACTCGAGCACGAGCCCCTGCTTACGGCGGTCTTCGGGCACGAGGGCCAGGCCGAGGCGCATGGCCGCGGCCGGGTTGCGCTTGGGGACGCGCGCCCCGCCGATGCTCACCGTGCCCGAGCTGTAGGGATCGACGCCGAACACCGCGCGGGCGATCTCGCTGCGGCCCGCGCCGACGAGGCCGGCGAGGGCGACGATCTCGCCCGACCGCACGCCGAACGACACGTCGTGGAACACGCCCGCCTCGGTGAGCCCGTCGACGCGCAGCACCTCGGCGCCGATCGTCGTCTCTTCCTTGGGGAAGAGCGTGGTGACGTCGCGGCCGACCATACGGCGCACGATCTGCTCGACGGTGGTGTCGGCGATCGCGCTGGTGTCGATGTACTCGCCGTCGCGCATGACGGTCACGGTGTCGCACAGGTCGAACACCTCGTCGAAGCGGTGCGAGATGAAGAGCAGCGCGCGTCCCTCGTCGCGCAGGCTGCGGGCCACGGCGAAGAGCCGGTCGACCTCGACGCCGCTGAGGGCCGCGGTCGGTTCGTCCATCACCAGCACCGTCGCGTCGAGGCTGATGGCCTTCGCGATCTCGATGATCTGCTGGTCGGCGATCGAGAGGCCCTGGGTGGGGCGGTCGGGGTCGATGCGCACGCCCAGCCGGGCGAACAGGCCGAGCGCCTGCTGGCGCATGAGCCTGCGGTCGATGCGGCCGAGGCTCAGCGTGGGCTGCCGGCCCATGAAGATGTTCTCGGTGACCGACAGGTCGGGGAAGAGCGTGGGCTCCTGGTAGATCACGGCGATGCCCGCGGCCTTCGACTGGGCGGTCGAGGTGAAGTTGACGCTCTCGCCGTCGAGGTCGAAGTCGCCCGTGTCGCGTTGGTAGAGGCCGGCGATGATCTTCACGATCGTCGACTTGCCCGCTCCGTTCTCGCCGACGAGCGCGTGGATCGAGCCGCGGCGCAGGGTGAGGCTCGCGTTCGCGAGGGCGACGACGGCGCCGAAGGCCTTCGAGATCGTGCGCAGCTCGAGCGCGGGCGCGCCGGGGGTGGGTGCGGTGTTCACATTGATACCTTGCCTCGCCTTTGAGGGTGCGTGTGGTGGAGTGGCGAGCCCGTTGAATCGTTTTAAGGTCTCGGGCTGACAGAACTCTACGACGCTGGCCGAATTCTCGTCAAGCGGCGATTCGGTCACGGCGGACTAGAATCTGGAACGATTCAAGTTTCGGCGGTCAGTGTCGATCGGGAGAGGCTCATCAATGGCTGCAGCAAGCGTGCGGGATGTCGCGAAAATGGCGGGCGTCTCGGTCGGAACCGTGTCGAACGTGCTCAACCACCCCGAGAAGGTGTCGCCCGGCGTCGTCACCCGCGTGCAGGGGGCGATCGACCAGCTCGGGTTCATCCGCAACGACGCCGCCCGCCAGTTGCGCGCCGGCCACTCGAAGACCATCGGCCTCGTCGTGCTCGACGTGCGCAACCCGTTCTTCACCGACGTCGCCCGCGGCGCGGAAGACCAGGCGGCGAACGCGGGCCTCACGGTCATCCTCGGCAACAGCGACGAGAACAGCGAACGCGAGGCCGCCTACCTCGACCTGTTCGAAGAGCAGCGTGTGCACGGCGTGCTCATCTCGCCGTTCGGCGACATCACCGCGCGGCTCGAGCGGCTGCGCCAGCGCGGCATCCAGGCGGTGCTCGTCGACCGGTCGAGCGGCGACGCCTCGTTCAGCTCGGTCTCGGTCGACGACCTCGCGGGCGGGCGGCTCGCGGTCGAGCACCTCGTCGCGCAGGGCCGCCGCCGCATCGCGTTCGTCGGCGGGCCGATGCAGATCCGGCAGGTGCAAGACCGGCTCGCGGGGGCCGAGGCCGCGGTCGCCGCGCACCCGGGCGTCGCGCTCGAGACCGTCGTGATCGACGCGCTCAGCGTGCTGGCGGGCCGCGCCGCCGGGGTCGAGATCGCCGCGCGCGAACCCTCGCGGCGTCCCGACGCGATCTTCGCCGCCAACGACCTCGTCGCGATGGGTGTGCTGCAGGCGCTCATGATGCAGGGCGCCGACATCAGGGTGCCGCGCGACATCTCGCTCATCGGCTACGACGACATCGACTTCGCGAGCGCGGCCGTCGTGCCGCTCTCGTCGATCCGGCAGCCGAGCGCGCTCATCGGCCAGACCGCGGTCGAGATCCTGCTCGAGCAGGCCGCCGACGCGGCGACGCCCCCGCGCCAGGTCGTCTTCGAGCCAGAGCTCGTGGTGCGGGAGAGCTCGCGCGGCCTCGCCTAACGCTGGTTGAGTAGGTCGCTCTAGCGACCGTATCGAAACCTCGCGAGGTTTCGATACGGGCCGTAGACGGCCTTAGTCAACCGGCGATTACTTCCAGAGCCGCTCGGTCGCCAGTTCGGCGCCGCGCGCCAGCGTCTCGAGCTTCGCCACGGCGATCTGCGGGTGGATGCGCCCGCCGAGCCCGCAGTCCGTCGACGCGATGACGTTCTCGCGCCCGACGAGCGAGGCGAACCGTCCGATGCGCTCGGCGACCAGCTCGGGGTGCTCGACGACGTTGGTCGCGTGGCCGACGACGCCCGGCAGGATGAGCTTGCCGTCGGGCAGCGTCACGTCTTCCCACACCCGCCACTCGTGCTCGTGGCGCGCGTTGGCCGCCTCGAACGAGTAGGCGCCGGCGTTGATCTCGAGCATGAGATCGACGATGTGCTTCAGCTCGATGTCGGTGGTGTGCGGGCCGTGCCAGCTGCCCCAGCAGAGGTGGAAGCGGATCTGCTCCTCCGGCAGGTCGCGCAGCGCGTAGTTGAGTGCCTCGACCCGGATGCGCGTGAACGCCCGATAGTCCTCGATCGAGGGCTCCGGGTTGATCTGGTCCCAGTTCTCGGCGATCGACGGGTCGTCGATCTGCAGGATGAGGCCGGCGTCGACGATCGCCTTGTACTCCTCGCGCAGGGCGTCGGCCCAGGCCCAGATGTGCTCCTCCTCGGTCGCGTAGTACTCGTTGATCACGCGCGAGCCGCTTCCGGGGGAGAGCGCGGTGATGAAGCCTTCGGAGAGACCGGATGCCGCGAGGCCGTTCTTGAGGTTCGCTATGTCGTTCGCGATCGCCTCGTGGCCCACGTAGCGGAGGGGTCCCGTGGTCGACGGGAACGGCGTAGCGATCGAGCCCGACTCGACGCCGTCGGCGTACGCCTCCGCGAACAGGCCGCGGTCGCGCCGGTCGGTGAACGACGTGAGCTGCACGTTGCCGGGGGTGGAGCGCACCGGCGGCGCGGTGAAGATGTTCGATCCTTCGAGCGAGAGGCCGCTGACGCGCTGGAACGAGTACGACCACCACGCGCCGTAGTCGACCGCGCTCGACATGGCCTTGCCGTATTCGCCGTCGCCGGGCACGGTGATGCCGATCGCCTTCTGGCGCGCGACGAGGTCGGCGACGGCCTTGCCCTCGAGCTCTTCGAACTCCGCGGTGCGGGTGAAGGTGAAGCCGTCGGCCTCGAACTCGCGGGCCTCGTTGGCCGCGATGAGCTCGGGGGTGCGCGGCAGGCTGCCGGCGTGGGTGGTCTGGATGCGGTCGGAGCTGGTGAGCATTCTGCTGCCTCGTTCGGTGTGCTGGTCGGTCGGTGCACCTGTACCTGCGAGGCTTCGCGTGGGTGCGTCGTTTCCATGGTGGCACCCCGGGCGCATCCGGCCCTCCCGTCTTGTCGACGGACGTAACACTCAGCTCGCGAGCAGCAGCACGCGCAGCACGCCTTCGACCCGGTCGGCCGTCAGGCGTTTGCGCGAGAGCAGCCGGCGCACCCCGTCGATCGCGGCCGCGCGGTCGAGCTGTGACCCGGGGACCGCGGCGATGGCGGCGGCCGTCTCGGCGCACACCCACGCGTCGAGTTCGCGCGTCGGCTCGACGACCGGCGCGCGCGGCCCGAGCCGGGCGAGGAGGCGGGCGAACACCGACGGGCGGCGCGGCGGTGTTGCGGCGCGCGACTCCGACAGCGCGGCGCGTTCCGAGCGGCTGCGCGTGTGCAGCTCGGCGAGGCTCTTGCGCAGCGGTCCGCTCGCCGCGGCGGTCAACAGCACGAGGGCGATCTCGACGTCGGGGGCGGTCTCGCTGACCCGGGGCAGCACGCGGTCGACGCGGCGGTCGGCGTCGGTGCGCGGGGTCGCCGGACGAGCGTCGATGCCCAGCCTTGTCAGCAGGGCGGTCCACTCGGGGCTGTGGACGTGGGTCATCGCAGGCTCGTTTCGCAACAATCGCTCGGGTTCCTCCACGATAGATGAACGGAGTATTTCTCGCGATGGGTAGCGCTCCCCATGGCGGCCCGTGACGTAATGCACCCGCGCCGCGCCTGAAACAACGCCGCAACATGCCGCGTCTAGAGTGGGGCCATGGGCGACCTGTTTGATGACTACGGCGCCACCACCACGCGCAGGACTGGCGCGGTCGCGTTCGACGAGATGTTCTCCACGCCGGGTACGGCGCGGCCGCCGTACAAGGCGCTGCACGCCGCGCTCGCGCAGATGACGCAGGAAGAGCTGCGGGGCAGAACCGATGCCCTCGCGACGAGCTACCTGGCCCAGGGGGTGACGTTCGACTTCGCGGGTGAAGAGCGGCCCTTCCCGCTCGACGCCGTTCCGCGGGTGATCGAGCAGGCCGAGTGGCTCGAGGTCGAGTCGGGCATCAAGCAACGGGTGCGCGCCCTCGAGGCGTTCCTCGCCGACATCTACGGCAAGCAGGAGGCCATCAAAGACGGCGTGATCCCCGCCAAGCTGATCACCAGCTCGAGCCACTTCCACCGCGAGGCCGCGGGCATCGAGCCGGCGAACGGCGTGCGCATCCAGGTCAGCGGCATCGATCTGATCCGCGACGAACAGGGCGGATGGCGCGTGCTCGAGGACAACGTGCGGGTGCCCAGCGGCGTCAGCTACGTCATCTCGAACCGCCGCGTCATGGCGCAGACCCTGCCGGAGCTCTTCGTGTCGATGCGGGTGCGCCCGGTCGGCGAATACCCCCACAAGCTGCTGCAGGCGCTGCGGGCCAGCGCGCCCGAGGGCGTCGACGACCCCAACGTCGTCGTGCTCACCCCCGGCGTCTACAACTCCGCCTACTTCGAGCACACCCTGCTCGCCCGCCTGATGGGCGTCGAGCTCGTCGAGGGCCGCGACCTGTTCTGCTCGGGCGGCCGCGTCTGGATGCGCACGACCGCGGGCCCCACCCGCGTCGACGTCATCTACCGCCGCGTCGACGACGAGTTCCTCGACCCGCTGCAGTTCCGTGCCGACTCGATGCTCGGCAGCCCCGGCCTGCTGCTCGCCGCGCGCCTCGGCAACGTCACGATCGCCAACGCGGTCGGCAACGGCGTCGCCGACGACAAACTCGTCTACACCTACCTGCCCGACCTCACCCGGTACTACCTGGGCGAAGAGCCGATCCTCAAGAACGTCGACACCTGGCGGCTCGAAGACCCGGGCGCGCTCGAAGAGGTGCTCGACCGGCTTGACGAGCTCGTCGTGAAACCCGTCGACGGATCGGGCGGCAAGGGCCTGGTCGTCGGCCCCGCGGCATCCAAAGACGAACTCGAGAAACTGCGCAACACCCTCATCGAAGACCCGCGCGGATGGATCGCGCAGCCCGTCGTGCAGCTCTCGACGATCCCCACGCTCGTCGACGACGGCATGCGCCCGCGGCACGCCGACCTGCGGCCGTTCGCGGTCAACGACGGCAAAGACATCTGGGTGCTGCCCGGCGGTCTCACCCGGGTGGCGCTGCCCGAGGGCGAACTCGTGGTCAACAGCTCGCAGGGCGGCGGCTCGAAAGACACCTGGGTGGTCGGGCTCGACCCGCTGCAGGTCTCGCGCCACAGCATCCAGGGGCTCGTCGCCGACCAGGCCAGCGCCACGCAGGCGATCCCGATCGTCGCGGCCGAGCACGTGCAAGACCACTCGCCGCTCGACGGGCCGAAGGTCGCCGGGCAGCAGGAACAACAACAGCAGAGCCGGTCGAGCAGCGGGCGAGCAACGAGCCCGCGTATCGAGACCCCGCCGGTCGACGGTTTCGATACGGGCGCTAGAGCGCCCTACTCAACCCGCGAGACCAGCGAGGGGGACGCACCATGCTGAGCCGCATCGCCGAGAGCCTGTTCTGGATCGGCCGATACATCGAGCGCTCCGACGGCACCGCGCGCATCCTCGACGTGCACCTGCAGCTGCTGCTCGAAGACCCGTGGATCGAAGAAGACCTCGCCTGCCGCTCGCTGCTCAGCGTGATGGGCAGCGAGGCGCCCGACGACCGCGAGCTCACCCGCGCCGACATCCTGCAGATCCTCGCGGTCGACCGCAGCGAACCGGCGTCGATCGCCTACTCGCTCGGCGCCGCCCGCGAGAACGCCCGCCGGGCGCGCGAGATCGTGTCGACCGAACTCTGGGAGTGCCTCAACACCACGAGGGCCCGCATGCCCCGCAAGGTCTCGGGAGACAAGGTGCACGAGTTCTTCGGCTGGGTGCGCGAACGCAGCGCCCTCGCCGTCGGCATCATCGAGTCGGCCACGAGCCGCGACGAGGCGTGGCAGTTCTTCACCCTCGGCCGCAGCCTCGAGCGTGCGGACATGACCGCGCGGCTGCTGGCCACCCGGTCGCTCACCGAGGCGAGCGGCCCGTCGTGGACCACGATCCTGCGCAGCTGCGGCGCGTACGAGGCGTACCTGCGCACCTACCGCGGTGTGCCGAGCGCGACGAACGCGGCGGAGTTCCTCCTCCTCGACCGGCTCTTCCCCCGCAGCATCCTGTTCTCCGTCTCCCGGGCCGAGGCGTGCATGCGCGACATCGAACCGCGGGCCGAGCGCGTGGGCATCTCCGACCAGGCGCAGCGCCAGCTCGGCAAGATCCGCAGCGAGCTCGAGTACCGGCCGATCGCCGAGATCCTCGAAGACCTGCCGCTGCACATGGACAACGTGCAGGCCGCCACGAGCGCGGCATCCGAGGCGATCCGCCAGCGCTACTTCCCGACCAACGCCGCACCCAGCTGGGTGGGGGAGAGCTCATGAACCGCCTGCGCATCAAACACTCGACCGGATTCCACTACGGCGGCGACGTGACCGCGTCGTACAACGAGGCGCGCATGCTGCCGGTGAGCGCCGACGGCCAGCTCGTGCTCTACTCGCACATCGAGATCCTGCCGATCTCGAGCCAGCACAACTACGTCGACTACTGGGGTTCGCGGGTCTCGTCGTTCGAGATCCTCACGCCGCACAAAGAGCTCTCGCTCACCGCGACGAGCCTGGTCGAGGTGCGCCCGCGCATCCACACCGCCGACAAGCTCAGCTGGGACGTGCTCACCGACCTCGCCGAGACCGCGACGTCGTACATCGAGCAGACCAAGCAGACCCGGCGCACCGACCCGCCCGACGACGTCATCGCCATCGCGCGCGAGATCGCCGGCCGAACCGCCTCGCCCTGCGACGCCGCGCTCGAGATCTGCACCGCCATCGGCGACGCGATGCAGTACATGGCCGGTGTCACCGCGGTCACGTCGACCGCGAAGGAGGCCTGGGCCGAGCGAAAGGGCGTCTGCCAGGACATCACGCACCTCGCCCTCGGCGCGCTGCGGGCGGTCGGGATCCCGGCGCGGTACGTGTCGGGCTACCTCCACCCCAAGCCGGATGCCGCGGTCGGCGAGACCATCGCCGGCGAATCGCACGCGTGGGTCGAGTGGTTCTGCGGCGAATGGCGCGGCTTCGACCCGACGAACCTGATCGACATCGGCGACCGCCACGTGACCGTGGGCCGCGGACGCGACTACAACGACGTGCCCCCGCTTCGCGGCGTCTACGCGGGCGCCCACGGCAGCACGCTCTTCGTGAAGGTGGAGATCACGAAGGAGGCGTAGCAGCACGGCCGGTCGAGTAGGTCGCGAAGCGACCGTATCGAAACCTGCAGCGGGGTCTCGATACGCTCGCAGAGCTCGCACTCGACCGGCACAAGGCCTTGCCCGGACGCGCCGGGCGGGAGATCGTGGCCTGATGACGAAGACGACAGGCGGCGCCGACGAGGTGTGGGCAGACTTCCACGACGCCGTGAACATGACCGCATCGCAGATCGAGAGCTGGCTCGAGACCGACGAATCGAAGTCGGTCGGACAGAAGGCGTCGGATGGCGCGGAGTCGGTCGGGCACCACTCCGGGCGCAAGATCGTGGCGATCCTGCGCAAGAAGAAGGCCGACCTCAGCCACGGCGACATCGAATGGATGCGCAAGGTGGTCGGCTACGTCGCCCGGCACAGCGCCCAGCGTCCCGACGGCGACGTCGAGAACACGGCATGGCGCTACTCGCTGATGAACTGGGGCAACGACCCGCTGAAGAAGTAGCCGGCGCCGTTACGCCCGCCGCGCCACCTGCTCCTCGATCGCGAGATCCTCCGCGGTCGCCATACGCCCGCTGTGCGAGAACACGAAGCGCATGCGGCGATGCGGGTGGCGGTGCAGGCGCAGGTCGTTCGACACCACCATCCAGACCACGCCGACGAGCGCGGCCGCGAGGCCCGACGCCGCGCCCACGCCGAGCGCCCAGCGCGGGCCCAGTTCGTTCGCGGCCCAGCCGACGATGGGCGCGCCGATCGGGGTGCCGCCGACGAAGATCGCCATGTAGAGCGCCATCACGCGCCCGCGCATCACCGGGTCGGTCGTGGTCTGCACGAAGCTGTTCGCCGTCGTCATAAAGGTGATCGAGGCGAACCCGACGAGGATGAGCGACAACGCGAAGGTCAGGAACGTCGGCATCACGGCCGCAACCGCGCAGGTCACGCCGAAGGCCGCGGCCGCCGCGAAGATGACCCGCATCCGCGGCCGTTCGCGCCGTGCCGAGAGCAGGGCGCCCGTCACCGAGCCGATCGCGAGCACCGACGAGAGCAGCCCGAACTCGCCCGCCCCGTGCCCGAACTCGACCCGCGCCATCGTCGCGGTGAAGATCGCGAAGTTGAGACCGAACGTTCCGATGATGCACACCGCGATCATGATGGCCAGGATGTCGGGCCGCCCGGCCACGTACCGGAAGCCCTCGAGCAACTGCCCGGGCGCCCGCGGCGCGCGCGGCGCCACCCGCAGTTCGTCGCGGCGCAGCAGCGCGAGCGAGACGAGCGTCGCGGCGAACGTGACCGCGTTGATCAGGAAGACCCAGCCCGCACCCACGGCCACCGTGAGCAGGCCGGCAGCCGCGGGGCCGACGAGCCGCGCGGCGTTGAACGACGCCGAGTTGAGCGACACCGCGTTCGGCAGGTCTTTCTCCGACACGAGCTCGGAGACGAAGGCCTGCCGGGCGGGCGCGTCGATCGCCGAGACCACGCCGAGGGCGAGGGCGAACAGGTAGACGTGCCACAGCTCGGCCACGCCGAACACCACCATCAGCCCGAGCGCGACACCGAGCGCGGCCATCAGCGACTGGGTGAGCATCAGCAGCCTGCGCCGGTCGAACCGGTCGGCGATGAGCCCCGACCACGGAACCAGCAGCAGCTGCGGCCCGAGCTGCAGCGCCATCGTGATGCCGACCGCGACCGCGTCGTTGTCGGTGAGCATCGTCAGCACGATCCAGTCCTGGGCGGTGCGCTGCATCCACGTGCCGATGTTCGACACGAGGGCCCCGGCGAACCAGAGACGGTAGTTGATGCCGCTCAGCGACCGGAACATGGCACTCACTGGTCGGCGAGTCTCCTCAAGACCGGTGCTGCCGCCTCGAGCAGGTCGCGCTCTTCGGGGGAGAGGGCGGCGAGCCGCGACGAGAACCAGGCGTCTCGGCGGCGCCTGGTCTCTTTCACGAGGCGACGGCCGGCATCCGAGATGTCGATGACGACCTTGCGTCCGTCGGTGGCGTCGCTCTCACGCGTGACGAAACCCTGCTCGACGAGCGCGTTGATCGTGCGGTTCATCGACGGGGGAGTGACGCGCTCGCTCTCGGCAAGCGACCCGAGAGTCTGGGCGCCCTCGTTCATCAGCACGAACAGCACCGACAGCTTGCCGTCGCTCATGGCGGAGTCGGCGCGCTCGGCCCGCACCCGACGGGCGAGGCGCAGCACCGTCTGGCGCAGGGTGTGGGCGAGTTCGTTGGGCATGCTAATTAGCATAAGCAATTAGCCTAGCTAAGTAAAGCGCCTGATGGGTGCCGGATGTCGCGGCTGGGGCATAATCGCAGGCATGCCTCACACCACCGCCACCCCCGTCATCGTCGTCGGCTCGGTCAACATGGACCTGCTCTTCACCGGACTCGCCGCGATCCCCAAGCCCGGACAGACCGTGACGAGCGAGACCTTCCGCATCGTGCCCGGCGGCAAGGGCGCGAACCAGGCGGCCGCAGCCGCCCGCCTGGGCGCAGACGTGAAGTTCGTGGCATCCGTCGGCACCGACCAACTCGGCGACCAGGCCTGGGCCGCCCTCGAGGCGGAGGGCGTCGGCCTCGAGCACGTGACCCGCGTCGACGAGCCGACCGGCGTCGCAGCGGTCGTGGTCGACCGCGCGGGCGAGAACTCGATCATCATCAACCCCGGTGCGAACGCCACGGTGTCGGGGGCGGATGCCGCGGCCATCGCCGCCCGGTACGAGGGCGGCCCGGCCGTCGTGCTGGCGTGCCTCGAGGTGCCCATCGCCACGGTCACCGCCTGGGCGCGCATCGCGAAGGCCAACGACTGGACCTTCATCCTCAACCCCGCGCCGGTTCCGGCCGAGCCGCTGCCCGCCGAACTGCTGGCCCTCGTCGGCATCATCACCCCGAACGACACCGAGCTCGACGAACTCGGCAGCATCGACGACCTGCACGCGGCGGGCATCCCGACCGTGCTGGTCACGCGCGGCGGCGACGGCGCCGACCTCGACCGGGTCGGCGAGCCGGCCCACCACCAAGACGTCTTCCCGACGAAACCGGTCGACACGACGGGTGCCGGCGACTCGTTCAACGGCGCGCTCGCCACGGCGCTCGCCGAAGGACAGCCGCTCACCGACGCGCTGCGGTTCGCCGCGGCCACCGGTTCGCTCTCCACCCGGGCGGTCGGCGCCCGCGACGGTCTGCCGACGCGCGCCGAGGTGGACGGACTGCTCGCCCGCCCGTAGTCAGTACGATTACCTCAACGAGGAGGCTACGGTGCCGACATTCACAGCAGCACGACGCGAATTCGAGTTCGTCGACGCCCGAGGCGTCACGGTCTACTACTACGTGTGGGGTGCGGCCAAGCCGCGTGCCATCGTGCAGATCGCCCACGGGCTCGGCGAGCACGCCGCACGCTACGAACAGCTCGCCCAGCAGCTCGTGCAGAACGGCTACACCGTGTACGCCGACGACCACCTCGGGCACGGCCGCACCGGGCTCGCGCAGCACGCCGGCGACCACTCCAAGCTCGGTCGCCTCGGCGAGGGCGGGGTACGCGCGGCGATCGCCGACCTGCACCAGCTCACCGGCATCATCCAGCGCGAACACGCGGGGGTGCCGATCGTCTTCCTCGGCCACTCCTGGGGCTCGCTCATGGTGCAGAAGCTGGTGAACGACCACGCGGCCGACTACGCGGCCGTCGTGCTCACCGGTACCGCCTACCGCACGCCCCTCCACATGGAGGCGGGCGACCTGAACAAGAACCACAAGGCTCTCGGCACCACCGGCTTCGAATGGCTCAGCCGCGACGCCGCGGCCGTGCAGGCCTTCGTCGACGACCGGCTCACCTTCGAGGCCGACGCCCGCAAGCTGTTCGGCATCGTCGACGGCTCCCGGCTCTACGGCCGCCCGAAGAAGCCGCTCGACGCCGACATCCCGCTGCTCATCCTGATCGGCGGCGAGGATCCGCTGGGCGGCGAACGCAGCGTGCAGTTGCTGGCGGAAAGCTACATCCGTCGCGGCGGTCTCAGCCACGTCGAGGTGAACGTCTACGAGGGCGCACGCCACGAGATCTTCCACGAGACCAACCGGGTCGAGGTGTACGCCGACCTGCTGCACTGGCTCGACACCCACCTGCCCGCTTCAAGTTAGGCTTTCCTAACACCAAGCGAAAGGCACGTGATGCACGGCGAATTCAAGGTGCCGGGAGGCAAGCTCGTGGTCGTCGACCTCGAGGTCGTCGACAACCAGATCTCAGGGTTCCGACTGGCGGGTGACTTCTTCCTCGAACCCGACAGCGCGCTCGAGAACATCAACGCCGCCGTGAACGGGCTCGCCGCCGACTCCGACGCCGCGCGCATCGCCGCCGCCATCCAGAAGGCGCTGCCCGAGGGCGCGATCCTGCTCGGTTTCAGCCCCGAGGGCGTCGCGACCGCGATCCGCCGCGCGCTGCAGCGCGCCACCACGTGGCGCGACTACGACTGGCAGCTCATCCACGGCGAGGCCGCCCCGCCCGTGCTGCAGATGGCCCTCGACCAGGTGCTCGCCGAAGAGGTCGGCGCCGGCCGCCGCAAGCCGACCCTGCGCATCTGGGAGTGGAACGAGCCCGCCGTCGTCATCGGCAGCTTCCAGTCGGTGAAGAACGAGGTCGACCTCGACCGGGCGGCCGAGTTCGGCTTCGACGTCGTGCGCCGCATCAGCGGGGGCGGAGCCATGTTCATGGAGGCCGGCTCGGTCATCACCTACTCGATCTACGCTCCCGCCGACCTCGTGCAGGGCATGAGTTTCGCCGACTCCTACGCCTTCCTCGACGACTGGGTGCTGCAGGCGCTCAAGTCGCTCGGCATCGAGGCCACCTACCAGCCGCTCAACGACATCACGAGCCCGACCGGCAAGATCGGCGGCGCGGCGCAGAAGCGCCTCGGCAACGGCGCCGTGCTGCACCACGTGACCATGAGCTACGACATGGACGGCGAGAAGATGGTGCAGGTGCTGCGCATCGGCCGCGAGAAGATGAGCGACAAGGGCACGAAGAGCGCCGCCAAGCGCGTCGACCCGCTGCGCAGCCAGACCGGCCTCGAGCGCGCCGAGATCATCGAGCGTATGGAGCAGACCTTCGAGAAGCTGTACGGGCTCACCGAGAGCGCCATCACGCCGGAAGAGCTCGCCAAAGCCGAGCAGTTGGTCGCCGAGAAGTTCGGCACCGACGACTGGCTGCAGCGCGTTCCGTGACGCGGGTCGCTCGGGGGATCACGCTCTCCATCTCGCTCGCCGTCGCGCTCGTCGCGGCTATCCTGCTCTCCTCGGCGGTCGGCCAGCTGCCGATCACCCCGGCCGAGATCGTGGGCTCGGTGCTGCGCGCGCTCGGTGTGCAGAACGGGTGGGCGCCCACCGACCGCATCGTCGAGTCGACGATCTGGATCGTGCGCTTCCCGCGCATCGTCATGGGGCTCGCGGTCGGCGCGGCGCTCGCCGTCGCCGGCGCCGTGATGCAGGCGATCTTCGGCAACCCGCTCGCCGAACCCGGCGTCGTCGGCGTCTCGAGCGGCGCGGCCCTCGGTGCCGCGGCCGCGATCGTATTCGGCGGGACCCTCGGCATCACCGCCGCCCTCGGCAGCTGGGGCATCGCGGTCTGCGCCTTCGCGGGCGGCCTCGTCGCCACCCTCGTCGTCTATTTCGTGTCGCGTGCCAACGGCCGCACCGAGGTCGTCACCCTGCTGCTCACCGGAATCGCGATCAACGCGTTCGCGGGCGCCGGCCTCGCGTTCCTGCTGTTCGCCGGCGACACCGCGAGCCGCGAGCAGATCACGTTCTGGCAGCTCGGCTCGCTGAACGGCTCGCTCTGGCGCGAGGTCGCGATCGTCGCCCCGATCACCGTGCTCGGCACCGTCGCCGCGATCGTGCTCGGCAAGCGCTACGACCTGCTCGCGCTCGGCGAACGCAACGCCCGCCACCTCGGCGTGAACGTCGAGACGCTGCGCATCGGGTCGATCGTGCTCGTCGCGCTGCTCACCGGCGTCGCCGTCGCGTTCTGCGGCATCATCGCCTTCGTCGGGCTCGTCGTGCCGCACGTCATCCGCATGATCATCGGCCCGTCGCACCGTCCCTTGCTCGTCGCGAGCGCCGTGGGCGGCGCTGCGCTGCTGACCTTCGCCGACCTCGTCGCCCGCACGATCGTGCCAGGAGCCGACCTGCCGATCGGCATGCTCACCTCGCTCATCGGCGGGCCGTTCTTCTTCTACCTGCTCTACCGGCAGCGCAAGCGCAGCGGAGGATGGGCATGACCGCCGAGATAACCGCGACCGGCGTCGACGTCGTCATCGACGGGCAGCCGATCCTCAGCGGCATCGACATCGACATCCACGCCGGGC
>Ga0247812_10000061_pt1 | contig 168362 bp, 144 predicted proteins | sample UWRJL149409B1_FD_178011 | JGI IMG/M metagenome (GOLD analysis project Ga0247812, IMG submission 178011) | Plant litter microbial communities from Arlington Agricultural Research Station in Wisconsin, United States - UWRJ-L149-409B-1 | ecosystem: Environmental > Terrestrial > Plant litter >... | reverse complement strand
TTTCTTTGTTCGGAAAAGAGTTTTTGATTTTAGTAAGCCTTGCTTTTTTGGTAGCTGCACCCATAGCCTGGTATGCTATGACAAACTGGCTTAATCATTTTGCTTACCGCATTAGCCTGGATTGGTGGATACTGGCGTCAGGGGGAATCATAATTCTGCTGATCACTTTGATAACTGTTGGCTACAAGGTTGTTAAAGCTGCTTTAATGAATCCGGTAAAAAGCTTGTTGATGGATTAACTCAGAAACTATATTCATTTGCTTGTTTGATATTGAATGAAACAGCATAATTCCGGTAGGATAAGCAGTATAGCATTATGGCTTAAGCCATAGTCCGTCATTTCAAATTGCGTTATTAGTGAATTCCCGTAAAATAAACGCTCTTTTTTGCGCAACACAGTCAAAGGAACCTTATGTTTATGTATAAATTCCTGAACATAAACTTTTCCATAAAAATGAGTAGCAATTTTACTGAAATGGTACTTCAATATGATCCATATCGTACCTGTATTTGTTTTGCTAATTCTCCTCATTTTAAAACTACAATCAAATAATGACTTCCAAATTTTCCTTAACCCGACTGGATTCGATTGATATTTTCAGAGCACTGACCATGTTTCTGATGATTTTTGTAAATGATTTATGGACCTTGGAAGGTGTTCCCAAGTGGCTCGAACATAGTGCCGCCCAAGAAGATGCAATGGGTTTTTCTGATATAATCTTTCCCTGTTTTCTGTTCATTGTAGGCCTTTCCATTCCTTTTGCCATTGCAAACAGGAAATCCAAAGGCGATAGTGATAAAATCATTGTCATGCACATTTTGGAAAGAACATTTGCCTTGCTGCTGATGGGTATTTTTACAGTCAATCTGGAAAATGCATATGATGAGATGCTGATCAGTAAATACATCTGGCAAATATTGATGGTCATCGCATTTTTATTAATCTGGAATGTTTATCCCGACAAACCGGAAAATAAATCTTTGTACAGACTTCTTAAATTAATCGGGTACTTGGTTTTAATCGGACTTGCCGTAATTTACAAAGGCGTAGAAGGGCAGGACGTTATTTGGATGAAAACACATTGGTACGGAATTCTGGGGCTGATTGGCTGGTCCTATTTGCTATGTGCACTCGTTTACCTTGCCCTCGGAGATCATATTATTCTGATCATACTTGCCTGGCTGTTTTTCACGCTTTTTAACCTTGCCGATTTTTCCGGTATTTTAGGTGCTTTGGAAGGGGGGAAAGAGTACGTATGGATTGTAGGAAGCGGGTCCATGCCTGCTTTTACTATGGGTGGGATTGTAGCATCAGTAGTTTACAGAAAGTATTCCAAAGTGTTATCCCCAACAACTTTTCTGCTTATTTTCTTAGTTCTTGGGATCATTTCTTTTGCCTACGGCTTTGGTACAAGACCTTTCTGGGGAATCTCAAAAATCAGAGCTACTCCGGCCTGGGTAGGTATCTGCTGTGGTATCAGTTTTGTCGCTTTTGCTTTCTTTTACTGGTTGACTGATCTGCAGGGAAAAAAGGATTGGGCAAAAATTTTGAAACCTGCCGGAACTTCCACGCTTACCTGTTACCTCATACCTTACGTCTGGTATGCTGTCATCACATTGGCAGGAATCAGCCTGCCAATGTATTTACGGACAGGAATGATCGGAATTGTTAAATCATTATTGTTTGCCTTGATCGTTGTTATAATAACGGGTTTGATTAATAGAATAGGGATTAAATTAAAAATTTGATAACTCTATCGAAAAAGAGTAAATGTCTTTAAATAATAATTCTTAAACATTTAATTTATAGACACTTGGTTATGTTTAGTTAAAGATAGAGTTTAATGGAAATAGCATGTATACCTACTGTTCCGAATAAAATCCTGAAAGAACTTATAATTTAAGTCCTTAAAAATTATGTGTTGTGAATTGAGTACTTGCAAGCATATAGCTGCTTTACAGATTCTAATGACTCAAAAAAAATAAAACAGGTTGGTCGTGCACAATTTAATTGAGAATGAATCATCTCACAGACAATTGTTTAGGCTCTAACTTTTTATTTTAAGCTTAAACCTATGACCAAAAGAGTCTTAAAACACTATTTTTGTGTTTGACTAATAAGAGTTGAGCCTTAACTCAATTTAATTTTCAACTGATTTTTTAACATAAATGTATTAACCTCATGCTTCAATCGAAACCTTTTGATCAGACGGCAGCATATAAAAAGCTGAAAACGCATCATAAAACAATTTCACAAAAACACATGAAAGAACTTTTTGCTGAAGATCCTGACCGGTCCAGAAAGTTTTCATTGCGTTTCGGTGATATTGTTTTGGACTATTCAAAAAACAGGATTACTACCCGAACAAGGGCCTATCTGATCCAGTTGGCAGAAGAATGCGGTTTATCCGATGCGATTGAACAGATGTTTAATGGTGAAAAAATCAATGCTACTGAGGATCGTGCTGTTTTGCACACTGCATTGCGTAATCGTTCTAATACACCAGTAATGGTCGACGGCAAAGATGTGATGCCTGATGTGAATGAGGTGCTTGCCAAAATGAAAGATTTTTCTAATAAAGTACGCTCCGGTTCATGGAAAGGCTATTCAGGAAAGGAAATAACCGACATCGTAAACATCGGTATTGGTGGAAGTGATTTGGGGCCGGTGATGGTAACTGAAGCCCTAAAAGCATATGGAAAGAAAGGGCTGAATGTTCATTTTGTTTCCAATGTAGACGGAACACATATTGCAGAAACAACCAAGTTGCTTGATCCTGAAACAACGCTGTTCATGATTGCTTCCAAGACGTTTACAACGCAGGAAACCATGACCAATGCACTTACCGCACGTGGCTGGTTTCTGGAAAAAGCAGGGGACGAAGAGCATGTTAAGAAGCATTTTGTAGCCATTTCTACCAACAGGGCAGAAGTAGAAAAATTTGGTATCGATCCTGAAAATATGTTTGGTTTCTGGGATTGGGTAGGAGGTCGTTATTCGCTATGGTCTGCTATTGGACTGTCAATTGCATGCTTTGTAGGCTTCCAGAATTTTGAACAGTTGCTGGCAGGTGCGCATGATATGGATAACCATTTCAGAACGACCAAGCTTGAAAAAAATATTCCGGTTATTCTTGGTTTACTAGGAGTTTGGTACAACAACTTTTTTGATGCACAAACCCACGCCATTCTTCCTTACGATCAATATCTTCACCGTTTTGCAGCCTACTTTCAGCAAGGAGATATGGAAAGTAATGGAAAATATGTAGGCCGTAATGGTGAGCCTGTCAACTATCAGACCGGACCGGTTATCTGGGGTGAGCCAGGTACAAATGGACAGCATGCTTTTTACCAGTTGATTCATCAGGGTACAAAGATAATCCCTGCAGATTTTATAGCTCCGGCAGTTAGTCATAATCCACTCGGAGAACATCATAAAATGCTTTTGTCAAACTTCTTTGCTCAGACAGAGGCATTGATGAATGGTAAAACTTATGAAGAGGCCAGTGAAGAATTGAAAAAAGCGGGCAAAAGTAAAGAGGAGATAGATTTTCTAACACCGTTCAAAGTGTTCCAGGGAAATAAGCCAACGAACTCATTTTTAGTTAAAAAGATCACTCCAAAAGTATTGGGAAGTCTGCTGGCCATGTATGAGCATAAGATCTTTGTGCAGGGAGTAATCTGGAATATTTTCAGCTTTGACCAGTGGGGCGTTGAACTGGGTAAGCAATTAGCAAATAAGATTTATCCTGAATTGCAAAATGACTGGCCGGTTTCTAATCATGACAGCTCAACCAATAATCTGATCAATCAATATAAACGCTGGAGATAACGGTCAAGCACTAATGCTTTAAATCCAAATCCCAGGAATACACCAACAGAATCTGCTGCTATATCCAACCAGTCAAAGGAACGATCAAGTGGCATGATCTGTTGGTAAAATTCAATACCTATTCCATAAGCGATTCCGGCAAGAATAACATGTACTGATTTTGTAGGATAAACAAGAAGCCACAGAACAGTCCAAGTCATAAATAGTCCTACGTGCACTAATTTATCAAATCCTTCAAATTGAACTTCCGGAATATCCTTTCCTGGCCAGCTGCAAGCCAATAATATTAATAAAGTCCAAAAGATGGCAATCCAGGAGTTCCTGGAAATGTACTGCATCAAAAGCTGGAAATATCGTACGAACTGCATTTGTAATATATCATGGTGAAGTATCAAATTTAAGCCGACTTTTTGAAAATTTATTCTGCCAATACATCTTCCTTTATATGCTCCAAAAAGTTGTTGGTTAAATACTGAATAAAACAAAAAAGCTGCACCCTCAACAGGTACAGCTTTTTGCCTTAACACTAATTAAAGAGGATACGGTTATATTTTGATTTAGAGATTTCCTGAAAGTTTTTTAAAGACCATAAATTTTATGATTTCAAGTACCCGGTTTATTGCTGTAGTTTAATCTTAGGACACCAAAAAACTCAAAAGGTTGTAAACATTCATTATTATTTTGATTTCAAAATTAAACAGTGTTATATATAAATAAAAAGCACCAGACAAGTAGTGTCTGATGCTTTGGTTATATAGATATATTAATGAAAATCAGCCATTATCAGCAAACTCGGGATATAGCGTCATTCCACCATCGATGTACATTGTTTCTCCATTTATATAATCAGACTCATCCGAAGCAAGCCATGCAACAGCTTTGGCTACATCCAATGGAGTACCAATTCTTTTGTATGGAATAAGCTGAAGTAAACTTTTATACTTTTCTGGATCAGACCATACCTCTTTATTAATAGTAGTTTTTATAGCTCCCGGGCTCACGGAGTTTACACGAATTTTATGCGGTGCAAGTTCCTGAGAAATAGATTTCATCAGCATCATAATGCCGCCTTTGGAAGCTGCATAATTAACATGACCAGCCCATGGAATAATGTCATGTACAGAACTCATCAATATTATTTTTCCTATTGACAATTCACTATGATCTACTTCTTCCTTCGATGCAGCTTTTTCCTGGGCAACAAACTGCCGTGCAGCTTCGCGGCAGCATAAAAACTGACCGGTAAGATTAACGTCAATTACTTTCTGCCACTGCTGCAGCGTCATTTCCAGGAAAGAAGAATCTTGCTGAAGTCCGGCATTGCTTACCAGGACATCCAACCGGCCATATTTGGAAATTGTTTCATTGAACAATGCTTTCACTTCCTCTTCACGGCTTACATCTGCCTTCACAATAATACCTTCACCACCAGATTTTTTAATTTCATCCAGTACATCACCAGCTGCATCAGCATTAGAGCTGTAATTAACTACAACTTTTGCACCTAACTGACCAAAATAGACAGCACAAGCTTTGCCAATGCCCGAACTGGATCCAGTCACGATGATTACCTTATCTTTAAATTGCTGATCTAAACTATTCATAGGGCTTCATTATCAATCGTTTTCAATTTCTTCCAAACACTTCTGTTTACATTTTTAACTGCCCAATTCTTTGCAATTAAAACGGCTTTTGAAATCGCATCTTTCGGGGAAATGTTAGAAGTCTTAATAAGATCCTGCGCAATAATCATTGCTTTCTCACGTGTCGTTGGAGACAAATATCTCAATTCAGGTAATGTCATCATTGCGTCCATAAATGTCGGATTGATATAATTATTGATGAATATGTTACTCTTAAACACTAAAATGTTATGCCAGGTTATTGTGCAGCTTGATGAGTTGACAATGAAGATTAATTACGCACTTTTTAAATTTGGGCTGAAAAAAAATCCCCAACTAAAAGAAGGGGATTTTTTTGAATTCTTGTTACTTACTTCACTTCCTCAAAGTTCACGTCTGTAACGTCTTCTGCTCCTGTACTTTCACTGGATTGCCCGTTGCCCTGAGGATTCTCAGGAGCACCTTGCTGACCATCGCCTCCCTGAGCATACATCTCTTGAGAAGCTGCCTGCCATGCAGCGTTAAGTTTTTCCATTGAAGAATCAATAGCAGCCAGATCCTGAGTTTGATGTGCTGTACGCAATTCAGCAAGAGCACTTTCAATCGCAGTTTTATTCGGCTCAGACAGTTTATCTCCAAATTCTTTCAGCTGTTTGTCAGTTGAGAAGATCAGACTGTCTGCAGTATTGATTTTTTCGATTTTTTCACGTTCAGCTTTATCAGCAGTTTCATTTGCCTTAGCTTCTTCGCGCATTCTGTTGATTTCCGCATCTGTTAATCCACTTGATGCTTCAATACGTATTTTTTGTTCTTTTCCTGTTCCTTTATCTTTTGCAGATACATGCAGGATACCATTAGCATCAACGTCAAACGTTACTTCAATTTGTGGAGTACCGCGTTGTGCCGGTGGAATATCTGAAAGGTGGAAACGGCCTAATGTACGGTTCTGGTTCGCCAAAGGACGTTCTCCCTGCAAAATGTGGATCTCAACCGAAGGCTGGTTATCAGCAGCAGTTGAGAATACTTCCGTTTTCTTGCTAGGAATCGTTGTGTTAGCTTCAATCAGTTTCGTAGAAACACCACCCAAAGTTTCAATACCCAATGACAAAGGAATAACGTCTAATAAAAGAACATCTTTCACTTCACCTGTCAATACACCACCTTGGATTGCAGCTCCAACCGCAACTGCTTCATCCGGGTTAACACCTTTTGAAGGTTTTCTTCCGAAAAATTTCTCAACTTCTTCCTGAACACGAGGAATACGGGTTGATCCACCTACAAGAATAACTTCGCTGATATCACTGTTTGAATACCCCGCATTTTTCATTGCTCTTTTGCAAGGCTCCATCATACGAAGGAACAAGCTGTCTGCCAATTGTTCAAATTTGGCACGAGTCAATGAACGCACAAGGTGTTTTGGAATACCATCTACCGGGAAAATATAAGGCAGATTGATTTCTGTTTGCGTTGAACTTGAAAGTTCAACCTTCGCTTTTTCAGCTGCTTCTTTCAGACGTTGCAAAGCCATAGGATCTTTTGTAAGATCTACACCTTCGTCTGTTTTAAATTCGGCAGCAAGCCAGTTAATAATCACTTGGTCAAAGTCGTCACCACCTAAGTGTGTATCACCATCAGTAGATTTTACTTCGAAAACGCCATCTCCCAATTCTAGAACCGATACGTCAAACGTACCACCACCCAAATCGAAAACAGCAATTTTCATATCGATATGCTGTTTGTCAAGACCATAGGCCAACGCAGCAGCAGTAGGTTCATTTATAATACGTTTAACATCCAAACCAGCAATCTGACCTGCTTCTTTGGTAGCCTGACGTTCAGCATCATTGAAATAAGCAGGAACAGTAATAACTGCCTCTGTTACTTCTACTCCTAAATAATCCTCAGCAGTTTGCTTCATTTTTTGCAAAATGAAAGCTGAAACTTCTTGTGGAGTATATAAGCGGTCCCCAATTGGAATACGTGGAGTATTGTTTGGGCCTTTCTCGACGGTATACGCGATCGTTTTCATTTCACTGGAAACTTCGTCGTATTTTTTACCCATGAAACGCTTAATAGAGCTAATCGTATGCTTGGGATTGGTGATTGCCTGACGTTTTGCAGGTGCACCTACTTTACGTTCACCGTTATCCATGAATGCAACTACAGAAGGAGTCGTACGAGCACCTTCGCTATTTGCGATTACGACAGGCTCATTACCTTCCATGACAGCTACACAGGAGTTAGTGGTTCCTAAGTCTATGCCAATAATTTTTCCCATTGTTATATATTAAAGTTAAATATTACTTAATTCTGAATTTATAAACGGAGTTTGATCTAAAAACTCCGTTGTTTCTAGTATTTGTTAAAAAGCCCGTACCAAAGATAATAATTGGATTATAGCAGTGACAAAGTGTCAGTTTTGACAGGCTTTGTCTCAATGGAATTCATTACAGCAATAATGCAGATTATTAAGTAATACCGGATTTAAAGCTAGTTTAAAAGGGTTTTAATCTAAACTGAATTTAATAGCAGTGAAAAATGGTATATGACTTAATAGGCTGATGGTAAGCTCTTAATAGCGGTATCGTTATGTAGATTATGCAGTTATGATCACGTAGGAATATTTAAAATAGTGAGGGCTTATATCTATTTATGCCATTTGTGTCAGACGTTTGTAGCATTGTTAGTAAGAAATGTCTCAATTATGACACTTTAAACCATAGAAATTGGATTACCCAAAAAACGCAAGTCAAAAATCCCCATATTCATGAATTTAATTTCTGAATATGGGGACTTTAAAATCGGATTAGTTTGTCTAGGGACTTTATGCATTCCTTTATATTGTAAGTCTTGCCATCAATGGGTCACTCTGGCTCTCTTTGCCCGTTTCAACATGACCGGCAAACCGTTTTTCAAAAGATTTATTTCCTTCCAGTCTGACGCTGAAATCATACCAGTTGTGGCTTTTTTCAAGATTGATTACAAGGGTAGCTATTGAATCCTTTGAACCTGCTGTACCCAGATTTTTTTTCTGAGCTGTATTGTTATAAGAATTATCAATAACTTCAACTACAAGCTTATTTTTACTTTCTGAGCTTTTAAGCTTCAATTCGATATTTCCGGTTGGCTTGTTATTTTCATCCCTCTGATATTCACACTGAACATTAAGAAGTGGTTCCCTGCTATTTCCTGTATATTCCCTAAAAAAGCCATTAGGTCCATAAACACGTAGGTGATAATTCTGATTTTCAAAATTCTCAATTTTATAGGAGTCAGATATGGTATCCCCCGCTTTAATGGTGTAATTCCATACTTTGACGTTTTCGTCTCCATATTTGCCGGGTGCATATACCATATAAGGTGCGCCGGCAGACTCTTTCCCGAAAAAAGAATTATCTGATTTAAATCTAATTTCAAATGTGTTTTTATCTTCAGCTAAATTACCATCAGCGTAAAGTTGATAGGGCAGGGCACAGGCCGGGCGCATCCCGCTTTCCTGCTGAGGCATATATGGAGAACCAGCAGGATTTTGATTTATTCGGGAAATTTCTTCTGCAGTTAAAGATTTGTAGCCATTTGGAAGTCCTTTAAACTTTGCTTTATGAATTCCTTCCACAAACTCATCCTTTTTGATAAAGGCCGGTAACGCGATTTTCTTGCCATCATAAGGTTTGAAAGTAGAAGTCAGATCTCCGCAAATGGTCCGCCGCCATGTACTGATATTCGTCTCTTCAATTTTCTTTCCGGATTTATGACTGGTGAATTTTTCCAGAAACTGAATAATAGAGGTATGGTCAAAAATTTCGGAACATACACTGCCGCCGCGGTTCCAGGGAGAAGCAACAACAAGCGGCACACGAAAGCCTAACCCGATCGGACTTTCACGGGATTCTTTTCTGTCTTTTTTCTGCATATCCTGCTCCAAAGTCACGAATTCTACTTTCGTATCAATTCCCGCCGAGACTTTTCCTGTATCTTCCTTATATGGATTTGGGACAACGTAAGGAGGAACGTGATCAAAATATCCATCATTTTCATCATAGCAAAGAATGAAAATAGTTTTCTTCCAGACTTCCGGATCTTTTGTCAAAATATCCATGACCTCCGAAACATACCATGCTCCATACCAGGGTGAAGTCGGATGATCAGAAAAGTTTTCCGGTGCCACCAGCCAGGAAACTGTTGGCAGCTTTCCTGTTTTAACATCTTCTCTGAACTGGTGCAGAATATCACCTTTTGGAAGTTTTACCTCCCGGTCAATCTCTCCATCATGATACTTTGAAGTTGTTATATGATGATAATCTGGATCTTTAATGTTTGTAGTGAAAGCCTTCTGGTGAAGATTTTTTTCTCTTTCCGATAGTTTAGCAAAATTTTCAGGATTCCATTCTGCCAATTCCTTTTTTACAATCTCATAAGTAGCAATTTTTTCTTTTAAAGCTTTTTGGGTCGTTTCAGTATCCCCCGGTTTTGGTATTGTTTTAAGTTTATTTTCAAGTTCGGCAATGTCTTTGGGTAACTGCTCTGCCTGCGTTTTTAAATGTTTTTGAAATCCTGTCGAATACCGGACATGATATTGTTTAAACCACTCAATAGGATTATCCGTAAAATTGGCCAGCCAGGATTCTTCCTCACCTTTAAACCCCATCGGCAGACTTAGCTCATTTTGATAAATTCTCCAGGATACATTGTTATCTTCAAGTCTTTCAGGAAAAGTAGTCCAGCTGGCAGGTTTGTCATAATCTATATTTTCATTACGAACGTTTGCATAAGATTCAGCATCCTGCTTTTCCCGAACTGTCCCGGTCCATAAGAACAGACGATTTGGCGTTGTGCCCGTAAGCGAAGAGCAGTAATTCTGATCACAAACCGTAAAAGCATCGGCCAGCGCATAATAGAAAGGAATATCTTCCCGGTTATAAAAACCTTGTGTTAAAGGCATTTTGGTATAATCCCTGTGACCAGCCTGCTTGGCAATAAGCCATTTGTCATATTTTCCATCGTTTCTGGCATCCACCTGATTAGACCAGGAGTGAGGTAAAGAACCCATCCAGGTTGCTTTGGAATCTTTCATGTTGAGGCGGAACGGTGTGTACGTTTCACCGGCTTCATTCGTTTGCAGCCAAACCAGATTTTTATTGGGTAAAGTAATTGCTCTTGGATCGTTAAAACCTCTGACACCACGAAGTGAGCCAAAGCAATGATCGAAAGACCGGTTTTCCTGCATCAATATGACTACATGTTCAGCGTCCAGGTAAGTACTTCCGGGCTGTGGATCAATGGCCAGGGCTTTTTGAATAGAAGGGGGGAGTACACTCATCAGACCAGCTGCACCGGAAAGCATAGCAGCCTTTTTTATAAATTCTCTTCTTGAATCCATGCTTAATTATAACGGTTTAGGTAAGCAAACTTAACAGCTGCTGCAATTTCTGCTAAAGTACCAAGCTTTATGATTTCTGGCTATTAAGTTACGGTTATCTTTTTCAGGTAAAAGAGAACTTGCACTAATCTATAAAACAAAAGCTGCGAACCGGGAGATTTCTCCGTTCACAGCTTTTGTCTGCTAATCTGTTTTTATTATTTTCCTCCAAAAAGTCCTCCAAGCATACCGCCCAGATCAAGCCCCTCTTCTTTTGGTTTATTCGTTGTAGTTGCAGGCGCTGTGTTATTGCTTACGCCCATAAGACTTCCTCCCATACGCATCAGGTCACTCATGTCTAGTTTTCCATCTGCCATCGCATAGCCGATCTGATTAAAATCAAATCCTGAGCCCTGACCAGTGTTTGAACCCGCAGCATTTGCGCCACCACCAAGTAAACCTCCGAGTACACTATTAAAGTCCAGGCTATTGTCAGATGGATTACTGGTTTTATTAATCAATCCACCAAGTACTCCTGGAAGAACAGATGAAACGATTCCGCCTGCAGATCCGCTGCTTAATCCAAAGCGCTGCATGATGGCTGAAACAGCTTTGCCTGCAATAGCAGCCACAACAGGATTGTTCATCAGCCCACCACCGGATTCTTTTCCGGAAAGCAGCCCCATAATGCCCTGTACATTTCCTGATTGTGCCTGTTCCTGAAGTCCGCCAGTGATTGATCCCATTAAGGTTTGCATAACCTCTGCATTCTTATCGTTCGGGATTTCAGGATTCTGTATGATAGCCTGTTGGGAGTGTTCCTGGATCAGGCTTTGAAGTTGCTCTAACATTACAAGATAATTTAGTTGTACATAGCTTTGACTAAAATTGTGCTAAAAGTAACACGTACAACTAAACATAAAAAAAACCCGCCGAAGCGGGTTTGCTGTTTTATTTCACCTGATCAACAATTGCCTTAAATGCATCCGGATGGTTCATTGCTAAATCTGCAAGCACTTTCCGGTTCAATTCAATGCCTTGTGCATTGATTTTGCCCATAAGAGCAGAATATGATAATCCGTGTAAACGTGCCCCAGCGTTGATACGTTGGATCCACAATGCGCGGAAGTTACGTTTCTTTTGTTTACGGCCTTTATATGCATATTGCAATCCACGCTCAACGGCGTTTTTTGCAACAGTCCATACATTTTTACGACGGCCGAAATAGCCTTTCGCTAACTTTAATACTTTTTTACGTCTTGCACGTGACGCAACATGATTTACTGAACGTGGCATAATTTAACTGTTTTTGATTGACGGCGCCCTCTTGGGACTTTAAGGCCGGCTATCGGGTTGAACAAAAAACCGAAATGGCATTTGAAATTTTAATGGCTTAAGGAATTACTTCCCAAGCATAGCCATTACCTGCTTAACATTTGATTTGTCAATAAGACCTGTTTTAACCAATCCACGCTTACGCTTGTTTGATTTTTTGGTCAGAATGTGACTGTGAAACGCATGTTTACGTTTGATTTTACCAGTACCAGTAAGCGAAAAACGCTTTTTAGCACCAGAAATGGTTTTCATTTTAGGCATGATACAAAAATGTAATGGTTGAAAATATAAAACAGCGCGCAAAATTAGTCATTTTCCCTTTAAAACAAAAATCGTATCAGAGACAAATGCCTCTAATACGATTTTTTACACTTATTATAAAAAATATATATATCGAAAAAAGCACTAACTGCGTTGGGTTCTACAATAGCCAACTGCTGATCGCTAAAAGCCAATAGCTAAAAACTATTTTTTCGGTGGCAAAGGAGCAAGAATTATGGTCATTCTTTTTCCTTCCAGCTTAGGCTCCATTTCCACTTTACCATAATCATTAAGAGCTTCCGAGAATTTGTTTAACAAATTAACTCCTCTTTCTTTGAATACAATCGTACGACCGACAAAGTGAACGTAAGCTTTAACTTTTGAACCTTCTTTCAAGAAATTAATCGCATGTTTAAGCTTAAACTCAAAATCGTGGTCATCTGTATTCGGGCCGAAACGGATCTCCTTAATGACAACTTTCTGTGCTTTTGCTTTTATTTCTTTCTGCTTCTTCTTTTGCTCGTACTTGAATTTTGAATAGTCAACAACCTTACATACCGGAGGTACAGCGGTAGGGGCAATTTCAACAAGATCAAGATTCTGCGTTTTGGCAATGGCTCTTGCCGTTGCTATATCTACAACTCCGGCTTCAATATTTTCGCCAACCAGACGAACTTCCTTGGCCGTGATGCGTTCATTAATTTTATAAGGTTCTTCTACAACTCTGAAACGTCCGCTCGGGGGTCTTAATGCCATATTACTTGGGATTGGTGATTTTTTGGTTTTTAGGTGGATAACAGGAATTTAACATCGCTCGCACAAAAATAGTGCGTTATTTGGGAATAATAAGAAAAATTGTAAAATCATCCAATTATTTTTGCTTCTTTTTGAAAATAATCAGCAAATTCCTGAATTGCCATACTTCCAAGGTCGCCTTCACCCTTTCTACGAACAGACAATGTACCCTCAGCAGCCTCTTTTTCACCTACAATAAGCATAAAAGGAACCTTGGTAACTTCTGCATCCCGGATCTTACGACCAATTTTTTCATCGCGATGATCAATAAATCCACGAATATCATGTTCCTGCAATTCTAAAAATACCTCTTCTGCATAGGCTGCGTATTTTTCAGAAATCGGTAAAATCGCAATTTGGTCCGGAGATAACCATAAGGGGAACTGACCCGCTGAGCTTTCAATCAATATTGCAATGAACCTTTCCATAGAACCAAAAGGCGCACGATGGATCATGACCGGTCTGTGTTTCTGATTGTCAGAACCGGTATATTCCAGTTCAAAGCGTTGCGGAAGCTGGTAATCAACCTGTATCGTTCCCAACTGCCATTTTCTTCCCAAAGCATCACGAACCATAAAGTCAAGTTTAGGGCCGTAAAAAGCAGCTTCACCAAGTTCTGTAACTGTGCTTAACCCACGTTCGGCAGAAGCTTCAATGATTGCACTTTCAGCACGCTCCCAATCCTCGTCTTTACCTATATATTTTTGTTTGTCGTTCGGATCACGCAATGAAATTTGTGCACTGTAATCTTCAAAACCCAACGATTTAAATACATAAAGGACCAGATCAATCACCTTTATAAATTCTTGCTTTACCTGATCCGGACGGCAGAAAATATGGGCATCATCCTGTGTAAATCCACGTACACGGGTTAAGCCATGAAGCTCTCCGCTTTGTTCGTAACGATAAACCGTTCCGAATTCAGAAAAACGCAAAGGCAAATCTTTGTAAGAACGCGGCGAAGTTTTATAAATCTCGCAGTGATGCGGACAGTTCATCGGTTTCAGCAAATATTCTTCACCCGGATTTGGTGTTTTTATAGGCTGAAAAGAATCTTTTCCATATTTATCCCAGTGACCCGAAGTAACATATAGTTCCTTGCTTCCGATATGCGGGGTAACAACCGGAAGATAACCTGCACGTGATTGTGCTTTGCTCAGGAATGCCTGAAGACGTTCCCTCAACATCGCACCTTTAGGCAGCCAAAGCGGTAAACCCTGACCTACTTTTTCGGAAAAAGCAAATAATTCAAGTTCCTTGCCCAGCTTACGGTGATCACGCTTTTTAGCTTCTTCCATCAAAATAATATACTCTTCCAGTTCTTTTTGTTTTGGAAAAGTAATCCCGTAAATACGGGTCAGCATTTTGTTTTCCTGCTTATTACGCCAGTAAGCACCGGCAATATTGGTCAGTTTAACAGCCTTGATGATACCTGTATTAGGAATATGCGGCCCACGGCAAAGATCTGTAAAGGCTCCCTGCTCATACAAAGTAATCGAGCCATCTTCCAGACCGTCAATTAATTCCAGTTTGTATTCATCACCCTTTTTGGTGAAGAAATCGAGGGCATCCTGTTTGCTGATCGGAATACGTTTGTATTCATTTTTCTGACGCGCAAGTTCAAGCATTTTCGCTTCAATCTTCGGGAAATCGTCCGATGAGATGGTATTTTCACCTAGATCTACATCATAATAAAATCCTTTTTCAATGGAAGGCCCCGTACCTAATTTTACCCCAGGATAAAGTGCTTCCAGAGCTTCTGCCAGTAAATGGGCAGAAGAATGCCAGAATGTTGCTTTTCCGTCTTCGTCGTTCCACGTGAGCAACACAACCAGTGAATCTTTTTCAATAGCGCGCGTAGGATCCCACACTTCTCCATTTACTTTGGCCGCAATGACATTACGGGCCAGACCTTCACTGATACTCAACGCGATACCATGGGCAGTAATGCCTTTTTCGTATTCGCGCACGCTACCATCGGGCAGGGTTATTTTAATTAGAGACTCGTCTTTCATTCAAAAAATAATTCTATTACTCGTATAACTTACAAATCTATTGAATTTTAGCATTTCGTGAGGAATCAATTTTCATATTTATCGTTCCACGCGGTTTTATCATATCTATTTTTACCCTCGAACTATCCAGGGTTTTGTAATCCGTTATCATATCGTCATCTTCATAGGAAGGGAACATACGTCCGTTTTCACGTTGTTTGATGCGCCAAAGTCCCGAACGTGCTGGTTGCAGAGTAGGATCTTTTTCGAATTCATAGGTATAATATTCTTTAGCTTTACTATCATTTCCTAACCTTTCGTAGCAAAAAGCAATCAGATAATTAATCTGCGGATGGCCAGGTTTCAGATTGTATAATTGCTGAAAAGCCAGTAGCGCGCTGTAATATCCTCTTTGAGACAATTCCAAAGCTCCAATCTGGAAGTACGCATCAGCGTATTTTGGATTGATGGAAGCGGCTTTCCTGTAAAAAACAAGAGCGGTATCAGTAGCTGACAGATTTTTAAAAATTTCTCCTCTCTCAAAATACAATTCTGCATTGTTAGGAAAACGGCTGATAGCCTTGTTGTTATAAACTAGCGCCTGATCAAAATTCAATAGCTTCCGGTAAATGGTCGTACTTTGCTGATAAGCTCGTATCAAACGCGGGTTCATCACGATTGCACTATTTAAACTGGCCAGACTAGCCAGCGAATCCCCCAGGCGCGCCTGCAGCATTCCTTTTACATAATAGGCAGAACCGTCATAAGGTGCCATTTTCATAGCCTGAACCAAATATCGGTTTGCTTCACGAAACTTGTTCTGAACCTGGAAAATGTCAGCCATCAGAACATATAAATCCGGGCTTGTCTGCTGCAAAGCTTCTGCGCGTTCGGCATCTTCAAGTGCATTATCAATTTCGCCAAGTTCACGGCTTATTTTTCCGCGAAGCAAAAAATATTCACCAACATTATCTTTTTCATTAATGGCTTCATTAATATCGCTCAACGCCTGACGATATTGCTCACGGTCAAAATAGATACGTGCTCTTTTAAAATAATTTAAGTCTACATCCGTGTTGCTGTTAATCAGGTCAGATAAGGACAATAAAGCATCATCCTGCCATTGCTTTTTAGGTTTTTTAACCATCGGAGGTATGCGAGTGGCATTTCTGGCATCACTCTGGCATGACTGTAATAGGCCACCCGGCAAAAAAGCCAGCAGCAATAAAAAACCAACTAAGAAACGAGACTTTTTCATTTGAAATGAACTCCTTCCGGAAAAATAAATTTCCAGTTCATATATATTCAACCGCAATATTGACCAATCTGTTCGAAAATTAAATCTTTTGATCAGAAAAACGAGAAAAAACTCCTAACGGCAATTTTTTTCCAAAAGAATCAGGAATGAATAATTCACCAAATTCATGGTTAACCTGATCTCCGAAATGTGCTTTAATTAAATTTTCAAGGATCAGTGCAGAGAAGCCAAGCGAGTATAAATTGATGATAAAAAAGAAATTTTCCTTCTTCAAAAGTAAGGCACAAAGACGAAGTATTTCGTTCAGGTTTTCTTCTAAAAGCCATTTTTCACCATCTGGCCCACGGCCGTATGCAGGAGGATCAAGAATAATTCCGTTGTATTGATTGCCACGGCGCACTTCACGGTTCACAAATTTAAGGGCATCTTCTACCACCCAGCGAATATTGTCAAGTCCGCTCAGTTCCATATTTTCCCTCGACCAGCTAATCACCTGTTTTACAGAATCAACATGGGTGACCTCTGCTCCTGAGGCTCTTGCAGCAAGAGAGGCAATTCCGGTATAGGCAAACAGATTAAGAACATTAGGTTTATCCTCCGGGATTTGCTTTACTTTCTTAGCAATATAGTCCCAGTTGGTAGCCTGTTCCGGAAAAATACCTACGTGTTTGAAAGAAGACAAAGCCAGTTTTGTGCGCAAATGCAGTGAACCGGAACGATACTGCGTTACCCAGCGATCCGGCATATTAGGCTGAGAAACCCATTGTCCTTTTTCCTGTGAATTTTTATCACGCTTAAAAACGGCATTTGACTGATCGGCCCACTCTTTTTCAGTCATGGATTTGTCCCAGATAGCCTGAGGTTCCGGACGGGAAAGAATGTAAGGGCCAAAACGTTCCAGTTTTTCAAATCCGCCGGTATCAATCAATTGGTATTCTGTATGTTGTTCTGGTGAGAGAAGTATCACTTTTTTAATGATTAATTTGTAAGGATAAATTGTTAATGGCTTTTAGTTAAGACCTATTCTACCTTAACTAAAAGCTAAAGTCAACAACTTAAAAAGATATTTTATTTAAATAGTAAACATTGCGCCTGCCACGATTTTGAGAATCTCCCTGCGCATTAATAATACGTTGCTCTCCCCAGGAAATATAAAAGTTGTCAAACCAGTAATCAATATCATCCGTGCTTGTTTTGCGTACTTTGTCACCTTCGACATTGGTTCCGTTCTCAATCACCCGGTTTTTTTCCAATACCTGATTGCCTTGTATCTGCTTACTGCGAATATTGCCATTATAGCTATAAATCAGCTGAGTAGTACCATCCGGTTCACTTAGTACTTTAATCTTCTCACGTAAATCCATGCTTCTGACATGATCAAAACTGATACTATTATCCCAGACCAGTTTTCCGTTTTGATCTATACTGGCTACAATAGCATGTGTGTAAGTAAAACCATCAAAAACCTGCTGGTTTAAACCGCGGCCGCCATACATGGGATTCCATAAGTAAGGATTATACAAGCCCATTCCGAAGGGGTATCCGCCCATCATCATGGAACCGTAGCCCAGTCCACCCATCATATTTTGATTTTGATAGCGGTATTCAGGATAAAAAACTTCTGCTACTAACAGGAACTGATCATTTTTTGGAACAATATCATGCACCAGCAGACGATAATTTAATTTGAGATCAGCACCACTTTCTTTTTTCTTACGAATTTTTCGTTCCATTTTCTCCTGCTGACGTTCATTCATGTAATTAAAAAAATTACTAAAATCAGTGAAGCTGTGGTAATGGGTGAAAATAATTTCGTTGTTTACTATTTTGGTGATGTATAATCCCTGAGATGCCGCATTGCTTGTACTTTGCATATTACGGTAACCATACGTACCAATCACCATACGGGCAGAATCATTTAAAATCTGTAAACGGCCGCTTAGCAGTGAATAATCATTTTCAGGATCAATCGAAGCCTGTACATATAACTCACCGGATTCTTCATAAGAACGTGCAACAATTTTTGTCTGACGTCCTTTTTTAACCGCAAAGCAAACATTGACCAAGTGATGCGTTGTGTCCACTTCTACCGTCTGAATGGCATTAGTCCCCTTAATGGCAGTAGGTAAAATCCTTGTCTGAGAGGTTGTTAGATTTGTATGCGTTAAAATCGGTTCATTTCTGACCATCCCTGCCATAAAAACAGAATAGCCCAGTGTTTTAAAATCTGTAATTTCAAAACGGTCAATGGTGTTGATGGTAAAAGTCTCAACAAAACCAGGACCAACATTCACCTTTATAATCTGGTAAACTGAACTGCGGTATTTGCTGAATAACAAGAAAACAGATTGACCGTCGTAACAGGACGCAACATAATCCAGATTTGCTTCAACCGGTCCGTCGATAGACCATACACGATCCAGATTTGTATCGAACTTTTGTACATTGAACGTTCCCCGATCCGGCTTAGAAATCAGCAATACACCTTTTTCTCCAAGAGGCATGGTTTGAAAAGCTGCATTTGCATTTTGTAAAGGCAGTTCCACACGCTTCACAACTTGTGCATATGTCGAGTAAGAAATTACAAGTATATAGAATATCGCCTGTACAGCCGAATAAAGGAAGCGTTGATTTTTAAGCATGTGCCAAACCTACGATATGATCAAATTCTTCTGGTTTTATAGGAATAACGGATAATCTCGACTGGCGGATTAATGCCATATCCTTCAAATTATCGTCTGCTTTAATTTGAGCCAGGGTAACTGTTTTTGGAAAACGTTCAACAGGAACAAATTCAACAACGACCCAACGATCGTCATCTGTGGTGGGATCAGGATAATGCTCCCTGGAAACTTGGGCCAGACCCACAACTTCTTTTCCTTCATTGCTATGATAAAAAAGAGCCAGATCGCCCGTCTTCATCGCCATCATGTTATTCCTTGCTTCATAACTCCGGACTCCATCCCACATTGATTTTCCCTCTTCAACGAAATGGTCCCAGGAATACTTAAAGGGTTCAGATTTGATCAGCCAGTAGTTCATTCTTATTTTTTGTAAAATGTGAAAGGTAAAATGAGAGAAAAAACTTTTCCCATTTTACCAAAGTCCGGTTAATCAGGGAAATTTTGGATATTTGCTGAAATCCGGATCGCGCTTTTCAAGGAAAGATTTTTGTCCTTCTTTTGCTTCTTCAGTAAGGTAATAAAGAAGTGTTGCATTGCCCGCCAACTCCTGAATACCTGCCTGTCCGTCCAGTTCAGCATTAAACGAACTTTTCAGCATACGAATTGATAAAGGACTTTTCAGCTGGATTTTTTTACACCATTCCACTGTCGTTTTTTCAAGTTCTTCTAAAGGAACCACTTTGTTCACCAATCCCATTTGCAGTGCTTCCTGCGCATCGTACTGATCACAAAGAAACCAGATTTCACGTGCCTTTTTCTGACCAACCACACGGGCCAGGTAAGACGCTCCAAAACCACCATCAAAGCTACCAACTTTTGGGCCGGTTTGTCCAAAACGCGCATTTTCGGCTGCAATGGATAAATCGCAGATAACATGCAAAACATGTCCTCCGCCAATAGCCCAGCCGGCTACCATTGCGATGACTGCCTTAGGAATGGAACGTATCATTCTTTGCAGATCCAGTACATTTAAGCGTGGAACGTGATCCTCGCCAATATAGCCGCCATGTCCGCGAACCGATTGATCACCGCCTGAACAAAAGGCTTTGCCTCCTTCACCGGTTAAAATAATGACTTCAATACGCGTGTCTTCACGGCAAATGTGCATGGCATCAATCATTTCTGTGACGGTCTGCGGCGTGAAAGCATTATGTACATGTGGACGGTTGATACTGATTTTGGCAATTCCTTCGTGCAGTGTAAAAAGAATCTCTTCGTATTCTTTAATGGTTTCCCACTTTATTAAATCTGACATATAAGCAATCTGTGAATGAGTGAATAGGAATGAACAGCTTTTTTGAAGACTGCATTCGGATTAATGAGCGAAATTACGGATTGTTTATCTTTCCGTCAAAAACAAAGTGATAACTTTCGGGATAGGTTAATTTGATACTGGAAATGATTTGGCATACGAACACATCCTTAATACAAACACAATCTCCTCCTGAACATCCGTATTTTTGTCAGGCTTACGATTTTATGATTGCCTGGCTACATGGCAAAGAGGAATTTACATTGCATACGTCCGGCTCTACAGGAACACCCAAAGATATTCTTATAAGAAGAAGTCAGCTGACCAGCAGTGCGCTGATGACCGGAGCAGCATTGGATGTACAAAAGGGTACAAGGGCACTGGTTTGCCTGAACATCGGATACATTGCCGGTATTATGATGCTTGTGCGCGGGATGGAGCTGGGATGGGAGCTTAGTATTATAGAGCCTTCTTCCAATCCGTTACTGAATTTTGAAGAACCGGATTTTGACTTTGTGGCCATGGTGCCTTTGCAACTTTCTACGTGTTTGTCTGATGAAATGACTGGAATTGAGGTTAATAATCTGGGTAAAATTCTTTTGGGAGGAGCACCGGTTGGTATTCATCTTCAAAAACAAATTGATCTGTTAACAGTTCCGGTTTATCAAAGCTATGGTATGACTGAAACCGTTTCGCACGTTGCATTAAGAAAACTCAACGGTTCCGCAGGTGAAAATGATTATAACGTTTTACCCGGTATCACGTTTGGACTGGATGAAAGAGGCTGCCTGTTTTTTTCAGGAGCTGTAACAAACGAAGAAAAAATACAGACGAATGATCTGGCAAAAATAACCTCAGAGAATACTTTCACCTGGCTTGGAAGAGCTGATAATGTCATTAACTCCGGCGGTGTAAAAATTATCCTGGATAAAGTAGATGAAGTAGTTGCAGAAGTTTTATACGATTCAGGATACGAAAACAACTTCTTTTCCTGGTTTGCAGCAGATGAAAAATTAGGTCAGAAACTAATATTGATCATTCAGAAATCAGAGGAGAACATAGCTGTTGAATTGCTTCTTGATGAAATAAGAAAGCGGATTTCAACCTATGAAACACCAAAACATGTTTACTTTGTGAAAGAATTTATAAAAACACCTACTGATAAGATTGATAAACGACGTACTGCGTTTGAGATATTCAAAAAAATATCTGACAAAAGTAGTAAGCCATAAATTGATTTGATTATCAGTTTTTATTAAAACAAGAAATATATTTACATGGATAAAAATCTCCAGATACCCGGATTATACATCATACGCTATCAGACGGCACCGGTAGTTCCTGCGCCGTATTCCAACTTCCAGACAATAAAATTACATCTTATTTCAGAAGATGATCTAACCATTGATTTTTCGGTGAAATACACAGATCGGGAAGATATGGATGAGGATGAAATCCTAGAAGAAGGATTTACAATGGATGATGATTTTGCCTGGAAGGGAGCTCTTCCGTCCAACTGGATCAAAGAATTCGATTCCATCTATAATTCATCCAAAATCATTCGTCAGCGCGAAGAAAAGGAATTTGAAGATTTTGTTGAGATAGAAATTGAGGAAAATGAAAAGCGTGTGACCGTTTATCCGGTTGACAAAGAACGCTGGGTTTATTTCCTACAGGAATTTATGCAGGCAATTTTGGAAACGGCTGGTCGCGAGCTTCCGTTTGAACTGACTTACCTGGACCTTAGCGCTGAACCTAAAAGTGAAGTCGCACTTAAAGCATCTTTTGCCGATAAAGTTTTTACAATGAGCGAGAATAATGGCCCGGTGAAAAAGCTGGACTGGGGATTTTTGCAAAAAGTAATGGATACCGTATATCGTGCAGAATTTATCTACGATAATGCATCTGAATCCAAACCCACGAAAAAAGGGAAATATATTTATATCGGCGATGGACTCTGGTATCAGCTTGGAGTAGCCGTAGTTGAAACGACGGCAAAAAGCAAAGATCTGCAAATGATCGAATCTTTGTTCTCCAAATTAGTACGGTAATCCGCCAAAAGGCTTAGTACGATTTATTTCATTTTGCAGCTCATCTACTAATTGCCCGATTCGCTCCATAGCCGGTGCCGGATTGGGCAATTGCAGACTGATAAAAGCCTTTACTTCCCAAACTTCCAGAACATCATGTAAAGCAGCATCCAAATCTGCTATGCCTGAAATATCTGAACTTAGTGTCAGTACTCCTTTGGTTTTAACCTGATTGTAGGCCTTTCTATATAAAAATCCCTGATTTTTCAGAACAAAAATATAACTGGATCCGTCTTTTATTTCATACCAGTTTCTGATAAAAGAACCAATTAGTAAAGCACCCGGATAATCAAAATCAGTCCCGCTTTCAAAAGCACGATAATAACCTGACGGCAGATTAGGTAGCTGGAAAGAGGGCAGTTGCGTAAGAAATGCAGGATTCTGGTAATTGGTTATATAGTCTACCCACTGACTTTTTCCAACCCACTGGATTGTCGGATAATTGTTGGATCTTTCTTCTTTCGGCTTTTGCGAATGTTCCTGAGTAACGGCATACTGGTTATTGAAAACCGGCATTTGCGTATTGACGGTATTCGCATGAGGCATCTGAGCAGCGCTTTGTACCGGGTTGGAAGGTTGCTTTGGATAAAATTCATTTCCATTAACAGGTTTCAACGTTACCTGTCTGGCTACAACCCGGATCGACGGTTCGGGGTGCTGGTAATGATCCATAATTTTGGCAAGTGGCTGTGGTTCGGCATAAGTAGGCATCCGTGGCGGCGTTGAAGCCGAGCCGGAATGTGAAACAGTCATTGGCCTTGAACCATTAAGCGGCAAAGACAAATCCGGTGTTTCGCGAATACGCCGCAGATCATTTTTTAGCAAATTGTCCACCGTTATGCCAAAAGCCGACGCCATATTCTTAAGGTTCGTAAGATTAGGATTGGCGCGGGCTTCTTCATAAGCCCCTAAAAGAGATCTCTTTATAGCAATTTTTCGTGCAAACTGCTCTTGTGTCAGGCCATTTAGCCTGCGGAGATATTTTATGTTGTTGCTGACGATGCTCATGCTTAAGTAATAATCTTTTCAAGAAAGTTACATAAAAATGACAAATCTTTTAGTAAAATTTGAAATGAGCAAGTTTATTAAGTAATTTTTTCTATGAAGTGAAGAAAATCTGTGTTTTCTGTTACCCTTTCAGGGTTTTTGCCAGCTTGTTGCTTTTGATATCTACAATATTGTCATCCTTTCGGGATTATAAATTCCTTAATCCCGAAGGGATGACAGTATTGTAGAAGTTAGGAGTAAATTAACCAATTAAAACCCTGAAAGGGTGACAGATGATTATCGGTTTAATCTATAATTTATATTCAAAATAACCAATGAATATTTATGTCTTACTTATAAATCTCTTTCCTGGCTGCTTTCAACGTATTCGTCAGCAAACCACAAATAGTCATCAGGCCAACTCCTCCCGGTACTGGAGTAATAAAGCTGCTTTTAGGTGCAACATCGGCAAAGTTGACATCACCCTTGATCGCAAATCCACTCTTTTTTGTAGCGTCTTCAACGCGGGAAATACCTACATCAATTACTACCGCACCTTCTTTTACATAGTCAGCCGTTACAAATTCCGGACGTCCTAATGCTACGATCAGAATATCAGCAGTCTGGCAGATTTCTTTCAGATTTTGGGTTTTGCTATGCGTAATCGTAACCGTACAATTTCCAGGGTATTCATTGCGCTGCATTAGAATACTCATCGGCAAGCCAACGATCTGGCTGCGGCCAATCACCACGCAATGTTTTCCACTGGTTTCAATGCCAGCACGAATCAACATTTCAAGAATACCAAAAGGTGTTGCCGATATATAAGCCGGAAGCCCTTTACACATCCTCCCTACATTGATCGGATGAAAACCATCCACATCTTTTGTTGGATCAACCGCTTCCATCACTGTATTTTCTGAAATGTGTTTTGGCAAGGGCAGCTGCACAATAAAGCCGTCTACATCAGGATCATTATTTAGTGTAGCAACCGCTTCCAAAAGTTCTTCTTCAGTGGTATCAGCACCGAAACGCAGCAGGGTAGAAGTGAATCCTATTTCTTCACAGCTGCGAATTTTGGAAGCTACATACGTTTCACTCGCTCCATCCTGTCCAACCAGAATAGCAGCTAAATGCGGTTTTTTACCACCACTGGCAATCCAGTTTTCAACTTCAATTTTTATTTCTGACTTAATTTGGGCTGAAATGGCCTTTCCGTCAAGTAGTTGCATTTTTATTTTATCTTAGAATATAAGTTCAAAATTTAATTAATCATGAAGAGTATTTCCTGTTTACAACATCATTTTTGCTAAAAGCTAAAAGCTAAAAGCTAAAAGCTAATTCCTGTTTCAGTTTCTCCATGCCTGTAGACGCTTTGTCCTGAATGAAGGTCATATTTTTTCTGAAAGTAATATCAGGTTTGGCCGGATCAATGATGTAGATAGGTTTGTCAGCATTTACATAATGCACCAGACCGGCGGCAGGATATACAGCAAGCGATGTTCCGATTACCACAAAAATATCAGCACGTTCTGTAATTTCAATCGCTATATCCATCATCGGAACAGCTTCTCCAAACCATACAATATGCGGGCGAAGCTGACTTCCCAGTTCACATAAATCACCTTTATTTAATTCCCAGGAAGGAATGTCATAAACAAGCTCAGGATTTTTAGTACTTTCTGATTTGAAAAGTTCTCCATGCAAATGAATAACATTTTTTGAACCAGCAATTTCGTGCAGATTATCTACATTTTGTGTGATAATCTGCACGTTATAATATTTTTCCAGTTCTACCAGGGCATAATGTGCAGCATTTGGTTTTACTGAAAGTGCCTGTTTTCTTCTTTCGTTGTAAAAATTCAGTACCAGATCCTGGTTTCTTCGCCAGGCTTCCGGTGTTGCTACATCTTCAATCCGGTGGTTTTCCCACAAGCCGCCACTATCACGAAATGTATTAATTCCGCTTTCAGCACTAATTCCGGCACCTGAGAGAACAACAAGCGTTTTCATATTTTTTTAGTACTTTTGGGTACAAAGATTATGAATTTTTATTACCTACCGGGAGTTCGAATCCCTCTCTCTCTGCATGTAATTTATTGGTTATAAAGAACCAAATTACCTAACTTTTTTTAACTACTTTCTTGGCGGCTGGCTTCTTAACAGCTGGTTTTTTTAATGCCACCTTTTTTTCTACCGGAGCTTTTTCTGCTGCTGGCGCTTTGGCAGCTGCTTTTTTAAATCCGCCTCTACCTGTTGGTTTGTCGGGCGTATCTGCTGCTAACTGCAAAATCGCTTCGTATGTAAGATCAGCCGGCTCCGTTCCTTTTGGAATTTTAAGATTCCGTTTTTCAAAAGCGACATAGGGTCCGTATCTTCCGTTCAATACTTTCACATCCGGGTTTTCAGCAAATTCCTTGATTGTTTTATTACTGTCGGATATGCGTTTCGCTTCTATAATTTCAACAAGACGATCTTCAGTAACAGCCATAGGATCATCCGTTTTGGCCAGTGAATAATACTTACCGCCATGTTTTACATAAGGCCCGAATTTACCGACACTCACGATCATTTCAGAATCCTCAAAAAGACCAGCGGTTCGTGGTAATTTGAAAAGCTCGAATGCTTCATCCAGCGTAATGTTTTCCATCAGCTGGCCTTTTTTCAAGCTTGCAAATTTTGGTTTCTCCTCATCTTCCGCATCCCCGATCTGTACGTAAGGGCCATATTTTCCTATACGGACTGTGATTTTCTTACCCGTAGCAGGATCCTCACCCAGCTCGCGGGATGTAAGGCTAAAGTCAATCGCTTCTTCTTTGGCTTCGTCTACTTTCTTGTGAAAAGGAGCGTAAAAATCTTTGATCATTTTCTGCCACGGAAGATTTCCGTCGGCAATATTATCAAAGTCCTTTTCTACACTTGCTGTAAACGAATAGTCAATGATATCCTCGAAGTGGTTGACCAAAAAATCGTTAACAACCATTCCCGTGCTTGTAGGGAAAAGTTTGGATTTTTCAGAACCGTATATTTCTTTTTTTACAACACTGTCAATCTTATCATTGGCAAGCGTAAGTTCCTTAAACGCGCGCTCAATACCTTCTCTGTCTTCCTTAATAACGTACTCTCGTCTGATAATCGTAGAAATAGTCGGCGCGTATGTAGAGGGACGTCCGATGCCCATTTCTTCCAGTTTTTTAACAAGACTCGCTTCTGTATAGCGAGGTGGATTTCGTGTGAACCGCTCCGTGGATTTCATATCCGAAAGGTTCAGGATCTGGTTGATGTTCAAGGGAGGAAGCATGCCTTTTTGTTCTTCATCTTCCTCATCACTGGATTCCAGATATACTTTCAAAAATCCTTCAAATTTGATTACCTCACCCTGTGCAACGAGTTCTTCATTGGTTGAAGAAATTGCAATGGTTGCCGTTGTTCTTTCCAGTTGCGCATCAGCCATCTGGGAAGCGATCGCACGTTTCCAGATCAGTTCATACAAACGCTGTTCATTACGGTCTCCACTTCCCTGTAAGGTAGAAAAATCAGTAGGGCGAATGGCTTCGTGCGCTTCCTGAGCCGATTCGTTTTTAGTTTTGAAAACTCTTTTATTGTAAAATTCCGGGCCATATTCCTTAGTAACTTGTACCCGTGCCTTTTCCATAGCTTCCTCCGACAGGTTCGTCGAGTCAGTACGCATGTAGGATATTTTTCCGGCTTCATACAAGCGCTGCGCTACCGTCATGGTTTGCAGTACTGAAAAACTCAGTTTACGTGAAGCTTCCTGTTGTAAAGTAGACGTTGTGAATGGTGGTGCAGGGGTTTTTTTTGCTGGTTTGACTTCAAGATTTTTTATAGAAAAAGTAGCCCCGATACATTTTTCCAAAAATGTAAGCGCATCGGTTTCCTGTGCAAAGTTTTTTGGTAATTCGGCATTTAGTACTTTTCCGTTCCCCAGATCAAAATGAGCGGTTACCTTAAAGCTTCCTTTTGACTTAAATGCATCAATCTCCCTTTCTCGCTCTACGATAATCCGCACAGCCACCGATTGTACACGTCCCGCAGAAAGATTTGTTTTACCAATTCGTATTTTCTTCCATAATATGGGAGAGAGTTCATAACCTACCAGTCTGTCAAGAATTCTGCGTGCCTGCTGGGCATTGACAAGGTCTACATCAATGACGCGAGGTGTCGCAATGGCGTTTTGCAAAGCCGTTTTGGTAATTTCACGAAAAACAATTCTTTTGGTATCGTCTGGTAATCCCAATGCCTCTTTGAGGTGCCACGATATGGCTTCCCCTTCGCGGTCGGAGTCAGTTGCCAGCCATACTTCGGCGCCTTTCGCTAATTTTTTCAACTCATTAATGACTTTCACCTTGTCACCTGAGACTTCGTAAGACGGCTGAAAACCATTGTCTACATCGACACCCATATCATGTTCGGGAAGGTCACGTACATGCCCAAAGCTGGATTTAACGATAAAGTCTGTCCCTAAATAATTTTCTATGGTTTTGGCCTTCGCCGGTGACTCTACGATCACCAGATTTTTTGACATAATTTTGGAATTAAGGTACTAGGTGGCTCTTTGGAGCTCAAATATAGGGTAGAAACCAGCAAAAAATCAAAGTAGTTGCTAAAAGCTGTATGAGAATCTTCTTCAAAGGGATTTAAAAAACATAAGATTTTCACGATTCTCAATCTATAATTAAGAGTAGAAAGAACAAAAAACAACGTTTGCAAGTTGTAATAATACCGGCTTAGTTCATAATCATTGTAAATAATTGCAATAAAAGGGCCGTTGCCGGATACGTTATAAGGAATTTTGTACTTTTATGCGTTTTATTGATAACAGATAATTTGAATCGTTGAATTACTATGGCCGTTGACTTTAACAGAGAAAATCCTATACCCTCAATTGTGGAATGCCGTACCAACACAGGTTAATGAAAGGAGAAAATCATGTGTTGATTTCTCTCTGATCTACGTTGCGCGTCAGGAAGCGAGAGCTCATATGGCATTATTGTAATTTTTACAAGCTGGTAAAGTATAAGGGGGGCAGTATTAATACCCTATAATAAATCTGCCTTTAACATTGAAAAAAAATAAAAATGAATATTTATAAAGATTACATTAAAGAGATTGAAGAAAGAAAAATTCAGGGGCTTAATCCGAAGCCAATTGATGGTGCTGAATTGCTAAGCGAAATCATCTGGCAGATTAAGGATTCAAATAATGAATACCGGGCTGATTCTCTTCATTTTTTTATTTATAACACATTACCCGGAACCACAAGCGCTGCTGGTGTAAAAGCCAGGTTTTTAAAAGAAATCATTCTTGGAGAATCCGTAGTAGAAGAAATATCACCTGCTTATGCCTTTGAGTTATTATCTCACATGAAAGGCGGACGTTCGATTGAGGTATTGCTAGATATCGCACTTGGTGATAATATCTTCACTGCCAAAGAAGCTGCAAGGGTTCTTAAAACACAGGTTTTTCTTTATGATGCAGATATAGATCGTCTAAAAGAAGCATTCAAAAGCGGAAATGAAATTGCGAAAGAAATTCTTGAAAGCTACGCACAGGCTGAGTTTTTTACCAAACTGCCGGAAGTAGCAGAGGAAATCAAGATCGTTACTTTTATTGCCGGTGAGGGTGATATATCCACAGATTTGCTTTCTCCGGGTAATCAGGCGCACTCCAGATCAGATCGTGAACTTCATGGTTTATGTATGATCACGCCAAAGGCACAGCAGGAAATCAAGATATTGCAGGAAGAACATCCTGATAAGAGCGTGATGCTGATTGCGGAAAGAGGTACCATGGGCGTTGGTTCATCAAGAATGTCGGGTGTGAACAATGTGGCACTCTGGACGGGTAAAAAAGCAAGTCCGTATATACCATTCGTTAATATTGCTCCGATTGTTGGAGGTACAAACGGAATTTCTCCGATTTTCCTTACTACCGTTGATGTAACCGGCGGTATAGGAATTGACCTGAAAAACTGGGTAAAAAAGGTTGATGCCAATAGTACAGTTATCCGAAATGAAAGTGGTGACCCTGTGCTGGAAGAAGTATACTCTGTTGCTACAGGTACTGTTTTGACAATCAATACAAGAACAAAAAAATTATATAACGGTGATCAGGAGCTGATTGATATTTCTAAGGCACTTACGCCTCAGAAGATGGAATTTATAAAAGCCGGAGGATCTTACGCAATCGTCTTTGGTAAAAAGATACAGACAATCGCATGCAGGATTCTTGGTATCGAAATTCCTACTGTATATGCTCCTTCAAAGGAAATTTCTTATGAGGGACAGGGCCTTACAGCTGTTGAAAAGATCTTTAACAAAAATGCGGTTGGCACAACTCCGGGTAAAGTTTTACATGCCGGTTCAGATGTTCGTGTAGAGGTTAATATCGTTGGTTCGCAGGATACAACGGGTCTTATGACTTCTCAGGAACTGGAGTCAATGGCTGCCACGGTGATTTCACCAATCGTTGATGGTGCCTATCAATCAGGTTGTCATACGGCTTCGGTATGGGATAAAAAAGCGCAGGCAAATATTCCAAGGCTCATGAAGTTTATGAACGATTTTGGTCTTATTACTGCCCGTGATCCGAAGGGAGAATACCACGCCATGACGGACGTAATTCATAAAGTGCTTAACGATATCGTTGTGGATGAATGGGCAATCATCATCGGCGGCGACTCACATACAAGAATGTCCAAAGGGGTTGCTTTTGGTGCTGACTCCGGAACCGTTGCGCTTGCACTTGCTACGGGTGAAGCGTCTATGCCGATTCCTGAATCAGTGAAGGTGACGTTTAAGGGAGACATGAAGGATTACATGGATTTCCGCGATGTGGTTCATGCTACACAGGCTCAGATGCTTCAGAAGTTTGGCGGAGAGAACGTATTCCAGGGTAGGATCATAGAGGTTCATTTGGGTACGCTTCCTGCTGATCAGGCATTCACGTTCACAGACTGGACAGCAGAGATGAAGGCGAAAGCTTCCATCTGTATTTCCGAGGATGATACTTTGATCGAATCACTGGAAATTGCAAAAGGCAGAATTCAGATCATGATTGATAAGGGTATGGATAATCACAGACAGGTTCTTCAGGGTTTGATCAACAAGGCTGATAAAAGAATTGCTGAAATTAAATCAGGTGAGAAACCAGGACTTACGCCGGATGCGAATGCAAAATATTATGCTGAGGTTGTTATCGATCTTGACATAATCGTTGAGCCAATGATTGCGGACCCTGATGTTAACAATAAAGATGTATCTAAGCGTTACACGCACGATACCATTCGGGCACTTTCTTTTTACGGGGAAGATAAAAAGGTGGACCTTGGTTTTGTAGGTTCCTGCATGGTTCACAAGGGAGATTTGAAAATTGTTTCTCAAATGCTTAGGAACCTGGAAAATCAACAGGGTAAAGTTGAATTTCATGCTCCGCTTGTAGTAGCAGCGCCTACCTATAATATTATTGAAGAGCTTAAAAGCGAAGGTGACTGGGATGTATTGCAGAAGTACTCTGGTTTCGAATTCGACGACAATGCCCCGAAAGGTGCTGCACGTACGGAATACGAGAACATGATGTATCTGGAACGCCCCGGCTGTAACCTTTGTATGGGTAACCAGGAAAAAGCGGCAAAAGGAGATACTGTTTTAGCAACCTCGACCCGTCTTTTTCAAGGAAGAGTTGTTGAGGACTCAGATCGGAAAAAGGGAGAGTCCCTGCTTGCATCGACACCAGTTGTTGTCCTGTCTGCAATCCTTGGGCGAATTCCTAGTATAAATGAATATAAAGCTGCTGTGGTTGGCATTGATCTTACCAAGTTTGCGCCTCCTGTTAAGCAGTTAACCAGATAAAATCTGTTCGGATAATCGTTGGTGGTTCGGTTTTTGATAAGCGAATGTTTAGACATTAATTTAATTACTATGGCTTTTGACTTAGATATGATTAAGGGTGTTTACGCCCGCATGCAAGAAAGAGTGGAAACTGCCCGTAAAATAGAAGGGCGGCCATTAACTTTAGCAGAAAAGATACTTTATTCTCACTTGTGGGAAGGTACTCCATCACAGGTCTACCAAAGAGGGAAATCTTACGTAGATTTTGCTCCTGACCGCGTTGCGATGCAGGATGCTACGGCACAGATGGCCCTTTTACAATTTATGCAGGCCGGCAGGCCCCAGGTTGCTGTACCATCAACCGTACACTGCGATCACCTTATTCAGGCTGAGGTTGGTGCTACTGAAGATTTACAGACTGCAAAAGATAAAAACAGAGAAGTATATGACTTCTTGGCTTCGGTATCTAATAAATATGGTATCGGATTCTGGAAACCAGGCGCAGGGATTATTCACCAGGTAGTTCTGGAAAACTACGCATTTCCTGGTGGTATGATGATCGGTACCGATTCACATACACCGAATGCCGGGGGACTAGGAATGGTAGCTATCGGTGTGGGTGGTGCGGATGCGAGTGATGTAATGTCCGGATTGGCATGGGAGCTTAAAATGCCTAAGCTGATCGGAGTGAAACTTACAGGGAAATTGAGTGGCTGGGTAGCTCCGAAAGATGTTATTCTTTGGGTGGCAGGCCAGTTGACTGTAAAAGGAGGAACAGGATGTATTGTGGAATATTTTGGTGAAGGTGCTGAAAGTATTTCATGTACAGGTAAAGGAACCATTTGTAACATGGGTGCCGAAATCGGAGCAACAACTTCTATTTTCGCTTATGATGAAAAAATGGCAGCCTACCTTCGTTCCACGGAACGAGCTGATGTAGCTGAAGCTGCCAATGCAGTAAAAGATTATTTGCGTTCGGATGTAGAGGTATATGCTGATCCTGCTGCTTACTACGACCAGCTGATTGAGCTTGATCTTTCAACACTTGAACCGCATGTAAATGGTCCTTTTACGCCGGATCTGGCATGGCCGCTTTCTAAATTTGCTACTGCGGTGAAAGAAAACGGATGGCCGGAAGTGCTTTCAGTAGGTTTGATCGGATCTTGTACCAACTCTTCTTATGAAGATATCAGCCGTGCTGCTTCAGTAGCACAGCAGGCTATTGATAAAAAATTAAAAGTTACCTCGGAATATACTATTACACCGGGTTCAGAACTGGTTCGTTATACCGTTGATCGCGATGGTTTCCTTGATACTTTTGCACAAATCGGAGGTGTAGTTCTGGCTAATGCCTGCGGACCTTGCATTGGTCAATGGGCGCGTCATGGTGCTGAGAAAGGAGAGAAAAACTCCATTATCACTTCTTTTAACCGTAACTTCTCGAAACGTGCGGATGGTAACCCCAATACGCATTCGTTTGTAGCATCTCCCGAAGTTGTTACTGCACTTGCTATTGCGGGTCGTCTGACTTTCAATCCACAAACAGACACGCTTCTTAATACAGATGGTAACGAAGTAATGCTTGATGAGCCATCCGGAGAAGAACTTCCTACCAAAGGGTTTGCAGTAGAAGATGCAGGATATCAGGCACCGGCTGAGGACGGAACGAAAGTTCAGGTTCTGGTCAGCCCTACTTCTGATCGTCTGCAATTGCTTGATCCTTTTAAAGCATGGGAAGGTACGGATCTGAAAGGATTGAAACTTTTGATTAAGGCAAAGGGAAAATGTACAACGGATCATATTTCTATGGCTGGTCCCTGGTTGAAATACCGTGGTCACCTCGACAATATTTCCAACAACATGCTGATCGGTGCGGTTAACTATTATAACGAAAAAACCAATACGGTTAAAAATCAACTGACCGGCATATATGGTGAAGTGCCAGCGGTACAGCGTGATTACAAAGCTAATGGCATCGGAACAATCGTGGTAGGTGACGAAAATTACGGAGAAGGGTCGTCACGTGAACATGCGGCAATGGAGCCCCGTTTCTTAGGTGCACGTGCTATTCTTGTTAAGTCGTTTGCGCGTATTCATGAAACAAATCTTAAAAAACAGGGAATGCTGGCATTGACTTTTGCCAACACAGCTGATTATGATAAAATACAGGAAGATGATACGATTGACATTGTTGGTTTGCAGTCTTTTGCACCCGGCGTTCAATTGACCATCGTTCTGCATCATAGTGATGGCACAACCGAAGAATTCCCGGTGAACCATACATACAATGAACAGCAAATCGAATGGTTTAAAGAAGGTTCTGCTTTGAACATCATTCGCAAGTCGGTTGCTGCATAAGCTTTCGTCTAAGATAGTAAATACAAAAAAACTCCCGGAAACGGGAGTTTTTTTGTGACTTATTATTTGTAAAAAATTAAAAATTAAAAATTCTATATGTTGCACATATGCAGGTCAAAATTTATCTAATAAGGTAAAGATGCCATTTTATTTGCTGCTGGAATTTGCTTTATAACTTATCCCGGTATATAAGCTAACTTCGGCTTTTCTTAGCTGTTTATGAATGCAAGATAATGCCTCCTTATCAAAAAAAATTAAGACCGGCTTCGGTGTTAATCGGGTAAATCGATCAGAAAAGCACTTATCTGATTTAAGGTACTAAGAAGGTTAAAACCTTTCCAATGAAAAAAAGACTTATTAAAATGCTAGTATTATTCTGTTTTGTAACGACTTTGCTGGTAGCAGGCGTTTATGTTTTTTTGCAGCAGCCGCAGTTTGGTAAAATGCCGACAGGTGCAAGACTGGAAAGAATTAAGAAATCTCCTAATTATAAAAAAGGACAGTTTCAAAATTTAAATTTTACACCCGATCTGGCAGAAGGTGTCAGCTACTTTACTATATTAAAGGAATTTATTTTTGATAAAAGCGAAAGAATAAAGCCCGCTTCTGTATTACCCTCTGTTAAAACAGATCTTTTGCATCTGAATCCGAATGAAGACGTTTTGGTTTGGTTCGGGCATTCTTCCTATTTTATGCAGATTGATGGCAAAACCATGCTGGTTGATCCCGTTTTCAGTGGGGCTGCTTCACCTGTAAAATTTACGACACCAAGTTTTGCCGGAAGTGATGTATATTCCGTAGAAGATTTTCCTGCCATTGATTACCTGTTCATTTCGCATGATCACTGGGACCATCTGGATTATGAGACGGTTATCAAATTAAAGTCCAAAGTAAAAAAAGTGATCACCGGACTGGGAACGGGAGAGCACCTGGAATCCTGGGGTTATGAGGTGTCGACAATTGAAGAAAAGGACTGGAAGGAGTCTGTTGATCTGGGAGAAGGATTTAAGGTTGATGTCATGCCAGGAAGACATTTTTCAGGAAGGGGCCTGTCAAGAAACCGCGCTATGTGGGTATCCTTTGTGCTTCAGACTCCGACAAAGAAAATATTTATGGGCGGAGACTCAGGATACGACACGCACTTCAAAAAAATAGGAGACCAGTTCGGGCCGTTTGATCTGGCATTGCTGGAATGCGGCCAGTACAATTACAACTGGAAATACATCCACATGATGCCTGAGGAAGTAGTGCAGGCAGCAAAAGATTTACAGACAAGAAAATTAATGCCGGTACACTGGGCTAAATTTGCTTTAGGCCAGCATGACTGGGATGAACCTATAATCCGTGTTACAAAAGCAAGTAAGCTCAATAATATGCCTGTTGTAACGCCTATGATCGGTGAGCTGGTTGACTTGAATGAAGATAAAATTTTTCCTGCATGGTGGGAGAAAGTAGAGTAATCAGACCACTAACTATTTATAAAGGCGAACTGTAAGAAAGTATTTAATTAATTTTTCAGCTTTCCCTTAAACAATCCGTTTCTAAACCTTAACGTATCCGGTTTTTTATCACCGTTACTGTAATTTTTAACCAGGGAAATATCAAAAGTTCCTTCTACTTGTTTATGGTATGCATCATAGTTAGTGATCGTAAGTTGCCCTGTCACATGCGGTGCCAAAGCATATCGGCTTACGATCACATCTCGCCCTACGGTTGAATAATAGCTGGCTTGCCCTTTATTCAGTGAGTAAGAGCCAACACCATCAAATTTTATACGCATGAATAAAACCTCTTCGTTACCGGGTTGAACTATCGCCAAAAATGTAAGAGAATCATCCTGATCATTCCTTTGAATCTCCATCAGACCATTCCATGCCTGATCATTAAGCGTAGACGTGTAATTTTCCGCATGAAGTTTTGGTTCTGCTTTCTTATCATTTTTACAGGAGAAGATGCTAAGAGCCATAAAAAGGAAGAGTGCTGTTTTCATATTTTTCTTTTCATTAACAGACATACTTCGTTTGTCATTGGTTGTAATGGCTAATAAAATCTTTCTCGATGAAAATATTTTTCAAGAAGGAGATCGTCCTAAAAATATTTGCTTGCTATAATTTGTTCAAGGAAGACTTTACAGATTAACTTTAAAACTATTTTTCTTCCAGCACTTCATTATTCCCAACAGTTTCACTGTGATTTTCGTAGAGTTTGCCTGATTTTAAAAACCGTTGTATGCAGTAATAGTTAAAATAAGCAAAAAACGGAGCGGCAAGTACGTCCATGCTGTAATGGACATGCTGAATCAAAAGAAGCAGACCTACAACTCCGGTAGAGAATAAAACAAAAAGTCTGTCATTTTTCTTTTCAAGACAAAGATAGATCAGGAATAAAGTCGCCGTGTGCCCGGAATAAAAAAGATCTTTAGTAATAAATACCTGTCCATAGAAATAATTACTTAAAGGATCTCTTAAAGGAATCAGCCCTGCCGGCGCGTTTAGCGGAACAAGGGTTATGGTAATGATGCGTGTCAGGCATAAAAGTACATACGACCACAAAAACACAAGAAAAAGCCTTGGGCTGTTGACAAAACGGAAGGTAGCCAAACCTATGCAGGACCAGATTAGGATGAAAATAACCTCTGAACAATCTTTTGCCGGTAGTCGGGATAAAAGAATATCCTGTATTTCTATGCCCTGCCTTACTTCAATAGCCTGAAAAAAATAATTCAGGAAACAGGAAATAATACAAAGTACTAAAAATCCGGAAATCATGGTCATTTTATACGCGTTATGCTTCCATGCTTTTCTCCAACTATTGGTAATCATAATAACGTAAATAGAATCTTATTGGTGTCTGTGTCTTGAGTATACGGATTGTTACCCTTTTAATTGCTGAATAATAACGTAAAATTGCAGCAATAAATTAACGTAAAAGTATGTAATAGGATGCAAAGCAACTTTGCCGGGAAAGCAGAAATCAAATATCTAATAAAATTATAATCCTGCTTTCCTTTTTTCGATTACACTCAAAAGTGAAGCAACAAAATTGGAAACAAATTTTTCTCTTAATTCTACGCTCAGCAAATCAATGGAGAGATAAGGATTTAAATCTTCCAGCTCCACCAGCAGCAAGTCGCCTTCGGAAGTCCGGCATGCATCTACTCTCTGAATTCCATGCGTTACGGTGTTCCAGGCAATAAATTGATTGGCAAAGATCCGATCATTCTCCGTGGCCTCGTAGCGTTCCAGGCTCCATCTTTTTGATTTATCCGGAGCGTAAAGTGCATACTGCAATTCCTGGTCGATAAAATAAAAGGAAACCTCATAAACAAAGTCAACAAAGGGCTGAACAATGCTACTGGTCAAATCCGTCTGGAGTAACTTTTCTTTTTCCACTACATGCATTCCGATAGAATCCGCACCATCTTTTAACTTTACCATATACTGGTCACTTTCGGGCAGTAAAGATAAATCCTGAATATTTTCAATGGTAGGAATAACCGGATATCCTTTCTTAGTCAGTTCAGTCAAATAGGATTTTCCCTTCATATCAGCCTTGCCCTGCATTGCATTATATGAAAGAATATTTTTTGTATTAATCCTGTAAATAAATGAATTAAAATAATCCTGATAATGCATGACAGGTCCCGTATTTCTAAAAATAACAACATCTGCTACTTCTTCAAATTTTTCAGAATCACATGGATGGCACAATAAAACATCAAAATATTCTCTCAATCTTGAAGTCAGATATAGATCTTCTTCGTAGTAATTTCTTCCTTTTGCTTTAAAGTATAAATCAGTAAGATATAATAGAGAAGGTTTATCTGAATGCATGGAGTACGTTTTTAGTGAAAATGTATACAATATACGTTATAAATATTTCTGTTTAAAGACAGACTGATAAATAATAAAACCAGACAGATTCTATCCATGGAAGCATCTGCCTGTATGATTTTAAATGATTCGTTTTGGTAGTATTATGGTGGTGAATCAACGTGTATCTGTGAAGAAATTACACTAACAATTTGATGATCACCAAAATAGATAAAGATTGTATGGTAGATTTGAAATTGTATCTTTCTATGCTGCTGCAATTTTGCTAAAGAGTAAAAATAAATTTGGTAAAATTGTCCTTTCTAAGGATTTTGTCTAACTTAACAGAACATAAGTTTATAGTTCATATTTTCTTAGCAGATATAGAAAATGTCATTTTTCTTCATTATTTATTTATAAAGACTAGTCGTAACGAATGAAAAGAAGAGATTTTATACAAATGTCAGGTTTGGGAATGGGTGCTATGATGCTGCCTTCCATTCCTATATTCGGAAGCAACGTTTCCAGTGAACATTTGCTAGAGCCTGGCATTGACGTGGTCATGAAGAAGAAATTTGCAGATATTGCTTTAAATGCTGCAAAAAGCAAAGGAGCAACTTATACCGATGTCAGGATTGGACGCTATTTACAGCAATATATTTTTACACGTGAAAAGCAGGTGCAGAATATTGTCAATGCAGAGTCATTTGGCATTGGTGTCCGTGTGATTGCTAATGGAACCTGGGGGTTTTCTGCCACCAGTGATGTTACGCCTGAAGGCATTGCCAAATGTGCGGAAACTGCCGTTGCCATTGCCAAAGCCAATTCAAAATTTCAAAAGGAACCTGTGCAATTAGCTCCGCAAAATGGAGTAGGAGAGGTAAGCTGGAAGACGAATATTCAAAAAAATGCTTTTGAAATTGCACCGAAAGAAAAAATCGACCTGCTGATGAATGTCAATGCAAAGGCAATGGAAAATGGTGCAGGCTTTGTCACATCCAATCTGTTTTTTATTAATGAGCAAAAATATTTTGCGTCTTCGGATGGCTCTTATATTGATCAGGACATTCATCGTATCTGGCCAACTTTTACGGTAACAGCCATAGATAAGGCTGCTGGGAAATTTAAAACACGTGATGCGATCAGTTCTCCCATGGGGATGGGTTATGAATATCTGGATGGAATTGCCTCTGAAAAAATTGCAGGGCCCATAGGGCTGGTAGGTTACCGGAACTCCTATGATATGGTTGAAGATGCCATTACTGCTGCAAAACAGGCGAAAGAAAAACTAACAACTAAATCGGTTTTGCCAGGCAAATATGACCTTGTTCTTGATCCTAACCATTTAGGTTTAACCATACATGAATCGGTTGGCCACCCAACAGAACTTGATCGCGTGCTTGGCTATGAAGCTAATTATGCCGGGACGAGTTTTGCAACTTTGGACAAGTGGGAATCTAAAAAATTCAACTACGGAAGCAAGCTCGTCAACATTGTGGCGGACAGATTGCAGCCGCATACCCTAGGTGCTGTGGGATATGATGATGAAGGTGTGCCTGCAAAGGAGTGGAATATAATTAAAGATGGTATCCTGGTTAACTATCAGGCGATTCGTGATCAGGCAAAAATCATTGGTGAAAAAGAATCACATGGATGCTGCTATGCTGATAACTGGAATTCTGTTCAGTTTCAGCGTATGCCGAATATTTCTCTTAAACCAGGGACAGAAAAGCGTAGCGTTCAGGATATGATCAAAGGTGTTGAAAAAGGGATTTATATCATTGGAAGAGGTTCGTATTCGATTGATCAGCAGCGGTATAACTTCCAGTTCGGCGGACAGGTTTTTTACGAAATCAAAAAAGGTGAGATTGTAGGCATGCTCGATGATGTGGCTTACCAGTCCAATACACAGGAGTTCTGGAATTCTTGCTCACAGATTTGTGACAAAGACGATTACAGAACATTCGGTTCCTTTTTTGACGGAAAAGGCCAGCCTTCTCAGGTCAGTGCTGTCTCGCATGGAAGTGCCACTACCCGCTTTGATGGCGTAAATGTGATTAATACGGGAAGGAAGATATGACCGCGAATAGCTTTCGGCAGTCGGCTATCGGCTGTCAGATTGATGACATTACCAAATTTTGCTTACGGTATAAAGTCGATTGCCGAAAGCTGATCTCTAATGTGTTTTTCTGCCTAACTAACTGTTTATAAAAATTAATTTTTTCTAATATGGCTGTCTTATCAAAAGAAGAAGCGAAGCAAATCATAGACAAAGTACTGGCCTTTTCAAAGGCTGATGAAACCAGTGCAAATCTTAACGGTGGCCGTACAGGAAATATTCGTTACGCAAGAAATTCCGTTTCGACCAGTGGTGAGTCAACCAACCTTGCGCTTTCCGTTACCTCTGTTTTTGGTAAAAAATCCGGAACAGCTACGATTAATGAATTTGACGATAAGTCATTGGAAAAAACGGTCAGAAGGGCAGAAGAAATTGCAAAACTGGCACCTGACAACCCGGAATATGTTGGCATGCTGGGTCAGCAAAATTACCTGGATGTAAAATCCTTTGCTGCCAGTACAGACGCGATCAATCCTGATTTTAGAGCCGAAGCTGCTTTCAAAAGTATTGATCCTTGCGCAAAGAAGGATTTAACTGCAGCCGGCTATTGGGAGGATTCCAGCGGTTTTGTGGCTATGGGTAATACCAAAGGATTATTTGGCTATAACGCTGCTACATCAGTTGATTTTTCCATTACCGTCAGAACGAATGATGGTTTGGGATCAGGGTATGCCGTACGTGATGTCAACGATGTTTCCAAACTGGACGTTTCACTGGCAACAGAAATAGCGATTCAGAAAGCACAGGCATCTTCCAAAGCAAGAGCTCTGGAGCCTGGAAAATATACGGTTATCCTGGAACCGACTGCTGCAGTGGATCTGCTTCAGAATATGATGGGCAGCATGGATGCGCGTAATGCTGACGAAGGCAGAAGTTTCCTGGGTAAAAAAGGCGGCGGAACCCGTCTGGGCGAAAAGCTATTTGATGAGCGGGTCAACATCTATTCTGATCCACAAAATCCGGAAATTCCGGGTTCTCCGTTTGGTGGCGGCGGCGGTCGCTTTGGTGGCGGAGGAAGTGACGGACGTGCACAGGAAAAGGTGGTTTGGGTCGAAAATGGTGTTGTCAAAAATATGTATTATTCCCGCTACTGGGCAGAGAAAAAAGGGGTAAAGGCTATTCCGCCACCTTCCGGATTTATATTTGTCGGTGGAAATGAATCGTTGGCTGATCTGATCAAAGGAACGGAAAAAGGAATTCTTGTGACACGTCTCTGGTACATTCGCGCCGTGGATCCACAAACTTTGCTTTATACGGGATTAACGCGTGATGGTACTTTTTACATTGAAAACGGCGTAATCAAATTCCCTGTCAAAAATTTTCGTTTTAATGAAAGCCCGGTCATCATGCTGAATAATCTTGAAGCAGCAGGCAAGCCTATGCGTCAGGGAGGAAATCTGGTACCACCGCTAAAAATCCGTGACTTTACTTTTACAAGCTTATCTGACGCCGTTTAAAAAAGCGGAAGAATTTTAAGTTCATTTATACAATCATTTATTGACCTAAACAGGAGGGACTCAACTTGAACCGACGCGATTTTATTCAGATAGCCGGACTTAGTACCGGAGCTTTTATGTTACCAGGTTTTGCCAGTGGAAAAACAGTTTCTCCAGAAGCACTTTTGGAGCCAGGACTTGATGTTGCCATTAAGAAAAAGCTGGCAGATGCAGCGCTAAACGCAGCAAAATCCAAAGGAGCGACTTATGCCGACGTGCGTATCGGACGCTACTTAAACCAATTTGTTATTACAAGGGAAGATAAAGTTCAAAATATTGTAAACACGGAATCATACGGTGTAGGCATCCGTGTGATTGCCAACGGTTGCTGGGGATTTGCCGCCGTTGCTGATGCCAAAAGCGATGCACAGATTGCGAAAGCTGCAGAAGATGCCGTGGCCATTGCCAAAGCAAATTCAAAATTGATGAAACAGCCCGTTGAACTGGCTCCTCAAAAAGGATTCGGCGAAGTAAGCTGGAAAGCACCGATCAAGAAAAATGCATTTGAAGTTCCTGTAAAAGAAAAAGTTGACCTTTTGCTCAGCGTGAACGATGCTGCTATGAAAAACGGAGCAAACTATGTCAATTCCGTTCTTTTCATGGTGAATGAGCAGAAATATTTTGCTTCAACGGATGGCTCTTATATTGATCAGGATGTTCACCGTATATGGCCAAACTTTACAGTCACTGCCATTGATCCGGCATCCGGAAAGTTCCAGACCCGTAACTCGTTAAGTGCACCGATGGGTATGGGTTATGACTATTTACAGGTCAACCCGAAAGATAAAGTGACCGGTATAACTACCCGTTACAATATGGGTTACGATATGCTGGAAGATATCACAGCAGGGGCGCAGCAGGCGAAAATGAAACTATCAGCCAAATCTGTGGAAGCAGGTAAATACGATCTAATCCTGGATCCGTCTCACCTTTGGTTAACGATTCATGAATCGGTAGGACACCCGCTGGAACTGGATCGTGTACTGGGTTATGAAGCAAACTATGCCGGTACTTCTTTTGCGACGCTGGACAAATGGCAATCGAAAAACTTTAAATACGGAAGTGATAAGGTAAACCTGATTGCAGATAAAACACAGGTTGGTTCGTTAGGCGCTGTGGGTTGGGATGATGAAGGGGTTAATACCAAGAAATGGGATTTAGTGAAGGATGGTGTCCTGGTTAATTACCAGGCCATTCGTGACCAGGCTAAAATAATCGGTGAAAAAGAATCACATGGCTGCTGTTACGCAGATAGCTGGAGTTCGGTTCAGTTTCAGCGCATGGCCAACGTTTCTCTTGCTTCCGGAAAAACACCGCTTTCAGTGGAAGACATGATCAAGGACGTTAAAAAAGGAATTTATATCATTGGCGACGGATCATTCTCAATTGATCAGCAACGTTATAACTTTCAGTTTGGCGGACAATTATTTTATGAAATTAAAGACGGGAAAATCGTGGGTATGCTGAAAGATGTGGCGTATCAATCCAACACCCAGGAATTCTGGAACTCATGTGTGCAGGTTTGCGACGACCGCGATTACCGCTTGGGTGGATCTTTCTTTGATGGAAAAGGTCAGCCTTCCCAGTCCAGTGCCGTTTCCCACGGAAGCTCAACAGCCCGGTTTGCCGGTGTTAATGTGATCAATACAGCCAGAAAAATTTAATACTGAACTATGTCAGTGATATTAACGGAAGCAGAAGCGAAAGCATTGTTACAAAAGGTTTTGAAGTACTCAAAAGCGGATGAATGCGAAATCAATATATCAGGAGAAAAGCGGGGAAATATACGTTATGCGCGTAACGAAGTTTCTACAAGCGGAGCACAGATCACCCAGAATCTGGTTGTTCAGTCCTCTTTTGGAAAAAAAGTAGGTGTAGCCACAACGAATGAATTCAGTGACGAAGCATTTGAAAAAGTAGTTCGGCAATCCGAAGAACTGGCACAGCTGGCACCGGAAAACCCGGAATATATGGGTGTACTAACACCGCAGCAGTATAAGAAGTCATCCGGATTTTTTGATTCTACGGCAAATATTACCCCTGATTTCCGTGCCGATGCCGTAGCTAAAAGTCTGGAATTATCCAGAACACAGAATCTGGCTGCTGCTGGTTTCTGGGAAGATACGCAGGGATATTCGGCAATGCTTAATTCAAAACAGCTATTTGCCTATTACCCAAGCACTGATGTTAACTTTTCCCTGACAGTCAGAACGAATGACGGAACAGGATCGGGGTATGTTGCCAGAGGATATAGTGATGTTTCAAAACTGGATACTGAAGCTGCCACCCGGATTGCCATCCAGAAATCAACAGGTTCGGTAGGAGCAAAGGCTCTCGAGCCGGGAAAATATACCGTTATTCTCGAGCCTACGGCGGCGGCTGTTTTACTGGAAAATATATTCTACAACATGGACGCCCGCAGTGCGGATGAAGGCCGTTCTTTCCTCAGCAAGCAAGGCGGAAAAACCAAGCTTGGTGAAAAAATTGTAGATGAAAGAGTTACTATTTATTCTGATCCTGGTAATCCTGACTTACCATCCGCTCCCTGGGCCGGTGACGGTCAGCCTATGGAAAGAGTAAACTGGATTGAAAAAGGTGTGGTCAAAAACATGGCGTATTCACGTTACTGGGCACAAAAGAAAGGTGTAAAAGCAATTCCTTTTCCTAACAATATGATTGTAGCCGGCGGTACGGCAACTTTGGAAGAAATGATTGCTTCTACCAAACAGGGAATTCTGGTTACTAAATTATGGTACATCCGCGAGGTAGATCCGCAGACCTTATTGCTGACGGGACTGACGCGTGATGGTACTTTTTATATTGAAAATGGAAAAATCAAACATCCTGTGAAAAACTTCCGGTTCAACGAAAGTCCTGTGATCATGCTAAATAACCTTGAAACATTGGGTAAGCCGGAGCGGGTAGTCAGTACGGAATCAAACCAGAATTATATGATGCCACCTATGAAAATCCGTGAATTTACATTTTCGTCGTTATCAGACGCAGTATAAATTTTTATTTGCAGCAGAATATTTTCCCGCTGCAAATACATTTGCCTAACCTATGAAACCTTTTTTCTTCACCCGTCTTCAGTATACGTCAGGAAACTGGGATACCGATCAGCGCATGCCTTCAAACCTGCTGCATTCACTGGTGGAGTATACTACCATTCCCATTGATGAAAAGGAAAAGGTGGTGCTGCTCAGTAGTAATGATATTTTTAAAAGCCCGTTCTGCTATTTGAGCGGCCACAAACTGGTCGAATTTTCAGCCCAGGAACGAGATCATTTTAAGCGCTATGTGCAGAATGGAGGATTTGTGTTTGTGGACGACTGTAACCACGATATAGATGGATTATTTGCTAAATCCTTTGAGCAAGAAATGTCCAGAACCTTCGGTCCCAAGGCTTTACAGAAAATACCAAATAATCATCCTATTTATAACAGTTTTTTTCATTTCGAAGATGGCCCGCCAACCACAGCATTTGAGCTGAATGGCTGGGGTGATGATCTGGTGCATGATTATCTGAAAGCGGTAACGATCAACGGGCGCATCGGCGTGCTTTACAGCAATAAGGATTACGGTTGTGAATGGGATTATGATTTTAGAAATAAACGTTTTTTGGCTGTCGATAATACCAGGTTCGGGGTCAATATTGTCATGTATGCTTTAACTGCTTAACGATTGGAAACACAGGAACTAGCCCATTATAAAGCCCTGGTAGCGAAGCTGCCGCTTCTTAAAAAAGAAATTGGTAAAGTCATTGTGGGGCAGGAAGATGCCATAAATGAGATTCTGATTTCCCTGCTTGCAGGTGGTCATTGTTTGCTGGAAGGAGTACCCGGACTGGCAAAAACACTGATGGTGAAAACCATGTCGGAAGCTTTACACATGAGTTTTAAACGTGTTCAGTTTACGCCGGATTTAATGCCGGGAGATATTGTGGGTACGGAAATTCTGGAAGAGGATCATGATACCGGAAAGAAATTTTTTAAATTTAATCAGGGACCCATTTTCGCGAATGTAGTTCTTGCGGATGAGATCAACCGGACGCCGCCAAAAACACAGGCAGCACTTCTGGAAGCAATGCAGGAAAAAAGTGTAACTTATGCTGGGACAAATTATGCGTTGCCAAATCCGTTTCTGATCATTGCTACGCAAAATCCAATTGAACAATCGGGTACTTATCCTTTACCGGAAGCTCAGCTCGATCGCTTTCTGTTGTATATCAAGCTGAGTTACCCAAGTGAGCAGGAAGAACTGGATGTATTGAAAAATACGACGGGATCAAAGGGCGTGGTAATCGACCGGGTACTAAGTGATATCGACATTATTGAACTGCAAAAACTGACCAGACAAGTTCACATCAGCGAAGATCAGATTGTTTTTATCAACCGGTTGGTTCGCGCTACAAGGCCTGATGGAAGTCCCTCCGAATATGTCAAACAATGGTGTGACTGGGGAGCAGGACCAAGAGCCGGTCAGGCACTTGTACTTTGCGCAAAGGCAAGAGCGGTCTTAAACGAGCGTTTTGCTGTCATTCCGGAAGATATTCACACGCTTGCTTTCCCAATTCTTCGTCACCGGATTTCAATGAATTTCAGAGCCGAGGCGGAAAATATCACATCGGACAATGTGATTGCAGATCTTATTAAAACATTGAAATAGATCCTAGCTTTTAGCGGTTGGCTTTTAGCACTTGGTGAGCGTAACGAAATCTGACCCACCTCCATTTTTTGGAGATTGTAAAAAAGTAAAAACCTATGTCTTCAAAACGTACCGGGCTTCTTGCATCCGATCTGATCAAACTTGGAAACCTTCAGCTGGTTGGAAAACTGATCAGCGAAGAATTGATGCTGGGTGTACACGCCAGTAAGCGTTCAGGTATGGGTACCGAGTTTGAACAATACCGTCATTACGAACCCGGTGATGATCCCAAAAGGATTGACTGGAAATTGTATGCAAGAACTGACAAGCATTTAGTCAAGGAATCGTCGGCGGAAAGTAACCGGCAGATCCGGTTTTTGCTGGATCTTTCCGGTTCTATGAATTATGCTGAAAATGGCATGAGCCGTCTGGAATATGCGAAATTACTTATTGCTTCACTGGCTTATCTTGGCTATATCCAAAATGATCAGATGAGTTTATACGCTTTGCAGAACGGAAAAGTGAACAACATTGCGAGCGGTGCTTCCAGTTCGGGAAAGCAGGCTTTTAATAAAATATTATTTGGATTGCAAAAGACGACTGCGTCAGGAGAATGGAAGTCAGATTTTTCAGCCAACGGGAAATTACAATTTCCTGAATTTGCAACGAAAAGCCAGGAGCAGCTGATTTTTGTAACCGATTTTCTTCAGGTAGGAGAGGAGTGGCTGACATTAATAAAATCCATAGCAAGTCCGCGGCGTGAAATTGTCATTTTCCAGGTTTTAGGAGATAATGAAGTGGAATTTAACCTGACCGGTTTTTATCGTTTTAAGGATCTAGAAACCGGAAAAGAGATTGAATTGCAGGCAGAAGCAGTAAAAGAAAAGTACCAGGAATCAGCGAAGGCATATTTTAGTATGCTCGAAGAAGAGTTACGGATTCCTTATGTAAATCTGGTTCAGGCCAAATTGAGTGATCCGCTGGGAATGATACTAAAAGAATTTTTAACGAGAAGGAAAGGCTAATGAATTTCTTACAACCTTTCATGTTCTGGGGAGCACTGGCGATAGCCATACCAATTTTTATCCATTTCTGGCATCAGAAGAAAGGTAAAGAACTGGATTGGGCTGCTATGCAGTGGCTTATCGATAAAAGTCAGCAGCAAAGCCGTGGCTTTCGTCTGGATGATCTGCCGCTGTTAATTGTTAGGTGTTTGCTCATTCTGGTTTTGACATTTATGTTGAGTCAGACGGTTGTAAACTGGTTTAAAGAAATGGGTCATGCTGAAAGAATTCATCTTGTTCAACCTTCGTCAAGTGTGGTTAATAATTATCGTTTTGAACTTGAAACAGCCATAAAAAACGGTGATAAAGTATTCTGGATTAATCCCGAAATTGAAGAAATTAATGATTTGTCATCCATTTCAAATCAAAAAAATAGGGGCGCTTTATATCTTCAGGATGTTATAAATAAAGTCAGTAAAACAGGTGCGAAGATGGATCTGTATATAACTGCTCATCAGAAATGGCTTGATTTACCTAAGATTTATATCCCGGAACCCTACACGCTGCATACAGTAACAGATTCTTCTCAAAATCATCTGCATAACTATTTTGACCTGGGCGAAGGAAAAAAGCTGTTCGTCAACGAAGGTCATTTAACCGTTTCAAATCCTGGCGAACCGGATAATTTGCCCAGGCTGGAATCCGAGCCTGTTCATTCAGGCAAACTCAATGTTCTTGTAGATTACCAAAATAAAGCCGAGCAGCAAACCGTCGAAGCGGCGCTTGGTTCTTTATCCGCAGTTTATTCTTTACCAATGAGTATTGATTATAAAAAAGTTAATCAAAAGAAATATGATCTTGTACTGACAGATCAGACCGTTGCTCATTACGATCCGAAAACACGCTATGTGCTCTCTGGAAAGTCAGCCTTTGGTAATCAAAATTTGGTTTCAAACATTGTTGAGTTACAGGATTCATTAAGAATTCAGACCTCTGAAATGGTAAATTCGGGTCAGCTGCCGGAATACTTAGGTGACTTGCTAGTAACTCAATTTAAATTAGACGGAGCTAAGAACCTGATAAGCCAAAACCAGTTAAAAACAAGATTTGTGCAGACTAAACCTTTGGAAGTTAACATGGAAGGCAGTTTACGCCCCTGGCTTTTTATACTTTTTATAGCATTACTCATTCTTGAACGCTGGATGGCTTTGAAGAAAACGATACAGAAAAGTTATGTATGAGCTGAAAAAATTAATTAATTCCTTCACCACACAACTTTACGCCAATGCATTCATCAGGTGTTTGTTGCTGGCCGTTTCTGCTTTTGTGCTAACGTCCGTATTCAGGCAGTCATCTCTGATCGCCCCGCTTTTAGCAGCGGGTATTGGATTGCTCATAGGCGCTTACATTACAAAATTATATCAGGACAAAAAACCTCAGGCTATCCGTTTAATTCATCAGACGGTCAGGGAATCCGAATACAGTTTGCATCTGCTGGATAAAGAAGAGCTTAATATGGCAGAGCAACTGCAGTTGGAAAGGCTTAACCAAAATGTTTCGGCAGGCCATTTTCATTATCGCAATCTGTATGACGGCACAATGATCTATGGTTTAATCTTTCTTTTTTCTCTGGTTTTTTACAGCCTGTACCCGCGTCTAAATTTCTCAAGCAGTAGTCAGAGTGTTGTTTTAAATACAACTAAAAATATCAAACAAACTAACATTCCTGTTGCACCAAGCTTTGAAGGAGCTGCTGTAACCGTCAATCCACCCGCTTATACAGCGCTTCCTGCTAAAAAATCGACCGATTTAAATGTTAGTGCAATCATTGGTTCTTCCTTGATCTGGAACGTTACTTTTAGTCATCAGGATAATTTGTCGGTACGTTTGGCCAACAATCGGGGAGACGAGCTCTTATTCAAAAAGGCAAATGGAATTTTTGAATACAAAGACAAGCTGACCGGCTCCGGACTTTATTCTATTAAAGCATATTGGAAAGATTCACTGGTGTATCAATCCGACTTTTACAAGCTGGAAGCGCAAGCCGATCTTGCTCCTAAAATTGAACCAGACTCTAAAGAATTATATCAGTACCATTTCCTGAAAGACACTAAAACGATTCAGGTTTCTGCTAAAATGTCGGATGACTTTAAGGTGAAAACCGCTTTTATCGTCGCGACGCTGGCCCGTGGTTCCGGGGAAAATGTTAAGTTCCGTGAGATGAAATTTCCACTAAGTCCGGGCAATTTTAAGGAATCCGGATTAAGTCAGGTAATTGATCTGAATGCGTTGAATTTTACGCCGGGCGATGAACTTTACTACTACTGGGCTGCCATTGATAACAAGGAGCCGGAACCGAATTTCACCAAATCAGATACCTATTTCATTGTGTATAAGGACACGGCAAAAGTGGAGGAATCAGAACTTTCTACCATGTCCGTAAACACGGTTCCGGAATATTTCCGCAGTCAGCGCCAGATTATTATCGATACTGAAAAACTGATTGCAAGACGAAAAAAAATTAAAAAAGAGGAATTTAACAGTACTTCCAATGAAATCGGATTCGATCAGAAAGTACTTCGTTTGCGATACGGGCAATTTTTAGGAGAGGAATTTGAACAGAATATTGGAGGTGGCGGTGCACCGCACGAAGAAAACGGCAGTGGGAATATCCTGGATGCTTTTACACATAAGTCAGACGCTGAGGGCGAGGCAGCAGAAAACCGTAAATCTCAGCCCGTGGAAGAGCATCATGATCACGGCGGTGACAGTCATGCTGAAACCGGTTCCAAAGATGCTATTGCGGAGTTAATGGAGCAGTATGTACATGCACATGACGATGCGGATGTAAATACTTTTCATGAGCAGTCTACCAAAAGTTTATTGAAAATGGCTTTGGAACAAATGTGGCAGTCGGAATTACATCTGCGCATGTACGAGCCGGAAAAAGCGATTCCTTTTGAAACCAAAGCACTAGAATATTTGAAACAGGCGCAACACAAAGCAAGGGCATTTGTCAAAAAAAGCAGCTATGATCCGCCTCCGATCAAAGAAAAGGAAAAACGTTTGACAGGAGAACTGACAGATGTGAGCAAAAATTTCAATCAGGAAAAAACGATTTCACTGATCCGGACGGAACAATTGGCCGCTGATGTGCTGGGCTATCTGGAATATGATAAACTGAGTACTTCACAGCGTGCCAGATTCCAGGTAGTAGGGACCCAGTTGTCTGATCGACTTATGAATAGCGGTCCTTTTAATGGGGGATTTCAAAACTGGCCGGTATTGGGCGCATTGCAGAAATTGCTTAGTGGAAAGCAGATCTCCGCAACTCAAAAACAGGAATTGAAAACGGAATTGTATAAAAGGGCAGGAGTTAACATACAAAGCGGCCGTTCCTATGTAAGCGAGAAAAAACTGGAAACTATTTTTTGGAAAAAGCTAAAATGAAACCGGCAGACAATCCGGTGACCGTATATGATTGCATTTGATTTCAACTGGTCGGAACCACTAAACCTGGTGCTGATTTTGTTCCTTATTCTTCTTGGAGGTTTACAAACAGGTTTTTTGCTGCGAAGTTCCGGCCCGGAAATTTCGAAACAGAAAATTGGGATCAGAATTGTTTTAAATCTTTTGTTATGGCTGATCGTCGCGGGTTTTATCTTTCAGCCTGTTATCCGAAGTACCGCGGTATCACGCAGGGTTATTGTTGCCGGAAAAGACGTTACTTCCAAAGAAATAAGAATAATTCAGGACACTTTGCATGTTCAGGAAGTACTTTCGGAAAAGAATGTAATGGATAAATCCTTTGATACTTTAACGTTGGTCGGACAAGATTTTAGTCCTTCTTTTTTTGCTGATCTCAGCCGGAAAATCACTACTTCCGTAATCATTAACCGAATTCCTTACTTTTCAGAAAATCAGATTCAATCGGTTTCCTGGAATGGACTGGTTAGAAAAGGGCAGGAGCAGCGCATTACTGGCTTTGTTAACTCCTCAGATTTTCAATGGGTAAAAGTGAAATTCGGTAATCAGACGCTGGACAGTGCAAAACTTGAAAAAGGCGGGCAATATTTTGACCTGTCTTTTCCCGTTTTCACAGAAAGAAGAACGAAAGTGAATTTGTATGTAGGCAATGATCTTCATGAAACCATCCAATTTTTTGCCCGGCCTTTACCACCCTTAACGTATCAGTTCATACTGGATAATCCTGATTTTGAGAGCCGGAATCTGGCGACCTGGTTAGGGAACCGTGGCAATGCTGTTGAGATTTCTACCAGCCTATCCAAAGATATCAGAAGCAAATTAACGCTTAACAAAACCGGGAATCCGGACGTGATTATTACGGATCCCAAAAATGCTTCCAATACTCAGGTCAAAAAAGCGCTGGCAAATGGAAAGAGTATTTTGTTTATCAATCTTGTCAACGGATCATCCGATGTGGCCGCAATTAATGCTGCATTAGGGACCAGGTTTCAGATTAAGAAAATATCGAATGAAGAAGCCTTGCCTGTAAATGGTGAGTTAACAAAGCTACCTTTTGATTTTTCTAATGCAACCGGCTATCTGACTATAAAGAAATATCCTGTAGCTGTTGAAAAAACAACAGGAAAAGTGGCTGTGAGTCTGTTAAATGAAACATTTCCTACCTTGCTCAATGGGGACAGCCTTGCATATAGCAACGTTTGGACATCTGTAATCGCAGCCATTCATCCTGCTTATCAGTCGAATGTAGAAGTATCCGCTCCGGTTTACAAAGGCTATAAATCTGATTTGAAGTTCAATTATCTGGCTGATAATCCTGCTTCTGTTATGCTGGGTTCTGATACGGTTTATCTTAATTATTCAGCCATTAACAAGCAGACGGCAAATGCACTTTACCTTCCTTCTGATTCTTCCTGGCAATCTTTAGGAGATTCGGAGATCTTTATAACAGATAGTCTCCAATTTCCTGATTATTATAAAAGTATGCAGATGGATGATTTTATAAAGTCCAGACTGCAGCTGCAAACGGAGCTAAATAACACGTTGAAACTTTCAACAAGTACTGAACCACATGTAAACGAAAGCCGATTACCTGATTGGATCTGGTTTTTGATGTTTGTGGTGTGTTTTACAGCACTCTGGCTGGAACCCAAGTTTAATTAAACAATATTCTGACTTACCGGATTACATCCTGAACTTTATCCTAAATCAACTACTTTTGCGCTCCGTAGGGAATACGATTTCTTAATCCTCATTCCTAACGGCGATCATGATTTTACAATTAATAGGTATATGAATAAAAACGAGCTTCAACTCAGGACCGTTAATGTAATCCGTTATGTGACGCCCTTGCGTGAGGGCGGATCGCTGCCGGCAATTGCAGAAGCGGATGATGATTTTTTATATGTATTAAAATTCCGTGGTGCCGGTCAGGGTGTAAAAGCGCTGATTGCTGAGCTGATTGGCGGAGAAATCGCACGGGCTCTGGGATTTCGGATGCCGGAAATTGTATTTGCCAATCTGGATGAAATGTTTGGTATGACAGAACCGGATGAAGAAATTCAGGATTTGTTGAAGGCAAGCACCGGATTAAATCTGGCGATGCATTATCTGTCGGGCGCCATCACTTTTGATCCTCAGGTAACCACCGTAGATGCAAAACTTGCATCACAAATTGTCTGGCTGGATTGTCTGTTGACCAACGTTGACCGCACGGCAAGGAATACCAATATGCTGATCTGGCATAAAGAACTCTGGCTTATTGATCATGGCGCATCTTTGTATTTCCATCATTCCTGGACTAACTGGGAAGAACAGGCCAAAAGAACTTTTGTACAGATCAAGGATCATGTATTGTTACCGCAGGCAACAGAACTTGAAACAGTAGACGAATCTTTCAGGTCCATTTTAACGGATGATCTAATCTATTCTATTGTAGCCATTATCCCGGACGACTGGCTGCTTCGTGATGCACCGTTTGAAACAGCAGATGAGCACCGACAGGCCTATGCCAAATTTTTAATTTCAAGAATTTCAGTATCAGAAGTATTTGTAAAAGAAGCGCAGAATGCAAGAACATCACTTATTTGAGTACGCCGTCATTCGCGTCGTGCCCAGAGTCGAGCGTGAAGAGTTTTTAAACGTAGGGGTAATTCTCTACTGCCCGAAGCAGGGTTTTTTACAAAGTAAAATCAATCTGGATATTGAACGCCTAAATGCCTTTACCGGGAAACCGGATGTATCAGAAATAGAAGAATATCTGGCAGCCTTAAGCCGGATTTGCATAGGAGGAAAGACAGCCGGGCCCATTGGAAAATTACCCATTGCTTCCCGTTTCCGCTGGCTGACAGCTACCCGAAGCACGGTTGTTCAAACTTCGAAAGTGCATCCTGGTTTTTGCAAAGACGCAGGTGTTACGCTTGCAAAGTTGTTTAATGAACTGGTTTTGTAGGTAGCAATCCTGAAAGGATGATAGTATTGTAGAATATAACATTAAACATACTAAGTCAAACCCTGAATGGGTAACAATGTTAAAGTAAAATGCTTCGCCCAATTCAATGAACGAAGCATTTTACTTTTTCTTGAATTTTAACAGGTTTTAAAACGATTTCAAGGTTTTGAAAATCTCAGTGTAGGGCTGTTCGCCTTCGTAAATCTTTACCAGCTTTCCTGTTTTATCATACATAGCCAGGTAAGGAAACGACCGGATCTGATAATATTTCTGAACAAGATAAGATGTTCCTTCAGTACCTAATTTAATGTTTGGATAAGCAGCCAGATTGTAATCCTTCTCAAATTTCTTAGTCATCTCCATAGACTGAAACGTGATCATTACCAATTGCTTGTTAGTCATTACAGTATAATTTTTAAGCAAGGCTTTGGTAAATTCCTGACAGTGATCACAATCCGGTGAAAAGTACATCAGTACGACCGGGCCGGGAGCAAGCTGTGAGGCATTGTACGGTTTACCATTTGTTAATGTAATCTGGAACGGAGCTATTTTTCTCAATCCTATAGCAGACTGGCAAAAGGCGGAACCAGCCAGAAAGACAAACAGAAGCAGCGGAATTATTTTTTTAGTCATTAGTAAAGTTAGTTTTTCGATCTGCAATTTAGGATTCTTTTATATGGGTAAAAATATATTTTTACTCAATTTTAAACTGCTAATGCAAGTTCTTTGTTAATCTTATACCAATCTTTTTTATTACTTTATTTTATCAGCATGAATTGGATCACCATCACATCCGAAAAAGACGTTCAGGATTTAGCTAGCTCCGAAGAATACGTACTCATTTACAAACATAGTCCCCGCTGCATGACAAGCCTTATGGCATTCAAAAGCATGAAATCGGGTTCTGAAGCAGATTATTCAATTCCGTTTTATATGGTTGACGTTATTCAAAACCGGGATATGTCCAGGCTTATCGCTGAAACTTTTGCTGTAAGACATGAGTCGCCTCAGGTATTGATTGTTAAAAATGGCAAATGCGTCTACAACATTTCACATGAATCCATTGTGCTGAGAGATGTTGTGGCGAAGATAAACAGCCTGACCAAAGAGTTTAGTAATTAAACTATTATTGTAATCGTTTTTATACTTATCCATTTCCTGTGAAAAAACTGCATGTAACTTTCTTTTTATCTCTGTTGATTCATTTTTGCAGTTTTGGTCAGGACGGTTTATTGCCTCTGGACAGTAAAAAGAAAATCGTTTATACCGATGTAGCAACAGTTGAAAAATCCAAAGATATTTTGTTTCAAAATGCACAAAAGTGGGTTGTGAAGACATTTGGAAACTATGAAAATGCAGTTGCTCAGGAAGATAAACAATCCGGTAAGCTGGTAATAAATAGTTATTTTCCAGTTTCTGCTTCTTCCTTTGAATATCTGCGGTTTATAATGAATGTTGATTGTCAGGATGGTAAATACCAGGTCATGATTCATGACGTGGAAGGGATTTCAAAAAGTCAGACCGTAACTGCCTTGGGATCAAAGCAGAATGATGAAGTTCTTGAAAAAACGATATTGTTAAAAACGGAAGCCAGCCACAAGAAAAAAGCTGCAGCCGAAAAAAATCTGAAAGAGACTATGACGGATAATGATCAGGTCAATAATGCTATGTATAGTCTAATGGCCTCCTTGAAATTGTCCATGTCAGCAGATGATATTTAATTAATCATGTGATGCAGGATTGTCCTCCCGCATCACATGATTTTAATATTGTTTTCCCTGAATTGCACCAGAAGCTTTTCCAGAACATAGCTTTTGAATGTTGCTTCTACATATACACTGCTGACCCAGACCAACACTTTGAGTTCAATACTGTCGGCGGTGATCGCATTGTACAGGATTTGTCTGGGAGCATTTTTGATAATATCTTCTGACTGATCAATTACTCCATTGATCAGTTTTTTTACCAGTTCAAGGTCAGTTTCAATGTTTACTTTAAAAGTTAACTCACTTTTCAGATGAGAGTTTTTCTGCGTGTAATTGACCAGACGACCGGAAAGCAAATCTCCATTGGGAATAATAACCCTTGAACCTTGCGGTGTCAGCATTTTACTTGAACGGATACCAATATCCAGCACTTTACCTTTCTTATCGGCAAGTTCAATGTAGTCTCCAATATTAAAAGGTTTTTCAAAAATCAGGATAATACCGGAAACGAAATTGTTGATAATATTTTGCAGCCCTAAGCCGATTCCCACACCTAATGCACCGATGAGAACTGTGATTTTATCGAGAGGAACTCCTGATACGGTAATTGCGAAAAGAAAGCCTACAACAATGATGACCAGACGAACCAGGGCCAGCTTTGAATTTTTTTCAATGTCATTCGAAGCAAAGGTATTTTCGTTTTCACCAAAAAGGATGCCGATGTGTTTTTGAAGCTGGTTGGAAATAAAAATGATCACAGCAAAAAATAAAACGTTTCCAAAGGTGAAAGTAACGCTGCCAAATGTACGTGGTCTGATCAGGATCTGCTGGGAAAAATCTACGAGCGCATCAATAATGTTAATATTAATGGCAAAAACCAAAAGCCAGAGTACCACCGATAAAAAGGACAGCATTCTTGTGAATGTATTACGGACTCTGCTTAAATTCAGTCTGGAAAAAAATCCGTTGGAACACGAACTGACCTTGATTTGAAGCTCCATGGCTTCAAGGACTACCTGAATGAAAACAGCAAGACTCATGATTTGTATCAAGCTGTTAATCGCAGTCAGATTAAATGATTTTGATAAAGATATGCGTCCGAAAATATTCAGTAGAATCGAAAGAATATTAAGGATTACGTAAATAATCACAACGGGCTTTATAAATCTTTTTTCAAATTTGGCTTGCTTCATCTTCTGATACAAACGCATACCAAAATAGATGGAAGCAACATTTACCAGAATGAGCAGGAAGCGTAAAATAAAGGTATCATTGACAAAAGCATTGCTGAAAATAACCACGGCATAAAATCCTAGGATCTCAAACCAGACTCTAAGCTGATCTTTTGGCAACCTGCGGAATAGAAATACAGTTAATGTTATTAACAGAAAAAACTGGTTGAGTTCAATATAGATTGCGGGAGAGTTAGGCTCAAACAGCGGTGTCAAATTGAACAACACTACTAGCGTGGACAATATCGGGATCTTTCCGATGTAATTAAATTTGAGTTCTCCAATCGTTTTGCTGAGTCCGGGTTGATGCGCCAACCGGAAGTTGATATAAACCCACCAGAAAAAAGCAGCACAGAACAGCAACAGTAAAATACGGTTGTCCCAGGTAGTATTGAAGAAATAACGTAAAATTTTATCCTGGCCAAAATAGGAGACGGCAACTAGTTTTCCAATTTTATCTGTACTATCCAGACGGCTTGCATTCCAGAGGTAACTGTATTCTTTGCTGACCACATTTTTACCTGATTCCTTAAGGTAATCGTCAACAACTGTTTGAAGATCAATGGTTTTAAAATATACCGATGATACATCTGCAAGCAAACGGCTTACAGTATCCAGGTTGGCAACTGTGACTTTACCCGTTTCCTGAAGCCTTAGCCTGATATCGGAAATTTGTTGGGCATATAATTTTCGCTGTGTAGTATCCTGATTATCGGTTGTCAGCAAAGAATCCCTGCCAAATTGAATAACCTGCTCCGACATGCCCTGGAGTTGGGAATTGTATTTTGATAATGATTTTCGCCACTCTGCCGTTTTCAGCTGTGCATCGGTAAGCATTAATCGATAGTTCAGAAGATTTTTTGAGTCCGGAACAGTTTTGTCTACCTGCATGGCAGAATCAATCTGAGCTACATTATTTTTAATATTCTTAAGTAAGGCCCTTATTTTATCACGGTCATACCCTTTTCTATTAGCGCCGTTCATCTCGTTAATAGCTGCCTGATATTTTTCAAGTCGAAACAGCAGGGTATCCGGAATAACGGCACTGGAATCGGGTAAGAAATTTTTATTTTGCGCCAGCAAGAATGAGCCGGAAGAGACGAGAATCAATACGATCAGGAATGTAAACCGCACTTTTTGTATAAACGCACTGGCTGCAATGGATTTTCTCATTTCAGTTTTTTAGTTGAACATTGAAAATCTGACAGCAAATAACATGCCTGAAACCAATTTTAGACAAATGTCTTTCAAGTGCTGTTAAGAATGAAGAATTATAAAAATAAATGGTATAATTAATTCCGGATTTAAATTTTCACCCATAATTCTTAATCAAACGGAATGATGCAAAAAGCAACACAAATAAAAAAGCTAGTCATTTTCTAGCAAAAAATCCGCAACCGATACTACTTTCAAAGTAATCGATTACGGACTTAAAATCTTTATTGTTCTATTCCATTCGAATTGATTTTACCGGGTTTATCAAGGCCGTTTTAATACTTTGGTAACTTACTGTTAGAAGTGCAATAGCGGTTGCCAGCAAGCCTGCGATGGCAAAGTACCACCATTCCATAGCCACCTTATATTCAAAATCCTGAAGCCATTGTGTCATTACATACCATGCAACGGGCGTAGCCAGAATCAACGCAATCAGTACTAATTTCAGAAATTCACCTGACAACAAGGCTACAATACTGCCGAGGGAAGCGCCGAGTACTTTCCTTACACCGATTTCCTTGGTACGCTGCTGGGCTGTAAAAGTAGCCAGCCCGAAAAGCCCTAACGCCGCAACGAATATAGTCAGTCCGGCAAAGAGCCCAAGAATCTGACCTGTTTTTTGTTCGGCCTTATAAACACTGTTAAACCGTTCATCGAGGAAAGAATAACTGAAAGGCTGTTCAGGTTTAAATCCATTGTATAAAGTTTCTGTACTCGCCAACAAGCTTTTTACATCTTTCGTCTTAATCTTCACCAACATCGTTCCGGTATCTTGTTTAAGTAGCATCACAAGCGGTGCAATGCGTTCATGGAGTGACCTGAAATGGAAATCTTTCACAACACCGATGACATGGAAAGTGCCTTTGCCACCTTCGTTGCTGGTATTTGTTATCATTTTATCCAATGCTCCGGTTTTCCACCCAAGCATGTTTGCTGCGGTTTCATTAATAATTACTCCGGAAGAATCATTGCCAAATTCCCTGGAAAAATTACGTCCGGCTGCCATCTCCATACCCAGCGTCGGAATATAGTTTGCATCCACATCATAGCGCAGCGTCTTGACAAGTTGCGTATTCTTATCATCTGGATAAACCATATAGTTGTTACTGTTAGAAGGACCGGCGGGAATGTAACCGGAGAAGCTTACATTGGCAACACGTGGATCACGCAGGAGTTCATCTTTAAATACTTCCTGGTTTTTTCCCAGAGCCCAGGAGTCTATTACCATCACCTGATCTTTACTGTATCCGAGTTTTTTATTCTGGATAAATTTAAGCTGCTGGTAAACTACAGTTGTTCCTATAATTAATGTAATGGATATAAAGAATTGGACGACGACAAGTCCGCTTCGCAGGCTGATACTTTTCCGGTCCCTGACCAGTCTTCCCTTTAATACAGCAATGGGTTTGAACGAAGAAAGGAAAAATGCCGGGTAACTTCCTGCTAAAATTCCAACAACCAGTCCAAACAAAAGTAGTTTAGGTAAAAGAGAAGGTACGGTGCTGAACTGTATGGATAAATTTTTTCCTGATAGTTCATTGAATAGAGGTAAAGTCAAATAACCAAAAACTGCTGCAAGAACCAGGGCAATCGAAGTTAAAAGAACTGATTCCAGTAAAAACTGCCATACCAATTCCTTCTTTTCTGATCCCATTACTTTTCTGACACCTACTTCCCGTGCACGTTTAGATGCACCGGCAGTGGATAGATTCATAAAGTTGATACAGGCTATAACCAGCATAATGATGGCGATGGCTCCAAAGATATACACATACTTGATATCGCCATTGTTTCCCAGATCATAGGCGAAATCCGAATGCAAATGAATGTCTTTCAAAGGCTGAAGATATAGCCCCAGGTTATTCCCGCTTTTTCTGAATTCGTCCATAGATACACCCATCGCTATCTTCAACTGTGGCGCCATATATTTTTCAATTGTCTGCGGCAGCTTCGCTTCAAGTTTCTTGTAGTCGTAGCCTTTGGCAAGTTCCAGGTATGTAAAATATTCCGATGTCATCCAGGACGTTGATCTGGAATCAGCCAGACCCGCCATAGAAGCAAAAATCTCAAAATGAAAGTGCGAGTTTTCAGGTACTTTTTCGATAACTCCCGTTACACGATACGCAGTATTATCTCCTTTAAAGTTTAATATTTTACCAATCGGATCTGAATTCCCAAAATATTTTTCTGCCAGTTTTTGGGTAATAACCAGGCTGTTTGGTTCTTGTAAAGCCGTTTTAACATCTCCTTTTAAGAGCGGTAGTGTAAATACATCCAGAAAATTGGAATCTGCGTAAACCAGGTTGTCGCCAGTATATCGTTTGTCGCCAATTACTACCGTAGGGAAACCACCTTGACGTAAGCGGGTAGCAGTAATTACTTCCGGATAATCCGCTTTTAGCGCCTGTGCCGTTGGCGGCATCACATGTGCCTCGTTTATTTTTCCACCTTGCATGCTTCCTTTAAAAACTACCCTGACAATCTGGTCTGCTTTTTTATTGTAGCGGTCAAAGCTCAGTTCGTCAAGGACATACAGGCTGATCAGCATGCACGAAGCCAGGCCAATAGCGAGCCCGACAATATTGATGGCAGAAAAAGCACGATTACGAACCAGATTCCGCCAGGCGATTTTAAAATAGTTTTGCAGCATGATATAAAGATAGTAGGCCCAAACGTGATAAAGCTATTTTTATGCCAAGAAAGGAATAAGCTGGTAATCAATAATTTATTGATTGAATCTAATTTGATTTGTTCAAATGCGTACGGGTAGTGTTCGATTTCGGACAGCTATAAACAGATCCTGTCAAGATTTCATTAGTCTTTATACCGGCTTAAAAATCTATTTTTGCATTTTCAAATTTTATCAGGAATGGCTGCATATTTAAATTTATTTGACTTCAGGCAAAAAATAGATTACAAAAGTGAAGTATTAGCAGGGCTGACCGTAGCAATGACTATGATGCCTGAATCACTATCTTTTGCTATTCTGGCCGGTTTTCCTCCCTTGGCAGGTTTGTATGCAGCCTTTATTATGGGCCTGGTCACAGCCGTTTTTGGTGGAAGACCGGGTATGGTTTCAGGTGGGGCTGGAGCAACGGTTATCGTGCTTATTGCGCTGATGCAGTCTCACGGACTTGAGTATGTTTTTGTAGCCGTAATCCTGGCCGGTATTTTTCAAATCGCTGTGGGCTTATTCAAGTTAGGAAAATTCATACGACTGGTACCACAGCCGGTCATGTACGGTTTTGTAAATGGCTTGGCCGTGATCATATTTACTTCTCAGTTTGAACAATTTAAGGCGGTCGTAAACGGACAAACCGTATGGATCACCGGAAATCCATTTTGGGTTATGTCGGGCCTCGTTGCTTTAACTATTGCCATTGTTCTTTTATTCCCTAAACTGACCAAAGCAGTTCCTGCTTCTCTGGTCGCTATTATGGTGGTTTTTGCCCTGGTACTTGGTTTGGGAATCGATACGAAAACGGTAAAGGATATTGCTTCTGTGAGCGGCGGTTTTCCTCCGTTTCACATTCCTTCGGTTCCTTTTACTTTTGAAATGCTGAAGGTGATTTTTCCTTATGCCTTGATTATGGCTGGTGTCGGATTAACAGAAAGCCTGCTGACGCTGAATCTGGTAGATGAGATGGTAGGTAACAAAGGCAACGGCAACAAAGAATGTATCGCACAGGGTAGTGGAAATATTCTGAATGGATTTTTCTTTGGCATGGGCGGCTGTGCAATGATTGCGCAGACTTTTGTTAACCTTTCTGCGGGAGCAAGAGCACGGCTGTCAGGCATTATTGCTGCCTGTACGATCTTGATTGTTATTTTATTTGGAGCACCTCTTATTGAAAAAATCCCGATGGCGGCACTAACCGGTGTAATGATCATGGTGGCGATCGGAACTTTTGAGTGGGGAAGTTTCAGGATCATCAACAAAATGCCCAGGCAGGATATTTTTGTCGGTATATTAGTAGCGCTAATTACGATCTGGCTCCACAATCTGGCACTTGCCGTATTAATCGGCGTCATTATTTCTGCTTTGATTTTTGCCTGGGAAAGTGCAAAACGAATCAGAGCAAGAAAATATGAAGATGAAAAGGGTGTTAAACATTATGAGATTTTTGGTCCTTTATTTTTCGGATCTGCAATGGCCTTCACAGAAAAATTCGATGTGCTGAATGATCCGGCAGAGGTAATCATTGACTTTAAAGAAAGCCGGATTGCTGACATGAGTGGAATTGAAGCCTTAAACAAATTAACAGAACATTATACAAAAGCAAATAAAAAATTACTGCTCCGACACTTAAGTGAAGATTGTAGGTTGTTATTGAAAAACGCAGATTCGGTTATTGAAGTAAATGTGTTGGAAGATCCCACGTATAAACTTCCAGCGGAAGACTGATGACAGAAAGTTTTTAAAGATTCTTAACCACCTGATTTTAAATAAGTAATAAGAATTTTATTTCAGGTAAAGAATTTCTAACACTGTTAATTTTATAATAGCTTTTGTAATTGTTGTCTTTTATAAAGGTTCTATAAAAAGCTAAAATCAGTAATTGATCTTTATATAGAAATTATCATGAATACTTTCGTGTTGAAAAATTAACATTTCAATCCTGATTATTCTCAATGTTATTAAAGTTGTTTACCATAAAGTAGATAAAGTATTGACGGACAATAATTAACATAAAGTTTCTTCCTATGGAATACAGACAATTAGGCGCTTCGGGCATCAAAATTCCGGTATTAAGTTACGGTACCGCTACTTTCGGCGGTGGAAATGAATTTTTTAAAGCCTGGGGTGAAACCCAGCTTGAAGAAGCTAAAACACTGATTAATATATGCCTTGAAGAAGGAGTTAATCTGTTTGATACGGCCAATGTATATTCGAAAGGTTTAGCGGAAGAAATTCTGGGCAAAGCCCTGGGAGGTTTAAGAAATCAGGTTTTAATTTCAACTAAGGCCACTTTTCCCATGGGAGACGGACCCAATGAATATGGTTCTTCCCGCTTTCACTTAATGCAGGCTTGTGAAGATAGTCTTCGCAGATTAAACACGGATCATATTGATATTTACCACATGCACGGTTTTGACGGCAACACGCCTGTTGAAGAGACTTTGCGTGCCTTGGATGATCTGGTTACAAGCGGAAAAGTGCGCTATATCGCTTGTTCAAATTTCTCAGGATGGCATTTAATGAAATCACTCTCCGTTTCAGAAAAACAGGGTTTTGCAAGGTATGTTGGTCATCAGGCTTACTATTCATTATTGAACAGAGAATTTGAATGGGAACTGATGCCTTTGGGATTGGATCAAAATGTAGGAACCATTGTTTGGAGCCCGTTATCTGCCGGCCTGCTGAGTGGTAAATTTAAAAGAAACCAGCCTAAACCCGAGAACAGCCGGTTAAGTCAGGGCGGTTCCCAGGGACCTGAAACCAACTTTGAATTACTTTATAATATTATAGATGTCCTTGAGGAAGTAGCAGAAGAAACCGGAAAATCAATTGCTCAAGTTTCTCTTAACTGGCTATTACAGCGTCCGGGTGTTGTAAATATTGTAATTGGCGCCAGAAATGAAGAGCAGCTCAGGCAAAACCTCGGTGCAACGGGCTGGAAGCTGACAGCAGAACAAATCAGAAAACTGGATGCTGCGAGTGAAGTGCCGCCTATATATCCTTACTGGCATCAAAGAGGAAACCAGACCTTGAATCCGATTCCAAAGTTTTATTAGAATAACAGTAAGCTAAGTAAATATCTGTAAGGTCAGGATCAGGAAAAACTTCTCCGTTTCCTAAGGGACAGTAAAATATTTGAGTAGTAAAAACAGTTATATGAGCGGCTTGTCTGATTCAATCAGGCAAGCCACTTTTGATAATACTCAACCAGAAAAATAATATACCGGGTTTATGAATTTAAGATTTATCGGGATTCTCCTCATTCTTTTTTGTGTGGAAAACAGCCGGATTGCCCTAGCTCAGGATGAAGATAAGGTATTACGTAGTAAGGGGAAAATGAATCAGCAATTTGTAATGAATGACGAGTCCGTAATTATTAATAAAGCTACTGGACAGCGAATTAATTACCATACATACGATGAATTGTTGAAGAAAAATCCGGGCCGTTACCGCACACAGCCGGTTTTTGATAAATATGGAAAACCTTCTTCTTTTGCTTTGATTCCAAAAACAAAATCAGAAATACAAACAGGAATCACCCTGACGCTGGATGAAGAAGGTATGCCGGAAATAGGCCAGCCCATTCCGCCTTTTGTCATGAAAGGACTGGACGGAAAGACGTATGATTCAGAAAAATTGAAGGGGAAATACGTTTTACTTGGTTTTTGGGTGAAATATGAAAAGCCGTTGTATACCTTTGAAAGTACTAAAATCATTACTGATTTCATTGAAGAGAATCGTGAAAAAGGGATTGAAATTATCTCATTGGGAACGACCATTAATACCGATGAAGAATGCAGAAAAGCGATTCCAAAACGCAACTGCGGATTTATTCCTGTTCCTGAATCCTACGGATTTAACCATCGTTATAAAATTTCAGAAACGCCATTTTTCATACTAATTGACAAAAAAGGAATTGTAAGAGCCATGGCGCCTCATACCGAATTTGATAAAATACGTGAAACATCACTGCGGTAAGGCAACTTGGATGGAATCTTTGATTTTATTAGTTTTACATGATGATCAAAGAAAAAGTAGCCGTGCTTGTTCCGGCACCAGAGCAATACAAACTCGACAGTACACCCTTTAATGCTCAAATTTTTGAAGGAACAGGAAAATACGCGACTGTACCTTATAACCGCAGGGATTATTATAAAATATGGAGTATCAAAGGGCCCGCAACACTGCACTTTGCCGATCGGTCAGTTGATATAGACCGGCCTGCATTGATCTTTTCAAATCCCCTCGTTCCGTATTCGCTTGAAAGTTTTTCTAATGATCGTTCCGGATACATGTGCGTGTTTACTGATGAATTCCTGAAAACGAAAGAAAGACTGGATAGCATTCAGGAATCACCTTTGTTTAAGGTTGGCAGTGACCAGGTCTTCTTTCCGGATGAAACCCAGCTTTCCTTTATACATGTCCTTTACAGTAAAATGGTTGACGAGTTAAATTCGAGCTATGTATATAAATATGATGTGATCAGAAATTACGTAAATCTGATGATCCATGAGGGGATGAAAATGCAGCCCGCATTATCAGATATACAGTATAACAATGCAGCCTCCCGTATCGCCAGCCTTTTTCTGGAACTTTTGGAAAGGCAGTTCCCAATTGATTCCCCGCATTTTGTCTTGAAATTAAAAAAGGCAAACGACTATGCTGAAAGTTTATCGATCCATGTAAATCACCTGAATAACGCCGTTCGGGAAATTACCGGAAAGACGACTACTGCACATATCACGGAAAGGATTGTTTCTGAGGCAAAAGCACTTTTACGACACACCAACTGGAGTATTGCCGACATTGCTTATTGTCTGGGTTTCGGGTATTCCAGTTACTTCAATAATTTCTTTAAAAAGAACACGGGCGTTACTCCTTTATCACTCCGCAAATAATACTTTGATTTTTATAGTTTTTGCTTTGAAAGTCATCATTCCGTCAGGTTGACAGATGCTACCTTTGCTGCATTATTAAAAATCAGCAAAAATGAAATATAAAATATTAGGAAATACCGGCCTTAAAGTTTCTGAATTGTGCCTCGGTACGATGACTTTTGGCGGTAAAGGCTTTTTCAAAGCCATGGGAAGTCTGGGCCAGGCTTCGGTAGACCAGCTTGTGAAAAGATCAGTAGATGCAGGAATTAATTTTATTGATACAGCCAATGTATATTCGGAAGGCTGGTCAGAGGAGCTCACCGGACAAGCCATTCGCAATCTTGGATTGAACCGTGATGACCTGATCATTGCCACCAAAGTGCGCGGCAGCATGGGGTCAGGCCCCAATGACCAAGGACTGACTCGAAAACATATTATGCAGCAGGTAGAAGCAAGTTTGAAAAGGCTGAATCTGGATTACATTGATTTATACCAGATTCACAGTTTTGATCCATTAACACCTTTTGAGGAAATGCTGAGCACGCTGGATGATCTTGTCCGCAGTGGAAAAGTACGCTATATCGGGGCCAGCAATATGACCGCCTGGCAATTGATGAAAGCGGTTGATTATTCTTACTATAATCAAAAGGCTAAATTTATATCCATGCAGTCGTATTATTCTCTGGCTGGCCGGGATATTGAACGTGAGCTGATTTCACTGCTGAAAGATCAGAAAATTGGACTGATGGTGTGGAGCCCTTTAGCGGCAGGATTACTTAGTGGAAAATACAACAAAAACGGGCAGTCTGAAGAAGGAGGGAGACTGAATAATTTTGCTTCTTTCCCGGTCAACAGAGATAGGGCTTTTAATATTATTGACGTATTGCAGCCCATGGCAGAATCTAAAAATGCAACCGTAGCTCAGCTTTCACTTGCCTGGTTATTGCATCAGTCTGCGGTGACCAGTGTGATTATTGGTGCAAATAAAATGGAACAGCTGGATGATAACCTTAAATCGGTTGATATCGTTTTTACCGATGATGAATTAAAAAAGCTGGATGAAGTAAGCCAATTGCCGGTAGAATACCCGGGCTGGATGCTGGGCAGGGGTAATAGGTAAAAGCTATTTGTTGAAAGGAATGTTAAGCGCAGTGTTTCAGAGCACTGCGCTTTTTATGTTTCTAAACTATATCATTTCAAATCATTGTAAATTGGACAGAAATTATCTCATTCAATCAATGACGACAGTGTCAATCAATGATTTGTTTTATTCAGCTTTGCCGGTCAATGAAATTTCTCTCAGTGACTTACTCATGCAAGATCAGCTGTTTTATAATATGCCTGACGATTGGCATGTTGTGATTACAGATGTGAAAAATTCAACGCTTGCTGTACAAGGCGGATTACATGAAACCGTTAATCTGATTGCTACGGGCTGTATTGTAGCCGTTTTAAATATTGCTCGAAAGAACAATCTGAGTATTCCCTTCTTTTTCGGTGGCGACGGCGCGACTTGCATTGTCCCTCCGTTTATCCTGAATGAAGTAATGCGTTCTTTAAAGGTGCATAAGGAAAATACGTTCCGGAATTTTGAAATTGATCTCAGAGTTGGGAGTGTGCCTGTTAAAGAGATTTATAATGCAGGTAATAATCTTAAAATCAGTAAGTTTAAAAGTTCCAGTATATTTTCCATTCCGGTCGTCCTAGGAGATGGATTAAATTATGCCGAAAAATTAATTAAAGGAGAGGATCAAAAACGATCCATGCTGGAATCGGAAGAACTGGTGCTGGATCTGGAAGGCATGCAGTGCCGGTGGGACCGGATTGCTCCGCCGGAAAATTATGAAGAGGTGATTAGTCTGCTTGTTATTGCACGGGAAGAATCGAAGCAAGGTATTGTCTTTAAAGAAGTAGTGGATTTGATAGATACTATTTATGGAACTTCTCAAACGCGGCAGCCTATTTCAGTTCCCAAACTAAGGCTGAAGTCATCACTGGCAAAGATAAGGTTGGAAATGAAGGTTAAGTTTGGACATTTTGCGGTTTTTTATATGCTCTATAATCGGTTTATGATGTTATTTGGTCCTTATTATTTCAATACAAAAGAAGGCAAATCTTACCTGGGCACCATTGTGGAGCTGGCCGATACGCTGGTTATTGATGGAAGGATTAATACCGTTATTTCAGGTACGGCACAGCAACGTTTACTGTTGGAAGATGCACTGAATTTGTTAGAAAATGAAGGAAAAATCAAATATGGGCTTTTTGTGAGTAAAGAATCTATCATGTCTTGTTATGTTCCGAATGAAGAAAATATACATATCCATTTTGTCGATGGTGCCGAGGGAGGTTATACCCGGGCAGCCGGAATTTTAAAACAAAAAATCCGTTATAGCTAATCGGTTATATCCCTTCCTGCTTGCTGTAATCCATGTTTTTAAAGATTTTATCTATAACTTAGATTTGTTTAACGATCAATTTTTGCGGGTAGATCATGAGTCCGGAAATAAGCTTTTTTATTTGGTTAGTTTCTGCTGGTTCTTGACTTATAGACAGATATAACAAACACATTTTTCACCATGGCATTATTAAAATTGCAAATCAACAACCGCAGTTACGAAACGGATGTGGAGGAAGATACTCCGCTTCTGTGGGTGCTCCGGGATAATCTGGGCCTTGTAGGTACCAAGTATGGATGCGGTATTGCTCAGTGCGGAGCCTGCACGGTACATCTGGATGGCGAGGCGGTTCGTTCCTGCGTGTTGCCGGTGTCTGCGGTTGGGAAAGGAAAAGTGACTACCATTGAAGGTTTATCTGAAAGGGGAGATCACCCGGTGCAAAAAGCCTGGGACGAAATTGATGTGCCGCAATGCGGATATTGCCAGGCAGGACAAATCATGACAGCTGCTGCTTTTTTGAAGAAAACACCGAAACCCACAGACGCACAAATCGTTGAAACAATGAGCGGAAATATTTGCCGGTGCGGTACGTATCATCGTATTCGTGAAGCCGTAAAATCAGCCGCCGCAAAAACCAAATAATCATGGAGACATCAGAACAAACTTCGAGGCGTAATTTTCTGAAAATTGCTGCCACAGCCGGCGGTGGATTATTTTTAGGTTTTAGTTGGTCGGGTGCGGCTGCCTTGCCTGGTATTGTGGACCCACAATCAGCCGCAGCAGGATCCGTTCATTTCAATAGCTTTCTTACGATTGGAACCGATAACGTTATCACCATTTTTTCTCCGAATCCGGAAATCGGACAAGGGATAAAAACGGCTTTTCCGATGATTGTTGCAGAGGAACTTGATGCCGACTGGAAGCAGGTAAAAACGGTCCAGGCAAATCTTGATACCAACAAATATGAACGTCAGGTAACCGGTGGGAGTGGTGCAGTGCCGCATTCGTGGGAACGACTGCGCAAGGCAGGAGCGACTGCACGATATCTTTTGGTAGAAGCAGCAGCAAAACGCTGGAATGTGCCATCTTCGGAACTAACAACGGTCAAAGGGAAAGTTTTTCATAAGGCTTCCGGAAAGTCAATGACGTATGGCGAACTTGCTGAGGAAGCTTCAAAAATTACGGTTCCTCAGGAAATTATTTTAAAAGATGAAAAGAGTTTTACATTAATCGGGCAGAGTGTCCGCAATGTTGACAATAACAATATTATTACCGGAAAACCACTTTTCGGTCTGGATTTTTACAGGGAAGGAATGCTGTTTGCCTTGATTCAGCGGCCGAAAGCCTTTGGTTTGAAATTGAAATCAGTCGATTCTGAAGCAGCGAAAAAGATGCCCGGTATTGTTGATGTTGTTACTTTTGATAACAGCGTTGCGGTCGTTGGAAAATCTACCTGGCAGGTGAAAAAAGCCAGGGAGCTTGTGAAGATAGAGTATGAAAAAGAATTTGACTTGGAGAACTCTTCTGACCATAACCGGATTTTCAAACAATTGCTTGATAGCGGAGAAGCAGCCGTTCGCCGTAAGAATGGTGATGTAGATACTGCTTTTAAAAACGCTGCCAAAATTATTACTGCCGAATACCAATGCCCATTCCTGCCTCATAGTCCGCTGGAGCCCATGAATTTTTTCGCACACGTCCGTGAAGATGGTGTAGAGTTGGTTGGGCCGACGCAGACACCGGAAAGGGCACGTACGGAAGCGGCAAAAATTGCAGGATTTTCTCCTGAAAAAGTAACGGTAGAAATTACAAGACAGGGCGGAGGATTCGGAAGAAGATTGGCGGCTGATTACGTTGTAGAAGCTACAAAGGTATCCAAATTGATGAAAGCACCGGTAAAAGTGGTCTGGACCCGTGAAGACGATATGACTGGCGGAACATACAGACCGGCAGTACGTTATCGCTTTGAAGCTGCTCTGGACAAAACCGGTCAGCTGATTGGTTATAAACTGCGGGGAGTAGGAATGAACGCCGGAAATGCAACACGCGAAGACAACTTTCCGTCCGGAGCGGTAGACAATTTGCTGATCGATTCGGTGGATCATAAATCACCGATTACAACAGGTCCCTGGCGTGCGCCAATCACTAATTTCCTTGCTTTTGCCGAACAGTCCTTTTTGGATGAAGTGGCCGAAGCAGCCGGAAAAGATCCCGTTCAGTTCCGTCTGGAATTGCTGGAAAAAGCTAAAAAAACGCCTGCGGGTGAAATCAAATATGACATTGACCGTATGATCGCGGTGATTAAACTTGCTGCTGAAAAAAGCAACTGGGGTAAGAAAAAAGGAGTGCATCAGGGATTCAGTGTTTATTTTTCTCACCGTTCTTATGTTGCTCAGGTAGGAGAGGTTGTAGTTGAAAAAGGAAAGCCCGTCTTAAAAAACATGGTAGTAGCAGTCGATTGTGGAATTGTAATCAATAAAAGCGGTTCGCTACAACAGGTAAGAGGTGGCGTAGTAGATGGCGTCGGACATGCCATGTATGGCAATCTTACGTTCAAAGACGGTGCGCCTGACCAGAACAATTTTAATGCATTCCGCCTGATCCGGATGAACGAAATTCCGGAAGTGGATGTGCATTTTGTAGATAACGGGATTTCTCCAACAGGCTTAGGAGAGCCTGCCTTGCCGCCGGCCGGTGCTGCGGCAGCCAATGCTTTTTACAAGGCTACTAAAAAAAGGCTTCGCAATCAGCCCTTTATGGAAGAAGAAGCGTTTAAAAATATTTCCTGAAATAAGGTAAGTAAAGCAGTTCAGATATATGCAATTGCGTATGGATCTGAACTGCTTTTAGTTGTGTGACATTAAAAAGAGAATTATATGCAGACTACTACCGCTATCATCATTCTTGCTGCCGGAAAATCTTCACGTTTGGGACACCCTAAGCAGCTACTGCCATTTAAAGGAAAAAGCCTTATAAATCATTGTATTGAAACAGCAAAAAAAGTATCAGCTCATGTCTTGGTAACAACCGGGGCTGAGCGCATGCGTATCGAGTCAGAAATAAAAGACGATGCTGTCCTCGTTGTGCATAATCCGGAATGGGAGGAAGGCATGGCTTCGTCCATACGACATGGATTATCTTATTTGACAGAAAATCTTCAAAATATTACCTCTGTCATTTTCATGGTTTGTGACCAGCCTTTTGTTTCAGTTGAACTGCTTCATAATCTAATCGTTGAGCAAGAAAAAACATTAAAAAGTATTGTAGCCAGTTATTATTCAGAAATAGCGGGAACACCCGTATTGTTTGACAAAAGTATCTTTCCTGAATTGATGGAATTAACAGGAGATATTGGTGCGCGTAAAATCATTACCAGACATAAAGATAACCTGGCAACTGTGGCTTTTCCTTTGGGAAATGTGGATATGGATACGGCGGAGGATTACAGAAAGTTGATGATGCAGAAGGATTTGCTTTGATACTAATAAAGAAAGTATAGATTGCCAAAACGTTGAAATTATGACATAAACATTAAATAACTAGCAAGTTACATAGGCCCAATCCCGCAAGTACCTGAAAAGTCTTCATCTGGCAAAACCATCACTTTTCGTTTTTTGCTTTCTTCTATTAGTGGTGGTTTATTGATTGCCCGGCTATGAATTACATCTCTTTTATCCCGTAAAAAAGAACCTGGAGTATTATTTAAAACAGCTTTTATCTCTGCCATAACGGACAAGGCAATTTCTTCTGATGTCTCTGCTCCGATATCCAGTCCGACCGGACCATAAATTCTCGACATTTGTTCGTCTGTTATTTCAAAACCGTCCTCTTGCAAATCATTGAACATCTTTTCCAGTTTCTTTTTCGGCCCAAGACTGCCAATATAAGGTGACGTTGTCGTTTGAATAAATGCGCGAAGTACACCCATATCATAGTTGTAATTATGTGTCATCAACACAAAAACAGTTTGTGCATCGCAATTTATTTTTGAAATAACCTCATCAGATTTGGCTACAATAACCTGATGTGCCGATGGAAATCTTTGTGATGTGGCTTGATTTGCCCTTCCATCCACAACAGTAATCGTCCAGCCTAATAGAGAAGCCATACCCACCAGCGGAATTGCATCATTTCCCGCGCCAACGATAACAAGTGAAACCGGCGGTTTTAAAAATTCTATAAAAGCTGTTAATTTATGCTGATCAAAAGAATAATTGTTAAACCCGGATTCTTGGTTGGTCAATGCCAGTTTGCTATCCCTGATCATTGTATCACTGTATTTTGAAAACTCAGCAGCTGTAAATATATCTTCTTCGCTGTCCAGCAGCAGCATTCCTGTTCCCGGCTGGTTTTGCCGGTTTGTCATAGAAAAAAGCGTAACCAGAATAGCGTTAATTCTTTGGCTGGTAGCTTTTTGCAGCAAAATTATAGGGTGGTTTTCTTTTTCAATATCAATGGGTTCAAACAGAATATGAACGATACCATTACATCCGAGCTGCACACCGAACTTGGCATCATCATCATCGTCCATGGTATCATAGGTAACCAGTTTATTCGTCTGCTGTGAAATAGCCAACAGTGCTTTACGCAGGGCATCTCCTTCCAGACAGCCTCCACTGATCGCACCCGTCAGCTGACCATCTTCAGTCACCAGCATGCGTGCACCCGGGCGCCGGTAGGATGAACCTTCCACATGAACAACCGTGGCAAGCGCCATCCGTTTACCTTCTGCAAGTGCCTGATGATAAGCTTCAATTATGTCTGTAATCTCTTTCATGTATTAAGTAAGGTAGAAAAAATCAGTGCATTACACTGCGGTGTTTTCCTATAATTTCGGATATTTTATCAACTGCATAATCAACTTCGGAGCCTGTCGTAAACCTTCCCAGACTTATCCGGAATGAGCTTAAAGCCCGGGCATCGCTTAAACCCAAGGCTTTTAGTACATGACTGGGTTTGCTGGTTACTGAAGAACATGCTGAACCTCTGGATACAGCGATTTCTTTGCAGATCTCCATCAACAGATCTTCCCCATTCACATTTTCAAAGGATATATTGGTAATATGCGGCAAACGGTTTTCCGTACTGCCATTTATTTTAGAACCGTCAATTTTTAGTAATTCCTGTTCCAGTCTGTTACGAAGATCTTTAATTTTGTGATAGCTGCTTTCCAGATCAGACATGCAAAGTTCGCAGGCTTTCCCAAAACCTACAATTCCTGGTACGTTTAATGTTCCGCTCCGCCTGTTTTTTTCATGACCTCCTCCATGAATTTGGGAAGCCGGATTGACTTTCGGATTTTTCCTGCGCACATATAAAGCACCCATACCTTTTGGTCCATACAGCTTGTGTGCACTGATTGCTAATAAATCAATACCATCTTCTTCCACATCAACAGGTATTTTTCCAACGGCCTGGGTAGCATCCGTAAAAAAAAGAACATCTTGATTTTTTGCAATAGTACTTATTTCCCTGATGGGCTGAATCGTTCCGGTCTCATTATTGGCATACATAACAGAGATCAAAATGGTCTGGTCAGTTATGGCTTTTTCAAGCTCTTGCAAGTCGATGAGACCTATTGAATTTACATTTAGATAAGTTACTTTACCGCCATTTTCTTCCACCCATGCACAACTATCCAGCACAGCCTGATGTTCAGTTACACAGGTTATGATATGATTTCCTTTTGTTTTATAATTTTCAAAAATACCTTTGATGGCCAGATTAACTGATTCTGTTGCTCCGGATGTAAAGACAATTTCCGTTGGATGCGCGCCGATCAATTCTGCCACCTGCTCTCGTGCAATATCAACAGCTTCTGAGGCAGTCCAGCCATATACGTGCGAATTACTGGACGCATTTCCAAAATTTTCTAAAAAATAGGGCATCATACTTTCCAGGACCTTTGGGTCCATGGGAGTCGTTGCGCTGTAATCCAGATATACAGGTAATTTCAAGGTAGCTAATAATAATTATGAATGATCTTGATACTCTGTTATATTAACGCCTGATGCCCGTACAACATTCTTCTGTCAGATAAAAAAGAGGATTTAGGCAAAAACTTATACATTTCTCAAAGATCAAAAAGAATCGTTCCAGGATTTTTGGTGAAATGTAATCAATGTGCTGTACGTATTTTCCGTATGATAAGTAAAACAGCACTTTGTTCACTTTTATCAGAGAACCAGGAAAAACGAAAATGAAAAGGCATATTTATAATAAAACTTTCTTTGTCCTTTTATGCAGTGGATTTTTATCTGCTTTGGTGTTCACTGCCGAAATAAATACAGCGGAAGACTTTCCGGAAGCCAATATTACAAATGGCATTGTTAATGCAAAGATCTATCTGCCGGATATGAACAATGGCTACTACCAGGGAACGCGTTTTGACTGGTCGGGCGTGATACCTAGACTCGAATATAAAGGACATACTTACTTTGGTAAATGGTTTGATGTCTATGATCCCAAAACTCATGATGCCATCAGCGGGCCTGTTGAGGAATTTGTTGCTCTGGATTTTGCAGATACCAAATCCGGTGCCGATTTCGTAAAAATAGGAGTGGGAGTATTGAAGAAACCGGATGATAAACCGTACAATTTTGCTACAAACTATGAAATCACAGAACACGGAAAACGAACTGTGAAAAGAAAAAATGATGTAGTCGAATTCACGCATGAGCTTACGGATAAAACCGGATATGGCTATGTTTATACGAAGATTGTAAAACTTACCAAGGGAAAACCGGAACTGGTACTGGAACATAGTCTTAAAAATACAGGCAAGAAAACAATCTCCACCAGTGTATACAACCACAATTTTTTTATGATTGATCATGAACCAACCGGACCGGGGATGAAAATTACGTTTCCGTTTGAAGTAGGTGCAGAAGGAAAAGGCTTTGATTCCATTGCACATGTGGAGGGAAAATCCATTATTTATAAACGGGCGTTAGAGAAAAAAGAAAATGTTTTCAGTGCAGGTTTAAAAGGGTTAACCTCGTCAGTAAAGGATTATAATCTTTTGATCGAAAATGTTAAAACCGGAGCTGGTGTAAGAATTACCGGTGATCAGCCCATCGAAAAACTGGTATACTGGGCATGCGCGACTACGGCTTGCCCTGAACCTTATATCAAGTTGAATGTAGAATCAGGAAAAGTAGTAAAATGGAATATCCATTATGAATTTTTTACTACTGCAAAGAAATAATTTAGAACTTCAGACCTTATGAGTAAAGATTCATTTTCACAGGAATTATTTAAGAAGGCACCTATTGTAGGCATTGTCAGAAACTTATCGCTGGATGAGGTAATGCAAATACTTCCAATTTACGGAGAAGCCGGATTGACGACCATTGAAATCACCATGAATACGCTTGGCGCAGAGGAGATTATCCGCTATGCTTTGGAGCACCACAGTGAAGGCCTGAATATCGGAGCAGGTACCGTTTGTACCAAAGAGGATCTGGATAATGCCCTGGAAGCGGGAGCTCAGTTTATCGTCACGCCGATCATTAACAAAAAAGTGATTAAATCCTGTGTCAAAAAAGGCATCCCTGTTTTTCCCGGAGGTTTTAGTCCTACGGAACTTTATAATGCCTGGTCGTATGGTGCTGCAATGGTTAAAATTTATCCAGCGACCTCCCTTGGTGCTGACTATATCAAAGACCTGAAAGCACCTTTGAACAACATAAAAGTACTTCCTACAGGAGGAATCAACTTGAGAAATATGCAGGACTTTTTAAAAGCCGGAGCGGACGGATTAGGAATAGGAGGCCAGCTTTTTGACAAAGCGCTGATTAAGAATAAGGACTGGGCAGGCTTAAAACTACACTTTGAAAAATTTGTACAAAAGCTTACATGGTAAGTAAGCTTTTGGCAATAAGGCCAGTAAACGGTTAACTTGTAGATTATTATGCCGATTAGTAATATAAGCTAATTTTTCGCGACTACTTAACGTGAAATAGATGATTGACCAACATCGAATATTTTTATTTTATGTGGTCTTCATAAAGGGAAAAAATGAAAAAGCTTAGCATATGCCTTTGCAGACTAAGCTTTTTCGTTTTTTTTCTCTAACTGGAATCCGGTAGCAGTTTACACTTAAACAGTCTTTAGTACCTTGGATTCTTTTCTGTATTTATCCAGATTTATCAGGAGTACACTACCTAGTATAATGACTAATCCTAAAATCTGAACAGAGGTAATTGTTTCATTCGCAAAGAAAATTCCCAGCAATACGGCGACTACCGGATTAACATACGCATGGGTACTTACTTTAGCCGCAGGCTGTACCTTAAGCAGCCAGACATAGGCACTGAAACCTATAATAGACCCAAAAATGATTAAATAAAGTACAGACAGCCAGGCGTCCAGCGGAATGGCAGCCCACTGAATATCTGTAAAATCACCGCTGAAGATTCCGCATGGAACAAAGGCTATACCTGCGATAAACATTTGCCATGAAGTTTTGACAATAACAGAGCCGTTGCTGGTTTTGTATTTGGAGAATAAAGAACCGCCGGCCCAGGACATTGATCCGATCACAAGCATCGCTAAGCCTAATAATTCTGTTTTGTTTTGAATTGACGAAAAAACGCCAATAACTCTTTCACTGAATAAAATAATAACTCCTGTAAAACCGATTGAGAGTCCTATAATGGTGGATCGGCTGCCAAGATTTTCTCCCCATTTGGGTTTATCTAAAAGTATAAACCACATGGGTGTGGTAGAAACCATGATGGCAACCATAGCACTGGGCAAGAATTGTTCAACCCAGATCACAATTCCGTTACTGACAAAAAGTAACAACAAACCACTGACAGCGGCACTCTTCAGGGTTGAAAGATCAAAAATATTTTCTCCTTTTATCAGGCACCAGCCCATCATCAGCAAGCCTGCTGCAATAAATCGCAAAGAACCCAACAAAAAGGGTGGAAAACCACTAAGTGCTTTTTGTATGAAAAAATAGGTGGATCCCCAAACGATATAAACCGTTGCGTATGCCAGAACGACCATCAACGTGGAGGCACTTTTATTTTGGTTCGATTCCATGATCAGAATTTTTCAGGTATTACCAATTGTTGCTGTTCTTTCACCGTTTCAAGAACAATCGTTGTTCTGGTAGATAATATATTTGGGATTTTACTGAATGAATTCCGCATCAAGTCCATGAGTGTCGAAGAATCTGCCGTTCTGACTTTGATCAGATAGCAATCTTCTCCGGCAATATGATGTACTTCCTGCACTTCAGGAATGTTAGCCAGTTCGACTGCTGCATTGTTGCTACCCAGTCCATCGGCGGTTTTCATAGAAATAAAAGCGAGCAGCTTTTGCTGGAGAGGTGCCGGGTTAAGACGTGTGGTGTATTGCAGGATTACATTTTTCTGTTCCAGTTTTTTTACTCTTTCCAAAACAGCAGAAGGTGCCATTTCCAGTTCTCTTGCCAGATCGGCATTTGAAATCCGTGCATTTTCCTGCATCAACCGAAGGATGCTAAAATCCACTTTGTCTAATATGATATCATTTCCGTTCATTGTTCGGTAAAAGTACAATAATTCAGAATTATATTCAAATAATAGTAGGTGATGCTATTTAATATTCGATTGTATGGTGTTTTGAGAAGTATTCTAAATTTTCTTTTGCTGGAATTATCTTTACCTAGGCTTCGTTTCGTTTGTAGGTTTTACAGAAATTATATTTCAATAAGTTTGTCCATTATCTATGGCTCGTACTTTTAATGAAACGGTGAAGATGAATAGCACAGTTTCTACGACAACATATCAGGCCGCGCAGGCAGTAGCAAAAACGGTGGAAGAGCATTTTATTTTTCATCATGAAAATGCTAAAAAACACAACAAAGATGATTTCGCCCCTAAACCGGATGCCCAGGTCATTGAGTCGATCATAGATATAACTTTTTGGGCAAGTCTGCGCCGGGAAGAAGGCCATTCGCCTTCGATTTCACTGGCATTTTTACCTCCTGAACTTTCCGGTCAACCTCTTATTTTTGAGAAAAGATTAACTTTTTCACCCGCTGTTCTAACTAAACTGGCACCCGCAGTCGAGCGCTCAGGTATACATCTGGGAATCTGGATCGATGGCGACGAGCTTTATATATGGGGCACTACGCGTGTCATTCCAAATTTATGCTTTGTGCTGGAAGTTATTGAGCCAGGCATGCTGGTGATCAAACACCGCAGGATTGATGGCTTCGGAAAGTTTGTGAATGTTGCTGTGCTTAAAGGCGACCAGATCAAAATCGTAGACGATATTAGTGTCAGGGTTCCTGATTGTCCCAATCTGGTTACTTCTCTGATCGGATTTAATTCTTCGTCACTTTGGAATGATTCGCTGAATGTAATGGTGCAGCTGGCTGTTTCCATGCGTGACCATAAGAGGGGAGGGACTTTACTTGTCGTTCCCTCAGGCAGGGAAACCTGGCGTGATTCCATTATTCATCCGATTTCTTATTCGATAACACCTACTTTTTCTGAGCTTGCGGAGTTGTACAGTACGCATGAAGCTGATTCGGATCAACCTGTATGGATCAACAAAATCACAACTGCGGTCAATCACATTGCCGGGTTGACAGCTGTTGATGGAGCTACTATTATTAATGATCGTTTTGAATTACTTGCTTTTGGAGTAAAGATAGGACGTTCTGCATTTTCTTCCCGCGTTGATAAAATTATGACTACAGAGCCGATTGTAGGAAATGTAGCCTCTATCGTTCCTCCGGTTCAAAATGGAGGAACAAGACATTTGTCTGCAGCTCAATTTGTTTACGATCAGCGTGATAGCCTGGCCATGGTTGCCTCTCAGGATGGCAGGTTCACGATATTTTCCTGGTCGCCTTGTGATAATATTGTCCAATCACATCGGGTTGATGCTTTGTTATTCTGATTCCGGGTTGTCAAAATATTTTAGAAGATTGAATTTGCCAGTCACGAAATTCTATTATTTTGTAACTGGCAGATCTTCGTTTTACTTTATCTGATTCGTATAGTATTTATCGTATCGGGTTTTGCTTATTTTTTGATAAAATAAATGAGCTGTTTTAAAGTATTCGCAAAAGTTATCCGTCTCCTGTAAAAAAGAAGATAATGTTAAGCCAGGGAATGACTATAGATACAGGAAATACAATTGCAGATACAATCAAAGAATACGGAAAACGTCTCTTTGGTTTTATCCGCAATAAAGTCCGGTCTGAGCAGGATGCAGAAGATATTTTACAGGATGTATGGTATCAGTTGAGCAATGTGATTAATATAGAAGAAATCGACCAGATGAGCGGCTGGCTGCATAAGGTAGCACGGAACAAAATTATTGATAAGTACAGAAAAAAAACACCTGAACTGCTGGACGACTTCGCGTATGAAGATGAAGAAAATAGTTTCAACATCAGCGATATTTTACTGGCAGATAATTACACACCTGAAACAGACTACATCCGTGAGGTTTTCTGGAAGGAATTGTTTGTGGCTCTGGACGAATTGCCAGAAAGTCAGCGGCAGGTTTTTGTCTGGAATGAACTGGAAGATATTACTTTGCAGGACATAGCGATCCGGACGAATGAAAATTTAAAAACCATTATTTCAAGAAAAGGATATGCTGTCAAACATTTGCGAAAGCGGATGAAGACGTTGTATGAAGAATTTTTTAATTAGAAAATATATATTGACATGAATATGGATACCCGGGAATTTAAACGTAAGAAGGCAAAGATTTTTCTGTTTGTTCCGCTTATTATTTTACTTGTTAGCAGTATTGTGATGTTGCTTTGGAATGCAATCCTGCCGGATTTACTTGGTTTTAAACATATTACATTCCTGCAGTCGGCCGGTTTGCTTTTGCTGTGCAAAATACTTTTTGGCGGCTTCGGGTTCGGCCGGGGACCAGGAGGGCCGGGTATGAATTTAAGGGAGAGATGGATGAGCAAAATGGGTAGTGAAGACAGGGAGAAAATTATGGAAGAGTGGAAAAAGCGATGCAGCCAATGGAAAAGGGGAGATTAAGTTTTAGCTTCAAATAAAACATCACTTCGGAAATTTAAGAAGGCAATCTTTAAACAGGATGCCTTCTTTTTTTGCGTTGTGGATTATGTAATATTTTATTTAATATGAGGAATGCTTATTTGAAACAGGAATAGTCCTTATACTAATTTGTTATATTATCTATTGAAAATTTACAGATGCCAGTAGTTATTTAGTTCAGAAATTCTACCTTGACAATAAGTTACAATTACAGCTATATTTTTCTAAAAAAAAGAGCTGTAAGAGGAGGAAGTATAATATTGACATCATACCGGTTCATACATAAACCATATAAAGTTATTAGAAAGTAACATCAACGATGGACTACTTAAAGCAGGAGATTTATAGTTTAGTTGGCAGAGATATAGAACTATTTGATTTCATTCAGGAATATGGTCTGGATGGTTTCTTGTTTTGGGATTTAAGTAACCCGATGAACAAATGGGCTAATCCAAAGTTTTACAACAGTTTTGGGTATAATGCAGGAGAAATGATGGAGTTGGAAACGCTCTTTTTTCCAAAAGAAATTGATGATTTGAGAGAGCAAGCCCTGATATATTTTCAATCTTGTGATTCTTCTTTTGAAAAAGTTGTCCATTTTATCCATAAAAATCAACAAACAGTATGGACGACCTGTCGTATTAAATGCATTCGAAACGAAGAAAATACTCCAGTGCGGTTTTTATGCTGTATTAAAAAATTTGATGTTCAGCAGGAAGAAGAATCCAAGTTCTACCAGAACGTTTTAAACAACAAATCGGTATATATTGCCCGGATAGATAAACATGGGAGTTATAGTTATGTCAATGATTATTTCTGTAATTCATTTGGATACAGCAGAGAAGAAATACTGGGAAGGAGTGCGCTGGCAACTATTGTAGAAGAAGACCATCAAAAATGTGTGGAAATTGGAAACCAATGTTTTTTAAAGCCTGGTATTCCACATAAGATAATCTTACATAAACTTAGTAAGGAAGGAACTATTAAGGTCAGTGAATGGGAGTTTACAGGAATAGCGGATGAGCAGGGTGTCATGGGTGAAGTACTTACTGTGGGCTTTGACGTTACAGGAAAGATCCGGATTGAAAGGGACTATGCCGCGCTGGTTGCTAACATGACGGACGTATTGTTTATCATCAATCCGGAAGGCATTTTTACGTATGTTACGCCTAGCTGGACAAGAATGTACGGATATGAAGCCAACGAAACCGTTGGAAGAATATTTGCAGACTTTGTACATCCGGATGATCTTGAGCGCTGCTTTCAGGCGCTTCGTACATCATTTGAATCACAGGCTCCTCTTCCTTCAGTTGAGCACCGCATCAAACATAAAAATGGTTCGTGGTTCTGGAGTAGTACCCGGGCGAGTATTGATACAAAAAACGGGGAAATGATTTTGACCAGCCATGACATTACACAGCGGAAAAAGGATGAAGAGAAGTTAGAAGAACTTGCACTGATTGCTGCAAAATCCACAGATATGATCCTGACTACTGATGCAAATGGGTTTATTATGTGGGCCAACGAAGCCTTTGAAAGGCGAACGGGTTATACCCTGGATGAAATTATCGGTAAGAAACATTCACAGCTTGTACATGGCCCTGAAACCAGCCAGGAAACAAGAAAAAGGCTTCGCGAAGCAATTAAACAGCAGATAGCAGTAAATGAAATCATTTTAAATTATACCAAATCAAGGGAAAAATACTGGATCGACCTTAACCTTAATCCGATCCTTAATGAGCAAGGTACCTGCACACACTTTATAGGTGTAATGCGGGATATTACTATCGCGAAGAATGCTTTGGAAGAACTTACACATACCAAAGAGTTACTGGAACAAACCAGTAAGGTTGCCCGGATAGGAGGATGGGAATTTGATGTGGAAAAAAAAGCCGTAGGCTGGTCGGCAATGACCAGAGAACTCCATGGCGTCGGACCGGATTTTGAAATTAATATTGAGAATATTATTCCATTTTATTCAGAGGACATTCTCAGGAAATTAGCCGTAGCCTTTACGGATTGTATCAATTCCGGTGATCCGATTGATATGAAATTTCAGCTTAAGAAGCCTTCCGGTCAGGAAATATGGGTTAGGCTAATTGGTAAATCAGAATGTGAAAATACAAGATGTAAACGCATCTTTGGTACTATACAGGATATCGATGATCTTAAAAAAGCAGAAGATTTAAGCCATAAAAATGCAGAATTGCTGAGAAAGTTGTCGAAGCAAATCCCCGGCGTACTTTATCAGTTTCAATTATTTGATGATGGCCGGATGCACTTCCCTTATGTCTCCAAAGATCTTAGAAAAAACTACCATTTCTACCCTGAGCAGATTACTTATGAAGGAAATTCTTTTTATAGCCTGATACATCCCGACGATCTTGAAAGATTTAAGAATTCTATAAAAGTATCTATGCAAACTTTTCAGAAGTGGGATCTGGATTATAGGATTGTCAGCCCGGCAATGGGTGAACGCTGGATCAGGGGAGAGTCTAAGCCCGAAAGATTAGAAAATAGTGTGCTTTGGCATGGTTACATGCAGGACATTACAAACCGGAAAAAAGGCGAAGAGGAGATATTAAAGTCCGAAATTAAATACAGAACGCTGTACAACTCAACCACTGATGCAGTGATGCTGATGGACGAAAAAGGTTTTTTTGAATGTAATGCAGCTGCGCTGAAAATGTATGAAGTAGATTCCTATGAAGAATTTTTTGCTTTAAAACCCACCGATCTTTCCTACCCTGAACAGCCGGACGGCAGAAATTCAGCAGACAAAGTTCAGGAACATATTGAGATAGCGTTAAAAAATGGAAGTCACCGTTTTGAATGGGAGCAGAAGCGGATGAAATCCGGAAAGGCATTTTCTGTTGAAATATTACTAAATGTGGTAGATCTGAATGGAAGGCGGATGCTGCAATCTGTTGTCCGGGATATCACAGAACGTAAATTAGCCGAACAGGAAATTCTTAATGCCCGGCAGCAGGCGGAAGCTGCCAGCCAGTCCAAATCTGAATTTCTTGCTAATATGAGCCATGAAATACGTACACCCTTAAATGGCGTGATCGGTTTCACGGATTTACTGATGAAAACCAGCATAGATCTGACTCAGCATCAATATCTTTCCATGGTTTTTCAGTCAGCCAATTCCCTGCTTGATATTATCAATGACATTCTTGATTTTTCAAAGATAGAAGCAGGGAAACTGGAACTGGCGCAGGAAAATACAGATCTGCTCGAATTATGTGGGCAGGTGACGGATATGATTACCTACCAGGCCTATCAGAAAAACCTGGAAGTATTACTAAACATCGCCTGTAATGTTCCCCGTTACATTTTTGTGGACCCGGTACGTCTGCGTCAGATTTTGATTAATTTGTTGGGAAACGCCGTGAAATTCACGGAACATGGAGAAATTGAGCTGAAAATCGAGGTACTTCATGTCCTTGAAAATGGTGATATTTCTTTTCGTTTTTCTGTACGCGATACCGGGATTGGCATAAATGCTAAAAATCTGAAAAAAATATTTGAAGCATTTTCTCAGGAGGATGCTTCAACAACCAAAAAATTTGGTGGAACTGGCCTGGGCCTTCCCATATCCAACAAACTCCTGGCATTGATGAACAGCGAGTTGCAGCTGAAAAGTATTCCTGGGGAAGGCAGTACGTTTTATTTTGACGTTACATTCAAATCAGACAGTGATTCTTTACCGGATTGGTCAAATATTAAATCAGTACACAATATCCTGATTGCTGATTTTAATCTATCTAGTAGTACTATTTTAAAGGATATGTTGTCAAACCGGCGCATACAATCGGAAATAGTGCATTCTGGGCAGGAAGTACTTGAAAAACTGGAATCAGGGAATACTTACGATGTAATTCTTATGGACTATCATTTGCCGGATTCAGATGGAATTGCCATAAGCCGGAAAATAAGAGAAATGCATTATCCAAAAGCTGCTGAGCAGGCAATAATTCTATTATACCGTTCAGCGGATGACGAGCACATCAATATTTTATCCGAAGAGTTAAATATAGTTCAGCTGACTAAACCTGTCAAAATTCAACAGCTATTTAATGCTTTGACACAACTGGACGGGCATAAGGAAGAGATTCCTGTGAAGTGGACACAATCAGGTGAATCAACGCATATACAGCCACGTTATAAGGATGTAAAAGTGCTTATTGCCGAAGATAATAAAATTAACATGCTGCTGGTCAGGACCTTTTTGAACAAAATTTTGCCTGAAGCTACATTGATTGAAGCTATTAACGGAAAAGAGGCAGTACAGCGCTACCAAACTGAAAAACCGGATCTGATTTTGATGGATGTACAAATGCCGGAAATGAACGGCTATGAAGCAGCAACGGAAATCAGAAAACTTGAAACAGGAAACCGGGTTCCAATACTGGCGCTTACAGCCGGTACGCTAAAAGGTGAAAAAGAAAGGTGCATGGCAGCAGGAATGGATGACTACCTTATCAAACCTATTTTAAAAGAGACTCTGGAAACTGTTCTGGATCAATGGCTTTCATAATATACAAGGACATTCGTGTTTAGATAAATGTCCTTGTACCTGCATTTGTTACCGAGGTATTCTTAGGTGTATAGTAAGCATATTATAAAAATTCCTGTTATAATAACAAAGAAAAATAGGAGTTGGGAAATACAGGACAAGCAAATGAACAGTTGACTGTTCAGAATCCGAATTAATTCCAGACAAAAACAGATTGTTCACTTTTACTAAACACTGATTATTGCTAAATTGGCTTATCTGTATTATTAAGCCCGTTAATTTTGAAAACAACTACACTTTCACTCCTTCGGTCCAGTTATGATCCGGCAAGAAAAATCAATTTATTGAAATCTGTTTTTCTACTGGTTTTTCTTTTTTACCTCACGCCTTTGCTCCATGCACAAAAAGGAAAAGTCAATGAAGATTCAATCTATATCCGGGAACATTATACCAAGATTGAGCGAATGATCCCGATGCGGGACGGCGTTAAATTATTCACAGCAATATACATTCCAAAGGATATATCTGCTACTCAAAAATATCCGGTTTTACTGAACCGTACACCTTACAGCAGTGCGCCATATGGTGAAACTATGTTTAAAACTTCACTAGGGCCATCTATGAGTTTTGCCAGAGACGGATACATAGTGGCCTACCAGGATGTAAGAGGAAAATATATGTCCGAAGGTGATTTTGAAGCATACAGGCCTTTCATTCCCAATAAAAAAAGTAATAAGGATATTGATGAAAGCTCAGATACTTTTGACACCATTGACTGGCTGCTTAAAAACATTCCTGATAATAATGGCCGTGTAGGTTCCTGGGGGATTTCTGCACCTGGTTATTATGCAACGATGACGGCTGTTGACGCACATCCTGCTTTAAAAGTGACTTCTCCGCAGGCACCGGTTACGGATTGGTACATGGGAGATGACCGCCACCACAACGGCGCATTTTTCCTGATGGGAACATTCTCATTTATCTCTTCTTATGGAGCGCCTCGTCCGGTACCGACGCCAAAAGGAACACCACCCTTTTTAAATTACGGTACGCCTGATTCTTATGAATTTTACAAAAATCTGGGACCGTTAAAAAATGTGAACGAAAAGATTTTTAAAGGGGAAAACCGAATCTGGAACCAGTTGATGGAGCATGAAAATTATGATGAATTCTGGCAGGCACGTACACCCGTTCCTTATTTAAAAGATATAAAACCGGCTATGATGGTAGTTGGTGGATGGTTTGATCAGGAAGACCTTTACGGTCCTTTGAAAACCTATGCAGGCATTGAAAAAAACAACCCAAAATCTCCTAATCTGCTGGTGATGGGACCCTGGATTCATGGCGGCTGGGCACGTGGTACCGGTGAATCGCTGGGAAATATCCGCTTTGGTTCAAAAACAAGTTCTTTTTATCAAACCACTATTGAACTTCCTTTTTTCAATCACTATTTAAAAGATAAAGAATATCCGGCGCTTCCGAAAGCATATATTTTTGAAACAGGGTCAAACGAATGGAGAAAATACGATCAGTGGCCTCCAAAAAATACGGTGGAAAAGAAATTGTATCTGCATCCAAACGGTAAGCTTTCTTTTGAACCGACCGTTACTAAAAACGCAGCTGCTTTTGATGAATATATAAGCGATCCTTCCAAACCGGTTCCTTATACTTCTGAAATCCGGATTATAAGAGGAAGTGATTATATGTATGAAGATCAGCGTTTTACGTCAACAAGGCCGGATGTTCTGGTGTATGAATCGGACGTGTTGAAGGAAGATATCACGATTTCCGGTAATGTTCTTGCCAGTCTTTTCGTATCCACAACGGGGACGGATGCTGATTTTGTAGTAAAGCTTATTGATGTATATCCGGGAAATGCGCCCAACGACAGTCCGGCAAATCCTGCTATGAAAATGGGAGGATTTCAATTATTGATCAGGGGAGAAGTCATGCGTGCAAAATATAGAAACAGCTTTTCAAAGCCGGAAGCAATGGTTCCAAACAAAGTGGAACATGTAAAGTTTGACATGCAGGACGCGGCGCACAGCTTTAAAAAAGGTCATAAAATAATGATTCAGCTGCAAAGTTCCTGGTTCCCCCTGGTTGACCGGAATCCACAAAAATTTGTTAACATTTACAAAGCATCAGAAGCTGATTTCCAAACAGCAAAACACAAAATATATACTTCCGGAGCCAATGCTTCTTACGTTGGTGTAAGGGTTGTTGAGTAAAAGTAACCCAAGTTTTTAGACTTGGGCCAGATGAGATAATATATAGCTATCTGCCGATTTATTCAAAGAATTTCTTAACCCAAGGTTAAAACCTTGGGTTAATTTTTATTCACTCCTTAATTTATTGAGCCTATCAATCAGATGGATAAGTTCACTTTCTGCATTGGACAATTCTTTCAGTTCACCTTTATCTACGATATTGCCGGCAGGATCATACACATTCTTAAAATCTTCACTCACATCCGGATTTTCGTTGTTTTCCGATGAATATTGAGTACTCAGGTCAATGTCTGTTTTATCGAACTCAATCTGTTGTCTTTTCGCCATTATTTTTTCCTGTAGGTCTTTTATTTCCTGTTGTTTTTGATCTTGCATAGTCGTCTTCGTTATTTTCTAAAAGGTTAAATCAAAAAACCAGGCCAAACGTTTATTCTGGTTATGAATAACAAATTGATTTGATTTTATCTGAGATCAATATTCCTGGAATACCTCCCATCCATATTTCATAATCATAAGCGTAACCACTACCAGGAAAATAATCCTGACAAATTCGTTGCCTTTTCTAAGAGCCATCTTACTTCCGATCATATTCCCGGTAATGTTCATGACAGCCATAGCCAACGCAAGTCCAAGCATATAGTTTCCCTGATTGATGAAAACAATTAAGGCAGAAATATTGGTGATACAATTTACAATTTTGGCATAAGCAGAGGCTTGTACAAACTCGAATCCAAGAATTACTACAAAAGCCAGTACAAAAAAGCTGCCTGTGCCCGGACCGAAAAAGCCGTCGTAAAAGCCAATGATTAAACCAATGACTGCACCATAAATCAATTGCTTTTTGTAAGGCAGTTCTTTGGTTTTAACCGAACCCAGATCTTTTTTAAAGAACGTATAAACTGCAATAGCGATTAATATAAACAGGATAAGCGGTTTTAAGGTGGCAACGTTGATTAGGCTGACAATCCGCGCACCGGTAAATGATGATATAAAGCAGCTGATGGAAATAACAAACAACAGCCTGAAATTAAATGTGATTCTTTTAGCATAGTGAAATGCAGCTACCGAAGTTCCGGCTAAAGCAGCAATTTTATTGGTGCCAAATAGCGTAGCAATGGGTACATTAGGGAACCCGATCAGTAAAGCCGGAAGCTGGATCAGTCCGCCTCCGCCAACAACAGCATCAATAAATCCCGCGATAAAAGCGAGGGAACCAAGTGCCAGTAAAGTCCATGCGCTATATTCTGAATATAAGGTTTGGAACATTTGTGAGGAATAAGGCAGGTGTGTTTTTACGAAGCTAAGGAGCAGAGTTTGAATAAAAAAGATATGAAAGCCATGGAATGAAATTAATTGTCCGGGACTTCAAACAATGTAGCTTTAACCTGAATAAATTTTGTTTATTTTAGTCTGAAAATATCTGACTTACAGGAATGTAAAAATTTATTCCAACAAAAATGAATCACAACATGAAAAAAAGATTTATTACCAAGGGACTTATTCTGACATGTGCGGCGATGCTGATGTCATCACTCGTTTGGGCTCAGCAGGATAAGGCTACCCGCCCCAGCCCTCCACAAACGGCCACCGGAAAAGTAGGTGGAGCAACAGTTACCATTACGTATTCAAGCCCTTCCGTAAAAGGACGTAAAATATTCGGCGATCTTGTTCCTTATGATAAAATTTGGAGAGCCGGAGCGAATGAGGCTACCATTTTTGAAACTGATAAAGAGGTTAAGGTAGAAGGAAAATCTTTGCCTGCAGGAAAATACAGCTTATATGCAATACCAGGAGAAAAGGAATGGAGTTTCGTTTTCAATTCAGAAGTAGGGCAGTGGGGAATTAAAAGAGGCGGAGATACAACCAAAGATCCTGCAAAAGACGTTTTAAGCGTTAAGGCCAAACCTGTGAAAAGTGCGTCAATGACAGAAAAAATGATATATGAAGTAACGCCTAAAGGATTCTTGCTCCGTTGGGAAAATACGGAAGTACCGGTTATGATTAAATAATCAGGTACTAAAAAACCACCGGACTTTAAATGTTCGGTGGTTTTATTAAGATCTTCACAGTGGTAATCAAACCAAAATGACCTTGTCTGGCTCAGGATAACTTTGCAGGGATTCCTCAGGGTATTCCAGTGCAATACGTTTTCCGGTTTTTTCGGCTTGTTCCAAAAGCTGGAAAATCTTTTCTTCTCCTTCAATTTTTAATGCCTGGTACAACAGGTTTCCATATTGAAATTCTTCGGAACCGAAACCATTGATCTGAGCAACAGATTGATAATGATCAAATAATTGTTTTCCTTTCATGGCTATGCAATTTTGTATTGGAGTGTTTCTTTTCCTGAACAACAGATGCATTCAATAAAGTAAAGGTTGCATGACTTGTCTTTTGATCAACATTTATTTTTATAAACGGCAAAATAGGCTGAGGATAAAAATTGAATAAAATCAGTAGTTCGTAATTTGCAGCTTTATGCATCATAAAATAAACACAGTTTTGGTTGCAGTGTTCCTCTATGTCCTTGTTCAGGCACTTTTGGTTTACTTATGAATTAACATGATGGTTCAAAGAATTATACAAAATTACAAAGTCTCATTCAGTGGATTAAGCAGGGAAACCTGGTTATTAAGTCTGGTCATTCTCATCAATCGCTGCGGATATATGGCCGTACCTTTTATGAGCATGTACATCACGCAAAGTATGCACAGGAGCATAGCTGACGCGGGTTTGATCATCACATTATTCGGGGTTGGTTCCGTTTTAGGTGCCATGGCAGGAGGCTATTTTACAGATAAAATCGGATTTCAACCTGTTCAGGTACTAAGTCTGGTTATCAGTGGTCTGATGTTCGTATTGTTCGGCCATGTAGACGATTTTACTGCTTTATGTGCACTTACCGTTGTACTAAGCTTCTTTGTGGAAGGATTTAAACCCGCCAACAATACGGCAGTGGCATCCTATTCTTCTCCTGAAAATCTTACCAGATCCTATGCCCTGAACCGTCTGGCACAAAACGTTGGTTTTGGTTTCGGAACTTCCGTAGGTGGTTTGCTTGCAGCCATTGATTATCATTTATTATTCTGGGTGGATGGGGTAGTATATGTCTTGGCAGGGCTGATGATCATTGTTTTACTGCCAAAGGGAAGACAAATTATAAAAGATCGGGGTCAGATTGAAAATATAAAAACCGGGAATTCGCCTTGGAAGGATCATTTTTTTGTACAGTTCATCGTGCTTGTCACCGTTTATATGATTGGATTTCTTCTTATGTTCAGGCTAGTTCCGGTTTATTGGAAAGAACAAATGCACATTGGCGAATCCACAATCGGACTGCTGCTGGGAATGAACGGTATAATCATAGCGCTCTTTGAAATGGTATTGATACAAAACCTCAGAAACCGCAAATCAGATGCTTATTATATTATTTCCGGCGTGATTTTTACAACGGTTGCTTACCTGTTTCTGATCATTCATGCCGTTGGACCGGTGATTATTGCCGCTTCGGTTGTGGTGTTTTTTACCATTGGAGAAATGCTTACTTTACCTTACATCAGCACGTTGATTATGAACCGGGCTACAGAGCAGAATCGCGGAGCTTATTCTGCTGCTTACTCCATGTCGTGGGCAGTAGCGCAGATTATCGGTCCTGCGGCTGGAAGCTACATCGCCGAACATTGGGGATATGACACCCTATGGATCGGATGGGTTTTTCTGAGTTTTGCCTGCGCCCTGGGATTCAAATTACTTTTTCAGAAACAAAAAATGACTGAAATTGTATAGAAGACAATTTGGATTGAATAGAAATTCACTATATTTTTTAAAAGGCAACCAAGCGCACGATTTGTACGTATATCAATTTATATTGAAGGGTAAATCATTTATGGGTCTTGATTTGAATACGGTAAAACTTCTGAGAATTCCATTCTCTTTTTTCCTGATGCCCTTATTTTTATTCGCTTTCAGTCAGGCTGAAAACATTGCCTATTTTGAAGCTTCTCTATCTTTTTTTATCATTCACTTTTTAGTTTATCCGGCAAGCAATGGATACAACAGCTACATCGACCGGGATGAGGATAGTATAGGTGGTATTGAAAAGCCTCCTATGCCAACCGAAAGCTTGTTTTATGTTACTGTTTTGTTGGATAGTCTAGCTATTATTCTGGCGTTTTTCTTTGTTAATCAGCTATTTGCATTTTGTCTGATATTGTACATTGCTGCCTCACGTGCTTACAGTTCAAAACAGATCCGGCTGAAAAAATATGCTGTTACGGGATTTTTGATTGTAACTATTTTTCAGGGTGCCTTTACCTATTATATGTCTACAATCGGAATAAGTGGGAGGGCTTTGCCTTTTAATCGTGAAACCATTTTCATCCTTCTTGGCTGTTCTTTTCAGATTGCAGGAGCTTATCCGCTCACTCAGATTTACCAGCACAAACAAGATTTACAGGACGGCATTACTACACTAAGCTATAAGCTCGGATACAAAGGAACATTTTTCTTCACAGCCATAATGTTTGTTCTGTGTAACGTTTTTTATTACTTATACTTTGAAAGTAAAGAGGCTGGAATGATTTTTTTTGTTATCCAGATGTTCTTCTTACCTATTGTCCTTTACTTTTTTTATTGGTTTTATCTGGTAAACCGCAATCCTGAGAATGCAAATTTCAAAAATACGATGCGCATGAACTGGATTGCCGCGCTCTGTATGAACAGTTGTTTTTTTGTACTTATCATTATTAATATTTTCCTTTGAGTTATATCACTGCTATTGAAACCGCTGTTCCTGATCATTGCTTTTCGCAAGAAACGTTAACTTCTTTTTATACGGATTTAACGAACGATGACACGTTTAAACGTAAAATAAAGATAGTGGCTGGTAAAACAGGGATCGAAAAAAGATATTCGGTTCTCAATGATTTTAATACAGAAAGCGCTGATTACGAATTACTTTCAAAAGAATTATTTGTAGAGCCAGGCTTAACGGAAAGAATGGCTTTGTACAAAAAATACGCTACGCAGCTTTCATTAACAGCAATCAATAAAATTAAAAATTTCGATAGTCAAAAAAAGGAAATTACCCACTTAATAACAGTTACCTGCACGGGCATGTTTGCTCCGGGACTGGATATTGAACTGATCAGAGAACTGGATTTAAATCCTACAACGCAACGTAGCAGCGTTAATTTTATGGGATGTAATGCAGCGGTTATTGCTTTGAAAAATGCAGATGCAATCTGCAGGAGCCAGCCCAATGCAAATGTCCTCATTATTTGTACGGAATTGTGTACCATCCATTTTCAAAAAAGATTCAATGATGATTATATTCTTTCTAATCTAATTTTTGGCGATGGTGCGGCGGCAGTACTGATGTCGTCACAGCCTAAAGAAGACGCTTATCACAAAAAAGTACAGATCAATGGATTCAATTCCATGATCCTGCATAACGGTTACCGTGACATGGCCTGGCAATTGTCTGAAACAGGATTTATCATGAATCTTACTTCCTATGTACCAGGTTTAATAAAGGAAAATATTCTACCGATGTTAGATGCTATTGGCTTAATACCTTCTAATATAACTTATTGGGCCATTCATCCGGGTGGAAAAAAGATTGTAGATGACTTTGCTGTTGCTTTGAACCTTAATAAAGGTTTGTTAACCGAAACTTACGATGTTCTCAAAAATTTTGGAAATATGTCTTCTCCGACTGTTTTGTTTGTGTTGAAACAGATATTGGAAAAATCGTATGCAGCAAAAGCAGGAGATCAGATTTTTGCAGCGGCATTTGGACCAGGACTGAGCATTGAAACAATGCAGCTGCAATATGTTTAAGGTCAGAAGTCAGCAGAAAGAGCTATTGGATCAGGATGAAATACCGGAACAAGACCTGTTTCAAAATCTTAAAGAACTCGATTTCATTAATCACTGGCTTGGTGGCTATCGGATATCTTTTTCAGCATTAAAGCGGATTGTGAAACTCGGCAAGCATTATTCGTTTGTAGATATTGGCTGTGGGGGAGGAGATACGTTAAAGCGAATTAAAAAATGGAGAACGAAACAGGGTTATCTGATTGATTTACATGGAGTTGATCTTAAACAAGTTTGCATTCAGTATGCCGAGAATAATCCTGAAAATGCGGGAATTAATTTCGTTTGTGATGATTATAAAAATATATATAACCATATCAGGCAAATTGATATCATCCATGCCTGCTTATTCTGCCATCACCTGCCTGAAAATGAATTAATTCGCCTGATCAGGTTTGCAAAGAATCACAAAGCAATTCTCATTATCAATGACCTTGAACGTAATCCATTTGCCTATTATTCGATTAAATGGTTAACTGCTTTATTTTCAAAATCTTATCTTGTAAAAAATGATGCTCCTCTTTCTGTGTTAAGAGGTTTTAAAAAAACGGAGTGGCTTTCCATTCTGAAACAAGCGGGAGCATTACATTATTCTGTAAAAAATAAATGGGCATTCAGACACCAGATTATTGTTGATGGAAGCAGAGAATAAAACTTATGATTGTGCTATTATTGGCGGTGGACTGGCCGGATTATGTCTGGCTATTCAGCTGGCAGATAAGGGCATAAAGGTAGTTTTATTTGAGAAAAATGAATATCCATTTCATAAAGTTTGCGGGGAATACATTTCTATGGAAAGCTGGGATTTTTTGGTTGGACTAGGCATACCGCTGCATACACTTAATCTGCCAGTTATTGACAACCTTGGAATTAGTTCTGAACAAGGATTTATGTTAAACCACCCTCTGCCATTGGGAGGTTTTGGAATAAGTCGTTTTAGTCTGGATGAGTATTTAAGCCGGTTAGCTACGCAGAAAAACGTGAATGTGATTGAAAACTGCAAGGTTAATGCTGTCAATCCTGCTGAAAATCAAATGCAGGAAATTGGAAGTTCGGCAGGTGCATTTAAAGCACGGATTGTATGCGGTAGTTATGGGAAATATACTCCTTCTTTCATACAAAAGAATAAAGCATTTGAAGATCAAAAGAATAAATCAGGTATTAATTATATTGGCGTTAAATATCACATCAAAGCAGATCTTCCGTCAAATCGCATAGAGTTGCACAATTTTGAAAAAGGCTATTGCGGCATTTCCAAAGTCGATCAGGACTGGCACTGTTTATGTTACCTGACCGCCTCGGATAATTTGTTGAAATACGACAAGAACATCAGGAAAATGGAAGAAAACATACTCTTCAAAAATCCCTATCTCCGAAAATATTTTACAGAATCGGAATTTGTTAATCCGCAGCCTTTGGTTATTAGTAATATCCAGTTTTACAAAAAACAAACGGAGATGAATGGCATTTTCCTTCTTGGCGATTCAGCAGGTTCAATCACGCCGTTGTGCGGCAACGGGATGAGTATGGGGATGAGAGCTTCGAAGTTGCTGGCAACGGAACTGATCAGATACTTTAATAGTAAATGCTCCGTATCGCAAGTAGCATCTGCTTATCAGAAATCCTGGAATGAAGCTTTTAAAAGTAGGATTACTGCCGGTTGTTACCTCCAAAATCTTTTTGGCAAAAAAAATACCACGCATCTGGCATTGAAGGTATTAAGCAAAACACCAGCTTTGATGAAAAAACTGGTGTCACTTACGCACGGAGAAAAATTCTGATTTTTAGACAGAACGCTGTATTTTGTTCTGTTTAGCCATGGATTGTTTTGCTTCTCTAAAATATTTAAAGGATACCCACAACATGCCAAAACATTCACCATCGTGTTTGCCTAAATGCTTGTGATGTACTTTATGTGCTCTCCGAATTGCTTTCAAATAAAAAGAATCCGTGTTCCTAAAAAGTTTAAAACGCTGGTGAATAAAAATATCATGTACCAGAAAGTAGGCCATGCCATAAAGGGAAATCCCGGTTCCAATCCAGAATAAGGGGCTGAAATCATCGCGTACACCAAGGTACAGACAAAGAATGCCAGGAGTCGCAAAGATTAAAAAGAAGTAATCATTTTTTTCAAAGAAATCACTGTCATCCCTTTGATGGTGATCATGATGAAGGAACCAGAAAAGCCCATGCATCAAATATTTATGAGCCAGCCAGGCCACACATTCCATTCCGACAAAAGTTGCCAGAACGATAAGAATATTCTCAAATATTGTATTCATATCAAAAGCTAAATTCTTATTTTTTCTAAAACATCATTCAGACAAATCTTAAACCATTCGGTATAAAGTCCCGGATTTTTTTCCATATCCGAATGCAGATTTTCCTGTGAAATATATTTGTAATTTAAAACTTCATCCGGGTTTATCACAGGTACTTTGTCAGTAATTCCCCAAAAAACATGATCGAGTTCATGTTCTGTCAATCCATTATCCAAGCCTGCTTCATACTTAAAGGAATATAAAAAGTTAAGAGCAGTATCAATACCCATTTCTTCTTTTAAACGCCTGTTAGCTGCATGGAACGTTGTTTCGTCCGGAAAAGGATGGCTACAGCAGGTATTGGACCACAATCCTTCTGAATGGTATTTGCCGTATGCTCTTTGCTGCAATAATAATTCGCCACGGGTGTTGAAGATAAATATAGAAAACGCACGGTGTAATACTCCTTTTTGATGCGCTTCCAGTTTAGGCATTAAACCGATTTCAACATCGTTTTCATTTACCAGGACTACGTGATCATTCATGGGTTAACAGGTTTAGGGTTTCCAGCAAGCGGAAAAAGTATATCTCATACATTCATTACTACTTTCTTTAACAATTTATTGTCATAAAAGATCAAATTGATGTCTGAATAATGATTGAAACATGAGTCCGACTTTGTTATAATCAGGAATACGGATTCGTGCAGTCATTACTTTTTCAGGCGGCAATTCCTTAATTCTCAGAAATAATTTCTTGTAGTAAAAATACGCCAAGTAAACACCCCGGCGAGCACCTGGCGGCAACAGTTTAATACCAATAAGTGCCTGGTCAAAATCCTCTTCGATTTCCTGCTGAATAGCCAGTTTATCTTCAAAAGAGAAATACTGGAAATTTACGTTCGGAAAATAATTTCTTCCAAGCAATTCATAGTCAGCCATCAGATCACGGAGAAAATTTACTTTCTGAAAGGCTGCTCCCAGTTTCATGGCGTAAGGTTTCAAAGTCTCATATTGCGCCAGGTCACCCTCTAAAAATACCCGAAGACACATGAGTCCTACTACTTCCGCCGATCCCATTATATACTGGTTGTATGAATCGGTTGTATGTTCTTTTTGTTCCAGATCCATTTCCATACTCTGCAAAAAAGTATCAATAAGCGGCCATTCTATATTGTATTGATGCACTACTTGCTGGAAACTGTTAAGAATAGGATTAATGCTGATTTTTAAATCAATGGCTTCTACGGTATCATTTCTGATTTTTTTCATCAGAAAATCCTTATCGTAGTTATGAAAACTATCTACGATCTCATCCGCTAACCGGACAAATCCATAAATACCATAAATGGGTGCATGGTATTTTTTATCCAGAAACTGGATTCCCAGAGAAAAAGAAGTACTATATAATCTTGTGGTTATTTTACTGCACGAAGCAGATAAATTATCAAAAATTACTTTCATATACTATTTTTTTAAGTATTTCATAAGTTCTTGAGCTGCAATCTGTCCGGAAATAATAGAAGGAGGAACGCCCGGACCCGGTACCGTAAGCTGGCCGGCATAGTATAAGTTTTTTACTTTTTTACTTTTCATCTTGGGTTTGAAAATAGCCGTCTGCATGAGTGTATTAGCCAAACCGTAGGCATTGCCTTTATAGGCATTATAATCGTTGATAAAGTTACTGACGGAATAGCTTCGCTTGTAAACCACATGGCTTTTTACATCTTCGCCGGTAAATTTTTCAAGCCGCTTCATGAGTGAATTATAGTACTGTTCACGTATTTCTTCTGAATCCGTTAATCCGATAGCAATCGGCATCAGTACAAAAATATTTTCACTTCCTTCCGGCGCTACATCCGGATCCGTTTTGGATGGACAGCATACATAGAAAAGAGGGTTAGAAGGCCACTTTTTGTCTTTATAAATTTCAACGGCATGCTGTTCAAAATCCTCGTCAAAGAATAGATTATGATGTCTGAGCTTTGCAACTTTTTTGCTGACACCCAGATAAAAGAGAAGGCAGGAGGGAGCAAAAGTTCTGTTTGACCAGTATGATTCGTTATAAGATTGTAAATTTTCCGGTAGTAAAGTACTTTCAATATGATGGTAATCCGCACTTCCAATAATGGCATCTACCGCATAGCTGCTTCCGTTGGAATAAATATGATCGATGTTTCCACCTTCTATCCCAAACTTTTCCACATTGCAGGAAGTCTGAAACTGCACACCTGCTTCTTCGGCTATTGTCTTAAAGGCGTCAGCTACTTTTCCAAATCCTCCCATCGGATAAAAAGTGCCCTGCTTCAATCCTGCAAAATTCATCAGGCTATACAGCGCAGGCGTATCTTTGGGCATTGCACCCAGAAAAAGTACCGGAAACTCTATAATTTCCAATAATCTTGGATCTTTAAAGTATTTTCTTACGTGACTGCTGAAAGAGGAAAAGAGTTGTATTTTTAAGGCATCCTTGAAGAGTTTCAGGCTGAAAAATTCGGTAAGGGAATGTCCTGGTTTATAGACCATTTCTCCCATTCCGACACGATATTTAAACTCACCCTCTTCTATAAACTTTCTAAGTTTCGCACCGCTCCCTGCTTCTATACTTTCAAACAATTCACATATCTGATCAAAGTCGGCAGGTATATCAATGACTTCACTATCCCCGAAAATAACGGCAAAACCAGGATCCAGTTTTTTCAACTCATAAAAATCAGAAGTGGTCTTACCAAATAAATTAAAATAATTTTCATACACATCGGGCATCCAATACCAGCTGGGACCCATATCAAAAACAAATCCATTACTTTCAAAAGATCGGGCTCTTCCTCCAATTTTTGCGTTTTTTTCAAATACAGTAACATTGGTACCGTTCCTGGCAAGTACAGCGGCTGCAGCCATGCCTGAAAATCCGGAACCTATGACACCTACTTTTGATTCTTTATTTTTGTAAAAATTGGTTTTACCAGACATATTTTTAAGATATCATTTCAAGTAATTGTTCAATTGTCTTAATGCTAATGACTTGCTTGTCACGTGCAAGTTTTTCTACGCTTTTATTAGCCCCAGAAACGCAGATCGTTGTAGTATCTCCGAAGTTAGCTAACAGGTTAGCAAGTAACTCAGACAATTGATCCGAGTACTGGTTGCGTACAAAAAACGTATAAATGTGTGTTGGCTTACATTGAGCGACTACATTGGAAAGATTGTTATAGGGAACTTTCTGACCGAGATAAACCACTTTTTTACCATAATATTTAATCACGTAATTGGCAAAAAGAAGACCGATTTCATGATCCTCATCTTCATTCAAAAATAATATCCAGGTTTGATCCGGATTTTTTGGAAGTGGCAGGGAGTCGGTTGCACTAAATAATTTTTGCTTTATAAGGTTAGACAAAAAGTGTTCCTGCGTTGGAAGCAAATCATCCTTAATCCACATCAGACCTGTACGCACCAGCAGTGGATAAACAATCTTTTCATAGGTTTTAATCAGGCCAAATTTGGTTACTGACATTTCGAAAAGCTCATTAAAAAGTGCCTCATCGTACGTAGTCAGAGATATCATAGCTTGTGTGATAATGACTTCGGTATGTTCGTCGCTTTGAAAAGACGCTGCAATGATCTTATCTATCTCAATATCCATTTCTGGTTTACTGAGCTTGCTGATGTGTGATATTTTCATGCCCTTATCCATCAGCGTGCATACGTTAAGCAGTTTTCTTAACTGCTGATCGTCATAAAACCGAATGTTTGTTTCGGTTCTTTCCGGCACAAGCAAACCATAACGCTGTTCCCAAATCCGTATGGTATGGGCTTTTTGATTGCTGATCCTTTCAAGATCTTTAATGGAGTATAAAGCCATTTTTGTTTAACATTTATCAAAAATAGTTAAACAAAACGATATTTAGTGATATTCATATAAAATGTTATAAATAAAATTCACCCTACAATCCCTGGAAAGTCCAAGAAGTTACAGGCTTATAACATCTTGGTTTAAAATTGAATACAGAAAATAAATTTCTGATGTAGTTTGTTTTATCTAAAAAGGCAGTATATTTGATATTGAAAATATCTAGTGATTGATTTCAAAAGTATCATGCCCTGTTATGGAAACTCAACAAATTTTTTGGTCTGGAAACATCAAGTATCTGCGGTTGCGAAGAAAAATGAGTCAGGAGGCACTTGCCGAAAGACTGGGGATCTCCCGTGTAAAACTGAATGCCCATGAAAGTGGAAGAACGGTCAATCCAACGATTGAAGATTTGGTGAATACTTCCGCCTTCTTCAAGATGAGTATTGACTGCCTTCTTAAAATGGATTTGTCAAAACTCAGTGAGCAAAAGCTCAAAGATCTTGAAGAAGGAAGTCAGGCTTATATGTCAGGAAGTAAAATTCGTGTGCTGGCTATAACAGTTGATAAGGAGGAAAAAGAAAATGTTGAATACGTACCGGTAAAAGCGAAGGCAGGTTATCGTTCGGGTTATAATGATCCTGAATTCCTGGCGGGCTTGCCAAAATTTAATCTTCCAAACCTTCCTAAAAACGGTACTTTCCGGATGTTCCCAACCGTTGGTGATTCGATGTTGCCAGTACCGGAAGGCAGCGATATTATCACACGGTACATTCAGGACTGGCGGACGCTGAAAAAGGAAACGCCCTGTATTGTTATACTAAAAGGTGATCAGGATTTTGTCTTCAAAATGGTTACCATCAATGATGACGGTACCATGCTTTTGCAATCGTTTAATAAACAATATTTTGCTTATACCGTTCCTGTTTCCGAAGTGCTCGAATTATGGGAATATTATAGTTTCCACAGCAAACAGCTTCCTGAGCCGCAAACCGACATGCAGCAGCTGTTAAAAATGCTTCAGGAGGTACAATTTGAAATTAAAGAAATGAAAAAATAGATTGGATTTGGGTGTATGTAATATAAACTAAGAGCTTTTGGTTTGATACCGGAAGCTTTTATTTTGTAATCGCCGTTATCATACCTTTAAAAATAAAAAAGTGGAAAGGCATAGAACCATACCAGTAAAGCCGGCCATAAAGCCCCTTAGGCCTGAAAGTTGCCGTTTGTGTTAATTCCTGTCCATCAATTTTAAATTCGAGCCAGGCTTCACCAGGGAGCTTCATTTCAGCAAAAAGTAGCAGACGTCCCTGACTTTTGTCGGAGAGCAGGACACGCCAGAAGTCCAGCGTATCGCCTGAATGAATATCAATGGCCGAAGTTCTTCCCCTCCGCATGCCGACTCCTCCTGCCAATTTATCAAAATAGCCGCGTAATTGCCAAAGCCAGGTCGCATAATACCAGCCCGTTTGTCCACCAATTGCCCATATCCGTGACTGTACCTTTTTTAGATCATCAAATGTATGCTTTTGAGTATCTTTAAAGCAGCCGTCAATCGGTACCTGTACATACTGGGTTAATCGGGTGTTGATTCTTCCACTGATCAGGGAATCTTTCCAGCTGGAAATGATGGCATTTTGTTCAATTTTAGTAAATGCAGCTTCCATGGCGTCATGATAACTCATTGTGTTCATATTCAATATCTTAGCTAACGTGTTGTCGCGGCATATCACTTCAACGGTCATGCTGTCAACCAGTTTTACTGCCAGAGAAAACGTAGTCGAGGTAACAAAATAAAGCCAGTAGGAAGATATCCGGGGTGTGAGAACCGGCAGTGTAATAATGAAACGTTTCAGATTTCTGATTTCAGCATATTGTAAAAGCATTTGCCGGTAAGTAAGTACATCAGGCCCGCCAATATCAAAACTTGTATGATACGTTTTTTCATTGAACAATACTTTTTCCAACATTGTAATTACATCCCTGACTCCTATGGGTTGTGATTTTGTCTGCAGCCATTTTGGGGTAATCATTACGGGAAGTTTTTCTACCAGATCACGGATAATTTCGAAAGAAGCACTGCCTGAACCGATAATGATTCCTGCTCTTAGCGTAGTAAACTTGTATTTTCCGGTAGCCAGTAAATCCTCAACATTTTTTCTGGAAGCCAGGTGTTTGGATAAGGTTTGGTCATTAATAATCCCGCTCAGGTAAACGACATGTTTTACCTGAGTTTGACTCATTCGATTTCTGAAATTTTCAGCAGACAAATCTTCCAGCTGAGCAAAATCCTTTGAATCTGAAGACATGGAATGTATCAGATAATAGGCTCCGTCAATATCTTCCGGTATTTCAGTTAAAGTGGCCGGATTCAGGAAATCGGCCTCAATCACCGTAATCTGATTTACATGGTCTTTCGGCAGAGAAAACCGGCCTTTATCCCGTACACAACAAATTACTTCATGCCCGTTTTCCAGCAAAACGGGCAGCAATCTTTTTCCAATGTAACCGGTAGCTCCGGTCAGTAAGATTTTCATTTTGTTTGATTTAGGTAATAAAGCGCATGCTGATCTTCAATATACGGAAGCAAGCGGGAAGGTAAGCAGTTCTAATTTCTAAATTTATATTTTTTAGCTGAGTGACAACCAACAATGACATACGTCTAATTTCTATTGGTTTTCATCCGAATGCCAATACGTTTAATAAGTATCTAATAAAATGTGAAAACAAGTTACAAGTATATTCGTTAATTAGTTAACTTTATATTGTTATAAAAAAAAACAGAATAGTCATGACACATGAAAAAATTTTCACTCTGAAAAACCGACGTGAAGTTAAGGTCACTTTTACGGCATCATATCTTTCAAATACTCAAGAACCAATCACAGACTATGAAATTCTGATTAGAGAACCAGGAGAAAAGGATTTTAGGAATCCCATTGGTGCCAGTCATCCCAAATACTGGAAATTACAAACAGTAAGCCAGGAGCATGGAAGGGAGCTTACTTTATTATACAGCGGAATCAGCCAGAAACAGCTAAGGTTAGTAGAGAAAGAATTTTATCAGTTGATGCTTGAACCTGCATAAGCTGGGCAAAAAGGAATCAAGCCAACACTATTCATTGTAAAAGTGTTGGCTTTATTCCTTTTTAATAGATGCGTTTTACTACAACTTTACTATTGGTAAGCTGAGCAGCATAGGCCCGTGCATTTTCATTTGGCAAAGAGATGAAGGTCTGTTTTTTCTTCTTTCCATCCGTAGTTACCCAGTTAGCAGAATAAATTTCAAACGGGGGAGCTCCTGCATATATCGGACGGTTATCCGAATGTACAAAGTTGTCTTCTTCTTCGTATGCCAATTCCAGATCACTTCCCTCCAATACTTCACATATTATCCTTAGTTTCCCAAACTCATCATCTGCCAGGCCTTTAATACGTGCTTTTCCGAAAAAGGGTTCTTCCCCAAATTCCCAGCGATCGTAATACTCTATAACATTTCCTATCTGAGAATCAATATAATCTGCACTCAACTTCGTATCCTGGTCCATGGTCGTAACGGCTTTGTTTAACATTTCATTTTATAATCTTATCCCTGATCCCAGCGATGAGATTGACAGTAATTCTTTTATTCCATTTAACCAAAAATCTGGTCAGAATTTGCGAATATTTGCAAATATAGGAATGCGCGTATATCTATAACACAAAGCATCCCTTTTATTAATGCTTTTCATGGTAAAATATAGAAAAAAAATAAATTTCTAAATTTTTAACCAAAAAAATCCTCTGAAAACCCATTTTCTACTTTCGCAGAAAACGGATTCTCAGAGGACATCATTTTTATTGAAATGGCCTAAAAAATAAACTTGGTACTTAAAAAGTTAGAACTGTTATCCCGTACGATTTCATTAATGAGCTGATTGTTGCTATCATTCATTTTAAAAGCAACCAGTGAACGGATTGAAAAAGAGCGAATAGCATCCGGAATAGATAACGTTCCTTCTGCACTGTCTTTACGCCCTGTAAAAGGAAAGGCATCCGGCCCACGTTGCGACTGCGTGTTAATATTAACCCTGCTTACCAGGTTTACCAGCGGATCTATCAGCCAGGAAACTTCTTTTGAGTCATTGCTGAAAATGCTTACCTGCTGCCCATGCGTTGATTCAATTAAAAAATCAATGGTTTCTTCCAGATCGTCAAAAGGCACAACAGGAATGATCGGGCCAAACTGTTCTTCATGATACAGCTTCATCTGATCGTTGACAGGGTAGACGACAGCAGGATAGAAGAAAGTAGCTGCTGATGTGCCACCATTTTCATTCATGACCCTAGCGCCAAATTTTTCGGCATCTGCAATACACTCGTTCAGATAATCTATTTTGTTGTTTTCGGGTAGGGGAGTCAAAGAAACTCCTTTTTCCCAAGGCATGCCAAATTTAAGCTGACCAACCGCAGCACTGAATTGCCTGATAAATTCATCAGCAATACTTCTTTGTACCAATACAATTTTTAAAGCCGTGCAGCGCTGGCCATTGAAAGACAGAGAACCTGTAATGATTTCTTTGACAGTTAATGGAATATCTGCGTGTTTCGTTACAATGGCTGCGTTTTTTGCATCAAGTCCTAAGACGGCGCGTAAACGGTTTACTTTCGGATGCTGCTTTTTTAACTCATTGGCTACTTTGCTGGAACCAATGAGTGTAAGTACATTTATTTTCCCTGATTGCATTAATCCTGGCACGATCACGTTTCCACGGCCATAGATGACATTGACTACACCTTTTGGAAAACAATCCCGGAATGCTTCCTGTAAAGGGTAATGCAGTAAAGTTCCGAATTTTGGAGGTTTGAACAAAATGGTATTACCCATGATCAGTGCGGGGATCAGCGTGGTAAAAGTTTCGTTCAAAGGATAATTGAATGGCCCCATACAAAGCACTACACCCAAAGGTGAGCGACGGATCTGCGCAGCAATTCCGTCCACAATTTCAAATCCGGAAGAATCGCGGTCCAGGTGTTTCAGAGAATCAATAGTAGCATAAATATATTCGACGGTCCGGTCAAATTCTTTGGTTGAGTCCGCAAAGGATTTACCAATTTCCCACATGATAAGCTTGACAATAATGTCTTTTTGCTCAATCATTTTACCGGTAAACTTTTCGACATGATGAATACGTTCTTCAACGCTCATGATCGGCCATTCACCGCGGCCATTGTCATAGGCCTGAACTGCTGCTTCCAAAGATTCCTGTGCTTCTTCTTCGGTACAAACAGGATAGCTCCCGATTAATTTTCTTTCAAGACCATTTTCTGTTTTGATACAAATAGGCGAATATACTTCATGAACCTGTCCGTTCCACTGTTTCATTTCACCATTGCTCAGGTACTCCCGCTGATGAATTTCTGACGGCAGTACGAATTCAGCCGGAATATCCTTGTCTTCTACAAAGATGTTTTCTAATGTGGTTTTGAAATCCATTTGAATTTAAAAGGTTAACTGATTATGAATTTTAAACGTATGCTTCAAGGCAATCGGATTCAGAATTGTTTTCAAGTCAATATCAGCCAAGAGAATTAATAAACCTACTAATTTCTTTTGGATCCAATATATGATTGACTGATAGGTTATTAATGGCGTGCTGTGGCATGTAAGCCATATTTGCGGTTTCAGGTTTTTGCACGATGATCATGCCACCCGCTTCCTGAACTGCCTTGAGGCCTGCCGTTCCATCATTGTTGGAACCCGATAAAAGTATAGCGGTCAGAGAAGTGCCAAAGGCATCGGCGGCCGATTCAAATGTTACATCTAGGCTGGGCCTGCTAAAATTGATTTTTTCAGAAACATCCAGTGAAAAAAAATAATTTTTTTCGATCAGCACATGATAATCTGCAGGTGCCAGGTAAATATTTCCGGACAATACAGGGTCCTTGTCATCTATTTCTTTAACCGGAAGAACTGTTTTGGAAGAGAGCAGCTCAGACAGGGATGAATCACCGGAATTTTTTCGGTGAAGCACCAGAATTATGGACGTTTTCAAATGTGGATCTAAGGTCGGCAGTACGTCAAAAAGAACAGTTAAACTTCCGGCAGAACCGCCAATGATGACCGTTTTAAAGCGGTGTTTTAAATTAGCTTCTTCCATATTTTTTCTTTATCCAATTGTTTGAATCTTGCCTGGATGGATGAAAACTTTAATGTTTCTTTTGAGCCAAGTGCCAGAAAGCCCAAAGGTCCAAGACTATCATCGAATAATTTTAAAGCCCTTTCCTGCAGGTTCTTATCAAAATAAATCAGAACATTCCTGCAAAGTATCAAATCAAATTCGTTGAAAGAGCTATCAGAAACCAGGTTATGTGTTGAAATAATTATTTTTTCCGACAAATCTTCATTAAGTTTTGCCTGTCCGTAGTTAGCGGTATAATAGGTCGAAAAATCCTTTGTCCCTCCCGAAGCTATGTAATTTTCCGAATATTGTTTCATCTGATTCAAAGGAAAAATACCTCTTCTTACTTTTTCCAACACACTGGGGTTGAGATCAGTCGCATAAAGCAGGGATTTCTTCAGCAAGTTGGCTTCCTGCAGTAATATGGCCATTGAGAAAACCTCCTCTCCGGTAGAACAGCCGGCATGCCAGATACGAATAAAAGGTTTTGTACCCAGGATTGGAACAATCTGTGAGCGCAGCATTTTATAAAAAGACGGGTCGCGAAACATTTCCGTCACGTTCACCGTAATTTCTTCAATGAATCGTTTTAGATAATCCTCATCCGTGCATACGCGGTAACGCAGCTCCGCAAAGCTGGGAAATTTGTCCAGTACCACTAATCTTATGATACGTCTTTTCAGTGATGCTTTTGAATAATTGGCAAAATCATAGCCATATACTTCAAAAATATCACTTAAAAGTAAATCTATTTCTTCATCCTCAATCATCATAATATACTATATGCTCCTTAACAACTGCAAAAGATGATCAACATTAATAGGCTTGGATATATAGTAGTCTGCACCGGCACGCAGACATTTTTCCCGGTCACCAATCATGGCTTGTGCAGTTACAGCAAAAACAGGTGTAAGTCGCCTTGTCTTAATGTTTTTGATTAATGGAATAGCTTCATAGCCATCCATGTCCGGCATCATCATATCAATCAGGATCGCATCTATAATCTCATCTGTCTTTAACAATTCCAAAGCTTCCCTTGCACCGGAACAAGAAACGCTTACAAAGGACTTTGCTTTCAGCGTAGCAGAAAGTGCAAAGATATTTCTGGCATCATCGTCGATGATCAACACTCTTTTTTTTTGCATAATTTCAAATTACTACAAGTACATACTCTTTTTATCCGGTGTTTATGCCTATGATTTTTCGTAAAGCCACACCCTCAACAGAGACGTAAGCTGATCAATATCAACAGGTTTGGTGATATAATCGGATGCTCCGGCATTGATGCACTTTTCTCTGTCGCCCGTCATAGCCTTGGCTGTAACAGCAATGACAGGCAGATTTTTCCACTGATAATTTTCCCTGATCCTGCGTGCTGTTTCATAGCCATCCATTTGTGGCATCATCATGTCGAGCAGCACTACATCAACAGAGGGCGTGTCACTAAGTTTTTGCAAGGCCTCTTTTCCATCCAGCGCCGTAATCACATTCATTTTATAATTTTCAAGAGACTTGGTCAGCGAGAATATGTTTCTTACATCATCATCAGCAATCAAAACCGTTTTCCCATGCAGGATTTGTTCCAGTGCTCCCAGTTTTTTAAAGTCACCGCTTTTGACCAGAGGTTTTTTATTTTCTTCAACTACATGAAGGAAAAGCGAAACTTCATCCAGCATGCGTTGATAGGAATGTGCCGTTTTAACAACAATAGAATCCGCATATTGTTTTATACGCAGCTCTTCTGTCATAGAAAGACTTTTACCGGTAAATATAATGATAGGAAGATTCTCAAAACCAGGATTCTTTTTTACTTCTTCCAGCATTTCATAAGCCTGTTTATCAGGAATACCCATATCCAGAATGACGCAGTCAACTTCCTTGCTTTTAAGTGCTTCGACGCCTTCGGCAATGTTGCTTCGTAATTCGGAATTAATATTGAAAGTTTCCAGGAAATAAGACAATGCTTGAGCATGCTGTGGGTTATCTTCAACGATTAATACTTTCTTTGACTTACGGCTTAGTACATATTCAATCTTCCTGAAAATTTCCTGCATCTTGTCTAGCGCCATTGGTTTGTCAATAAAATCGACAGCGCCTTTCATCAGACTTTCGTTTTTCAATTTATGGGAAGACATAATATGAACCGGAATATGCCTGGTTTTTGGATTTGATTTTAATTGATCCATAACCTCCCAGCCACTCATAACAGGCAATTGAATATCGAGCAGAATGCCCTGCGGTCTGAAACTTTCGGCCAGTTGCAAACCTTCATCACCTCTCACCGCGACAATTCCTTTGTATCCCTTCTTACGGGTATAATCCAGTAGCGATTTGGCAAAATTTGTATCGTCCTCAATGATCAGAATACACCTGTCATTTTCATCTATTTTGCTTCGGTCATCCGGAATATTTTCAGGAATGAACGTACTGATATATTGGTTGCTCAATGGAACTTCTTTTTGTACTTCTTGCCTGATCACAGGTTCGTCTTTTGCAGATCCGAAAAAGTTTATTTTCGCAGGCAAAGAACTATTTTCTGTTTGGGATATTGGAAGATAAAGGATAAACTCGCTCCCTTTTCCTACTTCACTTTTTAGTTCTATATCACCTTTCAGGAGCTTAACCAATTCACGGCTGATGGATAAGCCAAGGCCAGTTCCTCCGTATTTTCGTTTGGTAGAACCATCGGCTTGCTGAAAAGCTTCGAAAATTAAATGTTGTTTATCCGGGTGAATACCGATGCCGGAGTCTTTAACTGCAAAACAGATTACTTTATCATCATTATGAGCGCTGGTAACATTCAGTTCGACATAGCCCTTCGATGTAAATTTAAGAGCGTTCGAAATCAGATTTTTTAATATTTGGTCCAAACGCATACGGTCCGTTTCAATAAAAGCCGGAACATTGTCAGCAATGTTAATCTTAAATTCAAGATTTTTTTCTTTAGCTATCGGATTAAACAGCGCTTTTATATCATCTGTAATATCATTCACCTGAACTGCTGCAAAATCCAGATCCATCTTGCCGGCTTCAATTTTGGAAAGATCCAGGATTTCATCAATAAGCCCCAAGAGACCATTTCCCGAGGACTGAATGACCGTAGCATATTCAACCTGATCTTCGTTCAGGTTATGTTCATCATTTTCTGCAAGCAGCCGGCTTAAAAGTAAAATCGAATTTAAGGGTGTACGCAGTTCATGCGACATGTTAGCCAAAAATTCAGATTTATAACGGGTTGTGATTTCCAGTTCTTCGGCTTTTTTCTCTATTTCCAGATTTTTTTCTTCAAGCAGACCGCTGCGTTCTTCCAATTCTTCGTTGGTTTGCTGAAGTTCTTCCTGCTGCACCCGAAGCTCTTCTTCAGAGGCTTGAAGCTTTTGTGATTGTGCTTCCAATTCGGCATTCAGGTTTTCAAGTTCATTGTGCTGAGTTTGAAGCTCTTCTGACTGCGCCTGAGTTTCTTCCAGAAATTCCTGCAACTTGACATAATCCAGTGCTGCGTTCACTCCAATAGAAAGCATTTCCAAATTGTCTTCCAAAAACTGCAATTCAAGTGCTGTTGGCTCTCTGAGAAGGCCGATTTCAATGATGCCGATACAATCTTTGGCATAAACAAGAGGCAAAATAATCAGACAGGCCGGAGCTGTGTTCCCTAGGGAAGAGCTTATAGGGGTGTAGTTTTCAGGTACATCTTTGATAATAATTGTTTTTTTATTTTTTATAGCTTGGCCAGAAAGTCCTTCACCATCAATCATTACCGGTGCATGTGAAGCAGCAAAATTGCCTCTGAGGGTATATTGATACTCTTTATTAAGAATATAAACCGTTCCCAGCGGAGCATTGATATATGTTGTCAGCGTCGTAATCAAATTTTCTGCGAGCTTCTCTAAAATTCTTTCTCCCCGAATAGCATCACTCAACTTTACTTCCCCGGTTTGCAGCCAGTTCTTATTAGACAAATCAGTAAAGGTCTGTTCAAGTGATTCTGTCATCGTATTTAAAGCGTTGGAAATGCGACCCAGTTCGTCATCGTTTTTGTCTGAGCTCCGTACGGAATAATCACCCTCCGACACCAACCGGGTAATTCCTTCTATCACGTTGATTCGCTGTGCTGTCTGGATGTATTTTTCTTCTGCTTCCTTTTGTTTTCGAAGGCGATCGCTGAGGTCATTTTTTATTCTTAAATAAGCAAAGCCTGTGATCAGAATAGATATTAAAGCAGCAATGACGAGTAAAATAGGAGTATATTTAATATATACCTGCTGAGCGTCAGTCCGCTCCGTAAGCATTTTATTTTCTTCTGTCTTAATACGCTCTACCACCGTCCGTATATCATCCATGAACTCCTTGCCCTTTAGCATTTCAACCCGGCGTGCATCTGTATCAAAAGCATAAGTTTCATTTTTCCGTGTCCGGTCAATAATTTTCTGCATTTGCACATACTTTGCTTCATACAGTTTTTTGACTTCTTCCAGACTTTTCTGCTGGGCCGGATTGTCACTGGTAAGGATTGCGAGCGTATTGTAACTTGCTGTTATTTTTTCATAGGAGCCATTATAAGGCTGTAAAAAAACAGGATCAAGCGTAACAAGAAATCCGCGCTGGCCGGTTTCTGCATCTTTCATGTAAGAAATAATATTCTCAGCTTCAATTAAAACCTGATTGGTATGGTTGACAAGCTGCGAATTATAAATCAGTTTCTGGGTGCTGTAAAAAGAGGCTGCAAGACTAAGTACCAGCAGGACAACTGATACTGAAAATACAATCTGTAATTGTTTAATTATCGAATTAGAGGTAGCAGGCATATTAATTATGGATAGATATCTCTGTATCAGCTGCTTGTACAGGCTGATCTAATTGATGAATGGGTAAAATGATTATAAAGCTGGCACCTTGGTTTTCAAAACTTTTTGCCGAAATCAGTCCGTTATGTTTATCCATAATCTTCTTGGCAATGGCCAGTCCAATACCTGTGCCTTCATAACTCGTCTGTGCATTAAGCCTTTGGAAAATTACAAAAATACGGTCAAGAAATTTTTCATCGAACCCGATTCCATTATCACTTAATATGATACGGCAAAAATCACCTGACGAAGATGCAGGACTTTCAAATTCTTTAAATTCGATTATCTCACCCGTAATCCTGATGGTAGGAGCGATATCGTCCTTTGCAAATTTGAGTGCATTGCTGATAAGATTTTGAAAAACCTGTCGGATCTGGCTGGAAATTGCTTCAATTACCGGTAATTTATCTACCAGAATGACAGCATTTTTTTCCTGAATCTGCTCATCAAAATCACTTAAAATATCCGTAATCAGCAAGTTAAGGTCAGTAGGGTGGAAGCTGGCGGAAACGGACAAACGTGAGTAATCAAGCAAATCACTGATAAGCCTGGTCATACGGGCAGAAGATTTAATAGAGCGGTCCAGATACGAAGCTGCTTCTTTATTTCCATTCAGGAATTTATCTTTTACCAATTGGCTGAACGTTTGAATTTTACGTAAGGGCTCTTTTAAGTCGTGAGATACAACCCACGCAAACTGCTGAAGCTCATGGTTGGTTGTTTCAAGTTCAGAATTTTTAGCAACCAGTTCCTTGGTCCGTTGCTGAACTTTATGTTCGAGAAGTTCATTTGCCATTTTCTGCTGATGAATATCGGTAAAAGTACCGACCCAGCGAATAATAATTCCTTGTTGTAAAACCGGAATTGTTTTTAAAAGGAAATAACGGTACTCGCCACTGGATAGGTTGCGTAGCCTGACTTCGCAGGAAAATTCAATACCTTGTTTGAGAGAACTTTCCCAGTTTTCCCACAGCAGGTCTTCCGGATGTATGACGGGTAACGTGCTTGCATCTTCCGAATATTGAAACCAATGTTTGTTAACATATTCAAAAGTTCCGTTCACAGCCATGGTGAAAGCAATCTGTGGCAACGACTCCAATACGAACTGAAGTTCTTCCATATGAGAAGCCAGATTTTCCTGGGCTTGCTTCCTGATCTCTATTTCATTTTGAAGAGATGTCTGAATGGCTTTAAGCTCCTGTTGCTGTTCATAAAGTTTATTGAATGTTTTAACTTTTAAAAGAAGTATATCCGGATCAACGGGTTTAGTGAGATAATCAACTCCCCCGGAACTATAACCTTTGGTAATGAATTTTTTTTCTTTGTTAACTGCAGAAAGAAAAAGAATAGGTGTATCCTTCGCTTTGTTAAAACCGGATATTGCCTCTGCTACTTCGAAGCCATCCATGCCGGGCATCTGCACATCCATGATGATGAGCGAATAGGTATTATTTAAAATTTTCTTTAATGCTTCTTCTCCGGATTCTGCACTATCCGTTTTGAAGTTGTTCAGTTCAAGAATTTTTTTTAATGGAAGGATATTTTCGGATCTGTCGTCGACTATAAGAATCATGATTCAATACTCGAATTTTCAAATGGACCAGCTTTTAATTCGTTATTATGCGTAACTGGTAAATTCATATGATGGGTAGGGTAAATATTTACACAAAAGTGCGATTAATATCATACCAGTCTGACCAATATTGGGATCAGATAGGATTTGCAGCAAAGTTTATATTATCTTCTAATATGTAAACAAATTTCTGAAATTATCTTGAAAGACATTTTTCTGTGATGCCTGAGATGACCTGAGGTGTGTCACAGTTGCTCATTTCAGTTATCATTTAGAAAACAAGGCGACTTCATTGATTCATGGTATCGTTTAAGGCCTCATCTGCAATTAGTTTTAACTGATCTACCCATTTCTGGATCGTGATCAAAGGATGTATATACGGCGTTTCAAATTCCTCCATAATATCCATTCGTCCTTTTGCTTTAACCAGATCTATGATAGCTTCAACAACATATTCCTGATCTGTCGAATAGTCGGTGCTTTCATTATTTATACTGACTTTGGATAGAAAGGCTATAATTTCTCCAAGCTGTGACTTCTGAAAACTTGATTTCTGCGGCATAATGTAAACATTAAAGAGGTTAAGTGGGGAAATAATTCCCTTATACTACATTGGGAACTTAATTCATTGAATTAAGTTGATCAAGGTTGTAGCCAAGATTTTACAAAAAATTATGCCTTTATTTCATAGTGATGGAACAGTATTTTTATAAAGTAGCGTAAAGTAGGAATCTTTATTTATTTATGTTAATTGTTAAATTTATATAATATGGCCAGAGAATATGATCTTCAAGGCCTTGATAATAATACAAGGCGAAAAAATGCCAACCGACCTTTTGAGGATGTGAGAGGAATTAAAATAGCAGTTCCGGTTTCTCATCGAACTGAAGTATTACAGAAAACGGTTGAGGATAGTGCTTCGGAGAGAGCAGCAAAGAAAGTCAGACTTTATGAGGAACCGCCATTAAAAGCGCGTCTTACCGTGCGTGAAAGAAAGAGAAGATATAGTAAGACGGGTGTAAGTCTGGCGGATGAATAAGCAGGTATTTGCCTGATAAAAAACCAGCAAAGGATTTTTCCTTTGCTGGTTTTTTATTTCACTAACTTATTCGAGTACTATTCTATATTTCGGATTTTAATATTTATGTCATGCGGGGCAACTTCATCCCCACCAAAATAGGGCAGCAATTTATAAGAAACACCAAGGCTACCTGAGCAATGACGCGGCATGACCGTCTGAGTATCATTGAAAGTAAATATATAAGTTGAATTCAAAGTATAAAGCTGAAAACTACCTTTTTTACCAAGTTCGAGAGTACCCAGGTGCTTTTCCTGTCTTACACCTTCTACATAAATATAGGCATAAATATGCAGCGCATTTTCCATCCAGTTCCATCCAAAACGAGCGCTATTTTCATGATGCTGAGAATTGCAGTCAGAGAAGCCTAAAAGTTTGTTAATATCATATTGATTTCCGGGATCCGTAGTTTGATAAATGCAAGTGCTGTCAAAAACAGCCTGGAATTTTAATTTTCCAGCTGTAAAAAGTGCATTCGAATTGTCATCAATTTCATGGTTCCCCTTGCTGATCTTGTACGTTGTAAAATCATCACCAAAACTGGGCGAATTGCCAAGCCATTGACAGGATGAACAACAAAAAACCAGCAGTATAATAAAAAAGCTAAATTTCATATTGAATAATTATCATAGGTGGTGGTTTGGATTATCAATCTTGCGATTGACGTTCTAAATTGATTTCGTAACGCAACAACCTGCAAAATAACACCGCAGATTTCATTAATCCGTTTACAAAACCGGTTCTTTAATTTCTCTGGTGCCTGCATAAAGCTCATATTCAAGCAATCTGCAATCAATGGTACTGGTATAGAATTCAATTCTACGTTTTGCTTTCAGACCTATCTTTTTAGCCAGATCAAGATTTCCTGTGAAGACATAGCCGTAATATCCTTTACACTTCTGCTTCATAAAGTCACCGATACGTCCGTAGGTTTCTTCCAGTTCATCTATTTCACCAAGACGATCGCCATATTCCGGGTTAACAAAAAATACTCCGCTGGCACCTTCAGGAACTTCTGTTTCTGCAAAATCACAAACGCTAAATTCGATCATGTCCGCTACACCCGCGGCAATTGCATTTTTTTTCGCATTGTTAACAGCCATTTCGCTGATGTCGGTAGCGAGGATACGTAAGCCGGGAATTTCAATGATCTGATCTTCCAGCGTATACATTTCGTTATAATACACTTCTTTATCATAACCTTGCAGGTGCATGAAAGCAAAATTGTCGCGGAATAATCCCGGACGTGTTTTGCTGGCTATTAAAGCCGCTTCGATCGCCAGCGTTCCTGAACCACACATGGGGTTGATAAACGGTGAAGTCTTATCCCATTTGCTGGCCAGGATTGTGGCAGAAGCCAGGGCTTCCAGCATTGGTGCGCGTCCGGGAATTTTTCGATACCCATGGCGGGCAAGTGAATCCCCTGAAGTATCAATAAATATTTCTGCATTTTCATGTTTCCAGAAAAGATGCACCACCGTTCCTACCAGTTCTGAACCCGTAGAAGGCCTGTTTCCTCTTTTTTCTCTTAACCTGTCAACAATCGCATCCTTCACCCGCAGATTGGCAAACATGCCATTGTTGATGGTGGGATGCTGCACATTGCTGGTGACTGAAAAATACCCAGGATCTGGGATAATATCTTCCCACGCTATTTTTGCAAGATGATTGTAAACATGGTCCGGGCTCTGTGCTTCAAATTTTTGAAGACTGTACAATACCTGGCTTGCGCAGTACAAATTAAGATTCAGTTTTATACAATCGTTGATGGTGCCTTTTATGCGGACTCCGGTGATAAAAGCTTCTTCAATAGTAAATCCCAGATCTTTTACTTCCTGTTCAAGATAAGGCGCCAGGCGCTTGTTGCAGGTAATAATAATCGGAGCTTCGGTAGTATATAATGACATGACAATATTTTGCAGTACAAACAGAAATGTGACAAAGGTAATGGTTCGGCATGGAGTTATGGCGTCGATATGATAAATTGTTTTGTTCGCATTTTAATTGTAGTTCGTTGAAATGAAAATATAATTTTAACTAGAAGGTCTGGTTGGTATGAATTCAGCTGAATTTTATCTATTTTTCCAACTGAACGAAACATTCTTCTGATGACACAGGAAATTAACAATCCGTTACCCGGTGCATACCAGGCTATTGATCTGGCTACCAAAGCTTCCGGCTTTAACATGGCGTCTGATATCCAGACCTGTTCACTTTTAAAGACGCTGGCAGCTTCAAAGCCAGGTGGAAAATTTCTGGAACTCGGAACCGGCACAGGATTGTCAACAGCATGGATACTCGCAGGAATGGATCAGAGTTCAACATTGATTTCAATCGATAATGATGAGAAGTTTCTGGACATTGCAGAAAATTACTTGTCACAGGATTCACGTCTTGCCCTTGTTTTAGCAGATGGGGAAGACTGGGTTGAAAGTAACCTGAACATGAAATTCGATTATATTTTTGCCGATACCTGGCATGGTAAATACCTGCTTTTGGATGAAGTTCTGGGTATGCTGAACAAAGGCGGATTGTATATTATTGATGACATGATGCCGCAGCCAAACTGGCCGGAAGGGCACGATCGGAAAGCGATAAACCTGATTAAAGATCTGGAAGCCAGAAGAGATCTGGTGCTGACCAAGCAGGTATGGGCAACGGGCATTGTCATTGCTGTTAAAATTTAGCGTAGGGACTATAAATTAAAATGGCTGAACGGAAATCCGGTTCAGCCATTTTTAATTTATCTTCAAAGAATTATCTTTTATTACATTCCGTTCAGCTCTTCTACTGTAAATGCTTTTTGACGGTTATTTAATTTCTGCCGTGTAGAAGCTACTTCTTCCGTTGTTATTTTTTCGCCATTATTTCTCCACGATTTACGAATAAAGCTAAGCAACTGAGCTACATCTTCGCTAGGCATATCTTTATCATAACCAATTCCTGGCATATCTCCGCTCACTTCCGGTGTCTTGTAAACATGTCCGTTTACTTTCACTGGTCCTGTCAATCCAAAAAGAACAATGGAAATTAATTTTCCTTTATCTCCGGTTACCCATTCCGACTGATTCAAAGGAGGGCCTAAAGATCTCACGCCGTTACCATCCGGCCCATGGCAGGTCTGGCAAATGGAAGTGAATAATGCAGCGCCTTTTGGAAATTCTTTAACCAGCATCTTCGGATCACGGTTACTTTTTGTGTTGGAGGCCTGAGCAATTGCGCGGTTAAGCTGCTTTTGAATCAATAAACTGGAATCAGGCAAAGAAGCAGACAATTCATTTTTAAAATCATCTTCATGATCTTGTAAGTTACTGATAACAGCATCAGTGACATATCGATTGCCAGGATACTTTTTAGCTACTTTTAGCAACAAACTATTGGCTGCAGTTTTATCAAAGTGCTGAATGTTATTGGCTAAAAATGCTATATAAGGAACTGAAAGCGTATCATCCCGATCAATCATTTTATCAAGTGCAGAACTATATGTTTTATAATTATCCTGGTTAATAACAGAAGGCAAAACCGCCATAGCTTCCATCCGTACCGGCCACATGGTCTGTTCTAGCAATGCCAGAACCTGATCTGTTTTTAACGCATTTAGTCCTTCCAGCGTCCATAGTGCGTGAATGGCGAGTAAAGGATTTGAAGTTTGTCTGGAAGCAGTTTCCAGAGCAGGAATCGCCTGTTTCATTTTCCCATCCACCAATGTTTGCTGTGCATAATCTCTTATCCATCCGTTGGTACTTCCAAGCGCTTTAAGCAAACCTTCTGCATCAGTAGGAAGAGCAGGAATTTTTGAATTACTGTTTTTAGGTACAACTTTATAAATCCGGCCGGCAGAAAGTGGCTGAGTCAGGTTACGTTTTCCAATTTGTCCTTTCAAGTAGGGCGTCAGATAGGTTTTATGCTGTATGATTCCACGATACATGTCAACGATATACATGGCTCCGTCAGGAGCGTTGTATAAGCTGACCGGGCGGAAACGCTCGTCTGTACTGGCCAGAAATTCTTTTCCCTTATAGGCCTGTTCACCTTTTACGATGTAGCCTTTATCATTCAGGATATTTCTTTTGATAAGATTCGCAGAAGGCTCAGCCACAAAAACATTTGACTCATACGCTTTGCCAAACAAATCGCCACGATAAACCATAGGGGAACAGGCAGCTGTAAAATCAACCAGACGAAGGCTGTCATCGATCACACCTTTCATGTAAGCACGGTTGACACCCGGAGTAGGGCGAATCGGGTAGACATGGTTATTGGCAACTGATTTTTCGTTAAAACCGGCTACGTTCCTTTGATTTTTATTATTTGCACCAAGTCCGGGTGTGAAAAAATCACTTAGCAGGTTCTGCGAATTATTGTTATAATACAAACGTCCATAGTTATCCTGCGAAATTCCCCACTGACCACGAAAATGCGTATTGTCAATCAGCCATTTATCGCCTTGCTTTCTATAGCGTTTACTAGATTTTGCATTGTAAATCCAGTTATCCATGGCCCGCAGCAAACCGTTCGGCTGGTGTTCCACATTGCCTCCTTCGGTATAAGCAGGATCTACCAGTGTTTTGTTAGCCGGTTTATCGTTTTTAATCTCATAAAACCAGAGGTTGGTAGGTTCTCCAACCAGAATTCCATTTTCTATCAGACAAATAGCACGTGGCAACACTAGAGAGTCCAGAAACACTTTCCTGTCATCCATCACACCGTCTTTATTTTTATCTTCCAGGATTACAATTTTCCCATTTGGAATATCTTCTCCTGTACCGACCGTATCCGGCATATATCCGGTCATTTCAATCACCCACATGCGACCTTTATTATCGAAGGAAAAGGCCACGGGTGTGCTGATCAACGGCTCGGAGGCGACCAGCTTTACTTCAAAACCTTCTTCAACCTGAATCTTTTTCATGGATTCGGCAGCCGACAAGAAGGGCGATTTAGTGAAATCTATTTTAGTAAGATCTTCTTTGGAAGTCTCCTGTGTACTGCTTGCAACGATTTGTGATCCCGACTGTTTATTCGATTTACAATAGAATAACGTACCCGCAAGGGTAAACATCAGCAGGGGATAACGCAACTTTTTCATCTTATGTAGGTTAATAGCGTAATAAGTCGATTCTAAATATAGGCGGTTTGTTAATACGAATTTTGCCAGAAATTATTATAAAATTTCATTTTTTAATGCTTCCTCTACCGGGATCATTTTAGCAGTTAAAAGCTGAATGCAGGTCCAGGCCAGGAAATAGGTGCATCCGCATATGATGAATAAAATATTGTATCCTGCACTGATGTTGCCGGCAGCTTTGTAATAATCCAGCAGCCAGCCAACCAGAAATGGAAACATCGTTGAACCTAAGGAACCTACAAATCCTCCCATACCTACCACTGAACTTACGGCTCGCTTTGGAAATAAATCAGAAACGATGGTAAAAATATTGGAGCTCCAGGCTTGGTGTGCAGCAGCAGCGACACTGATAATACCAACAGCTACCCAGATGTCTGTTGCGTATTTAGCAAAAATAATGGGCAATACGGCAAAGGCAACAATCAGTAAAGTGATTTTCCGAGCTTTTAAAGGTGTCCATCCTTTCTTAATCAGGTAAGAAGATAACCAGCCTCCGCCGATGCTGCCAAAGGTTGTGGCCGTATATACAACAACCAGATGGATACTCGGTTTTTTAAGATCAAGCGAGAAAGTCGTAGCAAAATAGGAGGGAAGCCAGAAAAGAAAAAACCACCAGATAGGATCTGTCAGAAACTTACCGATTATGAAAACCCAGGTTTGTTTCAGTTTCAAAAGAGACGTCCATTTAACAGGTTTTTGAGATGCCTCATTAATCAGTTCATTATCGCTATGAATATATTCAAATTCAGCTGGCTGTAACTTTTTATGTCTTGATGGGATCTCATAAAAAATCCACCAGAAGACCAGCCATATAAAGCCTAGGGCACCCGTTATAATAAAAGCTTGCTGCCATCCGTAAGTACCTAAAAGCCAGGGTACAAGAATAGGAGCTGTAACGGCTCCAATGCTGGTTCCCGAATTGAAGATGCCGGTAGCCAGTGCGCGTTCTTTTTTAGGAAACCATTCGGCCACGGCTTTTACAGCAGCCGGGAAATTGCCTGCCTCTCCCAGGCCTAAAACAGCGCGTGCCACGCCAAAACCAAAGGTGCTTTTTACGAAGGCATGTGCAATAGCAGCAATACTCCAGATGATGATAGAGACTGAATAACCAAGTTTGGAACCAACCTTGTCGATTATATTTCCAAAGATAATATACCCCAGCGCATAGCAACCGGCAAAAACTGTAACAATATTTGCGTAATCACTCTCTGTCCAGTTAAATTCAATCTCAAGAGTGGGTTTAAGATAACCAAGTATTTGTCTGTCAACGTAATTGATGGTTGTTGCAAAGAAAAGTAATGCACAAATGAGCCAGCGGTAATTGCCAATTTTGGTTTTTTCCATGGTTTAAAATAGAATTTTCTGGAATTTAAGGGTATTGGATTTAATATCGTCTTTGAAGTAAGACGGCAAATTTGAATTTCTACCTCTTATTTTATCTGCAAGTCTTTCACCAGACCAGAAAAATAAAAAAACCTGTATTACCGGATCTTTGATCAGGAAATACAGGTTTATGAAATTTAAAAACTTATTAATGAAGTGTTCGTATTTATATAACCGGATATTTAAGTTGCGCTTTAACCAGCTCAGCTTCATTGGTCAGGTCCAGCCTCAGCGGTGTAATGGAGACAAAATCGTTTTCCATAGCCCAGCGGTCTGATCCTTCTTCTGCAGGTTCCAGAGGGATTACTGTAAACCAATAACTTTTTCTTCCCATAGGATCGAGTGCCGGAACAATCTGATTATCGTACAGCCTTACAGATTGCCGCGTCCACCTGAAACCTTTCGGATTTTTAGGGAAATTTACATTGATAAGGTTCAGATCCGGGTTTTCAAGCAACAGTTTTAAGGCTTGCTCGACATAAGGATCGAGTAGGTCAAAGTCAGGCTCTGATTCACCTGCCGGCGTGCTAAGGGCAATCCCTTTCATGCCAAATAAAACAGCCTGTTTCGCAGCAGCCAGTGTGCCGGAATGCCACATGGCATTACCCAGGTTAGGCCCCATATTGATACCGGACAGTACAACATCTGTTTTTTCCCAAAGATGCTGGCCCAAAGCCACACAGTCGGCAGGAGTTCCGTTTACCCTGTAAGCGTCAATACCTTCAAATGTAATGGGGGATTTCTTATAGGATAAGGGCCTTGATGCTGTAATGGCGTGACCCATTGATGATTGTTCCACGTCAGGCGCTACAACTCTTACCTCTCCAAACCGGGAAGCTACTTTGGCAAGTGCTGCTATTCCGGGACTATATATACCGTCGTCATTTGTTACAAGGATTCTCATAATCGTATTGTTTTTACGGCTATTTGTAATAAAAGTATGCCTGGTATATTTTTATTAGTACTATTTTGACTTAATCTTAGAGTATGAAAACAGCTAACCTTTTACATAATCCAAAAGCAGGAGACAAAGATTTCTCGAAAAGCGAACTCATGAAACTGATCAAAAATGAAGGTTTCAAATGTACGTATTCCTCTTTAAAAATGAGTAACTGGGATCAGTTTGGTGATGATACAGATTTTATCGTAGTAGCCGGTGGAGACGGAACAGTTCGAAGTACAGTCAAGGCTTTATTGAACAGGACTTTACTGGATAAGCAGTTTCCTATCGCCCTGCTCCCTCATGGAACCGCTAATAATATCGCTGCAACTCTGCAGATATCGGGTGAAGTAAAAGATATTATACATTCTTGGAAAGATTCTGCTATCAAGAAATTTGATGTCGGTAAAGTAGAAGGATTTTCGGACATTCTGTTTTTTCTTGAAGCTTTTGGTTTTGGCATATTCCCAAAACTGATGAAAGTAATGGAGAAAATGGAAGATGATCCGGCAGAAGACCGGGAAGATAAGATCAAGATAGCCAGAGCTTTATTATACGATGTGGTAATGTCTTACAAAGCACAGAAGTGCAAGATTGTAGCGGATGGTGTCGACCATACGGGGAAATACATCATGGTTGAGGTAATGAATATTCGTTCGATCGGCCCTAACCTGGAATTGTCAAAAGACTCAGATCCTGGTGACGGAGAATTTGAAATTGTGCTGATCCCCGAAGATCATCAGAAAAAATTTGAAGAGTTTCTACTAAACCGTATTAACGGGAAAGAAGATAGCTATGCTTTTACTACCTTAAAAGCAAAAGAAATTAAGGTTTTGTGGGAAGGAAAGGACGTGCATACAGATGACGAAGCAGTCCGATACACGAAGCCGGCTGAGATTAACATTACGGTTCAACCTGGATTGATGGAGTTTTTGGTTGCGGGGCAATAGGAATATTTTTCAAATAATTATTAACACCTGTCCGGCTTTGATAATTAGTTTCATGCTTATATTTTACTACCCATCCGTCAGCTTTTCGCCTTCGGATGGATATTCCGGTTGGAAGGATTTTCTGCCGGAAGGCCGGTAATAAACAAAGTAATAATAAGCCAATACCAAATTAGAATGAATTTTATTTCTGATTGAAGAAATAAACGATGAGCATCAGGCAGCTTTCTTCATGCTTATTTTTAGGAACGTGCGGAAGTCTGCCATCAAAGAAAAGAGAATCTCCGGCTTCCAGGCTGTAAATATCACCATTGATAAGGTAATCTACTTTTCCGCTTAGAATGTACTTAAATTCAAATGCTTCTGTACAAACTTCTTCGCGGTGTGCGTTGGATGCAAGTTCCAGAAGCACAAAATCAATGGTTGTAGCCTGAAGACTTTTTGTGAAAATGCGCTGATAGCTGAAACCTTTTGTGTTTTCCTTTTCAAAGGTTTCGTATTGATCCTTTTTCTGAACAATGATCGTTGGCTCAACCAGGTTCAGGTCCTTAAAAAAATCTCCGACTTCCATTTCCAGAGACTGAATGATACTAAACATTACAGGCAAAGAAGGAATGCTGCGGCCATTTTCAATCTGGGAAATAAGGCCCTTACTGACATTGGATTTATCGGCCAGCTCTTGCAATGTATATTTTTTATCTATTCTCTTTTCCTTAATCCTGCGGCTAACTTCTAATAAAAATGCACCTTCCATATTTTCCGGTTCTCTACAACGTTCTTTAAAACATTCCAAAGTTAGACGCTTCAGGCATTTACACAGACATTATTTTAAATTTTATCCGGTGTTGATTCTAAATGTATCGATTGGCAGGTCTTTTTTCTTCATTCAGATTTAAACAATAATTTTACTTGAGGAAGTGCTTCTTCAACCCACAATTGATGCATTCTAGCAGAATAATGAAGATTATCGCTCGCTATCAGGGATCGGTCACCAAGTGCTTTACGGGAAATAGGTGTGATATCAATAAAAAGAATGTTTTCTTTGGCACATTCTTCCTTTGCGACAAGATTAAATTTCTCAATTTCTCTGGAAATGGCATCACGGCTGTCAGAACTATTCAAAGTACTGCCCCAATCCGGAATGGATAAAACAAAAACCCGGCGGGATCTGCCACCCGTATACTTTTTACTTTCTAAAAGTAACAAATGGAATTCGTTGCGGTATTGATCTATGGGCAATCCCTGATATTGGTTGTTAACGCCGATCATCAAAGAAACAAGATCATAATTCTCGGCTGGTTTAAAGCTGTACACATTGCTTAGCAGATTGGCAGTGGTCCAGCCGGTTCTGGCCAGAATATCTGTACTGGAAATCAGGATCTGGTTATCGTTCATACTTTTAGAGAAAAGTACAGGCCATCTTTCTGTTTCTTTTACACTTTCTCCGATGGTGTAAGAGTCGCCGAGTGCCAGAAACCGCAGTTTATTTTTGGCTCCGTCACCAGTATCCGAATGCACTACCGTCACACCAGGTTCGTGGATGCAGCCTATGCAGAAGAGGAAAGACAAAAGCAGAATTTTGGATTGTTTCATATCTATATTCAAAATCTATATGGGCTGATTTTTAAGTTTATTGCTATCAGACATACCTTGTTTTTATCCTTTTGGATCAAAATGAAAAAGAATAGTATAAATAGAAAGAGTATACTTTCTGATTGGTTTCAGGCACTGTTATTGAAGTATATTAGAAATATAGAAAAATTGATTAACTAACATAAAAAATTAACCCTGCTTAATACAGCTTTACTTATGAGAATGCTCAAAACCATTCAGATCGTTACGCTTGCCCTGGCAATAAGTCCGTTTTATAATGCTGCTTTGGTTAACGCACAGTCTGTGGATTCTACCGTGGAAATGACATACAGGCCGGCATTCCATTTTACACCTCATCAAAACTGGACGAATGATCCTAATGGTTTGGTATATTATAAAGACCAGTACCATCTTTTTTATCAGTATAATCCGGAAGGAGATGTGTGGGGACACATGTCGTGGGGACATGCTACCAGTAAGGATATGATGAAATGGGAGCATCAGCCTATTGCTTTGCAGGATTATCCGAATGGAAATGGGACAAGCACCATGTTTTTCAGCGGCACGGCTGTTGCGGACAAAGACAATACATCTGGTTTGGGAAAGTCAGCAGACGAGTTTCCTCTGGTAGCCATTTACACAGCACACATTGATAGCAGTGGTACAGGAGTTTCTCAAAATCAAAGTATGGCGTATAGTCTTGACGGAAAGCAATTTACCCGTTATGATAAAAATCCGTTGATTGATCTGCATACTACTGATTTCCGTGATCCCAAAGTTTTCTGGCAGGAGCAATCCAGACAGTGGGTGATGATCGTCGCTAAACCACTGGATTATACCTTGCAGCTTTATACTTCTCAGGATCTAAAAGAATGGAGTCTGCTGAGTGAATTTGGAGATAAGCTGGGTGATAAAAGCAAAATATGGGAGTGCCCGGATATGTTTGAACTGCCTGTTGAAAATGAACAGGGAATAACCAAATGGGTCGTTACCCTTTCCGGCGGGCATCCGCAGCAAAATGGAAATCTGGGAATGCAGTATTTCATAGGAAATTTTGATGGTAAGACTTTTACACCTGACCCGTTATCATACCCGTTATATCTTGATTATGGAAAGGATTTTTATGCAGGAATAATTTTCAATAACCTGCCTGAAAATGATAATCGCAAGATCATGATTGGCTGGCAAAACAGCTGGGAATATGCGGCAGCAACTCCTTCAAAAGGCTTTCGGGGACAAATGTCTCTACCACGTGAATTGTCACTATATAAAAACGAAAATAGTCAATACCGTGTAAAATCATTTCCAGCCAGAGAAGTTAATTCGTATCGTGGCCGGCTTTTATCTACACAAGGCTCTGTGGCTGTCACAGGAAGTAAAGTATTGAATGCAATAACAGGCAGTATGTTGGATATTGAATTTGTCATCCGTAAAAGTTCAGCAGAGCAAGCCGGAATCAAATTGCTGAAACACGGGGAAAATCAGACGGCAGTTTATTACAGCAAAATTGACAACACCCTGAAAATAGACCGAACAAAAAGCGGAAATGTTGGATTCAGTCCAAAGTTTGCAAGTATAGAATCAGTTCCTATGCCTGACACTGATGAAGATATTACAATCCGGATCGTGGTAGACAGAAATAATGTTGAAGTATTTGCGAACGGTGGCAAGCAGGTTATGACGGATCTTGTTTTCCCGCTTTCTGACCAATTTACCTATGAACTGTTTTCTACGGAAGTTGCCACTACATTTCGTGATATCAATATCTGGGAAATGAAGCCTTCGATGGAATAGAAAAATTATATCAGATCAAAGGCTGTACTCTTAAATGGTACAGCCTTTTTTTATCACTTAAAATGTGATTGGAGTTTCTACCAAAGTATTTTCCCAGCCAAATTTCATAACGGCACCGTCTCCCGATTTAGCAAACTGAATAGAGAAATTTTCGACAGGTTCGCTCGTTTTCTTCGTCGGTACTTTAACTCTCAGTACATCATTAGCTTCTTTATAGCTATATGCGCCCCAGTAATCCAGATCTTTGTTCAGGATAATTGTCCATTCAGATTCACCCGGAATAGCGAATAATGAGTAAGTACCTGCTTTTACTTTTTGCCCCTGAATGGTAGCATCCTGATAAAATTTGATTTCAGTTGCTTCATCGGCGCCAACTCTCCAAACCTTGCCATAAGGTACTAATTTGCCCATTACTTCCCGGTTCATTTTAGCAGGACGGCTGTACGTCACCCGGATAAGCGCCTTGTCATCGCCCTTACGGTCATGTGAGAAATTGTCGGGATAGAATGCTTTATCCATCGGAGTTTTATCAAGACCTCTGAACGTTTGAGCATTCGCAGTAAATGTGCCAATCAACAGCATGGACGATAATAAAATTACTTTTTTCATTTTACTTAAGGACTATATATGGGATGGTTAACTAAAAGGTTCCGGGACTAAGATTTGTTCATAAAACTTTGCAGATTTTGCATAGCCGTTTTTTCTACTTTATTTTTAAAATAAGGTGTCCAGCCTAGTAAAAGCCCTGTTGTACCAAAAGCTTGTTTTGCCCAGACATGAAAATCAAAGGAATCTGTATGATTAATAATTTTGTTATTTTTTATTTCAAAAACAGCCTGAACATTGTTCACAACAGTATTTCCGGTTTTTGAAAAAAGATAGGATGCTGTCCATTCTGCAGTGGCACCGGAAGATGTTTCCCGGATGTTTCCAAAAGTCAGTTTTAGTTCTTTCCCTGATTTGCACAGCATTTCCCACATCGCTTTCACCTGTGCACTGTCAAGATTATTAAAAATTTCATCGTTAAAAACCGCTTCATCGGCATAACAGTCCTGCATGCCCTTGTAATCTTTATTTTGAAAACAGGTATAAAAGGTAGTAATAAGCTGAACGTTAGATGACATGGAGGTATACAGGAAAGAAATTATGAATTAGCAGGTACGGGATTCGTACCGGATCGGCTTTATAAATGTACAAAAGCTAATGAGAAATTTGAGAATAACAGATTATATTAATTATCAGATAAATCTAAAAGTAACCTTTTTGATTTGGTACTTTTGTTAGGAAATGATTTAATTGCATATAAAGGAAGGATTTATTTCACCTGGAATTTCACATAGAAATCTTTCCAGTACTTAAAGTAAAGACGAATTATGACTTATTGCTTAGGAATTAAAGTGAAAGAAGGATTGGTAGCTATTGCGGATACGCGTATTACAGCCGGTACCAATACGACTACAAAAAAGAAAATGTACATTGCTCAGAAAGATAATTATTCACTTTTTATCATGACCAGCGGTCTACGTTCTGTCAGGGACAAGGCAGTACATTATTTTGAAGAACTGATCGAAGAAGGTGTCGTTTATAATAAATTATACAAGGCTGTCAATGCTTTTGGCGAACAGGTTAAACGTGTCGCTATTGAAGATAAAGAAGCACTGGAGCGTGCCGGACTCAAGTTCAACTTGAACACAATTGTTGGCGGACAGCTGAAAGATGATTCTGAACATAAACTTTTTCTATTGTATTCAGAAGGGAACTGGGTGGAACTGGATGAAGGATCTCCGTACGTGATTATAGGGAACTCAGGGCAGGGAAAGGCTATTTTGAACCGGGTTTTAGGTGATGAATCTACCATGAAACAAGCGCTTAAAGCTGGATTTCTGTCTTTTGATTCGACTAGGGTAAGTAATAACGATGTTGAATTTCCGATTGATGTCGCTTTATATAAAAGGGATAGTTTTGCCATCGTACAACACCGGTATGAAAAGAAGGATCTCGAAAAAGTATCCGAGCTGTGGGCAGAAAAATTAAAAGAAGATCTGGACGAAATTCCGGAAGACTGGATGGATATTTCTTTTGATAAAATCCCTGTGAAGCAGGATTAATTGTATTAACATAAAGCAAATGGCCTGAATAAATCATTATTCAGGCCATTTGCTTTTTGGTTAAGAAATATTCTATTTCAGTGTTATTCAACTCCGTACTTGTCCAGCAGGTAAAGCATGGCTGCCATTGAAGCGCCGCCAAGTTCCAATTCACGTTTGCTGATTTTATCAAAGGTATCATTCGAAGCATGATGGTAATCGAAATATCTTTGTGAGTCAGGAATCAGTCCTAATAAAACAGTGCCTTGCTGTGCCAGCGGTCCAATATCCGCACCGCCACCTCCCGGTCCGATCTCATGCAGGCCGTAAGGAGCAAACAATTTACTCCAAGCCACAATTTTTGTTTTTTGTGCAGGAGTACCTACCACCCCAAATCCCAATGGAATAAACCCGCCACGATCTGATTCTATGGCTGCCACATGTTTTTCATTTTTATTTTTTGCTGAATCTGCGTAGGCAATACCACCTTTCAAGCCATTTTCTTCATTCATGAACATTACTGCCCTCAAGGTGTTTTTAGGTTTGTAACCTAATACTTTAAGCAATCGAACGGCCTCAATAGACTGAACACAGCCGGAACCATCGTCATGTGCGCCTTGTGCAAAATCCCATGAATCTAAATGTCCGCCAACCACAATGTACTTAGCCGGGTTTTCAGATCCTTTCAGTTCGCCGATTACGTTATGAGAGGGTGCATCTGGAAGGGTTTCACTATGCTGCTCAAAATAGAACTCCGTTTCCGCATTTGCTTTTATGGTTTTGCTTAGCAATTCAGCACCGTTGGTGGTAATAGCCGCCGCCGGAATCATCGGACTACCGCTTGCATAACGCATGCTGCCTGTGTGAGGAACATCATCAAGCCTGGTTGTCATGGAACGAACAATAGCACCAACAGCACCCAATTTAGCTGCTTCACTAGGGCCGGCACCACGTTGGTCAACCGCTCCGCCATAAGCCTCAAACGTATTGAGTTTGGTAGGGTCCATTGGCCGGTTAAAGAAAACAATCTTTCCTTTAACCTTTTCAGCTCCCAGCGCACGTAGTTCCTGGAAATTCTGTACTTCAATGATCCTGGCTTTAGTACCGCCTTTTGGAGTAGCAACAGATCCGCCCAGAGCAGCGATCGGAACAATTATTTTTTGTTTTCCTGAAAGGATGTATGCTTTCTCTTTTGCGCCGCGTACCCAGTGAGGTACCATGACGTTTTGCAAAAAGACATTATCAAATTTCTCTCTGACCATGATATCCCGAGTCAGCTCTACAGCTTTAGCCGCACCGGCAGAGCCGCTTAATCTTGATCCGACATTTTGGGTAAGATCTCTCAGGTATTCGTAGGAGTGACCTTCGGATAAGGCTGTATCAAAGATTTTTCTGATAAACACAGAATCAGCCTGATAGTCGGATTGCGCATGCGTAGCTTGCACTGAGCATAATGCCAGCATTGCTACTGAAAGCAAGGTTTTTTTCATTATTTTTTATAGGAGTGGTTAAGCAAATTGTATTCTAATATCAGGATGGTTTTACTTCCTTACCCTGCCATTTGGAAATGGAAAGAAGCAGTGCCGGAAGTAGAATCAGGTTGGTACACATGGCAACCAATAAAGTAATCGAAACCATCACACCCATCGCAGCTGTCCCGCCAAAGCTGGAAGCAGAGAAAATGGAGAATCCGCAGAAAAGAATGACGGCTGTATAAATCATACTGAGACCTGTCCCAAAAATTGAATTGGTTACAGCCTGAGAAGGAGTAAGTCCTTTATCATACAATTCCTGACGATAGCGGGTAAGGAAATATACGGTTCCATCCGAAGCAATACCGAATGTGATGCTAAATATCAGAATGGTAGTTGGTTTGAAATAAATTCCAAAATACCCCATGATCCCTGCCGTAAGCGCTAAAGGAATCAGACAAGGTAATTTTGATAACAGAATAATAGGGATTGAACGGAACAGTACCATGCCTACAATTGCAATCAGAAGAATTGCGATCAGTAAACTTTCATATAAGTTACCCAGCAAATAATCATTGCTTTTCAAAAATACAAGGCTGTGACCCGTTAAGCTTACTTTGTATTCGGCAGGATTGAAAATGGAATCCACTTTTGGCTTAATTTCCTGCATCAAAACTTTAATGCGTTCAGAACCGACATCCGCCATCTGAAAGCTAACCCGTGTTACACTTTTATCTTCATTTAAAAAAGAATTGATCTGTTTGGAAGCCCCTTGTTTTCCCTGAACATAATTGGTTAGTTTAGCCAGTTCCAAAGCTCCGGGTAAAGCGTAATACTTAGCATCACCACCCCGATAAGCCTGATACAGGAAACGTGAAGCTTCAACAACGGAGACAGGTTTGGAAAATTCTTTATACTTCGCCATCTCGTTCTGAAGCGATTTGATTTTATAAAGTACAGTCGCCTGATCACCAAAAACTCCGTTTTTCTCTTTGGTATTGATCATTACTTCAAAGGGCAAAACACCATTGAAGTTTTTTTCAAGAAAACGCAGATCTGTATACACCGGATCATTTTTTGGAAGATCATCCACCACATAGCCTATGGCCTTGATTTTTGTCATCCCATAGCCTGAGACAATGATCATTACAAACATGGCAATGTAAATTTCCCTGCGGTTGTTATGCACCAGAAAATTAATTTTTGAAAGAAATCCATGGGCCCACTTGCCATCTAAGTGTTTTAAATGACGTGCTTTTGGGACATCCATGTAGTGTAGCGTAATTGGAAGTAACAATAGGCATAGTACGTAAGTAACCATAACGCTGATAGCCGCTACAATCCCAAACTCGACAAGCAAGGTACTGTTGGTAAAATAAAATACACCAAAACCGATAGCCGTGGTAATATTGGCAAGGAAAGTGGACAAGCCAATCTGACGAACCATTTCGAGTAAAGCGTCGTCTTTTGCTTTTCCGGCTTTTAATTCTGATTGATATTTGTTGATGAAGAACACACAATTAGGTACACCGATCACGATGAGCAGGGGAGGAATTAGCCCAGTCAGCGCCGTGATCTTATAACCAAATAATTGTAACAGTCCGACGGAAAAAATAACACCGATCAGTACCACGACAATGGATAATAGGGTAAGACGGAAGGACCTGAAAAATGCCCATAGGATAAAAAGAGTAACCAAGACGGCCAGTCCCATGAAAAGCTCCATTTCACCGGAAATCTTTTTCATGTTGATCGTACGAATATACGGCATACCTGAGTAATGCAGATCCGTCTTGTATTTAACAGCAAATTCTTCCGCCATTGCTTCAATATCCGTCACGATACTAAGCCTGCGTGCTGAATTTAAAGCTTTGTCATTGAAGGTAATTACAATCAATGTGGCATTGGTCTTGGAATTGAGTACCAAACCTTCGTAAAAAGGAAGATTTAAAATTTCCTTTTTCAGGCTGTCTACCTCTGTTTGCGTAGTAGGAATCTGCCGGATTACAGGTTTGAAATCAAATTGATTCAGGCTATCATTACGGACAATTTTCTGTAAATTACCTAAGGATAAAACATTTTTGATGCCGGTAGTTTCCTTGATGCGCTGAGAAAGTTTACACCAGTCCTGAAATTTATCTGCCTGGAAAAGTCCCGGATCCTGCCAGCCGATAACCATAACACTTCCATCTTCACCAAATAGTTTTCGGAAATCCTGATATTCTTTTTCAACAGGATCGTTGGCTGGTAATATTCTTGCAAACTGATAGGAAAGCTCAATTTTTTTTGCCTCGTAAACCATGAAAATGGTTGAGACCAGTACTAATGCAACCCACCAAAATCGGTAGCGGATTATGTAAGTTGCTAATTTATTCCACATATATTGTTAATTAGGTTTTTTCTCAAAAGCTGCAAATATACACAGCATGTTTAGGAATCGGTCTTTTTACCTTTGTTTGTGTTATAAAAAGGGCTGTAAATTTTGATGAACAGGAAGAAGTTCAATCTTGCATCAAGGTATCTCTAAATTTCAATCAAATTTTCGTGCCATCCGGTCAGATTCCCATCATTCTTTCCAGATGGTGATATTCAATCCCAAAATAAGCTTTTGCATCTTTGATTTTTTTCAAAATCTGCTCTTTGTCCGAATTCGATTTATGATTTTTGATGCCCACAATCATCACATTCTTTGGTGTATGAGCGTCTGAGATGAATTCAAATACTTTTGTCTTGTATCCAAAATATTCAAGAATCATCGCTCTCATCCCGTCCGTTACCATTTCGGCTTGACGTTCCAGAAAGATTCCGTATTTGGTCAGAAAATCAATATCGTTTGTCGCTTTATGCTTCTCTATTTCCCGGCGTATCTGCTTATGACAGCAGGGAGCCACGACAATTAATTCTGCATCTGCGGTAATGCCTTTAAATATGGCATCATCTGTTGCAGTATCGCAGGCATGAAGTGCAATCAGGATATCGGTTTTTTTACTTTCATAAGCCTCAATCGTGCCCTCTACAAAATTTAAATGTGTAAAAGCTGCATTTTTCGCAATTTCATTACAAAGCATGACAAGGTCCGGCCGAAATTCCACGCCGGTAATTTCCGGCTGAAGATGAAGTACATTCTGTAAATAATCATACAGGGCAAAGGTAAGATATCCTTTTCCGGAACCCATATCCACAACTCTGATATGACCTTCTGTCGGAATTTCTTTAATCAAAGAACTTAATATTTCTACGTAATGGTTGATCTGCTTGTATTTATCCTGGGCATTTTTAAAAACATTTCCTGCCTGATCCGTTATGTTCAGATCGGTAAGATAAGATTTATCCCGGGCAGAAATAAGCCTGTTTTTATTTTTGTCATGATCCAGAGAAGGAGCACTTTTTGAAGGATCTTTCTTTTTTAAAATAACTTTATCAGTAGTAATAATTTCAAATTGCAGATCCGCCGTGGTAGAAAAAAGCGTAGACACCCGGAATCCTTCTAAAAGAAATTTTTCGATGAGCGGTATACCTTCCTCTTTAGAAAAATTCTTGACGATATCACGTGTTTTATACCTGTAAGTGAAGCTTAATTTTTCATCTTTTTTAATGAGGATCCTTTTAATATACAGATTTTTAAGATTCTCTTCTGCGCCTTTGTAATGGCCCAGAGAAAGGCTGATGAAGGAATGATCTTGGACAGACTGCGCTATGGCGTTTATAAACTCCTTTACTTTTTCGGAAACAATCATTTGACGTAATTTATATTCTCAATTCTACTAACAACTTGTCCGGAAATACAGTTTGTCAGGATGGAAATTTGTTAATTCGGAATTTCAATATCAATCTTTGCTCCGGGGTTTTCTTCATCCGCAATCTGGATTTTACCTTTTAGGCTTTGCACTCTGTTTTTTATGTTTCCAAGCCCTACGCCATGAGACAACTTATTTTTGATACCGTCGCCATTATCCGAAATGGTAAGATGAATGACCTTACCCGACTCGTACATTGAAATTTCAGCATGGTCTGCTTTGGAGTGTTTCAGAATATTGTTGGTAAGTTCAAGTACTATGCTGTAAAGTTCAAATTCCACCTTCCGATCCAGTCTTTTTTCAAGTCCGGTAACATTAAATGTAAATTGGATCGTATTATTTTCATTGAGCATATCCACCAAACGCTGCAATGCTGTGATCAGGCCATGTTCTTCCAGTTCAACAGGCATCAGGTTATGTGACAAGCTACGGACTTCCCGGTAAGCAGCACCTACCATCTGGTGTACGCTTTTATAGATTTTTTGCTCTTCATCGGACAAAAGTTTCTTATCCATGCCATACATGTACCAGTTTAGTGATGCCAAAGTACCTCCCAGATGATCATGAAGTTCTGCTGCGACACGCTTTCTCTCGATTGTCTGACCCTGAATAAGTGCTTCCTTTATAGCAGCATTTTTCCGCCGGAGGTTTTTATTATTAAACCATAAAAAGGCAGCAAAAGCGACGATCAGGCATGAAAATCCAATTAAAAAACGTTGAATGGTATTCTGTTCATCAATAATTTTGCGCTGAATCTCTGAATCCATTTGCTGATTTTCATAGATCAGCTTATACATGTTGTATTCTCTGGCAACACGTTCAATATGCCTGGTACGCTGATTATAATCCACCTTTTCCAGATAATTAAGTGCTTCCTGCATGTTATTAAGTCCTTTATAAGACCGGTACAAACAAATCAGGGCCCAGTTGGTTTGCCTGGAAGAATGATATAATTTTGATAATACCAGTGCTTCTTTCTCCACGACAATTGCTTTTTCGTATTCACCTTTGGCAAAATGTACATTTCCTAAATCATTAAGCGCATTCAAAATTCCATACCTATTGTCGAGCTTTTGAAATATAGCGAGAGACTGAAGCATGTATTTTTCTGCCATATCATGATTTCTGCTTCTCTCATAAAGATAGCCCCGATCCTGAAGCACAGAAGCCATGCCGAATTGCGATCCTAATTTCTGAAAGGCTCTGTAAGAAAGATCGTAGTAGATTAATGCTTGTCGGTTATCCAGTTTCTCCCGATAGCAATTACCCAGGTTTTGCAGGCACACGGCTTTTGAGCTATCTTGTTTTAGCTCGGTATAAATTTTTAATGCACTGGAAAAATTCGTCAGCGCAGCATCAAACTGTTTAAATTCAGAGGATGTCTCACCCAAAAACCTTTTGGCATTGGCTGTATAAAGCGGTAGATTTTCATTCTGCGAAAGGACAAGAATCTCGTTGGAAATTTGTCTTAATATATCGTAGCTTCCATCAATAAGGTAATAAGTACTGAGCAGATCATACGCAATAATTTTACCCTTAGCCCATTGGTGTTTTTGAGCCAGGCGGAGAATCTCCTGTGAATATAATACTGCTTTACTTGCATCGTAATATAAGTTGCGGGACGCCAGTTTGATGTATTTATGGATCACCAGGGTATCGGATGCAAAATCTTTAGAAGGCTTACTTGGAATCAGCCGTGACTTAGCTTCTGTACTTTGAGCAAAACTCAAACTTCCAAAAAGCAAACAGCAACCGACAAAAAATGTAAAAGCTAACCTGTAAAATTTAGCCATATAAAAATGCAGCATGTATGGCGAGGCACATGAAATTAAAGAAATTCCGGAAAGGTTTTACGTTGAGGTCTGTTTTTGAAAGATCAAATATAGAAAATGTATCTGCAAAAAGGGCGAATACGTACAGGTTTCTTTATTTAGTTTGTAGTATAAGTTTTGTTTTTCGATATGTCAAATTGCTTATCGGCTCACAAAAGAATTATTTTTAATCGTATAGCGATAAAGTAAATCTGCTCCTTGTGTTATGCCAATTCTTTTGGAAACTTCCATTTCAAAATCATCGAGCACCGAAGGTGTAATGTATAAACGGCTTGTCGCCAGCGACTCAGAATTATGTATTGACCGGTCAATGCCCATAGCCTGAACCAGCTTGCCTGGACCACGACATAGTTCCTTTAAAGTAATCGGTTTCTTTATAATGCCGGGTACTTTCTTTCTGTGAAGTTCTCTGCGCATTTCCATGAGGTCAATGCCCTGAGTAGGCTGCAACGCACGGATCAGCACAGCTTCGGCAATACCATCTTCATTGCTCACCACGTTGACGCACTGGTACATACCGTAAATAAGATAGACGTAAATGGTTCCCGCTGCCGAGTACATAGGTTCCGTCCGTGTGGTTCTTTTCCGGTATGCATGACAGGCAGGGTCGTCCTGAAGATACGCTTCCGTTTCTACAATAATCCCGCTGGTAATTCCATCGGGACTATTGTGAACGAGCTCACAGCCCAGTAATTTCTGAGCAAGGGTACAGGTATCGTTTTCCTCATAAAAGGAAAGTGGTAAGCGGTTATCCCTCTCAATCATCTAGATGATATTCATGGTTTGTTCCTTTATTTTTTCCAGTTCATCTTTCATCTGCACAACAAAACGCTGGATACCATAATCATTGGCTTTCGAACCTATTGTGTTGATTTCCCGTCCTATTTCCTGGGCAATAAAATTTAATTTTTTTCCATTGCTTTCCGGAGACTGCAGTGTTTCTGTGAAGTAGGACAAATGATTGGCAAGACGGATTTTTTCTTCTGAAATATCAAATTTTTCAATGTAATAGATCAGTTCCTGCTCAAACCGGTTCGGGTCAAAATTTTCATCTGACAATAATTCACGAACTTGTTTTTCCAAACGCTCGCGAACTGCCGGGATACGCAGCTTATCCTGCTCTTTCACTTCTTCTAATAGCCTTGAAATCGTTCCGATATAATCTTCAAATTTATCAGAGGTCATTTTACCTTCCTGCTCTCTGAAAATCGTACATTTTTTGAGCGCTTCATGCACAGCTTCCTTAATCTGCTCCCAATCACCGTCACGATCTGTTTCACTGACTGATTCAGTATTATAGGCATTCGGCATCTGAAGTGCCATACGAAGCATGTCTGTAGCATTGCCTGTAAAGCCCAATTCTCCTGCTGTTTCAGATAAATCATTGAAATAAGCTTTTACCAAAGGGCGGTTTATAGCAGTTGTTGCAACAGCCTTTCCTACGGGTTGAACCGTCAGAGAAACTTCCACTTTACCGCGTTCCAGTGATTGGGTTACCAGATTACGAATTTCAATCTCACGTTCAGAATAGTTTCTTGGAACGCGGCAGTATATATCTAAAAACTTGGAATTAAGGGTTTTAATCTCAACAGTTACGTTGATTGATTCGGATTCGATGTTTGCTACACCGTAGCCGGTCATTGATTTTAACATGTAGGGGTCCTTTAAGTACTCTTTAAAGCTGACCATTAACAGACCATCTGCTTAGCCAATTTTATTTGTTAATATAACTAGTTTTGTCGTTGTTTTCCGGATTTTGCTGGATGCTGACTTTCAGACTGCTGCGGTTTTGCAATCAGCGCATGCTCATCAATTTCCTGACTTTGAACTCTGTACTTAGCCACGTCGCAGGCCAGATAAATAGCTTGTAAAAATGATCCTGGCTCAGCCTGGTTCTTGCCTGCAATGTTATAAGCTGTACCATGATCCGGTGAAGTCCTTACAGCTGGAAGTCCCGCTGTGAAATTGACGCCTTCATTAAATGCCAGTGTTTTAAATGGAATCAGACCCTGATCGTGGTACATCGCTAATACCGCATCATACTGCTTGTAAGTTCCTGCTGCAAAAAATCCATCGGCTGAAAAAGGACCTATAACGAGCTGGCCTTTTTCCCGAAAGCTCTTTAAAACCGGAATTATGGTGTCAATCTCCTCATTGCCTAACAAACCATTTTCACCTGCGTGGGGATTTAGACCCAGGACAGCTAATCTTGGCTTTTTGATTCCAAAATCACTTTTTAAAGAGTGAAGTATCTGAGCAATCTTTGCGGTCAGTTTCTCGGTTGTAATTTGAGCCGGAACGTCTTTAACCGGAATATGTCCGGAAAGTACACCCACTCTCAAATCGCCGGAAACCATAAACATCAGTGCATCCTGTACAGAAAAAGATTCCGCAAGGAATTCGGTATGCCCGGGAAATTTAAATTCCGGACTCTGGATATTATCTTTATTAATCGGTCCTGTTACAATGGCGTGCAATTTTCCGGCTTTAAGATCTTCCACAGCACGTTTTAATGAGGCTAGTGAGCCTTGTCCTGCTTCCGGCGTAATTTTTCCAGGTTCTATTTCTGTTTGGTGATCATGCCAGCAGGTAATAACATTGGCCAGTTTAGGATTTGCCTGATCCGGCCGCTGTATGCCATGCAATGTCCAGTCTTTCATCTCTAAAAGGGTACGGTATTGGTTCAATACACGAAGTGAACCGTATATTACCGGAGTGCATAATTTAGCTAACTGATTTCCTTCCAATGCTTTCAGGATTACTTCCGGCCCGATGCCGTTATAATCGCCCAGCGTAATTCCTATTAATGGTTTATCAATTGGTAGTTCACTCATTTATTTAATATTGTATGGAATGGTATTTCCGTTTTGTGAAATTACGTTGCAAGGTACTGATATTACTAATTGTGTATTCAGTTTATGCAATTTTATCCGTTCAGTACTCAATAGAATATGCTTGAATAGCATCCCTAATCTATATTTCTGATTACTTTTGTGAAACGAATCAATTGGCAAGTTACAAAAATTCCCGTGCTCCTATGAAAATCCTGATAGCAGACTCCATGCATCCTTCTCTTTTTACCATGTTGGAATCTCAGGGCTGGGATTATGCCTATCATTCGGAATACAAGCGTGAAGATATTATCCGGGAACTGCCTGCTTTTGAAGGATTGTTTATCCGGAGCAAAACTTTCGTTGACCTTGAAGTCATTAATCCGGCAAAAAAGCTTCGGTTTATAGCACGTGCAGGAGCAGGTTTGGATTTAATTGATCTTGATGTTGCAAAAGAAAGAGGAATAGAAGTTTTTCACGCAGGTGAAGGAAACCGGGATGCAGTTGCCGAACATGCGTTGGGAATGCTGCTTGGATTGCTTGCTAATATCGTGAAAGCGGATAAGGAGGTTCGTAACGGAATCTGGGATCGGGAAGGAAACAGGGGAGTGGAGCTGATGAACAAAACAGTCGGTCTGATCGGCTATGGAAATAACGGTGGTGCCACAGCAAAACGGTTAAGCGGATTTGGCTGTAAAGTTCTGGCTTATGATAAGTACCGCGATAACTATGGCGACAGTTATGCCAAAGAAGCTTCCCTGGAAGAGATCATGCAGGAAGCGGATATTTTAAGTATGCATGTTCCGCTGACTGATGAAACAAAATATCTGATCAATCAGAAATTTATTGAAGATTTTTCCAAACCATTTTACCTGATGAATTTGTCGAGAGGAAAGGTAGCAAATCTAACTGCTGTTGTGGAAGGATTAAAATCAGGAAAAATAATCGGAGCTTGTCTGGATGTTCTGGAAAATGAGAAATTAAAAACCCTGACGGATGAACAGCAGGGAATTTTTGACTATCTGGCTGGTTCTAGCCGCGTTGTACTGACACCCCATATTGGTGGCTGGACACATGAGAGTTATGTAAGAATTAATGAAGTGTTAATGCGCCAGATCAAAGAATGGCTCATTTTAGTCTAAATTATTCTTTTAAAATAACACTGATATTTCCTGTTGCTTCAAGGTAACAGGTTTTTACTTTTGTATAATCGTCTACATCTTTTTCTCTAAGAAGCGCTACCAGCTCTTCGTCGTCAATGAGTTCTTTCTCCATATTTTTATGCAGCAACCTGCCATTGCGTATTAACAGTACAGGATCAGGTTTAGCAAATTTTCCGAAAATTACTTTTTTGTAGCCCATCCAGTCAATGGCATAATCCCAGAACAGAAGGGTAAGAATCAGAACTGCTCCTTCAGTAACAGAATTGTATGTTCCGGCCATAGCATTTTGTGCTGCATCGGATATCATCGTAATCAGCAATAAGTCACTGATGCTTAATTGTCCTGTTCCTCTCCTGAAAAGCCTCATGCAGAGGTAAATAACCCAGTATGTAAGTGTGCCTCTTAAAAAGATTTCAAGTAAGGATAAACTGGGAACAAACATATCATGCCATTCTACACTAAAAAGCTTGTCCATTGATGTTACTTTGAATGAGAGTTTTGAATTGGAATAAACCGGTGTATAACAAATATGCCGACCAAAGGTCGGCACGTTTGCATCTATTAGCCATGAAAAATAAAATACTTATTTACCCAACGTTCCGCGTAGTGCACGTGGGATTTCGATGGATGCAATCGGGTTGCTGATCGAGCTAAGGATAACAAAACCCTCAGGTTTGATAGCTCCTACTTTAACAGATTTTCCAAGATCAAGATCCGTTACATCAACTTCAACATAATCAGGAATATTTTCTGCTAAACCTTGTACGCGCAATTTACGCAATTTTTGGTTCATTTTACCACCTTTCATTACACCTGCTGAGGCTCCTGTTAATTTTACAGGAACTTCAATCTTGATTTCTTTTCCATCAATGATCTGAAGAAAATCAGCGTGCATCAACATATCATTTACAGGGTGGAATTGTTTTTCCTGTAAAATGGCATTATATATTATTCCCTCGATATTCAGGGTAACATTAAAAGCATCCGGCGTGAAAAGCAATGGACGGAACAACATAGCAGGTGCATAAAAATGCACTTGTTCGGTACCACCATACAGCACAGATGGAACATAACCCTGAGCACGTAACTCCTGAGCTTCCACCTTGCCGAGATTCGCTCTTTTAAACCCTACAATCTCATGCGTTTTCATAAGAATAATTTAAGTTGAAAAAATAAAAAAAATAAAAAATTTACTGATAATTTATAAACAATGAACTAATAGATTCGTGATCACGGATACGGCCTATTGCTTTTGCGAAAAGCTCTGCAACGGACAATACTCGTATTTTTGGATTCTGTTGCTTAAGAGGAATTGTATCGGTAACAATTAATTCCTCAAGGACAGAATTGGCTATGTTTTCATGCGCTTTGCCAGACATGATCGGGTGTGTGCTGATTGCTCTGACCGAGTTTGCACCCTTCGCCAGAATGATTTCAGCCGCTTTGCAAAGGGTTCCTCCGGTGTCAATAAGGTCATCTACCAAAACTACATCCATCCCTTCAACCTCACCAATCACCTGCATACTTGCAATTTCATTAGCTCTTTTTCTGTGTTTGTCACACAGAATCATGTCCACATTCATGAACTTGGCAAAATTTCTGGCTCTTGCAGCTCCGCCCATATCAGGTGAGGCAATCAGCAGATTTTTCAATCCCAGCGATTTGATGTAAGGAACAAAAATGGATGTACCTTCCAAGTGATCGACCGGTAAATCAAAGAAGCCCTGGATTTGTCCGGCATGAAGATCAACCGTCATCAAACGATCCACACCCACAGCAGTCAGCAAATTGGCAACCACTTTTGCTGCAATGGCGACGCGTGGTTTATCTTTTCTGTCCTGACGCGCATAACCGAAATAAGGAATTACAACCGTTACGTAATGGGCTGAAGCTCTTCGAGCCGCATCAACCATTAATAGCAGTTCAAGCAAATTGTCGGCCGGAGGGAAAGTTGACTGAATCAGGAATACATCACATCCGCGTACTGATTCTTCAAAGCTCGGAGACAATTCACCATCGCTGAACTTGCGCAAGGTATAGCCGCCCAACTCTTTACCAAAATACCGGGCAATGTCTTTTGCGAGGTACTCGGACTGACTTCCTGAAAATATTTTTACTGTATTAAAAGAGCCCATGGCCAAACTAAAATTTGCGCAAAATTAATAAAAATCAATCAATTAGGATAGTATTTCTTTAAAAATATTAAATAAAGTTGAATACATATCCATCCAACCAGCAAGCCGGCTAATGCTCCGATGAAAATATCTCCGGGATAATGAACGCCGACATAGACCCGGCTATATGAATATAGCGCGGCCCATCCAAACAACCAGCCCATGTGGTTTACCTTATCCTTAATTAACCGATACCATACCAGTGCCAAAGAAAAACTGGTAGCGGCATGAGCAGAAGCAAACCCGAATAAGCCACCGCAGCCGCCCACATTATGTACAAGCCCTGCTAACAAGGGCTCGTGACAGGGACGAAAACGGGCAAAGTAAGGCTTCATTCCACTTGAAACTACCTTATCAGCCAGGATTACTGCCAGAAGAACTGTAATCACAATGGCAAAAGCTCGTTTTTTATCTGCTTTAATGGTCAAAATCAGGAGCACCAGATACAGCGGAATCCATGTAAACTTGAAGGTTATCCAGTACATTATGGAATCCATCCAGGGCACATGTTTGCCATTAAACCAGAGAAATAACTGCTGGTCGGCGTGTACAAGGCTGTCGATTAAATCCGTCATACTCCAAAACCGAGTACACGGCGAACTTTGGAAACTGTTTTCTGAGCGACGGCACGGGCTTTATCTTCCCCGGTTTTCAAAATTCCTTCCAGCTCCTCGTTATTTTCCATATAATAAGTATACAAGCGTCGCTGCTCTATATATTTTTCCAGTATGACTTCCAAAAGCGCCTGTTTAGCATGACCATATCCATAACCTCCATTCAAATAATTCTGGCGCATGGTAGCTACTTCAGATTCAGAAGCGAGCAAAGAGAAAATTTTAAAAGTAATATCGGTATCCGGATCTTTGGGCTCTTCCAGAGGCGTAGAATCTGATACAATTTTTTTTATCACATTTTTTAACTCTTTTTCAGGAAGAAAAATATTGATATAGTTATTGTAAGATTTGCTCATTTTCTGGCCGTCAATTCCTGGAATGGTCATCATTTTTTCATCAATCCTGGCTTCCGGTAAAACCAGCAAATCTTCACCAGCCAGCTGATTGAGCCTGGAAGCGATATCCCGCGCCATTTCAAGATGTTGTTTCTGGTCTTTTCCAACCGGAATAATATTGGCGTCATAAAGCAAAATATCAGCAGCCATTAAAACCGGGTAGGTGAATAATCCTGCGTTTACATCAGCCAGCTTTTCAGACTTGTCTTTAAAAGAAGTTGCATTAGCCAGCATAGGAAAAGGCGTAAAGCAGCTCAGGTACCAGGAAAGTTCTGCATGTTCCTGAACACGCGATTGCCTCCAAAAAACGTTTTTGTCGGTATCAAACCCAAATGCAAGCCAGGTGGAAGCTATGGAGCGAACATAAAGTTCTCTTTCCGTTCCGTTTTTAAGTGTTGTCAGCGAGTGAAGATCCGCTATAAAAAGAAAAGATTCATTCTCTGGATTTTTGGATAGTTCAACAGCAGGATGGATTGCTCCTAAAATATTCCCCAAATGTGGAAGTCCGCTGCTTTGTATCCCGGTAAGAATTCTGGCCATTTGTATTATATGCGAATTGAAAAAATTATTCTGTTATAGAATTTATTACTGACTGAATCTCCTTGCTTGAAACGGAGTCTTGTTCTGATTTGTCATATAGGTAAAGCAAATAAAGCTCATCATTGAGAGAATAGAAATAAGTTATTACTCTCATTCCGCCTCTTTTACCTTTGCCTTTACTTTTTACAGCTAATCTTATTTTAAAAATATTTTTGCCTATGGATTTTCCAGATTCAGGGTTTTGACTGAGTTCTGCAATCAATTCCTGTATCTCCTGACTTAGAGATACAAACTTTTTGGACAGTCGCTTAAATTATTTTTTAAATTCCGGAGTGTACGTTATTTTAATCATTAAATAACTCGCTAACATCAGGCTTAGGAAGTTTACCTTCCCGCATCAATTTCATCTCATCCACTGACTTACATAATGATGCAAAGAATTTTTCTCTTTCCAGCTTTTTCTGGATGTCTTTCCAATCTTTAATAGTAACAAGAACACCAGTCTTCTTACCCTTTTCATTAGACAAAAATTGAACGTTCATAATTTTCAGTTGGTTATTATATAACAGAAACTCCGTCCTTCTGAATTGTAAAATTCGTTAAATTGATCCAGAAATACGTGGTAAATTTGATATTTCTAACTGATTTCAGGTTTACTGTCTTGAAAAACGGATAATTAGCTCAGAATAAATTTATGCTTCAATCATCAACACTCAAGTTCTTAACCGAACTAACTCAAAATAATAACAGGGAATGGTTTCAGGAAAACAGAAAGAAATATGACGACTCCAAATCGGATTTGGAAAAACTGGTTGGAATACTAATTACAGAAGCCGGCAAATTTCATGAATTCGGAAACCTTCAGGTTAAAGATTGCATTTTCAGGATCAATCGTGACGTGCGGTTTTCTAAGAATAAAGCACCTTATAAAAATCATCTGAGCGCAGGAATTGGTCCGGGCGGAAGAGGATCGGGCAGGGTTGATTATTACCTGCACATTCAGCCTGACGGACAATCGTTTCTTGGTGGGGGAATGTGGGACGCAACGGCGGAACAATTAGGAAGATACCGGCAGGAAATTGATTATAATGCAGATGAGTTGAAACGGATTATTCAGGATGTAGCTTTCCGCGAATATTTTCCTGAAATTTCTGGTGAATCTTTAAAAACCCGGCCAAAAGGATACCCGATTGATCACCCGGAAATTGACCTGCTAAGAAGGAAACAGCTTTTTTTTGTGCATCGATTTACAGATAAAGAAGTGACTTCAAAGGATTTCGCAAACACGATTGTAAAAGGTATGCAGCTGCTGAAACCTTATACGGATTTTATGAATTATATATTATATGATGCCAATCCGGAAGCGGAAGACATCCGGTTATAATCAACTGAAAATTACTAAACAAAATACATGCAATTTTCCCACTTACACTGCCACACTCAATTTTCTTTGCTGGACGGCGCGGCTGATATCAAAAAGCTCTTCAAAAAAGCGAAAGAAGATAACATGCCTGCCGTTGCGATTACCGATCATGGAAATATGTTCGGGGTATTTGAGTTTGTAGCGGAAGGTAATAAGCAAGGTATAAAACCCATTGTTGGCTGTGAATTTTATGTGGTGGAAGACCGCAATATCCGTCAGTTTACAAAGGAAAAAAAGGATGTCCGTCATCACCAGCTGCTTCTGGCAAAAGATGAAATCGGGTATAAAAACCTAGTAAAAATGTGTTCCCTTGGGTTTATTGAAGGGATGTACGGGAAATATCCTAGAATAGATAAAGAGCTGATTGTCAGATATCATAAAGGGTTAATTGCTACAACCTGCTGCATCGGTGCGATTATTCCCAAAACAATTATCCGTAAGGGAGAGGCAGAAGCGGAAAAAGAATTTAAGTGGTGGCTGGATCTTTTCGGAGATGATTTTTATGTCGAACTGCAGCGCCATGAAATCCGCGATCAGTATATTGTAAATGAAGTGCTGATTCGCTTTGCCAGAAAATACAATGTGAAGATTATTGCTTCCAATGATTCACATTATGTAGATCAGGAAGATTACAACGCGCATGATATTTTGCTTTGTATTAATACCGGCGATAAGCAAAGTACGCCCTCTGCAAAGGATTTTGATGATGATAAGGGGATTCCGAAAGGCTCACGCTTTGCATTTTTCAACGATCAGTTTTATTTCAAAAATACCAGTGAAATGATGAAATTGTTTAACGACTTGCCCGAGTCGATAGACAATACGAATGAGATCGTTGACAAGATCAAAACACTGAATCTTAATAAGGATATTTTACTGCCGAATTTCCCGATACCTGAGGAATTCAAGACGCATACCTTATCTGAAATGGTAGGTACGAAGGAGTTGACGGCTGATGTTTTGAACCAGTGGGAATATCTAAAACATCTTTCGTTTGAAGGTGCAAAATTTAAATATGGTACGATCACACCTGAAATTGAAGAACGGCTCAATTTTGAGCTGAATGTAATTAGGAATATGGGTTTTCCGGGATACTTCCTTATTGTAGCGGACTTTATTGATGCAGGGCGCAAAATGGGTGTATTTATTGGTCCTGGCCGTGGTTCAGCGGCCGGTTCTGTGGTGGCTTATTGTACCGGAATTACTAACATTGATCCAATTAAATACGATCTTCTTTTTGAGCGTTTTCTTAATCCTGATCGTATATCACTTCCCGATATTGATACGGATTTCGATGATGAAGGTCGCCAGAAGGTAATCGATTATGTGGTAAAAAAATATGGATATAATCAGGTTGCTCAGATTGTTACTTACGGTACTATGGCTGCCAAATCAGCGATTAAAGATGTAGCCCGTGTGATGGATCTGCATTTATCGGATGCCAACATGCTTGTTAAACTGGTACCTGATAAGCCTTCCTATAACATGACATTGGCCAGGATTTTTTCTGCACCTTTGGAAGGGGAGGGAAGTTTGACCAAGAAGGAGGGTATAGCACCAGACGAACTGGATAATGTTAAAAAACTCCGGTCTATAATTGCGGGTAATGATTTACAGGCCAGTGTATTGCAGGAGGCACGCCGGCTTGAAGGAACCGTAAGGAATACAGGTATTCATGCTGCCGGTATTATTATCGCACCGAGTGATCTGACTGAAATTATTCCGGTAAGTACATCCAAGGAATCTAATTTCCTGATTACCCAATATCAAGGTAAGATCATTGAGGATGCAGGTGTAATCAAGATGGACTTTTTAGGTCTTCGAAACCTGACCATTATCAAGGAAGCACTTCGTCTTATCAAGCGTAATCATGATGTGGATATTGTTATTGACGATATCCCGCTCGACGATCCAAAAGTATTTGAGCTTTTTCAAAGAGGTGATACCAACGCGATTTTTCAGTTTGAATCTGATGGGATGAAGAAACACATGCGGGATCTTATTCCGGATCGTTTCGAGCACCTTATCGCGATGAACGCATTGTACCGTCCGGGTCCGATTGCTTACATTCCAAATTTTATCCGTCGTAAAAATGGTCATGAACCAATCACGTACGATTTGCCGGAACTGGAAGAATATCTGGCAGATACATATGGAATTACTGTGTATCAGGAACAGGTAATGCTTCTGTCTCAAAAACTGGGCGGATTTACCAAAGGACAAGCGGATACGTTGCGTAAAGCAATGGGTAAAAAGCAGATTGAAACCCTGAACAAAATGAAAGGATATTTCATGAAGGGTGGAGAAGAGAAAGGATTAGACCTTAAAAAACTTGAAAAGATCTGGACTGACTGGGAAGCTTTTGCGTCCTATGCCTTTAACAAATCACATTCAACCTGTTACGCTTTTGTTGCTTACCAGACAGCTTATTTAAAGGCGCATTATACAGCGGAATATCTTTCAGCAGTACTAACAAGCTCACTGGGTAATATTGAAAAAATTACATTCTTCATGGAGGAGTGTAAAAGCCAGGGAATTACTGTTTTAGGTCCGGATATTAATGAGTCGGACCGTCAGTTTAATGCAACGGGTAAAGGAGAAATCAGGTTTGGACTTGCCGGTGTGAAAGGAAGCGGTGATGCAGCAGTTGAGTCCATCATAGAAGAAAGAGATCTGAATGGTCCGTTTAAAGATATTTTTGATTTTATTACCCGGGTTAATTTAAGAACGGTTAATAAGAAAACATTGGAAAGTCTGGCTTATGCCGGTGGGTTTGATTGCTTTACGGATTATCACCGTGCTCAGTACTTTGCTGTTGAGCCGGGAGGCAATGGTACATTTATTGAAAAGTTAATTCGTTATGCTAACAATTACCATGCTGATTCCGCTCCGAATTTATTCAGTAATTTTGGCGGAGGCGGAGATATCATTAAACCGAAAGCCGTTGAAATGCAACCCTGGGATGATCTTGCCAAGCTTCGTTACGAACAGGAAGTAGTAGGCTTCTATATATCCGGTCATCCGCTGGATACTTTCCGGGTGGAGCTGGATAATTTCTGTAATGGAACGCTGGATGAACTGATGGTTATTCCGGAAGGAGAACGTTCACCAAAGCATTTTGGGAAAGACATCAGTGTGGGTGGAATTGTCACCAGTGTCATGGAGCGGATGTCTAAAAATGGTAACCCGTTTATCATATTTAAGATTGAAGATTATAAAGGTTCGGTGGAAATGCTTCTGGGCGGAGATGATTGCGTGAAGTTTAAGAATTATCTGGAAGTTGGCCGGTTCTTATACATTAAAGGAAAAATACAAAATCGCTGGAAGCAGGAAGATCAGTTTGAGTTCAAAATTTCCTCTATTCAGCTTCTAACAGAAATCCGTGATAAGATGTGTAAGAAGATAAGAGTCAATCTAACTCTGGATCAGATTGACGCCCAGTTTATCATGCTGCTGAACGAAACATTTAATAATAATCAGGGGCCATGTCCGGTTAATGTCACAGTTAAAGATCCTGATTCCCAGTTAGAAGTTGAAATGGTTTCCCGTGGTTTTCGCGTATCCCCGACAAACGAATTGTTCAGAACTCTTGAAGGTTCTTTGGGTGTCAAATTTTTCCTTAATTAGAATGGAAATTCAAGAATCAAGGAACTTTTACAGCACTTTTTTCATTATTATCTCAACTAATTAATATCAAATAATAGACACTTTTTGACATGGGAAAAGCACTTGAAATTACCGATAGTACTTTTGAAGAACTTATTCAGGGCGATCAGCCAGTACTAGTTGACTTTTGGGCCGAATGGTGCGGTCCTTGTAAAATGATCGGACCGGTTGTAGAACAATTGGCTGGTGAGTATGAAGGAAAAGCGGTTATCGGTAAAATGGATGTAGATATGAATTCAGCAATTCCCGCTAAATTTGGTATCCGCAGTATCCCCACTTTAATGATCTTTAAAAATGGTCAGTTAGTGGATAAAGTTGTGGGTGTTGTACCTAAAACTACTTTGGAAGATAAATTAAATGCTCAAATCGTAGCAACTGTTTAATCACAACAGTTTTAAGATTTATATAAAAAAGGCTCCGAAAGGAGCCTTTTTTATTGTCGTTCGTTAAACCAGATAGTATAACTCTGTAAGGAGTTTCCCGGATCTTTTAATTAACGCCTATATTACTATTACTTCAAATTCAAATAAATCATTTCAGAAATTCCCGCTAGCATCTTTCTGTTAGCATCTTCATTTTCCCAGTCTCTTGATAAAATGACCAGCACGTATTTTCTTCCGTCCGGTAAAAATACAATACCGCTGTCGTGCTGGATATTGGGAAGCCCACCTGTTTTGTGCGCTACCTTAACATCCTTCGGAAGGTTTCCCGGAATGACATCGTTGAATTTCTGATCAAGTAGAATCTTAATCATAGCATCACAAGCTTGCTGATTCACGATTTTGCCAAGTGCCATTTTCTCAAATAACAAACGCAGATCAAATGCATTAGTGGTATTATTCATTCCCTTTTGAAATGCTTTTGCATCTTCAACACCGCGCAGAATTAGGATATTTTTTGCTCCCAGATCCCTCATGGTCTGTGTGACATTTTTTGCTCCCACAAGATCAATGACCAGGTTCGTAGCAAAATTACTGCTGACAATTATCATTTCGTAAACTAGATCTTTAATCGCACGTTTTTCTCCAATGTGCCGGTAAAGTATGTGATCGCTGTCCTGAATAGAATCCTGTTTATACAAACTTCCGTCTACGATACTTTTAAATTCATTTTTGATCGTAATGGAATCTGTCAATGCAAATTTTCCCTGTGAAGCCTGTTTGAAAACCTCTATCATCACCGGCATCTTCATGGTACTGGCTGCGTGAAAGGTCAGATGTTCATTGATTGATAATTCCTCGCCCGAGGAAAGATCCTTGAACGCAACAGCATAATCACCTTTGTGCTTTTTTAATTCTTCTGAAATTTTCTGCTTTAAATCTTGCATTTTCATCTTTGCTTGTCCGGAAGCGGAAAGATGAACCAGACAAAATATAGCGATTGTGAAGCATACTTGTTTCATATATTATTCTTGGATAGTAATGGAGTAGGATGCATTAAACGTTTCTTTGGATGGTAAGCTAATGATTCCTTCTTTTGTTTCAAAATTCTGGTCGCTGTCAGCATTGTCGGCAATGCCAAGCCAAGGTTCAATGCAAACAAAATGGGCATTTGGTTTAGCCCATATGCCCAGGTAAGGAAATCCGGTATAATCTACTAAAACACTTTGAGAGGATTTTTTACTTTTAAGTCTAACGCTGTTTGAATTCAGATTCTTAAAAATCAGCGCATCGTTATCAAACATATCAGATCGCAAAGGAAGTATATTTGAATTTTCGATCATTGGCTTTGTGGTCCGTCCGACTAGCCCATTCTTTTCCAGGAGCCAGGTGGCCGCATTTTCTGTTTTTTCAAATTCCAGATAGTAGTCTTCGTATTCTTCCCCTTCATTGACCGGACATTTGAAAGCAGGGTGTCCCCCTAAAGAAAATAACATGGAGTAGTCGCCAAGGTTAGTTATCTTATGACTCACTGTAATTTTATTTCCTTCCAGGGTAAAGGTGATTTTGAAATCAAACTCGTAAGGATAAATCTGCAGCGTTTTTTCACTATACTTCAACCCGTAAGTAAGACTGCCAGCAGTTTGTTCTATGAGTTCTACATTTGGATTATTCCTTATAAAACCATGTCTTGGAATTTTATAGGACTGCCCTTTGATGATAGCAAAACCATTTTTAACAGCACCGATTACCGGAAAAAGGACCGGAGCATAGCTACCCCATATATCGGGATTGGCATCCCACATGTATTCTTTTCCCGATGCTTTGGAATGAATTTCGCAAAGTTCAGCGCCAAGCTCATTAACTCCTATTCTAAGTATGCCGTTTTCTAATGTAGCCATAATGTATTTATAGTTGATCCGTTAAAAAATTGGATATTAATCTTATGCCAGCTAGCCCAGTACTTCCATAATGACCGAACAACCTTCCCGGATCTGTTCTTCTGTAATAATCAGGGGAGGAGCCAGGCGCATGGAATTGTCACAAAACAAAAACCAGTCTGTAATGACTCCTTTTTCAATACAAGCATCAATAGTTTGTTTTAAAATTTCAAAGGACTCCATTTCAGCTGCCAGCATAAGTCCTCTTCCACGCACTTCTTTAATTTTGGAATGGATAAGCAATGATTTAAATAATTCACCCTTTGCAATTGCTTTTTCTGCAAGATTTTCTTTTAAAGTCACCTGCAATGCGGCCAGCGATGCCGCCGAACTTACCGGATGTCCGCCGAATGTAGTGATATGACCCAAGACCGGATTATTCTTGAAAACACTCATTACCTGTTGTGAAGCCATAAAAGCACCAATCGGCATGCCACCGCCCATACCTTTTGCACTTAATAATACATCAGGATAAATGTCATATTGCTCAAATGCCCAGAATGAACCGGTACGTCCAAAGCCGGTTTGCACTTCATCCAAAATTAATAAGGCACCAACTTCTGTGCATCTGTGACGTAAGGCTATAATATATTCAGACGAGGGAACCCTGACGCCCGATTCTCCTCCGATAATTTCGATGATAACGGCGGCTGTCTTTGAGGTAATATATTTTAAATCATCAATCTTGCCATGTTCTATATTCCGTATGCCGGTCAGTAACGGGCGAAAGTTCCGTTTAAAAGATTCTGCTCCGGATAAACTCAATGCCCCTTGAGTTGAACCATGATAAGCATTGAAACAGGATATAAATTCAGCTCTGCCGGTAAACCTTTTAGCGAGCTTCATGGCTCCTTCAACGGCTTCTGTTCCTGAATTGGTAAAATAAATATTGTCAATTCTGCCGTAAGGGGAAGGATTTGCTGAATCAAACTGTAAGGTTTCTGAAAGTGTTTTGGCGAGCTGTACCTGTGTGCTTTGTATGAATTCACCATATACCAGCAAGTGCATGTGTTTGTCAAGTTGTTCGTGTAAAGCACTAAGAACCTGCGGATGCCTGTGGCCAACATTACTTACGCCAATACCTGAAATCAGATCCAGATAACGCTTTCCATCTGTACCGTACATGTATACACCTTCTGCTTTTTCAATTTCAAGAGCAAGCGGAAAGTCTGAAGTTTGAGCTATATGATTAAAAAAATGCTGACGATGTGAGATATGCATTTAATACTTATTGAATTTATATTACTAAATATATTGTTTGAAAGTTATTTACTTTCAATATTTTTGTTATGTTTAATATTGAAAATACTTTTAATTCTTTTCAAAAAAACAGGCGGTTCCGCCAACCCATGTGAAATCTTTATTAAACCTTACCCCAATCATTTCTCCACGACTTAACCTACTCAAACTCGTCAGTAAAGCCGGTCTGGAATCTTTATCCGGCCAACTGTACATCATTCGGATTTCACATTTAACCAAACCGTCCGGTGCCTGTACTACTGGTTCGTAAATTACCTTCTTTTGTAAAATATAGTTTTCCGGGTCAGGCAGTTCAGCTAACATCTCGTTCGTTACATGCAGCTGCACACCAGTTCCGGCAAAAGAAAACAGAGGTTTTAAAACATAATTTTCTAAATCCGAAGGGAATTTTCCCTGAAAGTCTGATACAAATTTAGTTTCAGGAATGTATTTGCTTTTTAGTAAAGGAAGCGTGTATTTACTAATTCTGAAAAACCAATTGGGGTGGCCTACCCACGTAACATCTACATCGTCCGTAAAATGATAGCTGGTTTCCAAATCCGGATAGTTTTCTAAATCGTCAAATATTAACCGGTTGTAAATACGTCTAATCTGAATTTTTCGCCCGTTTTTTTCGTAAAAGAGTTGTCGTCCTTCTTTGATCAGTTTCGTATAACAAATTGCTTTAACACCCAGCAGCTTTTCTGTTATTACAAAATCAATTCTGGTTTTTTGTTTTTTAGGATAGATTTCAAGAATAATGACCTGTTCCGGATTTTCATCCGCTACAATAAGAGATTTGAGATTTTCTACATAATGATCAAAATCCGATGTGCCGAAAGCGTATTGGAAATTGTCCGGAACAGGAAAATATTTCCTGAACATTTCAGATATGTAAGCCTGATAACCATACAAAGAGGCGAAACCCTGCAGTTCGATTAACTGAGGAGTAAGTTCGCCATGCTCATCTTTGCAAACAGCAAAATCAATAGCAAGGAATGAAGAATGTGCATTTTCATTTGGAACATGCTGCCCATTAGGAATAGCACGATCTGTTTTCGTTTTGAAATCTTCTGAAACAATGGTTTCAATAATTTCTTCACATGCTTCAATTAGTTTGTTTTTTAGGTCTTTTGGAACAAAAACAGGTGTTTCAGCTACACGAAAATCAAGCTGACCCGGATAATCTGTTTCTACTGCATTTAAAAGCTGTTTGTATTTCTCTTCTGAAAATGACTGGTTATAGCGTTTTCGTGCTTCCTGATGCATAGTGCCTTGATTTACTAAGTACTTATTATTTAACAGAAACAGTTGGAATAGAAGATTCCTGGATTTTGTTCAAAGCAATTTTTAAAAAATTGGGAATAATGGTCGCTTCTGTCATCGGAATTTTATCAGGATCATTCAGGTGCTCAATCATGTCGTTGTATTTTGTTTCACCATGATTGGTAATAATGCTCGTCTTTTTATCTTCCCTTAAAAAATAACGCAGCATACCTTCTGAGTCAGCTTCCGGATGAAATTGTGTTCCTACAATCTCCTTTGAAAAACGGATAGCCATAATAGCCCTTTCCAGATTTACATGAGGACGGATTTTTTCAAGACAAAGAATTTTTGCTCCCATATTATCAATCACCTGCTGATCCGGCTGGATGACCTGATAATCTCTTGAATCCACAATCCAAAACGGATCATTAAGCGGCGTTAATACCGGATCTTTTCTTCCTCCGGCAGTCTTATGAACGGGAAAAGTCCCGAAGGATGTTTTTCTTCTTTTGGCAACGGCTCCAATCTGCCAGTGGATACATGCCATCTGGAAAGAATGACAAATCAGAAAAAGATGTTTTTTAGTCCTGTTATGTCTGCTGGCATTGTATTGCGTAATCTGATCAAGAAAACGGAAAAACTTACGTTCCCAAAGCTCTCCGGAAATAGCCGGATTGCCGGGACCACCAGAGGAAATGTAGGCATCAAAGTCCATACCCGGAACTTCCAGTTTCTGGCGCACATCAAATACTTCATAAGTCAGATCAAGGAATTCTCTTTCACCAAACTCTGTGACAATTTTTTTTATACAACGCATTCCTTCATTCTGGAAGCCGTTGTTCATATCCAGAATAGCTATTCTGAAAGTTTTTTTATCGTAGTTCATTATAAATTGGGCCCAAAAGTGATATAAAATTTGGTACTCCTTTTTGTTGTTGTCTTTATCTAAAACGTAAATTTCTTCATTTGATTCAACAAAAAGAAGAATTCCCTTAGTATGCACTAAAAAGAATTCTTCCTGAGTTTGTTTGATAACAACAACAAAAGCTGTTTAATAAATTCCGATTTTGGTTTCCGCAACAATATAATCAACCACTGCTTTCATATCATTAGTCTGTTCAAAAACAGCTAGTTGTCTGTCAGCTCCTGAGCCCATTTCCAGAATTTGATGAATGTATTCGATTTCATGTCTGCTGCCCAACTCGTCTACAACGTCATCTATAAATTCCAGCAGCTCAACAACCAGCAATTTGTAATCAACTTCTTCTTGTTTTCCAAAGTCGATAAGTTTACCGCTGATCCCGTAGCGCGCTGCTCTCCATTTATTTTCGTTGATCAGCATACGATGATACGGACGAAAACTCAGGTTCATGCGATGCAGTTTATGGATTTTAGCAACCAATGCCTGCATTATAGCAGCAAGACAAATCGTTTCGTCCGTTCGCATAGGCACATCACACATCCTGAATTCAATAGTATTAAAAAATGGATGAAGCCGGATATCCCACCAGATTTTTTTGCCATTGTCGATACATTTGGTCTTTACCAGCAGGTTGATATATTCATCATATTCTGCCGCGCTGGAAAAATAATCAGGTATACCGGTTCTCGGAAATTTATCAAATACCTTCGAGCGATAGGACTTAAACCCTGTATTACGTCCGCACCAGAAAGGTGAATTGGTAGACAGAGCATAAATGTGGGGCAGAAAATACCGGACAGCATTCATTATTTCAATGCCTTCATTCCGGTTTTCAATCCCGACATGAACGTGTAATCCGAAAATCAGGTTACCCCGGGCAACGTCACGCATTTCATCAATGATTTCATCATAGCGCGGATCATTCGTAATCAGCTGCTCAACCCAGTCCGCAAAAGGATGCGTTCCGGCAGCACCCACCTGCAGATTTTGCTTGGCAGCCAGGTCCAGAATCATTTTTCGCAGATAAGTAACTTCTTCTCTTGCTTCCTGAATATTATGACAAATATTTGTACCTACTTCCACCACTGCCTGATGCATTTCAGCTTTTACCCGTTCTTTCAGCGTTATCTTCCCATCTTCCACCAGTTTGGACATGTGAGAACGCAGATTCCGGGTGACAGGATCAATGGTTTGAAATTCCTCTTCAATTCCCAGTGTGAAATTTGCCATGTTGCGATGCTGTGGTTAATGATGTTTTAGCTGCTATTTCTTTTTAGCTGTTTTGGTTTTTCCTGCTACTTTACTGGATTCCGGAGCTACTTCGGCTTTTGGTTCAGCGGCTTTTTTTGCTTTGGGCTTAGCTGCAGGTTTTGTAGCAGCCTGAGCAGGTTCCTTTTCTTTTGCTCCTACTTTTTCAGGTGCAGGTTTTGCTTCTGGTTTTCTTTTTGGTATTTCTTCAAAAGCTAACGGAGCTGGTGCTTTTCCTGATTTTTTAACAGGTGCGGTCTTGACCTCAGGAGCTTCTGGCGAAACGGCTTCCGTCGTTTCAACTACCTGGATAGGTTCATCTTTTAATTCAACTGCACTTGCAATGACAACTTCAACTTCTTCCAGTTTTGGTACAGGAATTTTAGAAGCAAAGTCAACTGAATCTTTTACAAAGGTTCCCCAGGTCAGGTTGGTTTGATCTGCTTTATGGTTTTGTGCTTTTTCGATGGCCATGTTAGCGGCTGCTTCTACAACCCATTCAAAATTATCCGGACCGACAGAGTTGATATCCGCATCTGGTGCCGGATTACAAAAATCAATAGCAATCGGAATACCATCACGTACCGCAAATTCTACCGTATTGAAATCATAGCCCAGAGCCAGATTCAGCTTTAAAGTATATTCTTTTATAGTAGCCAGCAATTTATCAGCTTCTTCGCCGGTAGCCTTCATCTGCGCGGCATAACGCAGATGATGTGGGTTTCTTGGCTCGTAAGGCATAATAAGCACATCTTTCTGGCCAATACAATAGCAGCGGAAATAGTCTTCAAAGATAATTTCTTCCTGCAGCATCATGATTAACTGGCCGGTTTCTTCATGTTTTTTCCACATGTCATGCGGATCTCTTACCTGATAAACACTTTTCCAGCCTCCGCCGTCGTGCGGTTTCATGTAAGCCGGAAAGCCGATGTATTTAAACATTTCTTCCCATGCCAATGGAAATGCAAGGTTTCTGAATGAAGTTTCGGACGTATCCGTTGGTCTTTCCTTTGAAGGAATTAACACGGTCTTTGGTACCGGAATACCCAATTTCTCAGCCAGTGCATTGTTAAAAAACTTTTCATCTGCGCTCCACCAAAACGGATTGTTGATGACGGCTGTACCGCTTAAAGCTGCATTTTTTAAATAAGCACGGTAGAAGGGAACATCCTGAGAAATTCGGTCGATGATTACAGCATATTCCGTTGGGTCTGCCTGAACGACTTTCTCGATTGTTACTGCTTCTGCAACAATACCTTCTATACCTTTACTGTTAACACGATCTATAAAGGCTTGTGGAAAAGTATTTTCCATTCCAAAAAGTATTCCTATTTTTTTCATGACAATTGGGTTTATTAATTTAGTGTTGGTTAAATAAGAGCAAAGAACAGTCTGCTGTTTGCAGATATAAATTTGCCTGACTTTTATTTGGCTGTACCAAAACAGTGCCAAGATACTTTCTTAAACTGATTTTAAACAGGTTAAAGCCACTACATCATTCTGCTCAGGTAGTCGGGAAACATACTATTCCAGAGTGGCCAGTCGTGTTTTTCCCAGCCACGGATATCCAGCCAATGGTCAATTCCTTTTGAACTAAGCACATTTGACATTTTTATGTTGCTGCCCAAACAAATATCCCAGTCCGATGTTCCCAGAATTATTTTCATGTGATTATATCTCCAGCTTTGTTCGTTAGGCATAAAATCAATCGGATTGCTGAAATAAACATTGTCGTCATAAAAGCCGTCCATGAAACCACGAATATCAAAAGCTCCGCTCATGCTGACCAGATAAGCTACCATATCCGGATGCCGGAATGCAAAATTTGCTGAATGAAAACCGCCGAAACTACAGCCTGCAACACCAATCCTGTCTACTTGACATTCATTCCGGATATAAGGAACAAGTTCGTTTGCCAGAAATTTATCATACTGAATATGATTTAAAACTCTCGCCTCAGGATTTAGATGTTTAGCATACCATGATTCGGCATCTACCGAATCAATACAATAAATTTTATATTTTCCGGAATCTACTAGGCTGCGTACAGCATCCATCAGTCCCATATCTTTGGCCTGATAATACCGGCCTAATGTAGTTGGGAAAACTAAAACCGGATAGCCCCAGTTGCCGTATACCAGCATGTCGATATCACGTCCAAGATGGTGTGAATAGTATTTTATATGCTTTTCTTCCAATTTGATTTAGTTTTTATGCCTTGATTTTGAAATATACAAAACATATAATAAGAAGCAAATAATTGAAAAATGCGATTCAATAATAAGTAAGTCTTTCTAAGTTGAGAATTTGCCTTATCTATGATAATTTCTAATTGAAAATTAAAATTCTTCTTTTATTCAAAAATTGCATCTATTACCTTGCCGCTATACCATTTTTCTATCTGTTTTGACTATATCTGATCCTCAGCTTGGTTGTATTGAACAAAGTATCTCTTCTTTGTTTCTTCGTCGTGAAGTTCTTATTTCGATCCGTCTCCCTTTGCATTATAATGAAGCAAGTGAATATCCTTTGCTTTTAATTAATGACGGTCAGGACTTCGAATCACTGAATATAAATCTGATTTTAACGGATCTGCAATTGAATCATTTTATTGAACCGTTAATCGTAGTTGGTATTCATGCAGGAGCAGATCGTTTGCAGGAATATGGTACCGTTTGTAAGACTGACTATGCACACCGCGGGAGCAAAGCAGGAGCAACTACTGATTTTGTATTAAAAGAACTGCTGCCTTTTCTAGCCAAAAATTATCATATTTCGCAATCTGAAATCTGCTATGCAGGCTTTTCATTGGGGGGCTTAATGGCATTGGATATGGTATGGAATTATCCTGAGGTATTCTCTCAGGTAGGAATATTTTCAGGAGCACTCTGGTGGAGGCAAAAAGCGCTGGATGAAGGGTATAAGGATGCAGACAGAATCATGCATGAGCAAATCCGAAATACGTCGGCAAAGCCGGATCTGAAATTTTGGTTTGAAACCGGTACAAATGATGAGATAGATGACCGGGATGGAGACGGTATTATTGACTCCATTCAGGATACACTGGAATGCATTGCTGAACTGGAACGGAAAGGTTACGCCTGGGGAAAGAATATTTGTTACTGTGAAATAAAAGGAGGGGAGCACAATCCTAAAACCTGGTCACAGGCAATGCCTGAATTTTTAATATGGGCTTTCGGAAAAAAAAGATCAGTGAGTTGAGAGGTGAAATTGCTACCTCTCAACTCACTGCAACAATATTATAAAGCTGTCAGGAAAGCCATGGTATCAACAGAATCTGCATAATCCAAAAGTGCGGGTTCCTGCGTATGGCCAAAGTTAATAGTGCCCAAGATTATATTTTCGTCACCCACCACACATTGGATTTTTTCAGCGTTGTCATGTAAATATGCTTTCAGTGTATCCAGGCTGTCGTAGGTTTCATAATGGACAACACTTATCGGAGAGACCGTTGCCTTGCTTTCCGTCAGCATCAAAAAACCATTATCATAATGTAATGTCCGGTTTACAAGCAGAATGGATTTGTTGTATTCATAATTATTAAAATATTTGTGATGATTAAGATACAGTTGGTCAAAGGATTGGATAGATTCAAAGAACTTGGTAAAATCATATCCCACAGGCACAAACAATTTTGAAACATTTCTGCAGCCAAGTCCAAAATACTGTAAAATGTCTTTTCCCAAGGCATGAAGCTGCTCTTCGCTTTCTTGACCACTAAGCACCGCCAGTGAAGTTCTGTTCTTTCGGATAATATTGGGCTTTTTGGCAAAATAATAATGGAAATATCTTGCTGTATTGTCGCTTCCGGTAGCAATGTAAGCATCAGAATCGTTTAGTCTTTCTACAAAGAATATAGTATCTGAAAAGGCAGGTTCGATCTCAACCAGTTTTTCAAGCAATGCCGGAATAAGTACAGGATCATCCGAACTTGGTTTGGCTAATAGTATATGTCCGCTGATCAGGACACAAAGCACATCATGAAAACCTACTGCCGGAATATTGCCGGCCATGATCACACCGATTTTTTGTGATGTTTGAATTTCAGGATATTGATCCATCCATGCCGTGAGATTTTCCTCTGTCAGAAACCGGGTAGCGATGGCATGTAGGGATTCAAGTGTATTGACGGGTGTAAACCAGTTGTTTTTACGGTTTGCACGTATGGCTAATTCCTGAAGATAGCCTTCATTCTGAGGATCTGTTAAAAAATTTCCCAGCTTAATAAAGGCATTTATGCGTTGAATTCTTGAAATCATTTCAGGATAACTAAAAATAATTTAATTTATGAATGTGTTTTTATTTTTCTGATTGTCGGGAAACTTTAAATAGTTATATTTGTTAGTCTACTAACTAGAAAAATAGGAACAAATATAAACAATCCGGCGACTATGGCTATAATGATAACCGATGAATGCATAAATTGTGGGGCGTGCGAGCCAGAGTGCCCCAACACGGCTATTTATGAAGGAGGTGTAGAATGGACTTGGGGAGATGGTACGAGTTTGGACGAAGTAGATTTTGGCGATGGTACCGTAATTAGCGGTAAAGAAAAACAATCTCCTGTTTCTGACGAATTCTATTATATAGTGACAGATAAATGTACCGAATGTGTTGGCTTTCATGAAGAACCACAATGTGCTGCCGTTTGTCCGGTAGATTGCTGTGTGCCAGATCCGGATAACGAAGAGGAAGAAGATACCTTACTGGCTAAAAAAGCATGGATGCATGGTGAATAATTTATAATCATCCGTACGAACAAAAAAAAGACTCACTTCGGTGGGTCTTTTTTTTGTTCGTACTTTTTACTTAATGGTACTAAAATAATAAAATTTCTTAATAAGTATGTGCTGTGATTTTTAAGAAAATTTTGTGATAACAATTAAATACGGAATAAATTAAAATATAATAAAATGTGTATTTTGTGTATATATGTTTTAATACTTATAAAAAAGAGTATAAAAACCAGAATATCTCGTTTTTAATGATAATATATACCTATAATATTTGATAAATATAATTTAAATACAATATTTGGCTTACAAATAGGAAGTATAACTATTAAATACGTAAACAGAAGAAAATTATGAAAAAGGTCTATTGTACAGTATTATCTTTAATGATACCCTTTTTGGGTTTTAGTAAGTCAGAGTTGGCAGAAGAAAAAAAGGCTAAAACAACCGAAACCAGTAAAATTGAAGAGGTAAAAGAAGAAGGAGAGGAAGGAAAAGGATCTTTTGCATTTTCGGGTTATCTGGATTCCTATTATATGGCTAACTTTAACAAGCCGGCATCCAGATCCAATCTGGGTCAGGCCAATGCACGGGTTTTCGATATTAAATCAGGTGAATTTCAGCTAGGTCTTGTTCAGGCAAAAGCCGTGTATACTAATTCAAAATCAGAAGCGGTTGTTGATCTTACTTTTGGCCCGAATGCAAATCTTGGTAACTATGGTAATGCTGCTTTCAGCACTGCGCTTGCCATCAAACAGGCCTATTTTACCTATAAGTTTACAGATAAGTTTTCGATGACTGCCGGACAATTTGGTACGCACATCGGATATGAAGTCATCGACGCCCCGGCCAATTTCAACTATTCACTTTCCAACCTATTCAACAACGGTCCTTTTTACCATACAGGTGTTAAGGCGACGTACGCATTCACGGATCGCGTTTCGCTGATGGCGGGTGTAGTAAACAACGTAGATGGTTTGGGAGATAATAACCGTAAAAAAGGGATTATTTCACAGCTTTTTATATCTCCGGTTACAAACTGGAATGTATATCTGAATTTCATTAATAGTAATGAAGCAAACCCAGAAGCTGCTGGTGATACTCCGGATGCACACTATCGGGTATTTGACGTGACGACCAGTTATCAGGTTTCTCCAAAATTCCTTCTTGGAGTTAATGCCGCTCTGGGCTCTCAGAAAGGTAATTATCAGGGAGCTGATGGTCCATCTAGCGCACAGACCTGGGGTGGTGCTGCACTTTACTCCAATGTTGCTATTACAGATAATTTTGCGATTGGCGCCCGATACGAATATTTTAACAATGATAATGGCGTAAGAGCATTGTTAAAATTCCCAAATGGTAAAGGAACAGAAGAAAATCCTATTTTGGGAACAGGAACTCATGTAAATTCAGTAACTTTAACGGGTAATATCAGCCTTGCAGACGGACACATTCTTGTGAAACCGGAATTTCGTTTGGATGCGTATCCAAAAGCAGGTGGAAATAAAGAAGAACAATTTGAAGACTCAAACGGGGCGTTTACAAAAAACAGCCAGACAACATTCGGAATAGCGTTTATTTATAAATTTTAACATACCTTCTTAAAATAAAAACAATCGAAATCTCTACTAAACAATGGAAAAACGCAATTATTTACCACTGATTATTTTACTGGTCATTGCTCTGCTGGGAGCCTTTGTTCCTAGCGTCCCGACCAAAATTGTCACTGAGGGCTTAAATTCAGGCGATATTGCCTGGATGTTGGTATCATCCGCACTGGTACTGTTAATGACTCCAGGTTTGGCTTATTTCTATGGAGGAATGGTGAATAACAAAAATGTTATTTCGACCATGCTTCAAAGCTTTATTGCTATGGGCGTCATTAGCGTTCTTTGGGTTGTAGTTGGTTTTAGTCTTGCTTTTGGTGATGATATTGGAGGTTTTATTGGTAATCCTACTACTCACTTTATGTTTAAAGGAGTATTGGATGGACCTGCTTTCGGTACAATTCCATTCGCCTTGTTCGCCATGTTTCAAATGAAATTTGCAGTGATTACGCCGGCGCTTATTACAGGTTCCATGGCTGAGCGTGTTAATTTTCGCTCTTATGTATTATTCATGATCTTGTTTTGTGTGTTCGTTTACGCTCCGCTTTGCCACATGACTTGGCATGCAGATGGTATCCTGTTCAAAATGGGTGTGCTTGACTTTGCAGGTGGAACAGTAGTTCACATGTCTGCGGGATGGGCTGCTTTGGCTGGTGCAATGTATCTGAAAAGACGTAAATCTGTCCTTGACTCTCATGTATTACCTCCTGCAAATATTCCTTACGTTCTTTTGGGTACAGGTTTACTTTGGTTTGGATGGTTCGGTTTCAACGCCGGTTCAGCATTGACTGCTTCTCCATTGGCTGTTTCCGCTTTCGCAGCTACTAATACAGCTGCAGGTGCTGCCGGTTTGGCCTGGGTATTATTTGATGTTGCAAGAGGCAAAAAAGTTTCTGCTCTAGGTTTCTGTATCGGTGCGGTTGTTGGTCTTGTGGCTATCACTCCGGCTGCTGGTTTCGTAACAGTTCCTTCATCTATCTTCATTGGCTCAGTTGCTGCATGTATCAGTAACTACGTTGCTCACCTTCGTACACGTTCGACATTGGATGATACGCTTGACGTATTTCCTTGCCACGGTGTAGGTGGAATGGTAGGTATGTTAATGACTGGTATTTTTGCTACAAGCGCAGTAAACCCGTTGGTTACAGATCAGGGATTAGCTTTTGGAGAAACAAAACTTTTCATCAATCACGTGATTGCTTTGGTAGGCGTATCTGCTTTCGCTTTTGCCGGTTCTTTCCTGCTTTTGAAAATTACAGACCTGATTTTGCCGCTTCGTGTTACGGAGTCTGACGAACAAGTTGGTTTGGATATCAGTCAGCATGATGAATTTCTTGTTGAAGCATAAGCCTTCAAATACATTATATAAACAAAAGAGCGGCAGAATATTCTGCCGCTCTTTTGTTTATATAGGATTTTGTAAATAATATAAGACTAAAAATACGAACTTAGAACTGAAACTCAGACCTGAAACTTGTCGCTAAAAGCTAAAAGCTAAAAGCTAAAAGCTAAAAGCTAAAAGCTAAAAGCTAAAAGCTAAAAGCTAAAAGCTATCAGGCATGTGCCGCTCATACTGATCAGCTTCCATTACCTCCATCAAACCTGATTCGTTCTGATGGATATATTGAACTTTCTTTGTTTCATTAATCAGTAACGGATCATATTTTACAGCTACGCGGATATAATTTTCTGTGAAGCCCAGCATTTGCCCGTTTTGAACTTCATCTTCAAAAAGCACAGTTCCGGTTTTTCCAATCTGAGAATTATAAAAATGTCTTTTTTTCTTTTCAGATAAAATATGCAACATTTTTGAGCGCTCTGCTCTTTCCTGCTTCGGAACAACCGGCTTGATCGTTACTGCCAGCGTATTTTCCCGTTCAGAATAAGTGAAAACGTGCAGATAGGAAATATCCAGTTCATTTAAAAACTGATAGCTTTCCAGAAACAATTCATGTGTTTCACCGGGGTGACCTACAATCACATCTACGCCAATACAGCAATCGGGCATTAATGTTTTTATTTTAGCTACGCGCTCTACATATAATTCGCGGCGGTATCTGCGGCGCATCAGGGATAAAACCTTGTTGGAACCCGATTGCAAAGGAATGTGAAAATGAGGAACAAAACGTTTGGATTGTGCTACAAATTCAATGACCTCATCCGTCAGCAAATTAGGTTCAATGGATGAAATCCTGAATCTTGATATTCCTTCTACTTCGTCCAAAGCTATAATCAGATCCAGAAATGTTTCTTTACGCTCGCCGTTCTGAATACCAAAATCTCCGATGTTCACACCCGTAAGCACAATCTCTTTTACATCTCTTGCGGCTATGTCCTGAGCTGCCTTAACAATATTTGCAATATTGTCTGATCTGCTTTTTCCGCGTGCCAGCGGAATCGTACAGTAAGCACAAGGGTAATCACAGCCGTCCTGAACTTTCAAAAATGTCCTTGTACGGTCATTTAAAGAATAGGAAGTATGGTATTCTACCGCATCCTCAATAGGAGACGCATGTATTTTTGCCGTTTGGTTTACCGGTTCTTTTTCAAAGGTATCAAGCAATTCGACCAGACGAAATTTCTCAGCAGCACCCAGTACAGCATCTACACCAGGTATTTCTGCAATTTCAGCAGGCTTTAGCTGGGCATAACAGCCAATGATCGCTACATAGCCGTCAGCATTTATTTTTTGTGCTTCACGAACAATTTTACGGCATTTTTTATCTGCATTTTCGGTTACCGAGCACGTATTGATGATAAATATATCTGGCTTATCGTTGAATTCAACTTTGGAATAACCCTTATCTTCAAACATCCTTGCGATGGAAGAACTTTCAGAGTAATTCAGTTTACAACCCAGCGTATAAAAAGCAACTTTTTTCATAGAATTGACAATAAGATGCAAAATTACACTTTTTCCTCTTAACGCTTAAATAATCCGTAAAGAAGCTTGAAAAACTCAGGCAGATCTTCATGGATAACTATAGATAAATTATAATTAAAAGAGAAACACATGCAGCATGAAGGGCTTACAAAGCATATCGAGTTTTTGAAACCTAATCGGGTTGGTAATCTTCAAAAAACCAATAATTATCTTAAGTTTAAGTAGTGAAATCAACTTATAAAATGAAAATTCAGAAAAAAACGTGCAGTTTTGGTGGTAAGAATGCTGAAATAAATAATTTTGGCAAGATTTTATATTAATTCATCATACTTATGACCTTTCGTTCCAAAGCGTTTGAAATTGCATTGAGCCGCGTTGCGCCTGTATTGACTCCTCCTGCTGAGAAGGTAGCAGACCTGTATGGCAGCAATACTTTTAGCGATGACGTAATGAGAACCTTGCTTTCTCAAGAAGCTTATATTAAAATATCCAATGCGATCCGTTCCGGTTCGACGATTGACAGAGAGGTTGCAGAAGAAGTTTCTGCGGCTATGAAGTCGTGGGCAATTTCCAAGGGAGCCACGCATTATACCCATTGGTTTCAGCCTTTAACAGGAAGCACAGCGGAAAAGCACGATTCCTTTTTTGATTTGACAATGGATGGAAAAGCTGTTGAAAAATTCAAAGGTAGCGCATTGGTGCAACAAGAACCGGATGCTTCATCCTTTCCAAGCGGCGGTTTACGTGCCACTTTTGAAGCAAGAGGATATACTGGCTGGGATCCGAGTTCTCCCGCTTTTTTAATGGACAATGGGGCAGGGGGGAAAACCTTATGTATTCCGTCTGTTTTTATTTCCTATACTGGAGAAGCGCTTGATTATAAAGCGCCATTGCTTCGTTCCCTGGTCATGCTCGACAAGGCGGCCACATCCGTTTGTCAATTTTTTAATCGGGACGTTGATAAAGTTACACCTACACTTGGGATTGAGCAGGAATATTTTCTGGTGGATAAGGCTCTTTATTATGCCCGTCCGGATTTGCTGATGACCGGCCGAACGGTTTTTGGACATAGTCCGGCACGCGGTCAGCAATTGGATGATCACTACTTCGGATCCATATCACCCAGAGTAAATGCCTTTATGGTTGATTTTGAATTTGAAGCGCTAAAACTGGGCATTCCCGTTCGTACCCGGCATAACGAGGTAGCACCGGGACAATTTGAATGTGCCCCGACTTTTGAAGAAGTAAACCTGGCTATCGATCACAATGCGCTGCTTATGGATCTGATGCAGAAGATTGGAGAAAAACATAATTTCCAGGTACTTTTTCATGAAAAACCCTTTGCCGGAATAAACGGTAGCGGAAAGCATAATAACTGGTCGCTGTCCACTGATACGGGAATTAATTTATTGGCTCCGACAACAAAACCAAAAGAAAATCTCCGCTTTCTGACATTTTTACTTAATGTTGTAAAAGCAGTACATGACCATGCAGATCTGCTGCGTGCTTCTATTTCTTCTGCCGGGAATGAACACCGGCTTGGCGCGAATGAAGCACCACCATCCATAGTTTCTGTATTTCTGGGTGGTGAACTGACTAGCATGCTGGAAGAATTGGTGAGCAAAGGAGAAATTACACTGGAAAAGGGTGAAAACTTTTATTACAAACTGGGAATTACAAGAATCCCTAACCTGCAGAGAGATAACACAGACCGTAACCGGACGTCACCTTTTTGTTTTACAGGAAATAAGTTTGAGTACAGAGCCGTTGGAAGTGCTTTGAACAGTGCTTCACCCATGATTGTCCTGAATACCATTGTTGCCAATCAGCTTTCAGAGTTCAAAAAAGAAATGGACGAAAGGCTGAACGCCGGTGAAGAAAAGAAAGTAGCTACTGTTGCCATCCTGAAGAGGTATTTTACCGAATCCAAAAAAATCCTGTTTGAAGGAAACGGATATTCTGAAGAATGGGTTGAAGAGGCTAAACGAAGAGGATTGAGTAATATCAGTGCGACATATGATGCTCTTCATGCCTATGTAACGGAAAGCACCATTAAAGCATTTGAAAAAACAGGTGTGCTTTCTTCCAGAGAACTTCATGCACGATATGAAATCGAACTAGAAAATTACGTCAAAAAATTACAAATAGAATCGCGTGTGATCAGCGACCTGGCACTTAACCATGTAGTGTCTACCGTTGTTAAGTATCAGTTTAAATTGGCTCAGACCGCCAGGGCACTTACTGATTTGGAAATGCTGGAAGAAGCTGAGCCGATTAAAGAAATAATTAAAGATATTTCATCTCATGTTGTAGTGATCAAAAAACTGGTACATGAAATGACAGAAAGTAGAAAGACGGCTAATAACGTGGATGATTTACTGGAACGGGCACGTTTGTATGGCTCAGAAGTCAAAGGGTACTTCGATCAGATCCGTTATCACGTGGATAAACTCGAATTGTTGATTGATGATGAGGATTGGCCCTTGTCAAAATACCGCGAAATGTTATTTTTGAAGTAATTTTACCATTGCATTAAAACAATAATCAAATTAAACTATGAATCCGGGATTCGATCCAGAAGAAATTGCACAGCTTAAACGGGAATGTAAGGCTGAACGATTGAACTTTGTGTATGTGACAGACGAGTTTGAAGATGAAGAAGAGGAGAACAATGAGCATGCCCACATTCAGTTTGTAGGTTTTTACAAGGATAAAGAAGTGGTTTACGACGCATTGATTTATACTTTAAGACTGCACCATTCAACATTGGTTTACGATGCTGCTTTGGAAAGATTAAAGCTTCAGATGCCTGACTACATTTCTCCGGACGAAAGAAGCGAAACGGATGTAGTAGATTTTGATAAAGATGAGGAAGCGGAAATTCTGCTGACAGAATTTATCGAAGAAATTGAAGAAAATGAGGAGATCACCGTTCGTGAACATGTAGAGGTAGACGATAAATTTGATTACGGAATCGGACTGGAAGTTGGATTAAATAAAACAGAAATCAATGAAAAGGTGATTAATGATTTTATCATCCGTTACAATTCCGGACGTTTGCAGCTTGATTCTAATGTGTATTCATTTTCAACGGAGGAAGATGACGACGAATAATCTCATGTAATGCTGATAACACAAAAAAACCACCATAAAGGTGGTTTTTTTGTGTTATCAGAAAATAACTATTTCTTAAAGAGCTGCTTTTACAGTTTTGATGATACGGGCTGCTACTTTATAAGGATCAGCGGCCGAGTTTGGGCGACGGTCTTCAAGGTATCCGCTCCATCCTTTTTGAGGAACAAGAACAGGGATACGAATAGAAGCTCCGCGGTCAGAAACACCGTAGCTGAAATCATGAATACTAGCCGTTTCGTGTTTTCCGGTCAAACGTAAATGGTTGTCAGCACCGTAAACTTCGATATGTTCCTTTACAACAGGACGGAAAGATTCGCAAACTTTGTCGAATACTTCTTTACTGCCAGCTGTTCTTAACGCAGAGTTAGAGAAGTTAGCATGCATTCCGCTTCCGTTCCAGTCAAGCGCGCCAAGAGGCTTGCAATGCCAGTTGATAGAAACACCATATTTTTCACCGATACGTTCCAGAAGGTAGCGTCCAAGCCAGATCTGATCACCTGCTTCTTTTGCTCCTTTGGCAAACATCTGGAATTCCCACTGTCCAGCAGCTACCTCAGCGTTGATACCTTCCACGTTAAGACCTGCTTCAAGACAAGCGTCAAGATGTTCTTCAATAATTTCGCGGCCATATGCGTTTTGTGCGCCTACTGAACAATAGTAAGGACCTTGTGGTGCAGGGTATCCATTTGCCGGAAATCCTAATGGTTTGTTTGTTTCAATATCCCAAAGAAAATACTCCTGTTCAAAACCGAACCAAAAATCGTTATCGTCGTCTTCAATAGTAGCTCTTCCGTTAGAGATGTGAGGAGTTCCGTCCGCGTTCAAAACTTCACACATTACCAGATATCCATCTTTACGTTGTGGATCTGGAATAATGTATACTGGTTTTAATAAACAGTCAGAAGAACCACCAGCTGCTTGCTCGGTAGATGAACCATCAAACGACCAATTGCTGCAATCTTCCAGTTTACCACTAAAGTCGCTTTCGATTTTGGTTTTGCTGCGTAAACTTTGGGTTGGCTTGTAGCCGTCCAGCCAAATGTATTCCAGCTTAGATTTTGACATAATAATACTAGATAAAGTGGTGACGAATTAATATTACGACACAATATTAATGCTAAATTGTATTTCTAAAAAATAAAATCTAAGAAAAATTAATCCAACACAAAATAAAATTGTGCCAGTGGTAATATTTTCAGTAAAACATGTACTTTTTGTATAAAAACAAGCTAGATTTAAAATTTAACCTGCTATAACGCAATTTTGTTTTTGTGTAAGAATTAAGATATTTTATTAACACTTATACGGTTAAATAATGAAAAAATACAAAAAACAGGTTTTGGATATTTTAGGTACAATCTTGAAATTGTTACTTTTTAGAAATGAAAGGTTTATAGAATAAATCCTTAATTTTGAAAGCGATGAACAGGTCTTTGATAATGCCTGGTATTTTAAAACAGCATATGCATTTATTTTTTCAGCCTGATCCAAAGGTTTTCGAATTGGATGAAGAGGAATCACGTCACTGTACCAAAGTGCTGAGACTGTCTTCCGGAGATATGATTTATATTACAAATGGTAGGGGACTTCTGCAAAAATGCCGGTTAAATATAGGAAAGAGAAATGTAACCTATGAATCAGTGGAAACAGAATTTGTACCTAAAAGGCCGTATGGCGTACACATGGCCATTGCTCCAACCCGTAAAGCAGAGCGTAATGAGTGGATGGTGGAAAAGATGACGGAAATGGGTGTAGAGCGAATTGATTTTATAATTACAGAACATACGCATAAAGAAACCGTATCCAGAGTAGTGAATTTGAGCCGGTTAAACCGTATTGCAGCTTCGGCTATGAAACAATCTCAGCAATTTTATATTCCGGAGATCAGACTGGTAAACTCTTTTCATTCGTTTATAAATGAAAACCTGCCTGATACACGCCTGATTGCCTACGTACCTGACAATCATCTGACGGAACATGTTTTTAAGAAGGTTGTAAAAGATACTGATACAGTATTATTAATTGGGCCGGAGGGTGATTTTACGCCAGAAGAAGTTAAACTTGCAATAGGTGAAGGGTTTGAAGCCGTATCCTTGGGAGCTACCCGACTTAGGACGGAGACAGCCGCAGTAGCAGGATGCCATGCGATAAATCTGGCACAATTTGTTTAGACAGTCAATCGCTTCAATAGTCAGGTATTAATATAAGTATTTAGAAATTGCTTATTACATGATCAGAAATAACTTTTGCCGGACACTTCATTTACTTATTCTTATACTGTTTACAGTAAGTATTAGCTATGGCCAGTCGTCATTAAAGATCGCTAAATTGAAATATAGCGGCGGTGGTGACTGGTATGCAAATAAAACCTCATTGCCCAATTTGATCCGGTTTGGAAATTCCGAGCTGAAAATGAATATCAATCCTGTTGAAGATGTGGTAGAGGTGGGCAGTGCCGATTTGTTTACGTATCCTTTTGTACACATGACCGGGCATGGTAATGTCGTTTTCACGGATGCTGAGGCAAGAAACCTGCGGAATTATCTTCTTTCAGGTGGCTTTTTACATATTGATGATAACTACGGTCTGGATCCTTTTATTCGTCGTGAAATGAAAAAGGTTTTTCCTGAATTATCCTTTGTTGAGCTTCCGTTTAACCATCAGATTTATCATCTGAAATATGATTTTCCCAATGGACTCCCAAAAGTGCATGAGCATGACGGAAAACAGCCGCAAGGATTCGGGTTAATGTTTGAAGGGCGATTAATATGCTTCTACTCCTACGAATGCGACCTGGGCAATGGCTGGGAAGATCAAAGCGTGTACAAAGACCCGGAAGAGATGCGTCTTAAAGCGCTGCAGATGGGTGCCAATCTTCTCGATTATGCTTTTACCATTTTGTGATTTTTCTAAGTTGTAGTTAGTACTTTAATGACATTATAGAATGTTTATAAATAAGTATATAAATTAAAAGGTAATGATGATGTAATATTGCCTTCTTACATTTAAATTTGTATAACAATCCGTAATTAACAATCAGACCTTTTCATGTATATCGTTATTGCCGTATTTCTTGTACACTGGTACTTATCTCTTTTTTGCCAAACATTCTTTCTGCATCGTTATTCAGCTCATAAAATGTTTATCATGAGCAAGCCATGGGAGCGTTTTTTTTACTTACTAACCTATCTATCACAAGGTTCTTCTTATCTGAGCCCGCGTGCTTATGCGATCCTACACCGTATGCATCACGCCTTCAGTGATACTGAAAGAGATCCTCATTCTCCGCATCATACCAAAAATGTATTTACCATGATGTGGGAAACGAAAGATATATATAATGCTGTATTGAATCGCAAAAGAGCCATTGAATCACAGTTTGAGCGTAATTATCCTGAATGGAATTTTATTGAAAAACTAGGAGATTCCTGGGCATCCAGAGCAGGCTGGGCAATCATTTATTCTGCTTTTTATATTTTG